>Ga0209051_1003491_pt1 | contig 10281 bp, 9 predicted proteins | sample AraplaCvi_mMS_r2_2_FD_184286 | JGI IMG/M metagenome (GOLD analysis project Ga0209051, IMG submission 184286) | Arabidopsis root microbial communities from North Carolina, USA - plate scrape MF_Cvi_mMS_r2 (SPAdes) (version 2) | ecosystem: Host-associated > Plants > Roots > Endosphere | place: USA... | reverse complement strand
CGCGCCCCCACGCTCGCCATAGGCGCAGCGCCAGACGCCGTGTAAGCGGCTGCCTACAAGGGTTCCTACCGATCCCCTGCCAGCTCGGCTTTGCGTCCGTTCACGCAGGCGACGCACGGGCTCGAACTGCGCGCGGGAAGATCCCTGTCGGGCAGGGGGCGCCCGGCGCGCTCCCGCCGTCGTTCCAGAGCCTGTGACGAAGCTGCACGTGATGTATCTGGCTGTAGTCGAGCTGTCGGTCGACACCGACAGGAGAACCTCAGATCCGCCGATTCTGGGCGGCGGCCCGGGCCCTTACCGTGGAGGCATGAACTACACCACCACCCCCCGTTTCGACGCCGGTCCTTCTGTGCGCAATGCGCGTGGCGGGTCGCAATACAAGGAGACGACCATGAATGCACGCCTGCCGCGCATCGAGCCGCAGCTGGACACCGAGAGCGCCGCGATGGCGGAAGTCGCCGCCACGCGCAGTGCCCAATGGCAGCCCGCGGGCGCGACCGGCGTGCCCAAGGCGGCCATCGGCGCCCTCGGTGCCGCGCTGGTCGGCGGCGTGGCGCTCGCCGTGATCCTGCTGTATCCGGACAAGGTCCAGCGGCCGGTGTCGCCGGATCGCGTGGCGGCCACCGCCCCGGCCGACGATGCGGCCAACACCGTGGCGACGGCGCCGACCGCCGCCGGCGTCGCGCCGCAGGCCACCGCCGACGCGCAGGTGCCGGCCCAGCCCCAGCCGGCGGCGCCGGCCCCGGACGCCAACGCGACCGCCGCCGCGACGCAGGCCCCGGCGGCCACGCCCGCGCCCGTCGTGACCGAGAAGGTCGCGCCGCCCGTGCGGGCCCGCCAGCACGAGGCCCCGCCGGTGCGCCACCCCGCGGTGCCGGAGGCGCGCCCGGTGTTGCCGCCGGCCGCCGGCGACGCGCCGCGCACGCAGCCGCCCGCCGACGCCGCGCCGCAGGGCGTGACCCTGCCGCCGCCGGCCGAACCGGCCCCGGCGCCGATCCGCGACGAGGCGCCCGCGCCCGCGATCAACCCGGCCCCGCCGCAGCCCATCCCGGACTCGACGACGCCGGCCCCGGCGCCGTCGCCCGGCAACGAGTGAGTCATCGTGCCGGCCCGCGGGCCGGCACGCCACCGGAGAACGATCATGTCCACGCTCCCCACGCCCCGGCCGCACGACGACGACGCCCATCCGCACGTCGCCCATCCGCTGCCCCTCGTGGCGGGCGTGCTCGCCCTGGCGCTGTTGTGCGGCGCCACCCAGATCGTCGGGGCGCCGGGCGCGCCCCTGCTCCACCGCGCGCACCTGCATGCGCGCACCCCCTCGGCGGTCTCCGCCATGCCCGCGTCCGATACCGTGTCCGGCGCCGACCTGCGCGACGGGCTCGAGCCCTGCGTCATGGTCGATCTTCCGCCGGCCAGCGTCGACGCGATCAGCCTCTGACGCCGTCCGGCAAATCCGTCACGTCCGGTTTCACCCCTTGCGAACCGCCGGGGGCGGGCTGGATTGAACCTTCACCCGGATTGCAGTAGCCTGCCACCCTTTCGCGACGAGCGCCTCGGCGATCGTCGGCAACAGGTGGCGCAGCTTGGCCGCGACGGCGGAGTTGGCTGCGAGCAAGGTCCATCCCTCGTCGTCCAGCGGGCCCGCGCGCAGGTGCGCGCGCAGTGCGCCGGGCAGCACGTCGGCCAGCGCATCGAGGCGGGCCTGCGACGCGCGCACGCGCGCCAGCAGGCTGGCGAGCGTGTCGTCGCCGCGCAGGCTGTCGGCCACGGGTCGCGGCAGCGGCACCACGGAGTGCCGGCCCGGCAACGAGGTGAAGACGCGTTTGGGAGGGGCCATGTCCCTCTGGAGTGTAGCGATGCAGATCATGATCACCCACGGCGGCCTGGCCCGCACGCGGGTCGTGCAGGTGAGCCCCTGGCAGGTGGTCGGTGCGACGGGCGTGCTGGCGCTGGCCCTGTTGCTGCTCTCGGGCGCGATCTACCACTATTTCTTCCTCAAGGCCGCGCGCGAGGGCTGGCCCGTGGTCAGCCAGCTGGTGAAGCTGGTCGTGCACGACGAGATCGCGCAGCGCGACAAGTTCATGCGCGAGAACCTCGATGCCATGGCGCAGAAGGTCGGCGACATGCAGGCGCGCATGGTCAAGCTCGAGGCGATGGGCGACCGCGTCTCCGGCATGGCGGGCCTCAAGCCCGACGAGCTGCAGGGCCTGTCGCGCGCGGCGTCCGGCGCGCCGGGCGGCTCGGGCGGCCCGTTCGTGCCGCTCGCCAGCCCCTCGCTCGAGCAGCTCACGGACGCGCTGCACACGCTGGACGACGTCGCCGCGTCGCAGAGCGACCTGCTCACGCTGACCGAGTCGCGCCTGCTCGAGTCGCGCCTGAAGTCGCTCATGATCCCCAGCAGCCGCCCGGTCGACGTGCCGATCGGCTCGGGCTTCGGTTTCCGCTCCGACCCGTTCACCCACCGCGGGGCGCTGCACACCGGGCTCGACTTCCCGTCCGACGTCGGCACGCCCATCCACGCGGCCGCGGGCGGCGTGGTGCGCACGGCCGAGACGCATCCCGAGTACGGCCTGATGCTCGAGATCGACCACGGCAACGGCCTCATGACGCGCTACGGACACACCTCGAAGCTCCTGGTGAAGGTGGGCGACCTGGTCAAGCGCGGCCAGGTCGTCGCCGACGTCGGCACCACCGGTCGCTCCACCGGCCCGCACCTGCACTTCGAGGTGCTGGTCGACGGCATCCCGCAGGATCCGCAGAAGTTCCTGGCGCTGGACAACACCGGGCCCTTCCCGCAGATGGCCGCCGCGCCGCTCGGGGCCGAGCACCGCTGACGGCGCCCGCCGCCGGGGTTTCCCGCCCTTCGGGGCGGGCAGGGGCCCGGTGATACACTGCCGCGTTTTGCGCCACGCCCGGGCAGGCCCGGTCGCGCCCAGGGGCAGCGTGCGGAACCGACGCTCCCGAATGCGTGTCCGACGTCGGTCCTTGCCCCCGCGCCCGGCGCCCCCAGATCACCGCTTGCCAACCCGGCAGGCCCGCGGCCCGCGGCCTGTCCTTCCCGGCTCAAGACAAAAGCATGTTGCCCAAGCTTCTCACCCAGATTTTCGGTAGCCGGAACGATCGCCTGCTGAAGCAGTACCGGCGCGTCGTCGACCAGATCGCCGCGTTCGAGGCCCCGACGGCGGCGCTGTCCGAAGAAGCGCTGAAGGGCAAGACCGCGGAGTTCCGCGCCCGCCTCGAGAAGGGCGAGACGCTGGACGACCTGCTGCCCGAGGCCTTCGCCGTCGTGCGCGAGGGCGGCAAGCGCGCGCTGCGCATGCGCCACTTCGACGTGCAGATGATCGGCGGCATGACGCTGCACAACGGCAAGATCGCCGAGATGCGCACCGGCGAGGGCAAGACGCTGATGGCCACCTTGCCGGTGTACCTGAACGCGCTGCCCGCCAAGGGCGTCCACGTGGTCACGGTCAACGACTACCTCGCGCGCCGCGACGCCGAGTGGATGGGCCGCCTCTACAACTACCTCGGGCTGACCGTCGGCGTGAACGTGCCGGGCCTCACGCGCGAGGAGAAGCAGGCCGCCTACGCCGCCGACATCACCTACGGCACGAACAACGAGTTCGGCTTCGACTACCTGCGCGACAACATGGTCTACGAGCTGGGCGACCGCGTCCAGCGCGGGCTCGCCTACGCGATCGTCGACGAGGTCGACTCCATCCTGATCGACGAGGCCCGCACGCCGCTGATCATCAGCGGCCAGGCCGAGGACCACACCGAGCTCTACGTGCGCATCAACGGCGTCGTGCCCGCGCTGAAGAAGCAGATCGGCGAGGAAGACCCGCGCACCGGCGAAGGCGTCATCGAGCCCGGCGACTTCACGGTCGACGAGAAGGCGCACCAGATCACGCTGACCGAGGCCGGCCACGAGCGCGCCGAGGAACTGCTGTCGCAGGCGGGCCTGCTGGCCGAGGGCGCGAGCCTCTACGACCCCGCCAACATCACGCTGATGCACCACGTGTACGCGGCCCTGCGTGCGCAGCACCTGTACCACCGCGACCAGCACTACGTGGTGCAGGGCGGCGAGGTCGTGATCGTCGACGAGTTCACCGGCCGCCTGATGACGGGCCGCCGCTGGTCGGACGGCCTGCACCAGGCCGTCGAGGCCAAGGAAGGCGTCGAGATCCAGAGCGAGAACCAGACGATGGCCTCGATCACCTTCCAGAACTACTTCCGGATGTACCGGAAGCTGGCGGGCATGACGGGCACGGCCGACACCGAGGCCTACGAGTTCCAGGAGATCTACGGCCTCGAGACCGTGGTGATCCCGCCGAACAAGCCCACGCAGCGCAAGGACGAGCTCGACCGCGTCTACAAGACGGCGCGCGAGAAGTACGACGCCGTGGTCGTCGACATCCGCGAGTGCGTCGAGCGCGGCCAGCCGGTGCTGGTCGGCACCACCTCGATCGAGAACTCCGAGCTGCTCTCGCAGCTGCTGCGCAAGGCGGGCCTCGAGCACCAGGTGCTCAACGCCAAGCAGCACGAGCGCGAGGCGATGATCGTCGCCCAGGCGGGTCGCCCGGGCACGGTCACCATCGCCACCAACATGGCCGGCCGCGGCACGGACATCGTGCTGGGCGGCAACGTCGAGAAGCAGGTCGAGTTCATCGAGGCCGACGGGGCCCTGCCCGAGGCCGAGAAGGCCGCGCGCACCCAGCAGCTCAAGGACGAGTGGCAGGCGCTCAACGCCAAGGTCAAGGCCGCCGGCGGCCTGCGCATCGTGGCCACCGAGCGCCACGAGTCGCGCCGCATCGACAACCAGCTGCGCGGCCGCTCCGGCCGCCAGGGCGACCCGGGGTCCTCGCGCTTCTACCTGTCGCTCGAGGATCCGCTGATGCGCATCTTCGCGGGCGACCGCGTGCGCGCCATCATGGACCGCCTGAAGATGCCCGAGGGCGAGCCGATCGAGGCGGGCATCGTCTCGCGCAGCCTCGAGGGGGCGCAACGCAAGGTCGAGGCGCGCAACTTCGACATGCGCAAGCAGCTGCTCGAGTACGACGACGTCTCCAACGACCAGCGCAAGGTCATCTACCAGCAGCGCAACGACATCCTCGAGGCGCCCTCGCTCGTGAACCAGATCGCCAACCTGCGCGAGGGCACGATGTCCGACATCGTCCACGCCTACGTGCCGGAGGAGACGGTCGAGGAGCAGTGGGACCTGCCGGGCCTCGAGAAGGTGCTGCGCGACGACTGGCAGCTCGACGTGCCGCTGCGCCAGCTGGTCGACAAGAGCGACACCATCACCGACGACGACATGGTCGACGCGGTCGTGAAGGCCGCGAGCGCCGCGTTCCAGGTCAAGCTCGACCTGGTGGGCGAGCCGCAGTTCACGCCGTTCATGCGCATGGTGCTGCTGCAGCACCTCGACACCCACTGGCGCGAGCACCTGGCGGCGCTCGACTACCTGCGCCAGGGCATCCACCTGCGCGGCTACGCACAGAAGAACCCGAAGCAGGAATACAAGCGCGAGGCGTTCGAGCTGTTCGCGGCGCTGCTCGACACCGTCAAGACCGACGTCACCAAGGTGCTGATGACGGTGCGCATCCAGACGCAGGAGCAGGTGGCCCAGGCCGCCGAGGCGATCGAGGAGCGCGCCGAGCACGTCGCCAACGTGCAGTACACGCACCCGAACGAGGACGGCAGCGTCAGCCAGGATCCGGCGCAGGTGGTCGCGATGGGCTTCCGCGAGGACCGGCCCGCGGGCGACGTGCCGCGCGTCGGGCGCAACGACCCGTGCCCCTGCGGCAGCGGCAAGCGCTACAAAGAGTGCCACGGCCGCCTGGCCTGAGGTGAGGCAGGGGACTGGCCTCCGGCCTGTCCCCGTATATCTGGCGCCGCGGGCTGAACACGGGGACAGGCCAGAGGCCGGTCCCCACCGCCTTAGACTCGCGTCATGACGCCTTCGTCCGCCGCCGCCCTCCTCGCGCGCCTCGAGGCGCAGCCCTTGTCCGCGCCGGACGACCCGCTCGGCTTCGAGTCGCGGCTGGCCGACGAACAGGGCTGGACGCTGGGCCGCGCGCTCGTCGTGGCGCAGGAGTACCGGCGCTTCCTGGTGCTGACGCAGGTCTCCGCGGATCCGGTCTGCCCGTCCGACGAGGTCGACCAGGCCTGGCACCTGCACATCACGCGCACGGCCGACTACGCGCGCTTCTGCGCCGCGCTGCCCGGCGGCTTCCTGCACCACGTGCCCGCGCGGACGGGCGCCGACGAGCGCGAGCGCCATCGCGCGATGTACGCGGCCACGCTGGCGCTGTACCGGCGCGTCTTCGACCGTGCGCCGCCACCCGCGGCCTGGCCGGCGGCGGCCGAGCGCTTCGCCGCCGCCCCGCCGCGGGCCCGCGCCGGCGCCGGCGTCGCTCGCCTGCCCGGCGTGGCCGTCCTGGTCGGGGCGGTCGTCGTAGGCTGGATGGCGGGCCGCGCCGGGCTGCTGGCGCCGCTGCGCATCGTGCCGGGCTCGCTGTTCCTGCTGCTCGTGCTGGCCGCGCTGGTCGCGATCGGCTGGCGCGGCCTGCGCGGCGGCGACCGCACTCCGCGCGACGCCGACGTGCTCGATCCCTACGAGGCCGCGTGGCTCGTCGGCGGCACGCGCCGCGTCGCGGCGAGCGCGCTGGCGACGCTGGTCGACCGCGGCGCACTCGCCCTGCGGCCGGGCGCCGACCGGAAGTCCGGCACCTGCACCCGCCTCGCGGTCGCCGGCGAGCCGCCGCATCCGGTCGAGCGCGCCTGCGTGTGCGCGGTCGCGCCCGGCAGCGCGCTGTCCTTCGACGCCGCCTTCGCCGCCGTCGAGCCCCAGGCCGCCGCGATCCGGCGCCGCCTCGTCGCCGCCGGGCTCGCGCCCGACGGCAGGGCGCTGTCGCCCGAGCGCGGACAGGCGGTGCTGCTCGCGGGCGCGCTGCTTGCGCTGATGGTCGGGCGCATCGTGCAGGGCGAAGCCTACGGCCGACCGACCGGCCTGCTCACGTTCCTGGCCTTCGCGGGCGGTGCGCTGGTGCTGCTGCTCGCGTCGCGCTCCGGGCAGACGACCGCGCGCGGCGCCGCGGTGCTGCGTGCGCTGGAGCGGCGGCTGCGCGGCGCGCGCGCGGCGGTCCCGGGGAGAGCGGCGCCCGGCCGCGGCGGCGCCGACGTCGCCTGGCTGCTGCCGATGTCGCTCGCACTCTTCGGCGGCGCGGCCATCGCCGGCGACGCACGCTTCGACCACCTCGAGCGCGCCATGGGTCGCGATGTCTTCGCGCGCCCGCCCACGTCCGGCGGCGACGGCGGCAGCGGTTGCAGCAGCGGCAGCGGCTGCAGCGGCGGCGGGGATGGCGGCGGAGGAGGCGGCTGCGGCGGTTGCGGCGGCGGCGGCGATTGAGAGCGGCGCGTCCAAGGCACCCGCCTTGCCCGCCCTCGCGGGCGTGTCCGCGGGTGTCACGTCCGCCTTCTAGAATCGCCGATCCTCGCAACGGAGACTCCCATGCCCGTGAACCTCGCCGCCCCGAACCCTGCCGACCTGCTCCCCGTCCCGGGCGTGCGCCTGGGCGTCGCGATGGCGGGCGTGCGCAAGGCGGGCCGCAAGGACCTGGTCGCGCTGGTGCTGGACGCCGGCGCGGTCGTGGGCGGCGTGTTCACGCAGAACCGCTTCTGCGCCGCGCCGGTGCAGGTCTGCCGTGAGCACCTGGAGATCGGCGGCGCCGACGGGCAGAACGGCATCCGCGCCCTCGTCATCAACACCGGCAACGCCAACGCCGGCACCGGCGCCGACGGCCTCGCCCGCGCGCGCCGCACCTGCGAGGCGGCCGCCGGCCTGCTGGGCCTCAAGCCGGTGCAGGTGCTCCCATTCTCCACCGGCGTGATCATGGAGACGCTGCCGGTCGAGCGCATCGAGGCGGGCCTGCCCGCCGCGCTGGGCGACCTGGCTCCCGCCAACTGGGCCCGCGCCGCCGAGGGCATCATGACCACCGACACGCTGCCCAAGGCCGCCTCGGTGCAGGCGACGATCGCCGGCCGCACCGTCACCGTCACGGGCATGAGCAAGGGCGCCGGCATGATCCGCCCCAACATGGCGACCATGCTCGGCTTCGTCGCCACCGACGCGGTCGTCGCCCCGGCGCTGGTGCAGGCGCTCGCGCGCCGCGCGGCGGACGCCTCGTTCAACCGCATCACCATCGACGGCGACACCTCCACCAACGACAGCTTCGTCGTCATCGCCACCGGCCAGGCCGGCCACGCGCGCATCGACTCGCTCGAGAGCGACGACGGCCGCGCGCTGCTGGCCGCCGTCACCGAGGTCGCGCGCCGCCTGGCGCAGGCCATCGTGCGCGACGGCGAAGGCGCGACCAAGTTCATCGCGGTCCAGGTCGACGGCGGGCGCGACGAGGCCGAGTGCCGCCTCGCCGCCTACGCCATCGCCCACTCGCCGCTGGTCAAGACCGCGTTCTTCGCGAGCGACCCGAACCTGGGCCGCATCCTGGCGGCCGTCGGCTACGCCGGCATCGCCGACCTCGACCAGTCGCGCATCGACCTCTTCCTCGACGACGTCGCCGTGGTCAGCGACGGCGGGCGCCGCACCGACTACCGCGAGGAGGACGGCGCACGCGTGATGAAGCAGTCCGAGATCACCGTGCGCGTCGACCTCAAGCGCGGCCCGGCCACCACCACCGTCTGGACCTGCGACTTCTCGTACGACTACGTGAAGATCAACGCCGACTACCGCAGCTGAAACGATGACGGCCCGCCCGCCGCGCGACACCGACGAACCCAGCCTGGCCACGCTGCGGCGCGACCGGCTCCTCATCTGGCTGTGGGTGCCGGGCGGGGTGGCGGTGGTCGCGCTGGTCGTGCAGGGCTGGACGCGGCTGTTCGGCGATCCGCCGCGGGCGCTCTTCAACACCCTCTCGGTGCTGTGGATCCTCAGCACGCTGATGCTCATCTGGCGCCACTCCTCGCGGCGCTGTCCCGACTGCGGCTACCGCTACCTGCGCGGCTTCCCGTGGATGTCGCTGAAGAAGGTGCGCTGCCCGGCGTGCGGCTTCGAACTCGAATGATCATCTCGTCGGCGGACTGATCAGGGGCCAGCCTTGCCTAGCCGGTGGCCCGGCTGCTACGATGCTCGCTCGCACCTGAATCGAGCGATCCCCCATGGCCCACCACCGCACCCTCCACCGACGACCCGCCCAGCGCGGCGTCGCGTCGCGTGGCGTGCTGGTCGCGGCCGGGCTCGCCGCGGCGGTCGGCCTGCAGCTCGCGGGCCCGCAGCTGCAATGCCGGCTGGCCGACTGGGTCGGCATCGCGCGCATCGCGCCGGCGCCGGCACCGCACGCCAACGTGCCGATGCCCCTGCGCGGCGTCAAAGTGGCTCAGGTCGTCGCCTGCATCGGCGGCGCACCGGCAGCCATCTAGCCCCCCAGCTCGCCCCGGGCCCCCGCCCGTCGCTCCGCTGGGTCACCGGCGGAAGCGGCGCATCGGACGCGCCACCCGCCCGAGGAACATGGAAGTCCCGGCCGCAGCAGGCCGCCCACGAGGCGGCGGCGCGCGGCGCGGGACGGCAAGGGAGACGAGGACATGGACAAGAGACTCACGGCCGCAGGCGCCTCCTCGCGGCTTTCGCCCGCCACCGCGGCCGGGCGCTGGCTCGCCGCGCTGCGCGCCCGCCTGACGCCCGCGCCGGGCGACCTGCTGCGCGACGCCGTCTACCGGCGCCTGTGGAGCTCGGTGCTGATCAGCTCCTTCGGCGGCCAGATCACCATGCTGGCGATCCCGCTCACCGCGGCCGTGCTGCTGCACGCCTCGCCGTCGCAGATGGGCCTGCTGACGGCGATGGAGATCATCCCTTTCGTGCTGTTCTCGCTGCCCTCGGGCGTGTGGCTCGACCGCGTGCGCAAGCTGCCGGTCTACATCGCGGGCGAGCTCTCGATCTCGGCGGCGGTGCTGAGCGTGCCGGTGGCCTGGTGGGCGGGGCACCTGCACATGGCCTGGCTGTACGTCGTCGCGTTCGTCATCGGCACCGTCAACACGACGGCCGGCAGCGCCTCGCAGATCGTGCTGACGCAGGTGGTGCCGCGCGAGCGCCTGGTCGAGGCCCATGCCAAGAACGCGCTCGCCAGCTCGGGCGCCGAGGTCGCGGGGCCGGCCGTCGCGGGCTCGCTGATCAAGCTGCTGAGCGCGCCCGTGGCCCTGCTGGCCGACGCCGTCCTGCTGTTGTGCTCGGCGGCCATCCTGCGCGGCGTACGCGTCGTCGAGGCGCCG
>Ga0209051_1003489_pt1 | contig 10288 bp, 9 predicted proteins | sample AraplaCvi_mMS_r2_2_FD_184286 | JGI IMG/M metagenome (GOLD analysis project Ga0209051, IMG submission 184286) | Arabidopsis root microbial communities from North Carolina, USA - plate scrape MF_Cvi_mMS_r2 (SPAdes) (version 2) | ecosystem: Host-associated > Plants > Roots > Endosphere | place: USA... | reverse complement strand
GATGTCCGAGGCCTTCGGCGCCGACGTGCGGCTGGTGGCGCTGATGCAGTACCTGCGCGTGCTGATGGTGGGCGTCGCCGCGACGACCGTCGCGCGCCTGTGGGCGCCGGTGCACGCCGGCCCGCTTGTGCTGGTGCCGCCGCTCGCGCCGGTCGATCCGTGGGCGCTGGCACAGACGCTCGTGCTCGCCTGCGCCGGCGTCGCCCTGGCGCGCCGGGGACGCGTGACGGCGGGCGCGCTGCTCGGGCCGATGTTCATCGGCATCGCGCTCCAGGGCCTGGGCTGGATGCGGGTCGAGCTGCCCTGGCCGTTGCTGTCCGGCGCCTACGCCCTGATCGGCTGGAGCGTCGGGCTGCGCTTCACGCGCGACATCCTGCGCCACGCCGCGCGGCTGCTGCCGCGGGTCGTCGCGAGCATCGCGCTGCTGATCGCCGTGTGCGGCGGGCTGGCGGCGCTGCTCGCGCACTTCGCGCACGTCGACCCGCTCACCGCCTACCTCGCGACCAGCCCCGGCGGGGCCGACACGGTGGCCATCATCGCGGCGGCCAGCCCGGTGGACGTGCCCTTCGTGATGGCGATGCAGTCGGCGCGCTTTCTCGTCATCGCCTTCTTCGGGCCCGTGATCGCGCGCTTCATCGCGCGGCAGGTCGGCGAATGACGGGCGCGCGCCCCGCGCTCGCAGCGAGCACAAAGAAAAAGCGCGCCGGCGAGGCGGCGCGCTCCTGCGAGGGAAGGCGGCACGTCAGTGCAGCACGAGCGGCTGCTGCGGCAGCCCGGTGTACTGGGCGATGAACTCCTCGACCTGGTCGGGCGTGGGGTCGTTGCGGGCCAGTTCCTCGACGCCTTCGCGGAAGCGCTGCGCCATCGCCCCCTCGAGGTAGATCTCCTTGCGCGCGAACTTGTCGACGATCTCGTAGCCGCCGCGCGACAACGGCGACCCGCCCGCCTCCAGGCGATCGCCCTCCACGGCGGCCACCGGCACGTCGAGCTCGACCACCACGAAGGTGTCGGAGTTGTAGACCATAGTTGTCATGTCGTGTTCCTGACTGGTTGGGCTGCACGTGGCTGCGGCCGGGCGGGATTTCAAGGGTCGGTGTCGTCCTCGACCCACAGCGCCAGCGTCCAGGCGCCCGGCGGGGTGCTCATGCGCAGGCCCGCGGGCAGGTGGTGCAAGCCGGGTGCCAGCCAGGCCTCGACCCGCAGGTCGTAGGGCCGTTCGGGCTCCCGCAGCACGTGAAGCAAGGCGCAGGCCCGGCGGCAGGACAGGCCGGCCAGCGGCGGTGGCGGCGCGCCGCGCGGCAGCACCCGGAACGCCCAGACGTCGAGCTCCCCGCGCAGCCCCGCCACCTGCAGCCGCCAGGTGGTGCCGGGCGCCACGCGCGGCCCGGCGGCCTCCGCGATGGCGGCGAGCTGGGCGATCCAGCTCCAGCGGTCCTGCGCGCCGGGCGCGAGCGCCAGCGCCTGCGGCGCCGCCGAGAAGCGGACGCTGCGCGTCGCCGGGTCGATGCTCAGCGCGCGGCGGTCGCGGCCCTTGTCGCGCTCGACCAGGCGCTCCGGCGCGAGCCCGGCGGGGTCGAAGCCGCCGGTGCTGAGCCACTCGCGCGGGGCGCGGCCCGGCTGGGCCAGGGCGAGGCGCAAGGTGAACGCGTCCGCGTCGTGCGTCCAGTCGAGGCGCGCCTGTCCGCCGGCGTTGCCGTCGAGAACGTAGCGCAGCGCGGTCGACCCGGGCAGCCGCGTCGCATAGACAGGCCAGGCGGAAGCGCGGGGACTGGCCTCCGGCCCGGCCCCGGGTTTCCTACGACGGGAGCCTGCCGGTCGCGGCCCGGGGACGGGCCCAAGGCCGGTGCGCTGCGTTGCGGGCGTGGGCGTGGGCGTGGGCGCGGACGCCGCGACCAGGGACACCGACAACCGACGGGCAGCGGGCGGCCGCCCCGCCCCTGCGAGGGGCCGCGCGCCCGTGACGGCAAGCCACCCGGACGCGTGCGCCAGCGCCACGGCCAGCGTCAACCCGCAGAGACGGTGCGCGCGCATCGGACAATACTGCCATCGACCCCTTCCGGCACCCGGTGCAGATCCGGGGCATTTCCGCATGAAACTCGCCACCTACAAGGACGGCTCCCGCGACGGGCAGCTGGTCGTCGTCTCGCGCGACCTGTCCACGGCCACCTTCGCCACCGGCATCGCGACGCGGCTGCAGCAGGCGCTGGACGACTGGAACTTCATCGCGCCGCAGCTGCAGGACGTCTCCGTCGCCCTCAACCACCACAAGGCGCGCCACGCCTTCCCCTTCGACCCGCGCCAGTGCATGGCGCCGCTGCCGCGGGCGTTCCAGTGGGCCGACGGCTCGGCCTACCTCAACCACGTCGAGCTGGTGCGCAAGGCGCGCGGCGCCGAGATGCCGGAGAGCTTCCACGGCGACCCGCTGATGTACCAGGGCGGCAGCGACGACTTCCTGGGGCCCTGCGACCCGGTGCCGTTCGGGGACGCCGCCTGGGGCATCGACTTCGAGGCCGAGGTCTGCGTGGTCACCGGCGACGTCGCGATGCGCGCCTCGCCCGAGCAGGCGCTCGAGGGCGTGCGCCTCGTGCTGCTGGCCAACGACTGGAGCCTGCGCCACCTGATCCCGCCCGAGCTCGCGAAGGGCTTCGGCTTTTTGCAGTCCAAGCCGTCGACCGCGTTCAGCCCGGTCGCCGTCACGCCCGACGAGCTGGGCGACGCGTGGCAGGGCGGGCGCCTGCACCTGCCGCTCACCTGCACCTGGAACGGCCGCAAGGTCGGCCATGTCGACGCCGGCCCGGAGATGAGCTTCCATTTCGGCCAGCTGATCGCCCACCTCGCGAAGACGCGCAACGTGCGCGCCGGCACGCTGGTCGGCAGCGGCACCGTCAGCAACGCGGACCGCACGCGCGGCTACGCCTGCATCGCCGAGAAGCGCGCCCTCGAGATGATCGAGGACGGCGAGGCGAAGACCGGCTTCATGCAGTTCGGCGACGTGATCCGCATCGAGATGAAGCGCGACGACCACTCGGTGTTCGGCGCGATCGAGCAGCAGGTGGTCGAATGCGACTGATCCGGGCGGCGGCCGCGCTGGTGCTGGCCGCGGCGGCGCTCGCCCGCGCGGCGGAGGGGGCGGCCGCCGCGCCCCCGGTCGCGCCGTCCGCCGTCGCGTCGCCGACGGCGCCCGTCGACTGCCCGCCCGAGCCGCAGCCGTTCAGCCCGGAGGACGTCGCCGCCGGCATGCGCGCCGCGACCGATTCGGGCTTCCTCTGGAAGGCCACCCGCGGCGGCGCCACCGTCTGGCTGTACGGCACGATCCACATCGCGCAGCGCGCCTGGCGCTTCCCCGGCCCGCACGTGCTCGCGGCGCTGAAGGCGAGCGATGCCGTCGCGCTCGAGCTCGATCCGCTCGATCCCGACACCCTCGCGCGCTTCCAGCGCGCCATCGTCCGCAGGCCGGGCTCGCCCGAGCTGCCTGCGCCCGTGGCCGCGCGCCTGCGCGCGCAGATGGTCGCGGCCTGCATCGACCCGGCCGCGCTGGAGCCGCTGCGTCCGGAGATGCGCGCGGTCACGATCGAGGTCATGGGCGGCCGCCGCCTCGGCCTGCAGCCCGACTACGGCATCGACCTGTTCCTCGCCCAGCTCGCGCGCACGCTGGACAAGCCCATCCGCTCGCTCGAGACGCCCGAGCAGCAGGCCGCGCTGCTGGTCAGCGACGACCCGCGCGAGACCGAGCGGCAGGTGCGCGACCTGCTCGACGAGCTCGAGGGCGGCCGCGGGCCGCGCATCCTGTCGCGCCTGGCGCAGGACTGGCACGCGGGCAGGCTGGAGGACCTCGCGGCCTACGCCGGCTGGTGCGAGTGCATGGACACGCCGGCGCAGCGCGCCGACTTCGCGCGCCTCATCGACGAGCGCAACCCGCCGATGGCGCGCCGCGTCGCCGACTGGGCGACGCCGGGGACGACGCAGTTCGTGGCGGTCGGCAGCCTGCACATGACCGGGGCCATCGGCCTGCCCGCGCTGCTGAAGGACAAGGGCTTCGAGGTCCGGCGGGTGGACTTCGCGGACCCGCTTCGTTGAGGCGCGTCGCGCCGGCCGGCCCGGCTCGTCGTACCATGCGTGCAGCCCACGACACAGGAGACGACGACATGGCCGATGCCCCGAGTTTCGCGAAGCTGGTGCCCGGCTTCGACTTCCTGCAGGGCCTCGTGAAGAACGCCGGCGCGGCGCTGCCCAACATGGGCCAGTGGGTGGCCCCGACGCTCGACCCCGACGAACTCCAGAAGCGCATCGACGAGCTGCGCACCGTGCAGTTCTGGCTCGAGCAGAACGCCAAGCTGCTGGCGACGACGATCCAGGCGCTCGAGGTGCAGCGCATGACGCTCGCCACGCTCAAGACCATGAACGTGCAGATGACCGACCTGCGCGACGCGATGAAGGCGGCGCCAGTCGCCGCCATGGGCTCGGCGGCGCAGGCCGCCGCGGGCTCGGTCGCGCAGAGCTTCGGCGCCGAGGCGCTGATGAACGCCGCCAAGAGTGCGATGGGCGGCATCGGCCTCGGCGGCCGCGCGGAGCCCGAGCCGCCGGCCCCGCCGCCGCCCGCGCCGGCCCCGGTGGTCGAGGAGCCGAAGGCCGCGCGCGCCGCGCCCAAGGCGAAGGCCGCGGAGCCGGCGCCGCCGCCCGTGCCGATGGTCGACCCGATGCAGTGGTGGAGCGCGCTCACCAAGCAGTTCACGCAACTGGCCGCCGCCGCCGTCAAGGACACCGCGGCCGATGCGGCGAAGACCTTCGCCGGCGCGGTGATGAAGCAGGGCGTGGACGCGGCGGGCGCGACGATCCGCAAGGCCGCGCGCGGCTCCGCGGGCGTCGCGGCCAAGGCGGTGTCCGCCGCGACCCAGGCCGCGGGCGCGACCGGCGCCGCCGCCGGCGCGAGGAAGGCCGCGGCCAAGGCGCCGGCGAAGAAGGCGCCCGCCAGGAAGCGCCCGGGCGCGGCCGGCCGTGCGGCCTGACGCCGCGGCCGACGCGGCCGCCCCCGTCGCGCAGGCGGACGTCGTCGCCGCGCTGCGTCCGTTGCTGCCGCCGCACGCGCTCCTCTGGCGCGACGAGGACACCACGCCCTACGAGTGCGACGGCCTCACCGCCTACCGCCAGCGTCCGATGGCCGTGGCGCTGCCCGAGACCGAGGCGCAGGTCGGCGCCGTGCTGGCCGCCTGCCATGCGCTCGGCGTGCCCGTCGTCGCGCGCGGCGCGGGCACCGGGCTGTCGGGCGGCGCCATGCCGCACGCGGCCGGCGTCACGCTGTCGCTCGCCAAGTTCAACCGCATCGTCGCGATCGACGCGCGGGCCCGCACGGCCACCGTGCAGTCGGGCGTGCGCAACCTCGCCATCAGCGAGGCCGTCGCGCCGCACGGCTTCTACTACGCGCCCGATCCCTCGAGCCAGATCGCCTGCACCATCGGCGGCAACGTGGCGGAGAACTCGGGCGGCGTGCACTGCCTGAAGTACGGCCTCACGCTGCACAACGTGCTGCGCGTGCGCGGCTTCCTCGCCGACGGCACGCCCGCGACCTTCGGCTCGCTCGCGCCCGACGTGCCGGGACTCGACCTGCTGCCGGTGGTCGTGGGCAGCGAGGGCATGCTCGCGGTGGTCGTCGAGGTCGTGGTCAAGCTCACGCCCAAGCCCCAGGTGGCGCGCTGCATCCTGGCCAGCTTCGACGACGTGCGGCGCGCGGGCGACGCCGTCGCCGCGGTGATCGCCGACGGCCTGATCCCCGCGGGCCTCGAGATGATGGACAAGCCGATGACCGCCGCGGTGGAGGACTTCGTGCATGCCGGCTACGACCTGGACGCCGCCGCCATCCTGCTGTGCGAGAGCGACGGCACGGCGGAAGAGGTCGAGGAGGAGATCGGGCGCATGGAGGCCGTGCTGACCCGGGCCGGCGCCACGCGGCTGCAGGTGAGCACCGACGAGGCGCAGCGCCTGAAGTTCTGGAGCGGCCGCAAGAACGCCTTCCCCGCGTCCGGCCGCATCAGCCCCGACTACATGTGCATGGACTCCACGATCCCGCGCGCGCGGCTGGCCGACATGCTGCTGGCCATCGGCGGCATGGAGAAGAAGTTCGGCCTGCGCTGCTGCAACGTCTTCCACGCCGGCGACGGCAACCTGCACCCGCTGATCCTGTTCGACGCCAACGACCCCGACGAGCTGCACCGCGCCGAGCTGTTCGGCGCCGAGATCCTCGAGCTCTCGGTCGCCATGGGCGGCACGATCAGCGGCGAGCACGGCGTGGGCGCCGAGAAGCTCAACTCGATGTGCGTGCAGTTCTCCGACGGCGAGCGCGCCCAGATGCTGGCGCTGAAGTCGGCCTTCGACCCCAGGGGCACGCTCAACCCGGGCAAGGTGATCCCCACGCTGCACCGCTGCGCCGAATACGGCCGCATGCACGTGCGCCGCGGCGTGCTCGCCTTCCCCGAGCTGGAGCGGTTTTGACGGACGCGCTCGTCTCCCTCGTCGAACAGGTGCGCGCCGCGGTGGGCGCACGCACGCGCCTGCGCATCCGCGGCGGCGGCACCAAGGACTTCCTCGCGGGGCCGGGCGAGGCCCCGCCGCTCGACCTGCGCGCGCACGCGGGCATCGTCGACTACGCGCCGACCGAGCTGGTCGTGACCGCGCGCGCCGGCACGCCGCTGGTCGAGCTCGAGGCCGCGCTCGCCGACCGCGGCCAGTGCCTGCCCTTCGATCCGCCGCGCTTCGCCGACGCCGACGGCCGTCTCGCCGGTACCGTCGGCGGCATGGTGGCCGCCGGCCTCGCGGGCCCGGGGCGCGCCGCGGTCGGCGGCGTGCGCGACTACGTGCTGGGCGCGCTGCTGCTGAACGGCCGCGGCGAGCTGCTGCACTTCGGCGGCGAGGTGATGAAGAACGTGGCGGGCTACGACGTCTCGCGCCTGCTCGCCGGCTCGTGGGGCGCGCTCGGCGCGGTCTGCGAGGTCTCGCTGAAGGTGCTGCCGATGCCGCCGGCGACCCGGACGCTGCGCTTCGAGCTCGAACAGCCCGAGGCGCTGGAGCAGCTGCACCGCTGGGCCGGCCAGCCGCTGCCGCTGAACGCCAGCGTCTGGTGGCGCGGCACGCTGGTCGTGCGACTGCGCGGCGCGAGCGCCGCGGTCGCCTCGGCCGCGGCCCGCCTCGGCGGCGAGACCATCGCGCCCGAGCTCGCCGCCGCCTTCTGGGAGGGCGTGCGCGACCAGCGCGACGAGTTCTTCCTCCAGGCGCGCCAGGCCGTCGCCGCGCGCGGCCGCGCGCTCTGGCGCCTGGCGCTGCCACCCACCGCGCCCCCGCTGCCCGGCGTCGAGGACACGCTGGTCGAATGGGGCGGCGCGCAGCGCTGGGTGCTCACCGCGGCCGACGACGCCGCCGTCGCCGAGGCGGCGCGCTCCGCCGGCGGCCATGCGCTGCGCGTGCTGGGCGGCCCGGTCCAGCCGGCGCCCCTCGATCCCGCGCTCGCCGCCGTCCAGCGCCGGCTGCGCGAATCCTTCGACCCGCACGGCGTCTTCGACGCCGGCCGCTGCCTGGCCACGTGAGATGACGACCGCTGCTCCTGCAGGTCGCCGCTCGGCCCGGAGCGGCCGAGCGCGAGCGGCCATCGCAGTCGGGCTCGCTTCGCTCGCATGTTTCGACGGATCTTGAAATGCAGACCCGACTCGCCCCCGAATTCGCCGGCACGCCCGAGGGCCAGGACGCCGAGGCGATCCTGCGCCGCTGCGTGCATTGCGGCTTCTGCACCGCCACCTGTCCCACCTACCAGCTGCTCGGCGACGAGCTCGACGGCCCGCGCGGCCGCATCTATCTGATGAAGCAGGTGCTGGAGGGCGAGACGCCGACGCGCGCGACCCAGCTCCACCTCGATCGCTGCCTCACCTGCCGCAACTGCGAGACGACCTGCCCATCGGGCGTGCAGTATGGCCGGCTGGTGGAGATCGGCCGGCGCATCGTCGATGCCAAGGTCGAGCGCCCGGTGGGCGAGCGCGCGCAGCGCTGGCTGCTGCGCGAAGGCATCACCTCGCCGCTGTTCGCGCCCGCGCTGCGCGTGGGCCAGGCGCTGCGGCCGCTGGTGCCGGCCGGCCTGCGCGGCAAGGTGCCGCAGGACGACGAGCCCGATCCCGACGAGGCGCGCCGCCAGCGCCTGTGGCCGCAGCGCACGCATGCGCGCAAGGTGCTGATGCTCGCCGGCTGCGTGCAGCCGGCGATGCGGCCCAACGTCAACGCCGCCACCGCGCGCGTGCTCGACCTCGCGGGAATGCAGGCCGTCATCCCCGACGGCGCCGGGTGCTGCGGGGCCGTGCGCGACCACGGCGGCGACCATGCCGGCGGGCTCGACGACATGCGCCGCAACATCGACGCCTGGTGGCCCTGGGTCGCGGGCCTGAAGGAGGGCGGCGCGGTCGAGGCCATCGTGGTCAACGCCTCGGGCTGCGGGGTGACGGTCAAGGACTACGGCCACGCGCTCGCGCGCGACCCGGCCTATGCCTCGAAGGCGGCCCGCGTCAGCGCGCTCGCGCGCGACCTGAGCGAGCTCGTGCCCGAGCTGGCCACGACGTGGGTCGCGCACTGGGCCGGCGTGCGCGAGCGCCTGCACGAAGGCTCGCGCGAGACCCGGCCCGCGACGCTGGTCTACCACCCGCCGTGCACGCTGCAGCACGGCCAGCAGCTGCGCGGGCACGTCGAGCAGCTGCTGCGCGCACTCGATTTCGACGTGCGCCTGGCCGCGACCGAGAGCCACCTGTGCTGCGGCTCGGCCGGCACCTACTCGGTGCTGCAGCCGGCCATCGCCACGCAGCTGCGCGATCGCAAGCTCGCGGCGCTCGTCGCCTCCGAGGCGACGCCGCGCGCGATCGTCTCGGCCAACATCGGCTGCATCTCGCACCTGCAGTCCGGCACCGCGACGCCCGTCCGTCACTGGATCGAACTGGTCGACCAGCGCCTCGCGGGCTGAGGGGGGGGCATCCGGCCATCGGCAAAACGAGGGTGGCGGCCGGGCGCGAGCGCGGGCACAGTCGGGTGCGATGCGCCGACCCGCTCCTTCCACGATCGTGCGCCGGTGGCTCGCCGGCCTGGCGGCGACGCTCGCGTCGATGGCCGCGGCCGCACCCGCGACCGTCCCCGACACCATCGCCCAGCGCGTGCAGCCCTGCACGGCCTGCCACGGACGCGAGGGGCGCCCGACCGACCACGGCTTCTACCCGCGCATCGCGGGCAAGCCCGCGGGCTACCTCTACAACCAGCTGGACAACTTCCGTGCGGGCCGGCGCTCGAACGCGACGATGACCTATTTCGTCGAGCAGATGTCCGACGACTACCTGCGCGAGATCGCCGCGTACTTCGCCGGCCTCGACCTGCCCTACGCGCCGCCGCAGACCACGGGCGCGGCCGCGGCGGAGCTCGCGGCCGGGGAGGCGCTGGTGCGGCGCGGCGACGCGGCGCGTCGCATCCCGGCCTGCGTGCAGTGCCACGGCGAGGCGCTGACCGGCGTGCTGCCCGCGGTCCCGGGCCTGGTCGGACTCTCGCGCGGCTACCTGGTCGAACAGTTCGGCGCCTGGCGCAACGGCCAGCGCAAGGCGCTCGCGCCCGACTGCATGGCACGCGTCGCGTCGGCGCTGTCCACGGCCGACGTCGGCGCCATCGCCACCTGGCTGTCGGCGCAGGTCGCGAGCGGGCCGCCCGCGCCCGCGACCGCGCTGGCGCGCCCGCTGCCGCTCGCCTGCGGGAGCATCGCGCCGTGAGCCGCCCGTGGCCGTGGCGCCTCGTGGTCGGCGTGCCGGTGCTGCTGGCCGCCCTCCTGGCCGCGCTGGTGGCCTGGCTCAACCTGCGTGGCGAGGCGCGGGTCGACGCCGCCCCCTTCGTCGCGGGCGCGGAGCAGGTCGCGCGCGGCGCCTACCTCGCCCGCGCCGGCAACTGCGCGGCCTGTCACACCGATCGCGGCGGCGCGCCGTACGCGGGGGGCAAGGGCATCGAGACGCCCTTCGGCACGGTCTTCGCCGGCAACCTCACGCCCGACCTGGCGACCGGCATCGGCCGCTGGTCGCCGGGCGAGTTCTGGCGTGCGCTGCACAACGGGCGCTCGGCCGATGGCCGGCTGCTGTATCCGGCGTTCCCGTATCCCAGCTTCACCGAGGTCACGCGCGCCGACTCCGACGCCCTCTATGCGTTCCTGCGCACCCAGGTGCCGGTGGCGCAGCCGAACCGCGCGCACGCGCTGCGCTTTCCGTACGACACGCAGGCCGCGGTCGCCGTCTGG
>Ga0209051_1003486_pt1 | contig 10294 bp, 9 predicted proteins | sample AraplaCvi_mMS_r2_2_FD_184286 | JGI IMG/M metagenome (GOLD analysis project Ga0209051, IMG submission 184286) | Arabidopsis root microbial communities from North Carolina, USA - plate scrape MF_Cvi_mMS_r2 (SPAdes) (version 2) | ecosystem: Host-associated > Plants > Roots > Endosphere | place: USA... | reverse complement strand
CTGCCCGCCATCGGCGGGAACTGGAAGGACACCATGAGCACGCGCCGCATGACCGGAGCCTCAGCGCGCGGGCGCGATGAAGAGGCGCTCGACCTGCTCGACGATGCGGCGCAGGTCGGCGTCGGTCATGTGCGCGCACGCCAACACCACCACGTCGCCCTCGATGACCGAGCGTGCCTGCATCAGTTCCGTCGGGCTCTCGCCCAGCGACTCGGTTCGCTTGGCGGGTCGATCCTGGAGCGCGCTGACGTAGACGCCCGAGCCGCCCAGGATCTCCACGCTGCCTTCGACGTCGAGCGCGATGAGCGCCTCGCGCAGCGAGGGCCGCGACACGCCCAGTTGCTGCGCGAGGTCGCGCTCCGCGGGCAGGCGGCTGCCCACCTCGAAGGCGCCCGCCTCGATGAGCTCGCGGATCTGGTCGGCAATCTGCTGGTACAGACGCTTCGATTCGACCGGCTTGAAATGGACGCTCATGGGCTGGCGAAACCTGCGCGGATTGGTCTGACCATCATAACGTTTCGGTCGCGGAGGTTCGCCTGGAACGAGGGGCTCGCGGGCGGTGCGCCGAGGATCAGGGATAGCCCCGACACACAAACGCCGGTTGGTCAGGCCAAATCTTCGTTAATTTGATATTGGTATGACCGGAAGGCGATCAGGCTTCGATGGCGCAAGCGCAACCCATTCCAGTCGCCGAGCCCGAACCGCTGCTGCGGATGCGAGGCATCACCCGTCGCTTCGCGGGCGTGATCGCGCTGCAGGACGTGGATTTCGACCTGCGCGCCGGCGAGGTCCATGCCGTGTGCGGAGAGAACGGCGCCGGCAAGTCCACGTTGATGAAGATCCTGAGCGGGCAATTGGCCCCCGACGACGGGTCGGTCGAACTTCGTGGGCATCCGGTGCACTTCATGTCGTGCCGGGAAGCCGAGCGCGCAGGCATCGCCATGATCCACCAGGAACTGAACCTGGTCCCGCATCTGTCCGTCGCCGAGAACATCCTGCTCGCCCGCGAACCCCACCGGCTCGGGTTCATCGATCGAAGGCAGTTGCGGGAAAGCGCGCGTCGACACCTGGACCGGCTGAAGGTGGACATCGATCCGGCTGCGATCGTCCGCACTCTGTCGGTCGCGCATCGGCAGATGGTGGAAATCGCGAAGGCCCTGTCGCTGCAGGCCGACGTGCTCATCATGGATGAACCGACTTCGTCGCTCACCGAGGCCGAGACCGCGCGCCTGTTCGAGGTCATCGCGGACCTCAGGCGCAGCGGCGTGGGCGTCGCCTACATCTCCCATCGCCTGGACGAACTGGAGAAGGTCGTCGACCGGGTCACCGTGCTGCGCGATGGCCGGCGGGTAGCCACCAGCGCCTGGAGCGACACGTCGATCGACCGCATCGTCGAGCAGATGGTGGGGCGTTCGTTGACTGAGAAGTTTCCGCCCGCGACCCGGGAGGTCACGACCGACGTCCTGTTGCGGGTGAGCGGCCTGACCCGTCGCGGCGCCTTCGACGACGTGACCTTCGACGTCCGCCGGGGCGAGATCCTGGGCTTCGCGGGGCTCATGGGCGCCGGCCGAACGGAAGTGGCCCGCGCGGTGTTCGGGGCCGACCCGAAGGACGCTGGCGAGACTCGCCTGAACGGCGAGTTGATCCGCATCGACCTGCCTCGCGATGCCATCCGGCAGGGCATCGCCTACCTGTCCGAGGATCGAAAGGCCCATGGCGTCGCCGTGCACATGCGCGTGGACGCGAACATCACGATGGCCAACATGCGGGCGATCTCGAACCGCTTCGGCTTCATCCGGTTTCCGCAGGAGGAGGCCGTGGCCCGCGAGTACATCGAGCTTCTCGGCATCCGCACGCCGTCGGCACGCCAGCTCGTCCGCCTGCTGTCGGGCGGCAACCAGCAGAAGGTGGTCATCGCCAAGTGGCTGTTCAAGGAGGCGCGCGTGCTCTTCTTCGACGAGCCGACCCGGGGCATCGACGTGGGCGCCAGGTTCGCCATCTACGAACTGCTCGACAGGCTCGCGGCCAAGGGCATCGGGATCGTCGTGATCAGCTCGGACCTGCCCGAGATCCTCGGCATCGCCGATCGCATCGCGGTCTTCCATCGCGGCCGCATCGCCGGTGAAGTGCGCGCCGCCACCACGACGCAGGAGGAAGTGATGCGCCTGGCCTCGGGCTTCGGTTCCCAGAATCGCGCCGAGCTTGTGCAATGACCGACTACCAGAGGGAGCTGTTCCAGAAGTTCGCAGCGCTGGCGAGCCTGATCGCGCTGACCGGGGCCTTCTCGCTGGTGAGCGACGCGTTCTTCTCGCTGGGCAACGGCATCACGGTCGCCTTGCAGGTGACGTCGATCGCCTACCTGGGCATCGGCGCGACCTGCGTGATCATCACGGGGGGGATCGACCTGTCGGTGGGGGCGATCCTCGCGCTGTCGGGGGTCATCGCGGCGATGGCGACGAAGGCGGGGGTCGCGGTGCCGATTGCGATGCTCCTGGGGGTCGCCACTGGACTGGCGTGCGGGCTCGTCAACGGTGCCTGCGTCACCTTGCTGCGCCTGCCGCCCTTCATTGCGACCCTGGGAATGATGCTGGTGGCGCGCGGCGTCGCGCTGCAGATCACGGACGCGAAGGCGATCGGCGGGCTGGGCGACAGCTTCGCCGAGCTCGGCAACGGGTCGCTCGCGCGCGTGGTCCGCCTGGACGCCCAGGGCTTCCCCGACGTGGTGTTCCCCGGCCTGCCGTATCCGGTGCTGCTCATGGTGCTGCTGGCCGTCGCGGTTTCCCTGCTCCTCAACCGCACGACCCTTGGGCGCCACCTCTACGCCATCGGGTCCAACTCCGAGGCGGCGCGCCTGTCCGGCGTGGACGTCCGCGGCGTGACCGTCTTCGCCTATGTCCTGTCCGGCGGTCTGGCGGGGATGACCGGGTGCGTGCTGATGTCGCGGCTCGTGACCGCCCAGCCCAGCGAGGGGCTGATGTACGAGCTCGACGCCATCGCCGCGGCCGTCATCGGCGGGACGTCGCTCTCCGGCGGCGCGGGCAGCATATCGGGGACCATGATCGGCGCGTTCGTCATCGGCATCCTGCGCAACGGCCTGAACATGGCGGGCGTCTCCGCCTTCATCCAGCAGATCCTCATCGGCGTCGTGATCCTGCTGACCGTCTGGATCGACCAGATGCGGCATCGCCGCTGACCCCATGCGCCGCGATTCCAGGTGGGACATCGTTTCGCTGGGCGAACCGCTGGTCGAGTTCGGCGCCGTGCCCGGCACCAGGCGATACGAGCTCGGGTATGGCGGGGACACGTCCAATTGCGTGATCGCCGCCGCGCGCCTGGGCGCCCGATGCGCCTATGTCTCGCAGGTCGGGGACGACGAGTTCGGAGCGGACCTGTTGGCGCTGTGGCGCCGCGAAGACGTCTGCTGCGATGGCGTGCGCACGCTCGAGGGCGCGCCCACCGGTCTCTACTTCGTCCACCACGGGCCGTCCGGCCACCGCTTCACCTACCGGCGAGCGGGCAGCGCGGCCTCGAGGATCACCCCAGACCAGATCCCGGGTGACCTGATCCGCGAGTCGGCGTGGCTGCACGTGTCCGGCATCTCGATGGCCATCAGCGCCAGTGCGCGGAAGGCGACGCTGACGGCCCTGCGGGTCGCTGCCGACGCCGGCGTGGCGACGTCGTTCGACCTCAACCATCGTCCCGCCCTGTCATCACCGGCGGCCGCACGGGCCGATGCGCACTTCGTGCTGGAAGGGCGGCCGATCTTCTTCGTGAGCCTCGATGAAGCGCGCGTGGTCCTCCAGCTGGATACCCCCGAACTCGTCGTGCGCTGGGCTCTCGATCGCGGGGCCCGCGCGGCGCTGGTGAAGCTCGGCCCGCAAGGTTGCCTCGTCGGCGACGCCGACCGCATGGTGCGCTGCGAGGGATGGCGCGTTCACGCGGTGGACGCCACCGGGGCGGGCGACTGCTTCGCCGGCGCGTGTCTCGCCCGCCTGGCAGCAGGCGACTCGCTCTGGGCCGCCGCCCGCTTCGCGAACGTGGCGGCCGCGCTCAGCACGCGAGGCTACGGTGCCGTGAATCCGCTTCCCCGGACCGCGGACGTCCTGGAAGCGCTGCAAGGCGATGCGGCCTCGGGAGGCCCGGCATGAACGCACCCGTCCTGGCCCTCCGCCTGCACCCCGCGGACGACGTGCTGATCGCGACCCGGCAGCTCGTCGCCGGAATGCAGGTGGAGGGGGTGCGCATCATCGGGCTAGTGCCGGCGGGACACAAGGTCGCCGCCCGGGCCGTGGCGGCCGGTGCATCCGTCCATCGCTACGGGCAGCCCATCGGCGTGGCCACGAAGGTCATTCGTGCCGGCGAACACGTCCATGTCCACAACCTCGCCGTCGGAGAACTCCCCGCGGCCCGCCATCGCCTCGACGTTGCCGTGCACGAGGCGCCATCGGTGTCCGCCTCGGGGCGAACGTTCGACGGCATCGTGCGCGCGGACGGCCGCGTCGCGACGCGCAACTACGTCGGCGTGCTGACCACGGTGAATTGCTCGGCGACAGTGGCACGGGCGATCGCCGATCACTTCCGCCGCGACCTGCGCCCGCAGGCGCTGGCTGGATTTCCGAATGTCGATGGCGTCATCGCGCTGACCCATTCGCTGGGCTGCGGCATCGACCGCGAAGGGGAGGGCCTGCGGGTGCTCCAGCGCACGCTGGCCGGCTACGCGCGGCACGCCAACTTCGCCGCGGTGCTGGTGGTGGGCCTGGGGTGCGAGACGAACCAGGTCGACGCGCTGCTGCAGGCGCAGGGCCTGGCGCGCGGCGCCTCGCTGTCCACCTTCACGATCCAGGACAGCGGCGGCACCGCGAGGGCGGTGGAGCGGGGCATCGCGGCCGTGGCCGCCATGCTCCCTCGGGCCGACGAGGTCAGGCGGCGGCCCGTGCCGGCGGCCCACCTGTGCGTCGGGTTGCAATGCGGCGGTTCCGACGGCCACTCGGGCATCACGGCGAACCCGGTGCTCGGCGCCGCGGTCGATCGCCTCGTCGCGCTGGGCGGCACGGCCGTCCTTTCGGAGACCCCGGAGATCCACGGCGCCGAGCACCTGCTCACGCGCCGGGCCCGCACGCCGGAGATCGCCGAGCGCCTGTTGGCGCGCGTGCGCTGGTGGGAGGCGATGTGCGCCCGCCATGGCGCCTCGCTGGACAACAACCCGTCACCGGGAAACAAGGCAGGTGGCCTGACCACCATCCTGGAAAAGTCGCTGGGCGCCATCGCCAAGGCGGGCACGTCTCCCCTCAATGCCGTCTACGAGTATGCCGAGCCGGTCTCCTCGAAAGGCCTGGTGTTCATGGATTCCCCCGGATTCGATCCCGTCTCGGCCACCGGGCAGGTCGCCGGCGGCGCGAACCTCCTTTGCTTCACAACCGGTCGCGGCTCCGCCTACGGTTGCGCGCCGACGCCGTCGCTCAAGCTCGCCACCCACGACGACCTGGTCCGTCGCCAGGGAGACGACATCGACCTCGGGTGCGGCGGCGTGCTGGACGGCAGGCACACGGTGGAGGGACTCGGAGACGAGCTGCTCTCGCTGATGCTCGCCACGGCGTCGGGCCGCCGCACCCGCAGCGAGGTCCACGGTTACGGACAGAACGAGTTCGTTCCCTGGTCGATGGGCGTCGTGACCTGAGGCGGCGTCCCGCGCGACGCCGCCCTCAGGGATTCTCCGGGCACTCAACCGTCGATTGGTCAGGCCAAATACGATTGCGTTGGACAGCTGGCTTGACCAACAGTGTCAAGATTGGCAAGGCCATTTCCAGGCCTCACCCAGCGCGGCGAACCCGGCACCCGATGTCGAAGGCGCCGAGGCCGCTCATTGGTCAACGAGAGGAGACAGGCATGATGAGCAGCATCCTGAGGACACTGGTCGCGACGACCATGACGCTGGTGGCGGCCACGCTGGCGCCGGCGGTGCAAGCCGCGGACAAGGAGATCGCGGTGATCGTGAAGACCGCGAACTCCGACTTCTGGCAGAACGTCAAGAAGGGCGCGAACGACGGCGCGGCAGACGTCAAGGGCTACACGGCGAGCTTCCAGGGCGCCGCCTCCGATACCGACCTGGCCGGGCAGGTCTCGCTCGTGGAGAACGCCGTCAACCGCAAGGTGGCCGCCATCGTCCTGGCGCCCTCCGACCCGGACGCGCTCATCCCGGCCATGAAGAAGGCCTGGGAGGCCAAGATCCCGGTCGTCCTGATCGATTCGGCCGCGAGCGACGCCGCCAAGAGCTACTACCAGTCGTTCCTGGCCACCGACAACCAGAAGGCGGGCGAACTCTGCGCCCAGGCCCTCATCGACAAGATCGGCACGACGGGGAAGGTGGCGATCATGTCGTACACCGCCGGGTCCGGCTCGGAGATCGGCCGCGTCGGCGGCTTCAGGAAGTACCTGGAGTCTCATTCGAAGCTGCAGGTGATCGGCCCCTTCTACTCGAACTCGCAGATGGGCACGGCGCTCAACCAGACCACCGACGTGCTGGCCGCGCACGCCGACCTGAAGGGCATCTTCGGCGCGAACGAGCCCACGGCCATCGGCATGGGCCGCGCCCTCGTGCAGGCAGGCAAGGCCGGCAAGGTCGTCGCGATCGGCTTCGACGGCAACAGCGACCTGCAGGGCTTCGTCAAGGACGGCACCCTCGAGGCCATCGCGGTGCAGAGCGCCTACCAGATGGGCAAGCTCGGCGTGGCCACGGCCGTGGACATCATCAGCGGCAAGACCGTGCCGAAGTTCCGCGACACCGGCGTCGTGATGGTCACGCGGTCCAACATCGATTCCAAGGAAGCGAAGAACGTCCTGTACTGACCCGCCGCGCGCCAGTCGGAGCGTGCCCTTTCCGAGCACCTGGGAGGACCATGCTCACCGTGATCTGCGAGACCCCAGGCACGCTGACGCTGCAAGAGCGACCGATCCCCGTCCGGGCGGCCAACGAGGTGCTGATCCGGGTGCGACGGGTAGGCGTGTGCGGCACGGACCTGCACATCTTCGCGGGAAACCAGCCCTACCTGGAATACCCCCGGGTCATGGGGCACGAGTTTTCCGGCGAAGTCTGCGAGGCGCCGCCGGAAAGCCGGCTGCGGGCGGGACAGGCGGTGTGCGTGATGCCCTACCTGTCTTGCGGGACGTGCATCGCGTGTCGACGCGGAAAGACCAACTGCTGCGTTGACATGCGAGTCCTGGGCGTGCACCGCGACGGCGCGCTGGCCGAATACCTGTCGGTGGCCCAGGACTTCGTCCACCCCGTCGAGGGCCTGTCGCTCGACCAGGCGGCCATGATCGAGTTCCTCGCCATCGGGGCGCATGCGGCGCGCAGGGCCGAGGTGCGCGAGGGCGAGCGCGTGCTGGTCGTGGGCACCGGCCCCATCGGCATGGCGACGCTGATCTTCAGCCGCCTGCGCGGCGCCCAGGTCGTCGCGCTCGACACGCGCCGCGACCGCGTCGCCTTCTGCGTCGATCGGCTGGGAGCGCGGACAGGCGTTGAGATCGGCCCCGATGACGAGCGCGAGCTCTCGCAACTCACGAACGGGGAGTTCTTCGACGTCGTGTTCGACGCCACCGGCAACCCCCAGGCGATGGAGCGGGGCTTTCGCTTCATTTCGCACGGGGGCCGCTACGTGCTGGTCTCGGTCGTACGCGACCACATCCGCTTCTCCGATCCCGAGTTCCACAAGAGGGAGGCCACGCTGCTGGGGAGCCGCAACGCCACGCTGGAGGACTTCGAGGCCGTGGTCGCGGCCATGCGCCAGGGCCTCGTGCCCGAAGCGGCGTTGAACACGCATCGCCTCCCGCTCGCCACCCTGCCGAGCGATTTCGCGCGCCTGCTCGATCCGTCGGAAAGGGTGATCAAGGCCATCGTCGAATGCTGAGGCGTCATCGGACATGACCCAGGCCATCCTCCAGTTCGGCACCGGCCGATTTCTCCAGGCCCACGTCGATCTCATGGTGTCCGAGGCGCTGGCGAGGGGAGAGGCGCTGGGCGGCATCACGGTGGTGCAGAGCACCGAGAGCACGCAGAGCGCCACTCGCCGGGAAGCCATGACCCGCCCCGGAGGTTTTCCGGTGCGGTTGCGGGGCCTCGTCCAGGGCCGGCCGATCGATACCTCCGTGCAGGTGACCTCGATCAAGGAAACGCTTCACGCGCGAACGCAGTGGCCGCTGGTGCTGGAGCACTTCGAGCACGCGGAGGTCGTGGTGTCGAACACCGCCGATGCCGGCTTCCAGCTCGACGCGTGGGACGACGAGTTCCTGTCGGACGACCCGGACTGGGTGCCGTCAAGCTTTCCCGCGAAGCTGCTCGTCCTGTTGCGCCGGCGGTGGTCGCGCCGCCCGGACGCCCCCCTGACCCTCATGCCCACGGAACTGGTCAGCCGCAACGGCGACACGTTGTGCGGGATCGTTCGCGCGCTGGCGCGCCGGTGGGGGTTGGTGCCGTCCTTCGACGCTTACCTGCGCCAACGATGCGTCTGGGTCAATTCCCTCGTGGACAGGATCGTGTCTGAACCGATCGCGCCCGTCGGCGCCATCGCCGAGCCCTACGCCCTCTGGGCCGTCGAGCGCCGGGCGCACATGAGCGTGCCGTGCGCGCATCCGTCCATCGAGCTCACGACCGACCTGCAGCGCCACGAGCGGCTGAAGCTGTTCTTCCTGAACCTGGGCCACACCTGCCTGGCCGATCGCTGGCTGCGACACCCTTGGCCTCCCGTCGCCACGGTGCGCGAGGCCATGGAGCATCCGGAGTTCCGCGCCGACCTGGAGGCCGCGTGGGAGGAGGTGCTGGCGGTCTTCGACAGGCTCGGCCAGGGCGATCAGGCGCGCGAGTACCTGGGCGTCGTCAAAGAGCGCTTCGCCAATCCGTTCCTGCATCACGCCCTGTCGGACATCGCGCAGAACCACGAACGGAAGAAAGAGCGACGCATTCGCCCGTTGCTGGAGCTAGCCGCCTGCCTGAACTGCCTCTCCTCGTCGTCCCGACTGGCCGGAATCGTGGAGTCGGCGACGCCCTCTCCGGAACGATGACCGGCAGGTCGGCGTGACGAAGCGGGAGGCGGCCCGGCCGATCAGCCGGCCTTGCGGCCACCCGTCCGCGCCTTGCCCGTCTTCGCCGCGACCGGTTCGCCGAGGGCCGCAATCGTCACCCGGACCTGCGTCGCGATCAGCCGCCGCAGGTCCTCGCCGTCCTTCGCCACGATCTTGAAGCCCTTCATCGCCGCCATCAGCATGTGCGCGAGATCGTCCGGCGTGGTGTCCAGGCGGGCGCGGGAGACGGGGGCGCGGAGGAGGTCGGCGAGGACTTGGTGGAGGCGCTCGAAGCTCGCCTGAAGGGCGGGCCCGTGCCGCTCGGGGGACATCAGGTCGGCCGCATCCGGATTGGACTTGAGGATGTCGTATCCCCGGGCGACGGCGAGCTCCGCCACGTGCAGGAGCTGGCGCTCGAGCGGCCACGTCGCGTCGAGGGTGTCCTGGATCTCGATCAGCGTGCGCTCTACGAACCAGTCGATCACCGCCTCGAAGACTTCCGCCTTGCCGGGGTAGACCAGGTACAGCGCGGGGCGCGACAGGCCGGCCGCGGCGGCGAGGTCGGCCATCGTCGTGCGCGCGAATCCGTAGCGGAAGAACACGCCGTACGCGGCTTCGAGGATCTGCCGTTCCTTGTCGCTTCGTTCCTTGGGAGGCTGCATGGAAGTCATTGTGACATTTTCCGTTGGAATGTCAGGGTCTTGTTGGATGACATTTTGACAGAATGGCGAAAAACGTCATAATGCCACGACTCCTCCACCGAAAGCCAGGACATGACCGCATCGACTCGTCGCTCACAGGGCCTCCGCGAGGAGCGCATGCGCGCCTCGCCGCAGTTCGCGGACGGCCGCTTCGTGAACACCTACGCGTCGACCGCGCCGGACGCCCGGCGCGAAGGCATGACGCTGTCGATGTTCGGCGAGTTCGCGTTCGGCGGCTCGGGTCGCCGGCCCGTGGAAGCGCTGCCGGCCCACGATCCGCTGTCGCGCTGGCATCGCTCCGCGCAGTCCGGGCTGCGCGTGACGTGGCTCGGGCATTCGACGATGCTGATCGAGATCGACGGCGCCCGCGTGCTGACCGATCCCGTCTGGGGCCTTCGCGCGTCGCCGCTCTCGTTCGCCGGGCCGAAGCGCTTCCAGCCGGTGCCGGTCGGCATCGGTTCGCTTCCAAGGCTGGACGCCGTGCTGATCTCGCACGATCACTACGACCATCTGGACTATCCGAGCGTGCGCGCGCT
>Ga0209051_1003485_pt1 | contig 10294 bp, 11 predicted proteins | sample AraplaCvi_mMS_r2_2_FD_184286 | JGI IMG/M metagenome (GOLD analysis project Ga0209051, IMG submission 184286) | Arabidopsis root microbial communities from North Carolina, USA - plate scrape MF_Cvi_mMS_r2 (SPAdes) (version 2) | ecosystem: Host-associated > Plants > Roots > Endosphere | place... | reverse complement strand
CCTTGCCCGGGCCGCGCGACAGGATGTGCTGCACGCGAAAGCCTTCGAAATGGGCCACGGTGCCGTTGTCAAGCTGGATGGGCACGTCGACGATCAGCGCGCGCTTCGGGTGCTTGAGGGTCTCGGCCCAGCGGCCGAGCTTGCCGAGATAGGGGACGACCCGGTCGACCTGCGACAGGTACGTGCCCCAGGGACTGTCCGCGGTGGGGTTGACGTACGACAGTGAGCTCATGACAGATTCCTTTTCGGTGAGATGCATGGCGCCCGGTTCTCGGCCTCGTGAGCCCGCCGGTGCTCGTGTTGTCCGCCGCCGCCTGCGTGCGCGCCATCGATCGGAAGGCGCGCCGCGGCCGCGGAGTGCGCGCACTGTAGGCGGAGACCCGCCGAATTAGTCACGGGAGCCCATGCAAGATATGCATGATGGCTGCGCTTCGCCCTCATGCGGGGCGGCCCTACACTGCGGCGATGACTGCTCACGCATCCCCCGCGAACCCCTCGGAACGGCTCGTCTTCATCGGTGGCGGCAACATGGCCGGCGCCATCCTCGGCGGCCTGATCGGCGCGGGGCGCGATCGCGACAGCGTCGTCGTCGTCGAGCCGCACGCGCAGCAGGCGGCGCTGGTTCGTGAGAAGTTCGGCGTCCGCGTCGAGGCCGCCGGCGGGCCGGCGCTCGAAGGCGCGACGACCGTCGTGTGGGCCGTGAAGCCGCAGGTCTTCCCCGACGCCGCGGCGCCGTGCGCCGCCTGGCTGCGCGGCGCGCTGCAGGTCTCGGTCATGGCGGGCGTGCGCAGCGAGACCATCGCGGCCGCCACCGGCAGCGAGCGCATCGTGCGCACGATGCCCAACACGCCCGCGCTCATCGGGCAGGGCATCGCCGGCCTGTATGCACGACCCGCCGTCACGGCGGCCGACCGCGCGACGGTCGAGACCCTGCTCGCTCCCACCGGCCAGACCCTGTGGGTGCAGGACGAAGCCGACCTGGATGCGGTCACCGCCCTCTCGGGCTCGGGGCCCGCCTACGTGTTCTATTTCGTCGAGGCGATGATGCAGGCGGCCGCCGGGATGGGACTCGACGCGGCGCAGGGCCGGCGACTCGCGCTCGCCACCTTCCGCGGCGCGACGGCCCTCGCGGAGTCGTCGGACGACACGCCCGAGACGCTGCGCGCGCGCGTCACGTCCAAGGGCGGCACGACGCATGCGGCCATCACCACGATGGAGTCGCTGGGCGTGAAGGAGGCCATCGTGAAGGCCGTGCTGGCCGCGCAGGCGCGGGCCCGCGAGCTCGGGCAGGCGTGAGACTTCGGGGTCAGGTCTTCGACCTGACCCCGGCATTCGTTCGTGCCTGCTGGAATGCAGGGGTCAGGTCGAAGACCTGACCCCTCCCTACTCGTCGCGCTGCTTCTTGCCGCGCCACGCCCCCCGGTGCCGCACGGCCCACTGCCCGTACGGCCCCGCGGCGACGATCTCGTACTTGGTCTTGCGGGTGAAGTGCGTCACCGCCTGGAACAGGGCGTTGTGCGCCGTGGTGGTGTTGGGCCACCAGCCGTTGCCGAAGAGGATGCCCTTCGGGGTCATCATGCCCTCGGCGACATGCAGCGCCGCGACGATCGCGTCGACGTCGAGATCCAGGTCGAGGTCCAGATACAGCCAGTCGAGCGGATCGTCGATCTTGCCCGCGCACGCGGGGAAGGTCCCCTCCACGTAGCGCCGCTCCACGTTCACGAAGCGCTCGGTGCGCCACTGCGCCTCCTGCCGCGCGAGCGCGGTGGGCAGCGTGCCGTCGGACGTCAGGAGGCGATCCTTGTCGTCGCCGTAGAACTCGCCACGGCGCGTCCAGCCGTCGACGAACCATGCCTTGCGCGGCTCGAGCCACTGCAGCAGCGTCTCCGAGAAGTGGCCGCGGAAGGCGCCCACCTCGGCGCCCACGCCCCCCTTGGGCACGTAGTTGAGGATCCACTTGCGCAGGTCGAGGCGACGCAGTTCGCCCTCGGGCAGCGGATACAGCGCGGTGCTCTCCTCGAGCGTTTCGGGCAGGACGGACATCGGTTCACGGTGCATGGGTGTGCCCCCGGTGGCGGCGCCGCGCGGCGCGGCCGCGGGCGTGGGAGAAACGAAGTCCGCAAAGCGTAGCGGGGATGAACCCGCCATTCCAGAGTGCTTTGCCTAGCGCGGTAAGGAATGGAAACACAGGCGCGGGCGTCCGCGCAATCCCCCCCGGGGCGAGCGACCGCTCGCTCCTCGGGCGCGCCGGGTCAGAGACCGCGCATGAGGTCGAACGAAAGCACCACCCCGGCGAACACGGAGGCACCGACCCAATGGTTGGCCCGGAACGCGCGGAAGCAGCCTTCGCGCGTGCGGTCGACGATGAGCGTGAGGTGCCAGGCGGCCTGCAGCGCGGCCACGGCGATGCCGCCGACGTAGAACGCGCCCAGCCCCAGCCACAGGCCCAGCCACAGCCAGCCCGCGAGGTAGATCGCGTAGAAGGCCATCACGCCCGCGACATCGAACCGGCCCAGCGTGATCGCGGAGGTGCGGATGCCGATCTTCAGGTCGTCGTCGCGGTCGACCATCGCGTACTCGGTGTCGTAGGCCAGCACCCAGAACAGGTTGCCGAACATCATGTACCAGGCCTGGGGCGGCACGGCCGCGCGGATCGCGCCGAGGTTCCAGTCCTTGCCCCCGAGGACCGCGGCGAAGGCCATGGGGATGCCGAAGCTGAAGGCCACGCCCAGCACCGCCTGCGGCATCGAGACGACACGCTTGGCGAAGGGGTAGAGGATCGCGATCAGCAGCGCCACGAACGACAGCATGATGGTCGGCGCGTTGGTCGTGAGCACCAGGCCGAAGGCCAGGAGCGCGAGCAGGGCGCCGCACAGCAGCGCCTGTTTCACCGAGACACGTCCGCTCGTCACCGGGCGCTCGGCCGTCCGCTTGACGTGGCGGTCGAACTCGCGGTCGGCGACATCGTTGACGCAGCAGCCCGCGCTGCGCATCAGGATCGTGCCGAGCACGAACACCACCAGCAGGTGCCAGCCCGGGAAGCCGTCCGCCGCGATCCAGAGCGCGGCCAGCGTGGGCCACAGCAGCAGGAGCCAGCCGGCGGGGCGGCTCCAGCGGATCAGGTCGAGGTAGTCGGCGAGCGTCGGCCGGGGCGTGTTCATCGTCGGGAATGATAGCGAGCGGAGTGAAGGGGTCGGGTCTTCGACCTGACCCCTGCATTCGTCTCGCGGGCCGCGTCAAATGCCGGGGTCAGGTCGGAGACCTGACCCCGAAGTCAGTCGCCCATGCGCTGCTGGAAGACCAGCCCCGCGTGCTCGCGCAGCGCGTGGAACTTGATCTTCGGCCAGTTGGCCTCGACGGCGCGAAGCTCGGCGGCGTATTCGACGAGCAGGGCCGGCGCGTCGACCGCATCATGGGCGACGCGATGGCCGTTGGCCTCGATGAAGCGCTTGAGCTCGGCGTCGCCGCCGTCGGCCGGGTCGCAGGTGACCCAGCGCGCGAGCGCGTAGCGCGCCGGCTGGATGCGGGCCTTGACGCCGTACTCGTGCTCGAGCCGGTGCGCGACGACCTCGAACTGGAGCTGGCCCACCGCGCCGAGCAGCAGCACCGAGCCGAGCACCGGGCGGAAGACCTGGATCGCGCCCTCCTCGCCGAGCTGCGTGAGGCCGGCGCGGAGCTGCTTGGTCTTGAGCGGGTCGGCCACCTCGACGGTGCGGAACAGCTCCGGCGCGAAGAAGGGCAGGCCGGTGAACTGCAGGGCCTCGCCCTCGGTGAGCGTGTCGCCGAGCTGCAGCACCCCGTGGTTGGGGATGCCGATGATGTCGCCCGCGAAGGCCTCGTCGAGGAGCTCGCGCCGCTGCGAGAGGAAGGAGACGACGGTGTTGGGCCGCAGTTCCTTGCCCGAGCGCACGACCTTCAGCCGCATCCCCCGCTCGAAGTGGCCGGAGGCCACGCGCAGGAAGGCGATGCGGTCGCGGTGCGCGGGATCCATGTTGGCCTGGATCTTGAACACGACCCCGGAGAACTTGGCCTCCGCGGGCGCGACCTCGCGCTGCATCGCGGGCCGCGGGCCGGGCGCGGGCGCCAGGTCGACGAGCGCATCCAGCACCTCGCGCACGCCGAAGTTGTTGATGGCCGAGCCGAAGAACATCGGGGTCTGGTGACCCTCGAGGAACTGCTCCTCGTCGAACTCCGGCGCGGCCGCGGACAGCAGCTCGATCTCGCCGTGCGACTGCTCCCAGGCCATGCCGAAGCGCTCGACGTTCGATGAGTTCGCGAGATCGGTGATCACCTCCTCGTCGCCGCCGACGCGATCCTCGCCCGGGGCGAAGACACGCATCTGCTGCCGGCGCAGGTCGACGACGCCGCCGAAGGCCTTGCCCATGCCCACCGGCCAGGTGAAGGGCACGACGCTCATCCCGAGCTCGCGCTCGATCTCGTCCATCAGCGCGAGCGGCTCCTGCACCTCGCGGTCCATCTTGTTCACGAAGGTGAGGATGGGCGTGTTGCGGGCACGACAGACCTGCAGCAGCCGGCGCGTCTGCGGCTCCACGCCGTTGGCCGCGTCGATGACCATCAGCGCGGCGTCGACGGCGGTGAGGACGCGGTAGGTGTCCTCGGAGAAGTCCTGGTGGCCCGGGGTGTCGAGCAGGTTGATGACGCAGTCGCGGTACTCCATCTGCATCACCGACGATGCGACGGAGATGCCGCGCTGCTTCTCGATCTCCATCCAGTCGGACGTCGCGTGCCGCGCCGCCTTGCGCGCCTTCACCGAGCCGGCGATCTGGATCGCGCCGGAGAAAAGCAGCAGCTTCTCCGTGAGCGTCGTCTTGCCCGCGTCGGGGTGGGAGATGATGGCGAAGGTGCGCCGGCGGCGCACCTGTTGGTCGAGATCGGCGGACATCGTGGGCGGTGGAGCGCGCGGCGTCTCGTCGAGCGGCGCGGGGGTCGAAAGGATCGAGCCCCCGATTATCGCGGACGACCGGTCAGCCTTGCGTCTTCACCGGCACGGCGGGCGGCAACTCCTTGGCCTGCAGAGCGCGAAGTTGCGCGACGAGCTGGTTGTGCGCGTCGAGGAACGCCGCGGCGATCACCTTGCCCTCGTTGCTGTTGCTCCAGCCCGCCCCCGCGGCGCCGCCGGCGCGGCCCAGGATGAGGCCGCCCATGCCGAGGTCGGTGACGCGCACCGAGCCCGTCGCCGCGGCGACCTGCTCGGTCGTCTCGTTGTCCGTCAGCAGCAGGGCGACCTGCGCCTCCTTGAGCTTGACGTTGTCGGCCACGCCCACCAGCTTGTTCAGCACAGGGATCATGCCGAGGATGCCGCCGATCTCGCGGCCGGCCTCGCGCTCGGAGAAGGTGAGGCTCGGCGTGATCGTGTACTGCGCCTCGTAGCCCTTGCCCTTGTGGACGGTCGCGTTCTTGCGGATGATGCCGGCCTCCTGCAGCTCCTGCTCCTGCACGGTGGCCTTCAGGCCCGCGGCCCGGTCGACGACGCGGAAGCAGCCGCTCTGCTGCGCGATGAGGCGCACCAGCGGCAGGGGCGAGCTGGGCAGGTTGTGCGTGCCGGTCAGGATGTAGCCGTTGGGGTTCTCGACGAGCGCCATCGTGGCGACGGGCGCGTCGCACTTCAGCAGCTCGTGGCTGGCGTTGTGCGCGCCCGCGGGGCCGGCCGAGCCGGTCACGATCGAGCCACCCTCGCCGAGCTCCGTCTGCTTGCGGCCGCAACCCGTGAGCGCGCAGGCGACGGCGGCCAGGGCCAGCACCCCGCCTGCCGTGCGTCCGAATCCAGTCATCTCCATCCTCCTGATCGTGGTCGTGCCGCTTTCGGCAAAGGCGCGATCTTGCCAGGGGATGCCGGGCCGCCGCTCCCACCAAACGGGGGGAGCGGGGCTCATGGTTAGCGTCTTGACACAACTTCGTGTGCCTGAAAGGGGGATCGCGGTTTCGGTGTCAGGTCACCGACCTGACAACGAACAGCCAAATGCCGGGGTCAGGTCTGAAGACCTGACCCCAAGCTCCGCCGCTCAGGGCGGTGCCTCGTCGGCTACGAACTCGCCGACCACGGCGAGGGCGTGGTCGACCCACGCATCCTTCTCGCCGACGGGCGCGACGTAATGCAGCGCCTTGCGCGTCGCCTCGCGGCCCGCGGTGCGCCACATGAGCCAGCTCGCGAGGTAGACCGAGGCCATGCAGCCGCCGGCGGTGGCCACCGGACCGCGCGCGAAGAAGGGCGCGTCGGTGACACGCACGCCCGCCTCGACGACCCAGGGCTTGGTCGTGAGGTCGGTGCACGCGGGCATGTCGCCGAGCAGCCCGAGGCGGGCGAGCAGGAGCGTGCCGGAGCACTGCGCGCCGATGAGCTGGCGCGTGGGATCGAGCGCGAGCCGGTCCATCATGGCGCCGTTCTCCGCGATCGCGCGCGTGTAGATGCCGCTGCCGAAAAGCACGGCATCGGCCTCGAGCGCGAACTCGAGCGGCTGCTGCGGCGTGACCCGCACGCCGTTCATCGAAGTGATGACCGTGCCGGGGCTCGTGATCTCGGCATGCACGCCGACCGGCCGCAGCCGGTTCAGCAGGCCGTGGGCCACGAACGAGTCGATCTCGTTGAAGCCGTCGAACGTGACGATGGCGACGCGCATGTCAGCCGCTCGCGCCGGGACTCTTCATTCCTCGAGCAGCGATCGCAGCATCCACGCCGTCTGCTCGTGCACCGTGAGGCGCTGCGTGAGCAGGTCGGCGGTCGGCTCGTCGCCGGCCTTGTCGGCGCGCGGGAACAACTCGCGCGCCGTGCGCGCGACCGCCTCGTGGCCTGCGACGAGCACGCGGACCATGTCGAGCGCGCGGGGCGGGGTCTCGGGCACGTCGGGCAGCGAACTGAGGCGGCCGAACTGCGCGTACGAGCCGGGCGCATGGTGGCCGAGCGAGCGGATGCGCTCGGCGATCGGGTCGACCGCGTTCCACAGCTCGGTGTACTGCCCCATGAACATCGCGTGCAGCGTGTTGAACATGGGGCCCGTGACGTTCCAGTGGAAGTTGTGCGTCGTCAGATACAGGGTGTAGGTATCGGCGAGCAGGCGGCTCAGTCCCTCGCTGATCACCGCGCGATCCTTCGCGCCGATGCCGATGTCGATCGCGGGAGTCGCCGAGATGACGGACGTCGCGCTCTTCGGATTCTTCTTGGCCATGCGTGCCCTCTTGGTCGAAACGCAGAGCTTAAGGCCTCGCGTGGCGTTCCGGCCACGCCTGAAAAGCAAAGACCCCAGGAGTGTGGGGGTCAGGTCTTCACGCCTGACCCCGCGTTCGGCCTGTCGCCCGCGAATGCGGGGTCAGGTCTGAAGACCTGACCCCCCTCCATCCAGCAGGAGCCCGGCCTGCACCCAGGCGCCCAGCCAGCCGGCCACGCGCGCGGCCGTGCCGGCCTCCTCTGCCGTGGCGGCGACGCTCGCGCAGAGCTCGTCGAAGCGCAGGCCGCCGAGGCAGCCGGCGAGGGCCGCGGATTCGTCCTCCGGCAGCGTGCGCCAGCGCGTCTCCAGGCCGTCGCGCCAGACGAGGAGGTGATGCGGCCGCGCCTCGGGAGGGGCCGTTTCCGCGCCGGGGTCGTCCGTCAGCGCGCGCCAGAGCGGCTCGATCGCCCATTGCAGCGCCACCAGGCGCACCGTCGGATGAGGCGCGAAGCGCAGGGCCGGCCAGGAACCGGGCGCGACTCGCGCGAGGGTCTCGCGCTCGAGGGGCGGGGCATCGGCCGCGTCGAAGGACGTGCCGATCGCCCACTCCATGCGCACGAGGTCGGCGAGCGAGGGATGGGGCAGCGCCTGCGGGTCGACCTCGAGCCGCGCCGCGACCCAGGCCGGCAGCGCGTGGCCGAACCAGCGGATCGAGGGCGATCGGGAGGGATGCGCCGCGAGGTAGGCCTGCGCGAGCGCGCCGAAGTCCTCGTCGCCCAGCACGCGGTGCAGCACCGGATAGTTGCCGCGCAAGGCCTCGGCCAGGCGGGCGCGGTACGCGTGGCGATAGATGCCCAGGCGAGGCGGCGCGGCGCGCAGCGGACGCAGCCAGGCCACGACGTCGGCCGCATCGTCGGCCAGGTCGGCCCCGGCACGGATCAGGCCGGCCAGGGCGCGCTGCTGTTCGAGAAGCTCGGCGGGCGCGGACACGTCAGGCAACGAGAGGGACGTCGGCGGGGCGCGTGGCCGCGACCTCGGCGGCGATCGCGCGCGCGCGATCCAGTTCGGCGACCAGTTCGTCGAGCGGCGGGATGGCATCGTCGCGCTCGATCATCGCGGGCACGTCGCCGAGGCGCCCCACGGTGTAGCGGTAGAGATCCCACACCGCCTCGCAGACCGGGCGGTCGTGGGTGTCGATGCGGTGCGTTCCGTTGTCCTCGTGGCCCGCCAGGTGGATCTGGCGCACGCGCGCGGCCGGCAGGGCATCGATGAAGGCATGCGCGTCGAAGCCGTGGTTCATTGCGCTGACGTAGACATTGTTGACGTCGAGCAGCAGGTCGCAGTCGGCGCGGCGCGCGAGTTCGGCGAGGAATTCCCACTCGGCCATCTCGTCGCCGGAGAAGGCCACGTAGCTGCTGACGTTCTCGATCACCAGGCGGCGCCCGAGCACGTCCTGCACGCGCGCCACGCGCGCCGCGACGTGGCGCAGCGCGGCCTCCGTGTAGGGCAGCGGCAGCAGGTCGTGGAGGTTCTCGTGGTCGACGCCGGTCCAGCAGAGATGGTCGGAGATCCAGGCGGGCTGCACGCGATCGGCGAGCGCCTTCAGGTAGCGCAGGTAGCGCTCGTCCAGCGGATCGGCCGATCCGATGGACAGCGAGACGCCGTGCATCGCCATCGGCCAGTCGCGCCGGATGGCGTCGAGGTTCGCCAGCGGCTTGCCGCCGGGAACCAGGTAGTTCTCGGACAGGATCTCGAGCCAGTCGACGCGGGGGCGGCGCTCGCGGAAATCGCGGTAGTGCTCGGGGCGGAGGCCGAGGCCGAAGCCGTGCATGGCGGTTCTCGGGTGGAATGCCGGGGTCGGGTCGGAGACCCGACCCCGAAGGGAGCGTCGGGGGGCGGGGTCAGGTCTCCGACCTGACCCCGGCATTCGTCAGCTTCCCTTGACGACGGTGCCACCCGCCTTCGTGCATTCCTCGGCCGAGGCCTTCTTCACCCAGCCCTGGCCCTTGCAGCTGTTCTGGCCCTTGCAGTCGTTCTTCGCCGTCTTGCATTCGGCGGTGCCCTTGCAGCTGTTGACGCCGGCGCACATCACCGAGCCGTCTTCCGCGGCCTGGGCGGCGACGGGGGCGGTGCCGAGCGTGAACATGGCGGCGGCGGCCGTGGCGATGGCGAGGCCGGTCTTGACATCGAACATGGTGGTCTCCTTGAAAGGTTTCGGATCGAAGCAGAGGGAGATACGTGGCGGCCGCCGATCCGGATGCACAGTCGGACGCCCGGTCACCCGGAGGCACGGTGGCCTCCAGACTCGCATTCGTCGTGGGAGCGGCCGAATTCTTACACCGTGCGGCGTCGGACGGCCAGTCGATTTGTGTCAGCATCGCGCCATGAAAGAACCCGTCCCCTGGGCGCTGTTCGCCGTCAGCGTCCTGATCTTCGCCGTCTACGAGCTCTACGTCTGGCGTCTCGGGAACACGCATCCCGACCGGATGGCCCGCTACGCCCACGCGCGCATGCGCGTGGCCTGGGTCGCCTCCGTCAACCACCAGCCGGGCTTCGAGATCGTCGCCGTGCAGGCGCTGCGCAACTCGCTGATGTCGGCGACGATCGCCGCCTCGACCGCCGCCCTGGCCCTCATGGGCAGCGTGACGCTCGCCGGCGGCGCGTTCACGAGCGGGATCGCGAGCTTCCACGAGGAAGGCATCACGCTGCGGCCCGTGCTCGAAGGCCTGCTGATGTGCGTGCTGTTCGCGTCCTACGTCTGCTCGTCGAACGCGATGCGCTACTTCAACCACACCTGCTTCGTGATGGCGATGCCGGTGGCCAGCGAGCAGCGCGCGGTCTGGACGCCGCTGGCGATCGACTACGTCGAGCGCGCCGGCATCCTCTACAGCTGGGGCCTGCGCACCTTCCTGATGGTGGCCCCGCTGGTGGCGGGCATCGTCAATGTGTACACGATGCCGGCCATGACGGTCCTGTTGATCCTGGTGCAGATCTGGTTCGACCGGCCGGCGCAGCTGCGGTCGCCGATGCTGCGGACCCGGGCGACGGATCGGGCGGGGGGCGAGAGCATCCCGCCGGGCGGGGGGCAGTAAGGAGAACGGGGTCAGGTCTTCGACCTGACCCCGGCATTT
>Ga0209051_1003484_pt1 | contig 10295 bp, 9 predicted proteins | sample AraplaCvi_mMS_r2_2_FD_184286 | JGI IMG/M metagenome (GOLD analysis project Ga0209051, IMG submission 184286) | Arabidopsis root microbial communities from North Carolina, USA - plate scrape MF_Cvi_mMS_r2 (SPAdes) (version 2) | ecosystem: Host-associated > Plants > Roots > Endosphere | place: USA... | reverse complement strand
CAGTCCCAGATCGCCGAGGCGGAGATGCAGTTCGAGAGGCAACGCAACGCGTTGCTCCTCGCCTGCGCCGCCGCCATCGCCGCCGCGCTGGTCGCCGGCCTGCGCATCGCGCGCAGCCTGGCGCGCGCCCTCGGCGCCGAACCCGCCGCGCTGGGCGCCGCCGCCGACCAGGTCGCGCGCGGCGAACTGCACGCCATCGACGGTGCACACGCCGCGGCGGCGGGCAGCGTGATGGCCTCGCTGGCCGCCATGCAGGCGCGCCTGGCCGCCGTCGTCGGCCAGGTCCGCGGCGCCTCGGACTCGATCGCGACGGGCGCGACCCAGATCGCCAGCGGCAACGCCGACCTCAGCCAGCGCACCGAGGAACAGGCGAGCAACCTGCAGCAGACCGCGGCCTCGGTCGAGGAGCTGACGTCGACGGTGCGCAGCAACGCCGAGACCGCGCAGCAGGCCGCGCAACTCGCCAGCTCGGCCTGCGGCGCCGCGGCCCGGGGCGGCGAGGTCGTGGGACAGATGATCGCCACGATGGAGGAGATCAGCGGCCGCAGCCGGGAGATCTCCGAGATCATCGGCGTCATCGACGGCATCGCCTTCCAGACCAACCTGCTCGCGTTGAACGCCGCGGTCGAGGCCGCCCGCGCGGGCGAGCAGGGGCGCGGCTTCGCGGTCGTCGCCGGCGAGGTCCGCACGCTCGCCCGGCGCAGCGCGGACGCGGCGCGCGACGTCAAGCGCCTGATCGGCGCCAGCGCCCAGAGCGTGGAGGCCGGCTCGGCGCTCGTCGCCCGGGCCGGTGCCGGCATGGAGGACATCGTGCAACGCGTCACGCGCGTGACCGACCTCATCAACGAGATCGGCGCGGCCACGCGCGAGCAGGCGACCGGCATCGAGCAGGTCAACGGCGCGGTGGGCCAGCTCGACCAGGTGACGCAGCAGAACGCGGCGCTCGTGGAGGAGTCCGCCGCCGCGGCGGAAAGCCTCAGGGCGCAGGCGGAGCGGCTCGTGGCCGCCGTGAGCGTGTTCAAGCTCGCGGACGGGCCGGCCGAGGCGCCAGCCGGCGCGAGCGCGCGACCGCGGCCCGCGGCAGCGCCGACCCCGGCGAGCCGGGCCGTCCGCGGCGCCGCCGCCGCGACGACCTGGGAGGCCTTTTGACGGCGGCCCACGATCCGCGGCCGGCGTCCGCCGCGACCGGGGAGACGCTGGAGGCCCTGCGCGCTCGCCAGGCGCGCGCCGCCGACGAGATCGCGGCCCTGCTCACCGACCGCGTGCGCCGGGGCCTGCTGGGCCACGAGGCGCGGCTCCTGGACAAGCAGGTCGACTTCTTCGAGGCGGTCTCGCGCCAGGTCGAGGCCCACTCGCCGCCCGCCCGCCCGGCGCCCCTGCCGGCGCCCGGCCCGGGCGTGGCCCTCTCCCGCGCCGCGGCGGCGAACCTTCGCCGCCGCCCCCCGACGGCCGGGTGAGCGCATGCCTTGCGCGACCCTGCCCCGCCCCGGCGCCGGCCGGCGCGCGACCACGCCCGCGCCGGCGCTTGCGATTTGTCGGGTCGCGGCCGACCGCGCACGCGGATGATGGGTGAGCCATGCCGATTGCCCGCGCACGATCCCTCACGAGCCGCGAGCGCAGCCCGGCCGCCGATCGCGCGCTCGGGCTCGTGCTGTGCCTGGTCGCCGGCTCGGTGAACGTCTCGGGGCTGCTGCTGGCCGGACAGGTCACCTCGCACATGACCGGCTTCGTCACCGCCGCCTCGGCGCGCGTGGCCGGCGGCGCCTGGGGCCCGGCCCTGCTCGCCGCGGCCGCCGTCGCGGCCTTCCTCGCCGGCGCCGCCACCTGCGCGCTGCTGGTGCGCGCCGGCCGGCACACGCGGCTGCACGCCGAGTTCGCCTGGCCGCTCGGTCTCGAGGCGGCGGTGCTGCTGGCGCTGGCCGGCGCGGGCGCGCCGCCGGGGCGCGTCGACGCCGCCGTGCTGGTGATGCTGCTGTGCTTCGCGATGGGCCTGCAGAACGCGCTGATCACGAAGCTGTCGCGGGCGGAGATCCGCACCACCCACGTCACGGGCATCGTGACGGACCTCGGGATCGAGGCGGGCCGCGCGCTCGCCACGCGTCTCGGGCTGGGCGCGCCCGAGGCGCCGCCGGCCGCGGGGCGCGGCGAACGGGCGCGCCTGCTCGCCGGCCTGCTGGGCGCGTTCTTCGCGGGCGGCGTGGCGGGCGGGTGGCTGGCCGGTGCGTGGGGCGCACGCGCCTTCGCGCCACCGGCGCTGCTGGTGGCGGCCTGCGCGGTCGTGCCGATCTGGGACGACGTGCGCGCGTGGCGGCGCCGCCCGACGGCGTCCTGATCAGGCCCCCGCGTCCTCCGGGAACACGTGCATCAGCACGCCGTCGACCTGCGACCCGTGCCAGGCCGGCACGAAGACGACGACCCCGGTGCGGCAGCGGCTGCCGACGCGAAAGGAATGCAGCGCGGCCTGGGCCTCGCCGCCGAGGGCCCGCTGCGCGAGCGGCAACAGGCTCAGGTTGCGCTGCGCCAGCAGGTCCTCGAGGCGGCAGCCTTCGACGAGCTCCGGATCGATGCCGAACCAGTCGATGCAGCCGTCGTCCGCCGAGCGGCACTCGAGGGCACGGTCCCAGCGCGTGAGGGCGGCCGGGGCGGCGGGCTGCCGCCCGGACGGCGCCACGGCGGGCCCGCGAAGCGCGAAGTGGTCATGCACCATGAGGGCCTCCGATGTGCGTGGACGATACGGTCAGCGACCAGCCTATGATCCGGGGCCCGCATCAACCGTCACGCAATGCCGCGCGACATCGGGTAACGTCGTGTAAATGCATCGTCTTCCCCTGCGGGTTCCGCTGCCATGACCCCCACCCACATCACCGTCCTCGACGACGAGGTCGAGATCACCCGCCTGCTGGCCGGCTACCTCGAGACGCAGGGCTACCGCGTCACCAGCGTGCACACCGGCGCCGACCTGCTCGCCTCGATGGCCGCCGACCCGCCGGCGCTGGTGCTGCTCGACCTCGGCCTGCCCGGCGAGGACGGCTTCACCATCGCGCGCCGGCTGCGCGAGCACTTCCGCTGCGGCCTGGTCATCGTCACGGGGCGCGGCGACGCGGTCGACAAGATCGTCGGGCTCGAGGTCGGGGCCGACGACTACGTGACCAAGCCCTTCGACCTGCGCGAGCTGGCGGCGCGCATCAAGGCGGTGCTGCGCCGCATCCTCGCCACGCCCACGCCTCCTCCGGCGACGCCGGCCCCGGCCGCGGGCCCCGCCGCGCCGGCGCGCGAGCGCTTCGCCTTCGCGGGCTGGAGCTTCGACACGGGGGCGCGCCGCCTGCTCGATCCGCAGGGGGCCGAGGTCGTGCTCACCACGGGCGAGTTCGACCTGCTCGCCGTCCTGGTGCGCCACGCGGGGCGCGTGCTCTCGCGCGACTTCCTCCTCGAGCAGACGCGCGGCCGCGACGCCGGCCCCTTCGACCGCACGATCGACGTGCAGGTCGGGCGCCTGCGCAAGAAGATGGAGAGCGACTCCGAGCGCCCCGAGCTGATCAAGTCGGTGCGCGGGGCGGGCTACGTGCTCGTGCCGCCCGTCACGTCGGCCTGACCCGTCCGCCGGAGGCGCCATGAACCGCACCGACTACGCCGCCCACCCCCTGCCGGAGGGCTTCGACGCGCACTCCGTCTTCCGCTCGCTCTTCGCCGCCTACCCCGACGCCATGCTGCTGGTGGATGCCGGCGGGACCATCGTGCTCGCCAACCCGGCGGCGGTCGCCCTGCTCGGCTACGCGGCGGACGAGTTCCCGGGCATGAGCGTCGAATGCCTGGTGCCGGACAGCATCCGGCCGCGCCACGCGGCCTACCGCGAGGCCTACGGCAAGGCGCCCCGGCCGCGGCCCATGGGCACGCAGATGGACCTCGTGGCCAAGCGCAAGGACGGCAGCGAGGTGATGGTGGAGATCGCCCTCAGCCCGCTCGCCGAGCTGGCGACGCCGCTGGTGGTGGCCTCCATCCGCGACGTCGGCGCCTACCCGCGCGTGCAGCAGGCCCTGCAGCGGGCGCGCTTCAGCGAGCACCTGGCGCAGCTCGGGCGGCTGGCGGTCGACGAGCGCGATCCGCAGGTGATCCTGGAGCACGCGCCCCGGCTGGCCGCCTCGGCCCTGCAGCTGGACACCGCGCTGGTCTGCTTCCTGGAGGCCGACGGCCAGGGCTTCCGGATCGCCGCCGGCGTCGGCCTGCTGCCCGCGCAATGCGTGGGCACGCGCCTGACGAACACGCCGGACACGCTCCCCGGCTACCTCCTGGCCCATCCGCACCCGCTCGTCCTGCCCGACTACCTGACGGAGCGGCGCTTCGCGCTGCCCGGCTACCTGCTCGAGGGCGGGCTGCGCAGCGGCGTCGTCATCCCGATCGCGGACCGCGGCCGCACCCTCGGCACGCTCACCGTGCACGCCGACCGCCCGCGCGCCTTCGGCGACGAGGAGGTGCGCTTCCTCGAATCGCTCTGCAACCTGCTCGCCACCAGCCTGCAGCGCGCCCAGACCGAGGAGGCGCTGAACCACTCGCAGCGGCTGGAGAGCGTGGGGCAGCTCACCGGCGGGATCGCGCACGACTTCAACAACCTGCTGACCGTCATCCAGGGCAACCTGCAGTTCCTCGAGGACGCGCCCGCGGTCGCGCAAGATGTCCACGCGCAGCGCCTGGTGGGCGCGGCGTCGCACGCGAGCAAGCGCGCCGCCGAGCTCACGAGCAAGCTGCTCGCCTTCTCGCGCCGCCAGGTGCTGCAGCCCGCGCCGATCGACGTGGGCGCGATGCTGCGTTCGCTGGCGGACATGCTGCGGCGCACGCTGGACCAGCGCGTGCGCATCGAGATCGAGGTCGCGCCGGACTGCCCCGCCGTCCTCGCCGACCCGGTGCAGCTCGAGTCCGCCATCCTCAACGTGGCCATCAACGCGCGCGACGCGATGCCCGAGGGCGGCACCCTCACGTTCCGCGCCGGCGTCGCCGCCCGCCGGCCCGACGACGACGACGCCGCGCCGTCCACGCGCGCGGACGGCGCGCCGGCCTTCGTCGCGATCGCCATCGCCGACACCGGCAGCGGCATGCCCGAGGAGGTGCGCGAGCGCGCCTTCGAGCCCTTCTTCACGACCAAGGGCGCGGGGCGCGGCACCGGGCTCGGGCTCAGCACCGTCTACGGCTTCGTGAAACAGTCGCGCGGCGCGGTGGCGCTGGAGTCGGCGCCGGGCGCGGGCACGACGGTGACGCTGGTCATTCCCCGCCACGCCGCGCAGCCCGAACCCGAGGACGAGGCGGCCGACGAGGGCGCGCCGGGCGAGACGCTGCCCGCGGGCGTGCGCGTGCTGCTGGTCGAGGACGACGCGCCGGTGCGCGCGGTGGCGATGGCGTTCCTCGACGCGCTGGGGGCGTCCGTCACCGCCTGCGGCACGGGCGAGGACGCGCTGGAGGTGGTGGCTGGCGACGCCCCTGTCGACCTCCTCCTGAGCGACATCGCGCTCGGCGCCGGCATGCGCGGCACCGAGCTCGCGGCACGCGCGCAGGCGCGCCGGCCGGGGCTGGCGGTGCTGCTGGTGTCGGGGTTCTCGGAGGAGCTCATCGACGCCGACCGCGTCGCGCCACTCGATTGGGAGCTGCTGCCCAAGCCCTACTCGCGCAACGACCTGGCGCGCGCGATGGCGAGTGCGCTGCAGGCCGCGCGCCGCGAGGCCGCCTGAAGCATGGCCCGACGGGGACCGGCCTCCGGCCTGTTCCCGTATTCGTCGCGGTGGCCCCGTCGGACCACGGGGACAAGGCCGGAGGCCCGTCCCCCCGCGGGTCACTGCAGCGTCGCGGCGACCGGGCTGAGGCAGTCCTGCACGAAGTCGTCGAGCGCGCCGACGTCCGGGATCTCGATCTCGCGCCGGCCCTTGTCGGCGAAGCGGATCAGGCGGCAGCGCTCGAGGCGCGAGAGGCCGCGGCTCACGGTCTCGAGCGTCACGCCGAGGTAGTTGCCGATCTCGGCGCGCGTCATGCGCAGGCGGATCTGGTCGGTGCGCAGGCCGCGGCGCGCGAGCGCGCGCGCCCAGTTGCGCAGGAAGTCGGCCACGCGCGCGTCGGCCGGCAGCGTGCACACCGACATCAGCGAGTTGCGGTCGCGCGTGATCTCGCGGCTCATCGCCTCGTGCAGCGCGCCCAGCAGCAGCGGGCGGGCGGCGCCGGCCTGCAGCAGCGCGGCGTAGGGGACGGCCCAGACCTCGCCGGTGTCCATCGCGATCGCGTCGCAGTCGTGCCGGCCTTCGGCGATGCCGTCGAAGCCCAGCCAGTCGCCGCGGAACTTCAGGCTGACGATCTGCTCGCGGCCGTCCGGCGACAGCGTGACCACCTTGAACAGGCCGGTGTTGATGACGAACAGGTGCGTGAACGCCTCGCCCGCCGTGTAGACCGTGCCCTCCGCGCGCACCAGGCGGCGTTGGATGGCGACGTTGTCGGCGATCAGCGCCAGGCGCTCCGTGATGCGGCGGCTGTGCTCCGCGTAGTCCTCGACCGCCGGCCGGCAGTGCGTGCCGGTCGCGCCGAGGACGGCGGCGGCGGCGGCGTTCATCGCGAAGGACGGCGAGGGAGTGGCAGCGGCAGTCAGCATGGTGGTTCCTGGGGTGGGAAGAGGTGGGAAGAGGCCGGAAGGCGATGTGTGAACGATAGGCACGGCCCTTGACGCGCCGAGCAACGGCCGGCATCGCTGCGTAACGGTGGGTGAACCGTCGGTGACGGACGCGCAACAGCACATCCGGCGGGCGCGGCGCTTGATGTTGCGCAAGGCCGGGCGCGGACGGGCACGTACGCTACGAACCATCGATTCCCGCCCACCCTGGACACCACGCGTGCCGCCTCCCCTCCTCGCCCATCACTTCCTGGCCGGCTGCACCCTGCCCGAAGACCTCCAGCGCACGCTGCTGCGCAGCGCCGAAGGACTGCGCCGGGGCACGAGCGAGCTTCCCGCCGGCCGTCCCCTCGAAGGGCGGCACCTGGCCATCGCCCGCGGGCCGCACGAGGACGGGCATCCGGATCCGGTCGAACAGGCCGCCCGCGAGCTCGGCGCCCGGGTGTCGCGCATCTCGCCGGACGCCCTCGAGGGGGAGGCCGGCCATCCGCTCGCGCGCATCCTCGGCAGCCTCTACGACGCCATCGACTGCGACTGCCTGAGCGCCGAACGCGCGCGCCAGCTCCAGTCGCTGGCCGGCATCCCGGTCTTCGACGGCCTCGCCGCCGCCGGCCGGCCGCTCGCCGGCCTGGCCAAGACCCTGGCCGGCCCGGACCCGGACGAGGACGCCTTCACCTGCCTGCTGCAGGCCGCGCTCATCGAGACGGTCGTCTAGGAACTGTCCAGTTCTCCCGACAGGAGGGGCGCGACGGCGCGCCGAAAGAGGACGGAACGGCCGGACCCGGCCGCGTCTTCCGCCGTCATGCAGATCGCCTCCCCCCTTCCGCCGACGAGCGCCCCCATCGAGTCGGCCGCCGGCGCCGCCCCCGCGCGCTCGACGCGCCTGCGCCAGGCGCTGGCCGGCTCGTTCGGCCTGCTCGCGTTCTCCGGCTTCGTGCTCGCCTGCCTGTGGATCGCGATCGCCCTGCAGGTGCGCCACGAGCGCGCACAGGCCCTGGCGGCGGCGCAGGTCAACCTCGGCAACCTCGCGCGGGCCTTCGCCGAGCACACGGCCAAGTCGCTCGAAGGGGCCGACCAGGCCGTGCGCTTCATCCGCGACGAGTACCTCCGGCACCCGCGCGACCTCGACATCGCCGGCTACCTGCGGGACAAGGAGATCATCGGCGCCGACTACCACCTCCTGTCGGTGATCGGGGCGGACGGCCAGGTCGCCTTCTCGTCGCGCCCCTTCGAGCGGGTCGACCTGAGCGACCGCGAGCACTTCCGCGTGCACGCGCTCGGCAGCGCCGACACGCTGTTCGTCAGCAAGCCGGTGCGCGGGCGCGTGTCGCACAAGCTGTCGATCCAGCTCACGCGCCGCGTCGACCTGCCCGACGGCCGCTTCGGCGGCGTGGTGGTCGTGTCGCTCTCGCCCGAATACCTCACCTCGTTCTACGGCGACGTCAACCTGGGCCGGGGCGGCGCGATCACCCTGGTCGGCTACGACGGCATCGTGCGCGCACGCGCCAGCCGCGCCGGCACGGCCGGCGCGCAGGACGTCTCGGCGAGTCCGCTCTTCCAGGAAGCGCTGCGGCGCAAGACCGGCACCGTCGAGGCGCCGAGCTCGATCGACCACGTCTCGCGCGTCTGGGCCTTCCGCGCCCTGGACGACTACAAGCTGGTCGTCATGACCGGCATGGAGACCGACGAGCTGCTCGCCGAGGTCACGCAGAACCGGCGCACCTACCTCGTGGTGGGCGCGCTGCTGAGCCTCATCATCGTGGGCTTCGCCGGCGGGCTGGTGCGCCGCGGCCTGCAGCAGCACGCCCTCGTGCGCGCGCTCGAGGCGAGCAACGCCAAGGCCAACGCGGCCAACGAGATGAAGTCGAAGTTCCTCGCCAGCGTGTCGCACGAGCTGCGCACGCCGCTGAACGGCATGCTGGGCTACGCCGAGCTGGTGCGCGACCTTGCAGGCGACGAGGAGACGCGCCAGTACGGCCAGGTGATCCACCAGAGCGCGGAGCACCTGCTCGGCCTGGTCAACACCATCCTCGACCTCGCCAAGATCGAGTCGGGGCGCCTGCGGCTGCAGCCGGCGTCCGTGGCGCTGGGCCCGTTGCTGGAGGAGGTGCGCCTGGTCAGCGCGGCCCATGCGCAGGCGCGCGGCCTGAAGCTGCTGGCGAGCGTCGCGCCCGGCACCCCCGCCACCCTCACGAGCGACCGCATGCGCCTCGTGCAGATCCTCAACAACCTCGTGAACAACGCCGTCAAGTTCAGCTCGACGGGCGAGGTCACGCTGTGCGCGCGGGCCGCCGACGCGGACCACGTGGTCATCGCGGTCGCCGACCAGGGTCGCGGGATGAGCGCCGCGCAGGTCGCGACCGCCTTCGACCGCTTCCAGCCGGGCGTCGACACCGTGCACGAAGGCCAGGGCGCCGGCCTCGGCCTGCCGCTCTCCAAGGAGCTGGCCGAGCTGCTGGGCGGCGCCATCGCCATCGCCTCCGTCCCGGGCAGCGGCACGCGCGTCAGCGTGCGCCTGCCGATCGCCTGGGCCCCTCCCCTTCCGGACTCCGCCGCCCCATGAACGACGCCCGAACCGCCCTCATCGTCGACGACAACGCGCTCAACAGCAAGCTCGTGTCCGTCTTCCTCAAGCGCCTGGACTGGGAGACCGAGGTCTGCGACAGCGGCTTCGTCGCGCTCGCCCGCCTGCGCGAGCGACGCTACGGGCTGGTGCTGCTCGACCTGCGCATGCCCGGCCTGTCCGGCGAGCAGGTGTGCCGGCGCATCCGCGAGGAACCGGGCCTGGACGACCTGCCGGTCGTCGCCTATACGGCGCACGGCATGCCGGAGGAGCGCGAGCGCATGCTCGCCGCCGGCTTCAGCGCGCTGCTGATCAAGCCCATCTCCTTCCAGGACGTGAAGCAGCTCTGCGGCACGCTCGCGCATGCCTGAGGGCGCGGCGCTGCCCGCCGCCGCGAGGCTCGACGGGGACGACCCGGCACCGGCGCGCACGGCGTGGGTGGCCATCGAGGACGTCGTGCAGGCCGACTTCATCGCCCACGCGCTGGTCGCGACCGGCTGGCAGGTCCCCGAGGTCGCGCACGGCTTCACGCAGCTGCGCACGCGCCTGCGCGCGGTGCGCACGCTGCCGGACGTCATCGTCACGGGCCTGCGCTTTCGCGACGGCGACGCGCTGCGCCTGATCCGCGAGCTGGGCCGGCTGCCGGGCGCGCCCGCGGTCTTCCTGGCGAGCCACCAGCAACGCGCGGTGCTGAAGGCCGCGCAGTCGCTCGCGCAGGTGTGCGGCCTGCGCCTGGTGGGCATCTGCGAACAGCCCGGCGACGCGGCCGGGATCGCCGCCCGCCTCGCCGGCTTCGAGCCCGCGGCGCCGCGCGTGCAGGCCGCGGCCGCGCCGATCCCGCTCTCGCGCGAGGAGATCTGCGACATCATCGGTCGCGAGGGCCTGTTCCCCTGGCTGCAACCCAAGGTGCGGCTGGCGACGATGGAGGTGGTCGGCGTGGAGGCGCTGATGCGCGGCCTCGACGACGCCGGTCGCATCGTGACGCCCGACCGGCTCATTCCCGTCCTGGCCCGCCACGGCCTGCTCGACGACGCCACGCTGCGCGTCGTGCGCCAGGCGGCGGAGTTCGTCGCGCGCTGCCTGGGCGAGGGG
>Ga0209051_1003480_pt1 | contig 10305 bp, 11 predicted proteins | sample AraplaCvi_mMS_r2_2_FD_184286 | JGI IMG/M metagenome (GOLD analysis project Ga0209051, IMG submission 184286) | Arabidopsis root microbial communities from North Carolina, USA - plate scrape MF_Cvi_mMS_r2 (SPAdes) (version 2) | ecosystem: Host-associated > Plants > Roots > Endosphere | place... | reverse complement strand
CTCAATCCATCCTCGGAGGCGTTCGCGGACTTCGGCCTCGACGATCCCGTGGGGAAGGTCCGCTACATCCCGAACGACAACCTCGAGTTCCGCGACATGGCGGTGGGCGCCTCCTCCAAGGAGAACATTCGCGACGCCAACCTGCTGAAGATCAAGGCGGTCTATGGCTACGAGATGAAGGTTCCCCTGATCGCCGGCATCCTCAAGCGGATCATGTGCGGTGGAAGCACCGGCGTCACGGCGTGGCAGGGAGACGGCCTGCCGAAAGGCGGAACGGACTGCTTCTTCTACATGCAGGATCCTCCTCGCATCCCCCTGGAAAGCTTCGCCATCGTCGAGATGCAGTCTCGCGCCGAGCAGTAGTCTTCTTCTTATCTCCGACAGCATGTCTCCTCTCGCCCCTCCCCCGTTCCGCCACTTGCTCCCGCTCGCCCTGGGCGCCACCCTTGCCATGCTGCTCTCCGCCTGCGGCGGGGGCGGCAACGAGTCCGGGCCCGGCGATGCGATCCAGCTTTCCAGCGATTCGATCGAAGTCACCAGCCCGACACCGGCCTGCCCGAACGGCATCGGGCCCACCACCTACGTCTACGGTGGCCAGCCGCCCTACACCATCTACAACCCGCTGCCCAAGGGCATGACGATCGACAAGACGTCGCTCACCGATGCCGGCGAGGGCTTCACGATCACGTTCCTCGGCTCGTGCATGGTCAACATGGCCGTGACCGTCGAGGACGACATGGGCCGCCTGGCGACCCTGTACGTCACGGCGGAGAACACGCCGATCGCGAGCGACTGACGACCATGCGCGCGGCGCGCTCGATCCTGGTCGCGGCGGCCCTGGCGTCGGGTGGGGCGCAGGGGGCGCAGGTCATCGCGTCCGTCGATTCGGCCACGCCGCGCATCTGTCGCTCCGGCCCCGTCGAGATGATCATCGGAGGCGCGTCGAACGGGGCCGACGCCTCCTGCATCGCCGCGCCCGCCGGCGCGGCCGACGGCCGGGGCCCGAAAGCCATCGACACGAATGCGCGCGTGACACCCGCCCTGCAACGCGCGCGCGACGACGAGCGCCTGGCCATCCTGCAGGACGAACTCGCGAAGGAACAGGCGCGCATGCGCGCGCTGGAGGTCGCGAAGGCCGGCAACGATCCGGAACGGGCGGCGCTGCTGGCGCGCACGCGCAATGACATCGACGCCTTGCACCACGAGATCGCGCGACACCGATAGGTCGCCTTCACTCCCAGGAGCTCACTTGAAGCCGTTGTTCATCCGTTCCCTCACGGCCGTCGCCGCCCTCTCCTGCCTCCTGGGTCCGGCCAGCGCCCAGGACATCCAGGGGGCGACCGACAGCCCGCTGATTTCCCGCTACCAGGGCTCGCGCGAGATCGCGCAAATCGTCGACAACTACGTGTCGGTGAACATCCCGATGGCCTATGAACAGTCCGACCGCAACAAGCTGCCGACGCACAACCTCGCGGTCGAGGGCCGGCGCGAGCAGCGCCTCTACCTGGCGCCGGCCGGGCGCTCTCCGCTGGAGGTCCACCGCAACTACGAGAACGCGCTCAAGGCCGCGGGCGCGACGCTCATCGCCTCGTGCGACGCGGGCCAGCCCTGCGAAGGCCCGCTGGATGCGATCACGTACGAGTACGAGCAACGCGTCTCGAACAAGCCCGCGAACGTCGCGCTGCACGAGTCCTTCGACCTCCTGAACGTCGACGGCCCGCACGCCCATGCCAGCTACAAGCTCGTGCGCGGCGGCAGCACCGTCTACGTCATGATCCTGACGGTGGGCAGCGGCAAGGGCGTCGTGACCATGGTCGACATCGTCGTTCCGAAGGCCATGGACACGGGCAAGGTGGCGGTCTCCGACGCCAATGCCATCGCGCAGGGCCTGAACTCGGAAGGCAAGATGGCGATCTACGGCGTCACCTTCGACACCGGCAAGGCCGACATCCGACCCGAATCCAGGCCGCAGCTCGCCGAGATGGCGAAGATCCTCAAGTCGAACGTGCAGCTCAAGGTCTTCATCGTCGGTCACACCGACAACCAGGGCGACTTCAACGCCAACGTGGCCCTGTCGCAGAAGCGGGCGGAGGCGATCGTCGCGGCGCTCGCCAGGGATTACGGCATTGCCGCGGGCCGCATGCGCGCGGCGGGCGACGCCAACCTGGCGCCGGTGGCCAGCAACGCGAGCGAGGAAGGCCGCGCGCGCAATCGGCGCGTGGAGATGGTGATCCAGTGAGGAGAGCGGCGGGAGCCGCTCGTGGCCCGCTGGTTCGCTACCAGCGGGGCCCGGCCTTCAGGCCCGACTCCGGTTGGCCAGCCCTCAGGCCAGCAGATCGAGCGCCACGCCGGGCGCGATGTTGAGACGGCGGGCCAGGCCGTTGCGCAGCTCGAGCACCGTGCTCGCCTCGCGGCAGCCGGTGGTGCGCCAGGGCTTCATGCCGTTGACGACCTTGGCGACGACGCCATCCGCGCGCAGGAAGACGATGTCGACCTTGTCGATCAGGCCGAAGGTATGGATGCGACGGCACGAGCGAACCCACAGGCCGTGGGGATCGCGCACGTCCTCCGTGCCCAGGAGACCCACCGCGCTGCGCAGGCGGCCGGCCGTGCGCACGCGCAGGCGATGCCGGGTGCCGGGGACACGCAGGTGGATGGTCTCGGACATGCTCTCTTTTCCTTCTGGCTTGCTCGCGGATGCGTCTGACGAATCGCTTCGCCCGCGGGCACTCGTGGCGCCATGGGGCGGGTCATTCGTGAAGGGCCCCTGCCGGAGACGAGCGTACGACGTGCGATTTCTCACGGGCGGGACCAGTCGCTCGACTGTATCGGCTCTGAAAGCTGTTATCACGCGCGAGCGCCCGCCAAGTTGTGAGCTGATGTGTATCAGCGAAACGACTCGCGTCGTACGGCGTGTGCTCGCGCCGCGCCAGGCAGGCAGGGGGAGCCGCCCGGGAGGCTCAGAACGCGTCACGCTCCCAGAAGACGCCATCCTCGGTGATCATCGCGTCGAGCGGGATGTCGTGCGACTCCGCCTCGAGCCAGGGCACGTACCCGTGCGCGTATCCGACGCCGACCGTGAAGGGCCGGGGCTCCAGCGCCGCGAGCGTGCGGTCGTAGAAGCCGCCGCCGTAGCCGAGGCGGATGCCTTCGGAGCCGTAGCCGAGGCAGGGCACCAGCAGCAGCTCGGGGATGAAATCCTGCGTGCCCTTGGGCTTGGGGATGCCGAAGGCATCGTCTTCCATCGGGCAGCCGGGGTACCAGACATGGAAGCGAAGCTGCTTCGTCTCGCGGTCGATGACCGGCAGGCCGATCAGGCGGCCGTACTCGCCCTCGCTCCAGCGAAAGAGCGCGGGCAGCGCGTCGAACTCGCCCTTGATGGGCCAGTACGCGCCGATCGAGGTCTCTGGGCGCGTGATCAGCCACGTTCGCAGCACCTCCTGCAGATGGACCGAGCGCTGGTGGCGATCGGCCATCGCGAGGCGCTCGGCCTTGAGCTGCCTGCGCAGCGTGGGCTTGTCCCGGGAGGGCTCGAGCGGGAACTTGAAGGGCGGCGTGGACATGACGGGATTGTGCGGGGCACGGCTACATCGTGCAACGAATCGGTGCCGGCCGCGCGGGGGCCGCGCGCAACGCCCGGTTTCGGGCCTCTTTCGCGCGCGGACTGTCGAGCGGCTCCGCACTAAACTCAGGCGTCATGAGCGATCCCGGCTTCGTCGAACACTGCCTCGAGCTGCTCGCCCCGCTCGGCTCCACGCACGCTCGTCGCATGTTCAGCGGCCACGGCCTCTACGTCGACGACCTGTGCGTGGCGCTGATCCTGCGCGACACGCTCTACCTCAAGACGGCCGAGGCGCACCGGCCGGCGTTCGAGGCGGCGGGCTCCCACCCGTTCACCTACTCGGGCAAGCACGGTGACGTGCACGTCACGAGCTACTGGTCCGCGCCCGAGGCGGCCATGGAGTCGCCCCCGGAGATGCGCCCGTGGGCGCGCCGTGCCCTGGAGGCGGCCGTCGCCGCGCGGGCGAAGAAGGCGCCGCGCAAATCGGCGGGAAGGTCGGCGGCGGGAAGGTCGGCGGCGAAGAAGGTGGCGGCGAAGAAGATCGCGACCCATGAAGTCGCGGCGAAGAAGGTGGCGGCCAGGAAAGTTGCAGCGAAGAAGGTCGGAGCGAAAAAGACCGCGGCCACGAAGGCGCCTGCGAAGAAGGCTCCCGCCTCGCCGGGCGGTCGGAAATCCGGCCCATGACCGCCCCGCCCCTTCGCCAGCGTCCGCTGGTGCTCGACCACCTCCGAAGCTTCGAGGCCGTTGCACGGCGCGCGGGCTTCGGCGCCGCGGCCGAGGAGCTCCACGTCACGCAGTCGGCCGTGAGCCGTCAGATCAAGAGCCTCGAGGACGAGCTCGGCGCGCCGCTGTTCACCCGCGGCACGCGCCGCATCGAGCTCACGCAGGCCGGCCAGGTATTGCTGCGGGCGATCACGCCCGCCCTCGCGCGCATCGACAGCGCCGTGCACCAGATCCGCCAGCAGCGCGGGCGGGCGCAGGTGAGCCTGTCCACCTTTCCGTCGTTCGCCTCGCTGTGGCTGCTGCCGCGGCTGCCAGATTTCGAACGGCTGCAGCCGGAAATCGACATCCGCATCTCGGCCGCCGATCGCCTCGTGGATCTCGACGATCCCGACACCGACCTCGCGCTGCGCCAATGCCGCCCCGAGGATGCCCCGCCCGGCGCGCAACGCATGTTCGGCGAAGTGCTCACGCCGGTGATCGGCGCCAGCCTGGCCGACGCGATTGCGCGCGGGGCGGCGCCTGCGCTCGTGCAACCGCGCGACCTGTCCGCCTGCACGCTCATCGACATGGACGACGTTCGTCCCGGCTCCGATCTCCTCGGCTGGCCGCACTGGCTGCAGCAGCACGGCCTGCCGCACCTGGTGCCGCGACGCTGGATCAGCGTCAACTACACCCACCAGCAGGTGCAGACCGCGCTCGCCGGCCAGGGCGTGGCGCTCGCCCGGCTGCCGATGGTGTACGACGCGCTCGAGCGCGGCGACCTGATCGAGCCTTTCGGCGCCGCGGGGCGTGGCTCGTCTCCGTTCGTCTACTGGCAGATCCCGCTCACGAGCGCGCGGCCGCGGCCCGAGCTCGAGAACTTCATGCGCTGGGTGTCCGACGCCGCCCGCGAGACCCGGATCGCCATCGGCGAGGAGGACGCGATCGCCAGCCGGGGGGTCAGGTCTTCAGACCTGACCCCGAATTCGGATGCGGGGTGAGGTCCGAAGACCTGACCCCCTCTCTCCCCGCCGGCACCTCGATCACCGCATCGTCCGCGATCACCCACACGCGATCGCCCGGCTCGCGCCGCACCGGATGCATGCCGGTGAAGGCGCCGAACGCGGGCAGCACGGCCACGCGCTCGCCGAGATGAAAGCACGGCAGGCGCAGGCTGTCGGTGCGTCCGTGCAGGCCGAAGCAGGGATGCACGTGGCCGGCGACGCGGGCGCGGCCGGTCGCGGGCGGATCGGCGCGCGGGTCGAAGCCGCCGCGCGAACGGTGCCGCGGGTCGGGATGGTGGCAGAGGGCGAGCTCGCCCAGGGCGAAGGGCTCGGTCACCACCGTGATGCCGAGCGCCTCGGGTGGGTCGCCCGCGCGCGCATCGTGGTTGCCGCGCACCAGGGTGAGCGCCAGCGCCGCGCGGGCCGTGCGCCACGCCGCGAATTCGGCGAGCGCGCTGCTGCCCTGCACATGCCGCGAATGCAGCAGGTCGCCGAGGAAGACGACATGCTCCGCCGCCGTCGCCTGCACGAGCGCATCGAGGCGCTCGAGCGTCTCGCGCGTGGTGCCGCCGGGCACGGGCACGCCCTGCTGGCGGAAGGCGCGCGCCTTGCCGAGGTGGGCGTCCGCCACGAGCAGCGTGCCGTGCCGGGGCAGCAGCGCCGCGCGCTCCGGGCGCAGCTCCAGCGTCTCGCCGCCCCAATCGACGCGGGCCGGACGGGTCATGGCGGACTCGGGTGCCCGGCGCTCAGGCTCGGGGGCCGCCCGCCGGGCGAAGCCGTCCCGCGTCCCACGCCTGCCGCAGGCCCTGCGACCAATAGGCGGCCGGCACGATCATCGGGATCGCGCTGTCCGGGTGCGTCAGCACCGGGAACCATTCCGCCCCGAGCCGGCCCGCGGGCAGGTGCGCGCGCACGCCCATGCAAGTGGTGAGGCGCACGTCCTGCGCGGTGATGGCCGCCGGCACCGGGACGTTCATCGGGCGCGACGAGTCGTCGCGCACCTGCGTGGCGATCTCGCGGATCGCGGGCACTTCCGCGGGCAGCTTGAGCTCCGCCAGGCGCGCGCCGATCGAGCGCAGCTCCGCGGGGCGGCCGTCGAAGTACGCGTCCTCGCTGTAGACGATCAGCGCGGGCAGGTCGACCTCGCCGGGCGCGAACAGCGCCTCGCTCGCCCGCACCAGCGCCGCCCACACGATGCGCCCCTTGCGGAACATCAGCACCTGCTGGCCGTAGAACGCGGCCATCGGGTCCTGGCCTTGCGCGATCCACGCCGGCGGCTCGACGCGCGTCTGCGCCATCCAGCGCGCGCCCTGCAGCATCCGTCCGGCGCCGAACGAGCGGCGCAGCGAGGACATCAGCGTGCGCATGGTGTTGTCGGCATCCATCGAAGGCACGCGCAGCGTCGCGAGCGCCAGTTCGCCGGCCGGCATCGAATCGCCGAGGAGAAGCGACGCCGGCTGCGTCTCGGGCGCCGTCGCGGAAGGCGCGGCCGGCCGCGGCGCGGCCTGCGGCGCCGCGGGACGCGCCTGCGGCGTGGCGGGGCGCGTCGCCGTGGCGACCGTCTCGCGCGCCGCCTGGCCCGGGGCAGGAGACGGGGCCTGGGCCGGCGCGGGAGCCGGGGCCGTGCCCTGGGGCGTGCCCGCGGCGGCGGGTTGCGGCGGCAGACTCACTCCCCGCGGGATGCGCAGCACGGGCAGCCGCAGCCGCGCCACCAGCTCCAGGAAGCGCGGGCCGTCGGCGACGATGAAGGTGGCGAGCTCGCCGTTGCGGTCGCGACCCGGCTCGAGGCGGAACACGCGCTCGGGCCGCCCGATGCGCTCGAGCATCGCGTCGACCGCGGAGGCCACGCCGTCGAGATCCATCGAGGCGTTGACCGCGGCGGCGGGAATCGCCTCGGGGGGCGCGCCACGGCGATCGATCTCGACGATCCAGCGCGTGCCAGAAGCCACGGCCGCGGGCCGCAGCCGGGCGCCCGCGACGTCGGGCCGGACGGGCAGCGAGGCCAGCAGGTCCTGGAACAGCTCGCTGACGGCGTGCTGGGCATCGTCGTGGATCACGTCGCGCAGCACGAGGCGCGCGCCGAACAGCGACTTGATGATCGGCGAGGCGTTGCCGAGGGCGGAGGCGGGCAGGGCGATCCAGCGGTCGACCGCCTCCAGCGTGGCGGAGTCGAGCGGCCGGTCGAGCCCGGCCTGGCGCAGCATCAGGGCGATGCGCGGCGCGCTGCCCTTGCGCTCCTGCCACTCGAACATGAGCCGCTCCCAGGGATGCAGCGACGCGAGCGTCGGCTTCTGGCGGCAGCCGTAGTAGACGAGCGCCCAGGCGATGTAGCCCCCGGCCTCGTCGCCGAAGTGCTCGGGCAGCGCCGAGCGCAGCGCGGAGACGACCTGTGCGTCGTTGATGCCCGCTTCGCGGCGCGCCTCGGCGTCCGGATGCAGGTGGAAGCGCATCAGGAGGACGCTGGCCACCGACCAGATGGCGTGGTTCTCGTCGTCGCGAGAGACGAAGGCCCGCTCGGCGTCGAGGCCGGCCAGGCGCAGCAGGGGGCGCGTGCCGGGCTTGAAGTCTTCGATCATCGCCTCGGAAACTGGATGGATCCCGCGGGCCAGGATGGGCCGGCGCGGCGCTCGCGCACCACGCGCACGGGCTCGCCGCACCCCGCGCCGGGGCGGATCGTCGCGGCAACGAGCGCACGCGTCGGGGCAGGATGAGCGGGCATGGCGGATGGCGTCACAGGCTCACAGTATGCCGGGACGCGTGCCGGCGGCCGGAAGCGCGCCGCCCGGCGCCGGTTCATCCCTCGTTCGCAGGTTCTTCAGGTCAGCAGGCCGAGCGCGAGCTCGATCTGCTCCGTCGGGCTGCGCTTGAAACCCGACCGGGTATAGCGTTGCAGGCGGCCGACCGCCAGGGCCGTCAGCGCCGAGGCCCGGCCGTTCGCGTCGACGGTGGGCGTCTGCGACCCCGACCGCTCGGCGGCCGCGCGCAGGCATTGCCGCAGCTGCGACTCGATCTTGTCGAAGAACTGGTTCATGCGCGCGGACAGGCGCTCGTTCTCGAACACCAGCGCGTCGCCCACCATCACGCGGGCCATGCCGGGGTTCTTCTCGCCGAACTGGAGCAGCATGAACACGATGCGCCGGGCCTGGAGGCTCGGGTCGGTGTCGCGCTCGGTGATCTGGTGGATCAGCGTGAAGATGCTGGACTCGATGAACTCGATGAGCCCCTCGAACATCTGCGCCTTGCTCGCGAAGTGGCGATAGAGCGCGGCTTCGCTGACCGACAGCTTGGCCGCGAGGGCGGCGGTCGTGATGCGGTCGGCGCCGGGCTCCTCCAGCATCGCGGCGAGCGTCTGCAGGATCTGCACGCGCCGCTCGCCCGGCTTCGGGCGCTTGCGCGTCGTGGTCGCGGGGCTGGCCGCGGTCGCGTCGGACGACTCGTCGCCATCGGCTTCGGCAGGCTCGCGGGGCACGCCGTTGGAGGCGGCGGGCACGGGGGAGCCTGGATCGTCGTCGGCTTCGGTGTTCGAACCCGGACCTGCTTGCGGGCTTGGCATCGTGTTCTCTGGCGCTTGCGCGCCGGGGTCGGCGACGGCAGGAAATGCTTGGGGGAAATCTGGCATCGCTGTCAGCTGGCTGCCGGTGGAGCAGGTCGTGGAATCCATTTTTGCACACGGCCGAGCGGCTGCTGCCTGCAGGTAAACACCAAGCGGAGAGTTCGTGATTACTGCACGGCCGAGGCCTTCCGGACGGGCTTTTCCGGCTGGCGAAGGGGGTCGGGTCTTCAGACCTGACCCCGCATTTGAACGCTGGCGGCCAAGAATACGGGGTCAGGTCTGAAGACCTGACCCCCTCCCGGTCAAGCCAGCGCCCGCAGGCTGCGCACGACACGCACGCCCGCCGGCCGCAGCGTCCAGCGCGGCTCGCGCGGGCCGGCGTGCGCGCCGCGGCGCGCATAGCGCTGCATCCACACCGTACGCATGCCGACGCGCCGGGCGGCGCGGACGTTCTCGAGGGAATCCTCCACCAGCACGCACCGCGAGGGATGCACCCCGAGGCGGCGCGCCACGTGGCGCAGCATGCGGCGATCCGGCTTGGGCCGCCAGTGGCCGAACATGCGCATGTCCTCGATCGCGACGATGTCGTCGAACAGTTGCAGCACGCCGAGGGCCCCCAGCACGCGCCGGGCGTAGGCACGCGGCGCGTTCGTCAGCACGACGCGGCGGCCGGACAGGCGCGCGATCGCGGCGAGGTCGTGGCGGTGGCCCGTCACGCGCTCCTCGAGCCCCGGGAAGCGGTGCGTCTCGAGCAGGAAGTGCGCCGGCCGCACGGCGTGATGGCGCACGAGGCCGAGCATCGTCGAGCCGTAGCGTCGCCAGTAGCTCGCGCGCAGCGCGTCGGCCTCCTCCGGGCTCACGCCGAGCGCCTCCACCACGTAGCTCCGCATCGAGACGTTCATCTCGCTGAAGACCCACGCGCCGGCGTCGTGCAGCGTGTTGTCCAGGTCGAACAGCCAGACGCGCCGCGTCATCGACGGCGGTCTCAGCGCGCGCGGATCATCGTGCCGTAGGCCTGCTCCGTCAGGATCTCGAGCAGCATCGCGTGCGGCACGCGCCCGTCGATGATGTGCACGGCGTTCACGCCGGAGCGCGCGGCGTCGAGCGCGGAGGCGATCTTCGGCAGCATGCCGCCCGAGATCGTGCCGTCGGCGAAGAGCTCGTCGATCCGGCGCGCGGTGAGGTCGGTCAGCAGCTTGCCGTCCTTGTCGAGGACGCCCGGCGTGTTCGTGAGCAGCATCAGCTTCTCGGCCTTCAGCACCTCGGCGAGCTTGCCGGCGACCACATCGGCGTTGATGTTGAAGCTCTCGTTGTTCTCGCCGAAGCCGATGGGGCTGACGACGGGGATGAACTGGTCGTCCTGCAGCGCCTTCACGACCGCGGGATCGATCGAGACGATGTCGCCGACCTGGCCGACGTCGTGCTCGAGGTCGGGGTTGTCCTTGTCCTTCATCTTCAGCTTGCGCGCGCGGATCATGCCGCCG
>Ga0209051_1003478_pt1 | contig 10312 bp, 8 predicted proteins | sample AraplaCvi_mMS_r2_2_FD_184286 | JGI IMG/M metagenome (GOLD analysis project Ga0209051, IMG submission 184286) | Arabidopsis root microbial communities from North Carolina, USA - plate scrape MF_Cvi_mMS_r2 (SPAdes) (version 2) | ecosystem: Host-associated > Plants > Roots > Endosphere | place: USA... | reverse complement strand
TCGGACGAGGAAGGGCCTTTCGTCCGCGTCGTCGTTCGCAAACCGCTGTTTTACATAGCGGATTTCCCGCGCAAGTTCGGCCATTCGTGAGCGGATTCTCCCCTCACCAGCCATCATAAGCCAGCCGTTTGCCGCCAATTTTGGCAATGCTGCCGCGACGTTCGACCGCGCGCGCCCGAGTGTGTCTGCAAGCCCGACAGTTGAGGTCCACCCTTCAAAGACGCCAAAATTGATCCGCTTCGCTTCGATATCTTCCAAGGCATTGAGCAGCTCGAAATCACGATCGGTCAGCTCCGGCGGTTCATCTAGTGGGGTCGAATTTTGCTCTGACGCTTGGTCCACCCATTCGAGCATGCGTGTGGTGCCTGTAATTCGCCATATCAGCAGACCCTCATCCTGCAGGCGATCGATCTCCGCCTTCAGACGGTCGGCGCCTTGACCGTCCATCCAAGCATATGGCTTTCGAACATTTTCATAGAAAGCCATAGATCTGCCGGTCGTGTTTCGTGCGATGACATCTCTCAAAGTTCGCCTCACGGTATCGATGTCGATATCGAAAACCTTGCGCCGCTTCTCAAACGGTTTGGCCCGCCAAAAATAGCCGTACGCTCCGGGCCGGTGCTCCAGTCCGAGATATCCCAAGGCGTGGAGCGTTGCGAGGCCCGGGAGAACATCATCGCTGCGCGCCATCGCTCGCTGGATCTTCCCAATGGTGGCGCTGCCATGGGGGTCAACAAGCGAAACTTGCTGAACCGCTTTGAGTAGCTGGTCGAGATCTGGCGGAAGATCGTCCTCCGGCGAAGATTGATCATCATAAACGGTCTCGAATGGCTCAATCGCCGGACTAGTCTCGAAACCGAAGGAACGGATTTCGATTGGTACCTTGGCTCCGAGATTATCGGGAATCTGTGCGGTGCCGCGGATCGGTGCGTTCATGGCGAACTCTCGAAGGAGTTCGGCTTTATCCATTTGCTCCTGGTCTGTCGGAACGGACTCAAGCAGGCGCCGTCCGATGAGAACAACTAGCTTCTTGCGGGCGCGCGTAATCGCCACATTCAGGCGCTCGGGCGCAAAGATGAAGTCGGCTTCAGCGACTGCAAACTCTGGATCCGACACGCAGTATGATAGAAGGATCGTGTCACGCTCCTTACCTTGAATACGATCTACAGTCTCAACGAAGGCGTCAGCTCGCAAAGCCAAGGGCAGGCCTGTACGGATGGCGGCATTCTGGGCGCGATGCGGACTTACAATCGCCAATCGTTCCGACCAAAAGTCTGGCGGCAGAGTGTTGGGCTGACCCGCCGGGGCAATGCGTTCGGCTAGTTTCTCGGCCAGTCTGGCGACGACGCCTGCCTCGAACGGATTGGCGGTCGCTGCTGTCGGGCCGTCATGCAAAATGACGACAACCGGATAATCGGGATCGAGCGCGGCGACTTCCCAATCTTCCAAGCCGTCTTTCCAGTTCGATCGGTACTCCAGTCGTGAATGCGGCACGGCAGACTGATAGGAGCCCGGATAGAATTTGCTTTCCGGAAAGGCAGCGAGAGGTTTGTTAAGCCGAAAAGTCTCATCCAGTGCGAATTCGGGCACCGCGGCGGATTTCAGGAAGCCGTAAAGCGAGCCTCCCAATTCCCGAGTCCCCAATTTGATGTCTCGACCCGACCGGATTGGAGGGAGTTGCCGGTCATCGCCTGCAACGACGAGCCTGCCGCCGACGCGGAGACCTGCAGTCGCCATGAGCCCATGCGACAGCACCATCTGTGACGCCTCATCGATACAGACGAGGTCGAACAGGTCTGATGTGAAACCATCGCCATTGCTTGATGAACCGAGCAGCCGATTGACGGTCCAAACCGATGCGCCGAGGACGAAGGCGTCCGCGTTGAGATCGGCGAGGGCAGCACCGGTCGTCTCATTGCTGATGATCTTGCGATGCTGGACGTCAGCGCGAAGGCCGCTCGCCGGACCATTTCCAAAATAGCGGACGCTGACACTTCCAGGACAGTGCTCAGCGCTGCTTTTCGCCACGGCATCGACAACGTTGCCGATGGCGTTTCGCGTAAAGGCGGTCACCAGCACCCTTGCCTGAAGTCCGGCGGCCCTTCTCGATTCGATGTATCCCAATATCAGCCAGTTCAGAAGATGCGTCTTACCAGTCCCCGGTGGCCCTAAGATGAGGCCTGTCTTGATCGGTGCAAGCCCGCGCCACGCAGCAACCTGCGCCGGGCGAAGAGGGTATTGACCATCTTTTGAGAGGCTTGGTATCGCAAAGTCCGTGAGGCCTGACAGCCATATTTCTGCATCATCTGCGCCTTGCGAAAATGCGGCTGGATCGCGCAAAAAAGATAGCGTTTGGCTTCGGATATTCACGCGACATCTCCATCTGCAAGATAGGTGAGAAAGCGCGCGGCCCGATCGGTGTTGACGTCGAAGAATGCCTTGTCGACAAACCAATTGGTGCGCCCGTTGCGCTGGATAGCGCTCTGGAAGACGGGGCCTTCGAAAACGGCTCGGTCCATTTCCAGATGAAGGAGCCCAGGCTGCGGGGTGGATGTCGCAGCGTGCCGCCTGATGCGGCAGGCAAATGCAGGCCACAACGCCGGGTTCAGGCGGTTGTCGGGGTCGTCATCGGTGAGGATCAAACCGAACTCGCCGGCGTTCAGTTCTGCACCTTGGCTTTCAATCGGAACATCAAATTGCAGGAAGATCCTTCCGCCCCGCTTTTGCGCATCCCGAAAATACAAGTTCGCAAAGCATTTGCCGGTATCGCGTCGACGCTCGGCCGGCTTTGCAAGACTGATCAGAGCGTCCAGCATACCGGCACGATTTTCCAGCAGTTCACAGGCCAAAAGGACATCCAGGTCGACGGCGTTCAACGGGTCGAAGGTTGCTTGGAAGCGGAAGGGCTTTTTTGAAAGGCGCAAGAGAGCCTTTCCATTCGAGGATGCTTGCCTATTCTCTTGCAAGATCCAATCTGTCAGAGCCTGAATGGCAACCAGTCGGTTAGCCACATCGTTGCGCACGTCGCCAAATGAGGTTCGGATTTCGCCGTTTTCGCGTAGATCACGGATTACGTCGATCGACAAAAGCGACGAGAAGGGCCGTTCGAACTGAGGTAATGGACGATAAGCGCGTTGGTCTGCGCTCCCTAAAACGGCCTGGGAAACTTGGCGGAGGTCATAGGCGACGGTGACAGGTAGGGCCCAGAGTTGCTCGATGACACTCCTTAATGCCGTTGCCGGAAGATGATGGACACCGCGAAACTCAGGCTCGGGAACGAGATCGTCGGGCGGAAAAAGGCGAACCAAGTGAAGCAGCCCCGTTCTAATTCTCTCGTCGTCAAGGTGGCGTCCGATAGCCGCTTGAAGATTGACCACTTCTGAAGGCTCGTAGAACACAATGTGCGCGTAGATCGATTGCTCGTCGTCGCCCGCAATCGAAGCGTTGTGGGCGTCAATTGCTGTGAGGTCGCCAATCAGTGCTGCCAAGACGTCGACAATCGCCGTAATCTCATCGCGAGAGTCTCCGGAGCGAACGACCCTGATGACATCCGACTTCACGCCCGCATTGTCGATGCGCCGGTAACCAAGAGAGGCAATCCGATCATCGACGGGATCGTGGTCAACCGAGATCAGCAACATTGCATCGATGCGCGGCGGCATAAGGTAGGTGTGCTGTTCTTCGGTGCGGAGAATTGACCCCTCGCAAAGTGCCGTTGCCCGATTGACCAACAAGCCGGCTCGTCTCGACAGCGACCAACTAATACCAGGCGCCTGCCCAAGGCCCTTTGCCGTTGCAAGTTGACCGACCGAGGTTACGCCCAGTCGCTGGAGTGATCTCTTTGCTTCATGGGTCAAGCCTGCGACCGCTGAAACGTCGCGAGAAAAGGGAGGATTTTCGTCATTGATTGCAGAACGACAGTGCTCGAGAAAGCTGCACTGTTCACATTTGAAATAGACATGGAACTGGGTCTGATCGAGGCCGCCTCTCACTTCCTTCGACGCGATCTCAGGCAGGTTCTTTTTACAAAACTCATCAACAAGGCGGACGTAGGGATCGAGAGCGAACTCCTCCACATCCCATTCGTCTGACTCTGCCGAACCATTGTCCTTGATACGCCAGATTTCCCCCGTCTTGCTGATCGAGGTATCCGAAATTCGCATCTCGTCGAGGAGGGCTTTCAAGACCCTGGCATAGAATGCGACCTGCGTCTTGTGGAAGGCGGTGGCGCGGCGGGTCGCCTTCACATCAATGATGGTCAACTCGGCACGGTTGGGATCAGTGCTTGAGGCTGACCGGCGAACGAGGTCGGCCAGATTGCGGTTGAGATAAAGGCCGGTGCCCTCCAGGAAGTTCACGGGGCTATTCGGCCGTAGGTTCATTTGAGCGGCATAAATTTCCGCACGCTTTCCCCGAAGAAACGCACCGGTCAGGACTTCGCTCAGTGCATTATCACCTGCTGCTGGCCGCAAGACTTTCGTTTCACGCGCCAGTCGTTTGACCACGCGCTCTTCGAACTGATTCCCAAGGATTGCCCAGCGCTGTTCTCGAACATCCCGCACGATTGGGATGGCAGCCAGTTCGGCATCCGACGACAGCTCGTATCTGACCTTGCGCTCACACCGATACTGAAACCATGACTTGACCGTTGAGGCGCTAAAACCCTTCGCCATGTTCAACCCCTGGCTGCGATTCGACCCATGGAGCGAACGATGAAGGGCTAGAAGGCGGAGAGCAAGACTCTGTTTTCATTGGCGATCTGGCGCCCGTTCGCGCCAGCCGGCCAACCTAAAGCAGTATATCCGTTGATCGTAGTGGTACATTCCTCGGCGAGATAGGTATATTCTAGAAAGGCTTATTGACAGATATACCTGCTGCAGCTACAAATCGACCAGGTCGACTGAGGGATGAACCTGCCGGTTTGACCTGGAAGGAGAGTGTGATGAAAATAATAGCTGAGCCGGTCGCCTAAGAACGCGCAGCGGTGGCCGGATTGTGCGCAAACGACGAAGGCCGAGGACAGCTCCACACTGTTCTCGGCCCCCAAATAACGTACCTCGTGAAAGGAACATATATATCATGGCGATTCAGATCTCTGTCGTCAAGGGAAAGACGCTCTCGACAGACTATTGGTTGGGAAGCCTGTCTTTCTCCGCGATCTCCAAATACGTCAAGCTTCCCGAAAACACCGATTGGGATGATGTTTTCGGCGGAAAAGGCGGACAGGAAGCGCAGCGAAAGCTCGCTAAAACCCGTGTAACGAACGAGATCGTCCCCTATCTCCTCAATAGTGACGACGCCTTCTTCTCATCCCTGGCGCTTATCCTCGTCCCGGCGAGTGGCAAGCCTCTGAAGGAAGGGTCTGACTTCAGATTCGTCCCGATCGCGGCCGACGGCAAGATCGGGACGCTTGAGATCGACGAAAGTGTCGACATGTTCCCGGCGGACGGCCAACACCGAGCGGCTGCCATCATCGAGGCTCTCAAACAAGACCGCGGTAGAATGACCCCCCAGGAGGTCCCTGTCGTCCTCCTGCCCTATGTCGACAAGGAGAAACTGCGCCAGCATTTCAGTGATCTCAATCTGAATGCAAAGCCTGTCTCGCAATCGATCGGCTATGCTTTCGAAAGCCGCGATCCAATCGTCATCATCACGAAACGGATCATGAAGGACGTGCCGCTGTTTGAAAAGCGCGTGAACGAACTCTCGAACTCGTTGGCCAAAAAGTCCCCCGACGTCATTACTATGGGGACCCTCGTGCAGGCCCACCACATTCTCCTCGAGGCCCTGTACGGCTCAAAGTACAAGGACGAGAGCGAGATCACCGACCTTCGTCAGCTCGATCCGGCAGATGAGCGCGTAGGCGCTGTTGCGGAAAAACTTCGCGACGTATGGGAAGTCGTAATCGACAATATTCCGGAGTGGGATCTGCTGATGAACGGCAAAGTCTCGGCTCGCGAACTGCGCGAAGGAGACGAAGCCAAGGGTACGACGGGATACGTCTTCGCGTTCGGCCTTGGATGGCAAGCGATCGCCACGGCCGCCGCCGCTGTTATCAAGGACGAACGAGACGACTGGTCCGAGGATCTGGCGCACTGCCTGCGGGCGGTCGATTGGAAAAAGGGATCCCACTGGCACGGTATTGCAATGGTCGGTGACCGCGTGAATAACACCGGCCCGGGTATCAAGGCCACCGCCGGCTACATCCTGCGTGCGGGTGGACTTCCCGCCGATGGCGGCGAGGTCGGAACCCTGATCGGTGCTGCGGCGCAGGACACGAAGTAAGCTGATCGGATAACTGAAAAGGAGAAGGGCGGCTGCGGCCGCCCTTCTTCGTGATTGGAGCAGATGCGAGCCGATATCAACGGCGATTTTCCCGCTTCGCTCCCGCCTTCAAAATCGCCGTTCCCCGCTTTGCGGTGACATCCGCTCTCATCCACTCCTCACTGGAACTTGTCGCCCCGCACAGTGCGGGAGAGAAGGAGATGGAAATGGGAACGATTGGGAAGTTCAAAAAAGAAGGTGGAGCTTATGAAGGGGTGATCGAGAGCATCACCTGTGCGGCCCTTCCGGCACGCATCACCCCAGTCCAATCAAAGCCGAACGCAGAAGCGCCCGATTATCGCGTGTACCGTGGCAGTTCAGAGGTCGGCGCCGCCTGGAGGAAAAAAACGCAGACTGGCGACAGATATCTGGTCGTGACGCTGGACGATCCGGCGTTTGTCCATCCTATCCAGTGCAGATTGACGCGCGTTGACGAAGACTACGTCCTATTCTGGACCCGCAGGTAGTTTGGTTTCCCGCTCACCGGCAGCGGCGAGTGGGTCTCCTCTTCTGCGCGAAGAAGGAGTGACACGGCAGCATCAAGCGTTTGGGCCCGGAATGTCGCAGCATTCTCGGCCTCGACCTCCCACTTCGGCTGAAAGGCTCCGGGAATATAGATCGTCTTGAGACCAGCTTCATTCGCGGGCTGAATATCTCGGGTGAATTGGTCGCCGATCATGTAAATCGTCTGACCGCCTTTCGCCAGGCCTTTCACGCGTTCGAACATCCGTGAGGTCTTAGGAGCTTCGAAGACCCGATTGATGTAGACGTCCAGACCATGTTGTTCGATGGTACGCGTGACGCGCTTACGGCTTCCTTCAGTTAGGACGACGGTCGTTGCTCCAGCTAATTTTAGGTTCTGCAGGCCGGCATGGACCCCCTCCAGGAGATCCGGCCGGGCTGCAATCATGTCAAAAAACGTTTGTTCGATTTGCACCACGGCATCAGTAGCAAGCCCAGATTTCGATCCATCGCTCCAGGCACGTCGTATCGCCTCCTCCTGCGAGAAGCCCTGAAGGCTCAGAGCGATTGCATTGACGAGAAGCCGCGGAGGGTAGCGAAGGCCAAGATGATGGTGCTCCGCGATCGCCTGATCGAAACTTCTAACATAGACCAAGCGCCCTTCAACGGGACCTAATTTTTTTGAGGCCTCTTCGACCGCCAAAAGCAGCGCAAGCTGGGCGCGCGCGAACAGCCCGTCAGTATCCCAGAGCGTGTTATCCGCATCGACAAAGACAAGCGGGCCCGCTTGACTGTTGTCAAGGCGTGGTGCCGCAGGGCTGACCGATTGCTGCCGTGGAGACATTATTGCCACCCGTAACGCACACCGCGGAGACCGGTGTCTCGACTCGAATCACCGAATTAGACTCCTTTTTCGCAGGCGGCACAAAGGCAAATACGAACGAAGTGACGATAATCCAGAGTATCAAGGCCTTGATGGCCCAGGATTGAAGACGTTGCGCCGGTTCCAGCATCCTCACCTTATCGGCCACCTTCACGCCAACCAGGTAAGTTTCGACGATGTAATTCCTGAGATACTTTAACTTGATGTCTGGAGCGATCTTGCAATCGGCATCAGGGTCGATGTAGGCCTGACCCCAGTTTTTCGGCTCCGTCCAGGATATAGGCATCCAAAAAACCAAGGATCCCGGCGCCTCTGCCCGCGTCCTCGTCGGGTATCGAAAGCGCGATCGGATTGCGTGAAACGTCACAAGAGCGCCAAATGTAGCGAGCAATGCGAAAGCAGCAAAAAGACCATAGCTCGCGACAATCAACGCGCTCCTACCGATTCTCTCGGTCTCGACCATCGAAAGCGGATAACCGTCCGCGAGGCGGTTGAACAAAAGGCTCGAAAATGCGGACATGAATGTGACGATTGTCAGGAGACGCGTAGCTTTGCCATCCTGATAGTCCGTGTGTTTTGTGACCTCGTTGAGGGATTCGCGCGCGAGCTTCAGCGCGTCGTCAAGCTTTCCGTCGTCGGTCGCGATTTTCGAGATCTCTTTTTCGATCGCAGCAATGACGACGCCATCATCGATCCTGTCGTTCCCGGTCGCAGCGCTGCGCGGAAAATAGGTTATGGGGCGGCCGACGAAGGCCTCGACGATCGCTTGAACATTCCCTAGCGATTCTTTGCCCATTTCCGTCATGCTGGCATCAGCCCCAATCGTCGGTCACGGTTACGGATCCAGAAGAGCACGGGTAGCGAAGCTACAACCATGATGAGTTTCCCTACAACCTGTCCAGCCAGAAAATCGAGAGAACCAAAGGCCAGCCAAAGAAACATGACGCTGTCAACGATGAGTCCGGCTACGCTACTGGCGAACGCCGCTTTGACGAGGCCCTTCTTCTGTAACGGGGTGAATACCAAAAGATCGGCGAGTTCGGATGTCAAAAATGCGCTGGCTGAGGCGAGCGCGAGAGCGGGCGCCGTGAAGGTCGTCGACAGGAATGCCCCGACGACGATGGCGCCGATTGCCCAAATCAACCCCAGGCGCCGCTGAACGAGGTCCCGCAGCACAAGGGCAAGGCCGACAAGAAGGACACCACTTGGCGCCGTTAGGCCCGGTCCGACAGGAATAAGGCAAGGCCCGTCCGGTACGCAGACCGTTCCTACATGGCCAATCATATAATTTGCGAGCGGGATACAGGCTGCGAAGCCTGCGAGAAAGACTGCACCTTCGATCCACTGTCGGTTTCGCACATTCATCTCCCTCTCCCAATTAAACTTCTTGCGCTACGAATTTGTCGTAGCCCTTGGCCCGTAGGTCGCAGGCCGGGCACGTCCCGCAGCCGTAGCCCCAGTCATGAAACGCACCGCGTTCGCCGAGATAGCAGGTATGGCTATCCTTCACGATCACATCGACCAACGCTCGCCCGCCGAGCTTCCTAGCAAGTTGCCAGGTCGCCGCTTTGTCGATCCACATCAACGGAGTATCGAGGACAAAACGCTTTTCCATTCCAATGTTCAGTGCCACCTGCAGCGCCTTGATCGTGTCGTCCCGGCAGTCTGGATAGCCGGAATAATCTGTCTCGCACATTCCGCCGACGATATGCTTTAGGCCCCGACGATACGCTAATGCAGCAGCGAAAGTCAGGAATATCAAGTTTCGGCCGGGCACGAACGTGTTCGGAAGGCCAGATTCGGCCATTTCGATCTGCATCCCACTGGTCAGAGCGGTGTCCGAGATCTCGCCGAGAGCGGCGAGTGAAATCGTATGATCGTCTCCAAGGCGTTCCGCCCACACAGGATTGAGCGAACGCATTTGGGTGCGCAGCCTGCCGCGGCATTCGAGCTCGATCCGATGGCGTTGACCGTAATCGAAACCGACGGTCTCGACTCGTTCGAAGCGATCAAGCGCCCAGGCAAGGCAGGTTGTTGAGTCTTGCCCACCCGAAAACAGCACCAGCGCAGTTGCCGACATTATAGGCTCCCCTTATTCGCCTTCATACTCTGCCCAGCAGGACGGTGTTTCGAACACTTTCACCGAGCTCAACTCATCGAGCAGCGGCTTGACCTTTCGCCAGATCCAGACCGAGATATTCTCAGCCGTCGGGTTTTCGAGTCCGTCGATATCGTTGAGTGTATGATGATCGAGGCTTTCGAGAACCGGCCCGAAGACTTTCTCCACATCAAAGAAATCGATTACAAACCCGGTCTTGGGATCGACTGTACCCTTCAGTTGCAGTTCCACCCGATACGAATGGCCATGCATTCGGTGGCACTTGTGCGTCGAGGGTACATTCGGAAGTCGGTGAGCCGCCTCGAAGGTAAATGCTTGCGTGATTTTCATGGGATCCCGATCATCTTGTGTGTTTGAAGGCTGAGACGCCAGCGAGGGTTCTCAAGGCAGAAAGCCGTTGCCGCCGCAATGTTCTCGCTCTGCGTCGGCCCGTCCATTGGCTGCAAGAAATAGTGGTCAAAGGTGAGATCGGGCAGATTGTCGGGAAGTAAGTCCGTTTGCGGATAGACAAGCTTGAGTTCGCT
>Ga0209051_1003476_pt1 | contig 10320 bp, 8 predicted proteins | sample AraplaCvi_mMS_r2_2_FD_184286 | JGI IMG/M metagenome (GOLD analysis project Ga0209051, IMG submission 184286) | Arabidopsis root microbial communities from North Carolina, USA - plate scrape MF_Cvi_mMS_r2 (SPAdes) (version 2) | ecosystem: Host-associated > Plants > Roots > Endosphere | place: USA... | reverse complement strand
AGGCCAAGGGCTTCGGCGGGTTCCCCGTCGGCGGGCAGTGGCTGCGCACCGGCAACCACGACCTCGCCGCGGCACACCAGGCCAAGGTCTACGGCGCACCGCCCCTGGGCGCGCCGCCGATGTCGGTGCCACACTTGGACACTCGGGTCATCAACGGACGGTCCTATCTGCTGTTCGGGCCGTTCGCGGGATGGTCGCCCAAGTTCCTCAAGCAGGGCAAGGTCACCGACCTGCCGCTCTCGGTCAAGCCCAACAACCTGGCCTCGATGCTCGGTGTGGGACTCACCGAGATGAGTCTGGTCAAGTACCTCCTTGGTCAACTCGCGCTCAGCGAGGCCGACCGCGTCGAGGCGCTGCGCGAATTCGCGCCCAGCGCCCAGGATTCCGACTGGGAACTCGACATCGCCGGTCAACGCGTGCAGGTGATCCGGCGCAAGGGTGCGGGCGGGGTGCTGGAGTTCGGCACCACGGTGCTCGCGGCGGGCGACGGCAGCATCGCCGGTCTGCTCGGCGCGTCTCCCGGCGCCTCGACGGCCGTGCCCGCCATGCTCGACGTCCTGGAACGTTGTTTCCCCGACCGCTTCTCGGGTTGGCAGCCGAAGATCAAGGAGATGGTGCCGTCGTTCGGTACCGAATTGTCCAACGAGCCGAAGCTCTTCGAAGAGGTCTGGGAGTGGGGCACCAAGGTTCTCAAGCTCGACCACAAGGCCACCGACGTCCCCGCGGTCACCGTGTGACGGTGGTGCCGTGACGATCACGCCGCGTCGGAGCTGGGCCAAGGACCTCGACGCCGCCACGCTGTATGAGCTGCTGAAGCTTCGCGTGGAGGTGTTCGTCGTCGAACAGGCCACGCCGTATCCGGAATTGGACGGCCGGGATCTGCTCGCCGAGACGCGACACTTCTGGCTCGAGGATTCCGACGGCCGCGTGATCTCCACGCTGCGCCTGATGGAGGAACATCCGGGCGGTGAGAAGGTGTTTCGCATCGGACGGGTGTGCACCCGGCGCACCGACCGCGGGCAGGGCCACACCAGTCGACTGATGACGGCCGCACTGGCCGAGGTGGGCGACGATCCCTGCCGCATCGACGCGCAGAGCTATCTGGAGGAGATGTACGCCAAGCACGGCTTCGTCCGGGACGGCGAGGAGTTCCTCGACGACGGGATCCCCCACATCCCCATGCTGCGGCGCGGCGGGCCGCATGGGGCAAGCTGACAGGCGATGACTTCCACACTCCCGACGCCCTACCCCTTCTCTGCGCTGGTCGGCCAGGATCAGCTCAGGCTGGCCCTGATCCTCTGCGCGGTGCGGCCCGAGATCGGCGGTGTGCTGATCCGAGGCGAGAAGGGCACGGCCAAGTCGACGGCGGTGCGCGCGCTGGCCGCCGTTCTCGCCGAGGTCGACGACGGGGCCCGGCTGGTCGAACTGCCGATCGGCGCCACCGAGGACAGGGTCGTCGGATCGCTCGATCTGCAACGCGTGTTGCGCGACGGCGAGCACGCGTTCTCGCCCGGCCTGCTGGCCAGGGCGCACGGCGGCATCCTCTACGTCGACGAGGTCAACCTGCTGCACGATCATCTGGTCGACGTGCTGCTCGACGCCGCGGCGATGGGCCGGGTGCACGTCGAGCGCGACGGGGTCTCCCACAGCCACGAGGCGAAGTTCATGCTCGTCGGCACGATGAACCCCGAAGAGGGCGAGCTGCGACCCCAGCTGCTGGACCGGTTCGGTCTGACCGTCGACGTGCACGCCTCCCGGGACGTCGACGTCCGGGTGGCGGTGATCCGGCGGCGGATGGACTTCGAGGCCGATCCGGACGGGTTCGCCGCCGGGTACGCCGCCGAGGACGCCGACCTGGCCAGGCGGATCACGCTCGCCCGCGCCATGGTTCCGTCGATCATGTTGTCGGACAACGAGTTACGGCGGATCGCGGCGCTGTGTGCGTCATTCGACGTGGACGGGATGCGGGCCGATCTGGTGGTGGCCCGCACGGCCGTGGCGCACGCCGCGTGGCGGGGCGCCTCACAGGTCGAGGAGCAGGACGTCCGCGTGGCCGCCGAATTGGCGTTGCCGCACCGTCGCCGGCGCGACCCGTTCGACGATCCCGGTCTCGATCAAGACCAGCTCGACGAGGCGATGAACCAGGCCGGCGAGGCTGCCGGCAACCCCGGCCCAGAGCCCGACCCGGACCCCGAACCCGACCCGCCCGGCTGCGGGCAAGGTGACGGCTCGGCGGAGGAGGCGGCCGACGGTACTGCGCGACCACGGAATTCACCGTCGTCGACACCGCGGCCGAATGCCGCGCCGGCGGCCACCTTCCGGGCCAAGGCGCTGGTGGTGCCCGGGGTGGGGGAGGGCACTCCCGGGCGGCGGTCGCGCGCCCGCAACGGCACCGGTACCCCGATCGCCGCGACCGATGATCCGCACGCGGGTCACGGGCTGCACGTGTTCGGCACGCTGCTGGCCGCCGCCGAGCGCCAGAGCGCACCTGGCCGGCCACGGGTGGGCGCCGCCGATCTGCGGCGCGCGATCCGGGAGGGCCGGGAGGGCAACCTGGTGGTCTTCCTGGTCGACGCGTCGGGATCGATGGCCGCCCGCGACCGGCTGGCGGCCGTCGGCGGCGCGACCATGTCGCTGTTGCGCGACGCCTATCAGCGTCGTGACAAGGTCGCCGTGATCACCTTCCGTGGCGACGGAGCCCAGGTGCTGCTACCCCCGACCACGTCCGTGCACATCGCCGGGCGGCGGTTGGCGCGCTTCGACACCGGTGGCCGGACGCCGCTGGCCCAGGGATTGCTCGCGGCCAGGGACGTGGTGATCCGGGAGAAGGCGCGTGACCGGGCGCGGCGCAGTCTGGTCGTCGTGCTGACCGACGGCAGGGCGACGGGTGGACCCGATCCGCTCGGGCGGGCCCGCACCGCGGCGGCGATGCTGGTGGCCGAGGGTGCGGCGGCCGTCGTCGTCGACTGCGAGACCTCGTACGTGCGTTTGGGTCTGGCGGAGGTGTTGGCCGCTCAGCTCGGCGCGCCGGCGGTTCGACTGGCCCAGTTGCGTGCCGACGGTCTGACGCGGTTGGTCCACTCCTACGCCGGCGACCGCGCGGCCTGAACCCCCTCGACGGAGGAGATGCTCGATGCCACAGGGTCAACCAGTCGCGGTTCCGGCCGACGGTCTGACGACGCGGGTCCGTCGCAACGCCCCGGTGCTGGCCGTCCACACCGGCCCGGGCAAGGGAAAGTCCACCGCGGCGTTCGGGATGGCCCTGCGCGCCTGGAACCAGGGCTTCGACGTCGGCGTGTTCCAGTTCGTCAAGAGCGCCAAGTGGAAGGTGGGGGAGGAGGCCGCCTTTCGCGACCTCGGCCGGTTGCACGACGAGCACGGCGTCGGCGGACCCGTCGAGTGGCACAAGATGGGCTCGGGGTGGTCGTGGTCACGCAAGCCCGGCTCCGAGGTCGACCACGCCGCGGCCGCCGCCGACGGCTGGGACGAGATCGCGCGGCGGCTGTCCGACGAGCGCCACGACTTCTACGTGCTCGACGAGTTCACCTACCCGCTCAAGTGGGGCTGGGTCGACGTCGACGCGGTGGTCGAGGTGCTTCTCTCCCGGCCCGGTAGACAGCACGTCGTGATCACCGGTCGAGACGCCCCGCAGCGACTGGTGGACGCCGCCGACCTGGTGACCGAGATGACCAAGGTCAAGCACCCGATGGACGCCGGGCGCAAGGGTCAGCGCGGGATCGAGTGGTGAGGACCCCGGCCGTCGTCGTCGCCGCACCGTCCTCAGGCAGTGGCAAGACCACCGTCGCGACCGGCCTGATGGGTGCGCTTCGGCGCGCCGGTCGCACCGTCGCCCCCTTCAAGGTGGGGCCGGACTTCATCGATCCGGGCTACCACGCCCTGGCCTCCGGGCGCCCGGGCCGCAACCTGGACCCGGTCCTGGTCGGCGACCACCTGATCGGTCCGCTGTTCCGCCATGGCAGCGACGACGCCGACCTCGCCGTGGTCGAGGGCGTGATGGGGTTGTTCGACGGCCGCATCGACCCGCTGTCGTCGGGTCCGGCCCGCGGCTCCACGGCGCACGTCGCCGGTCTGCTCGGGGCGCCGGTGATCCTGTTGGTCGACGCGCGTGGGCAGAGCCACAGCATCGGGGCCGTGGTTCACGGGTTCTCGACGTTCGACAGCTCGGTGCATCTGGCCGGCGTGATCCTCAACAGGGTCGGCTCGGCACGGCACGAGGCGGTGCTGCGGCAGGGGTGCGAGCAGGCCGGGGTGCCGGTACTCGGTGCGATTCCACGTGCCGACGAGCTCGCGGTGCCGTCGCGGCATCTGGGTCTGGTGACGGCGGTCGAACACGGCAGGCACGCCGTCGCCGCCGTCGACGCGATGACCACGCTGGTCGCCCGGCACGTCGACCTCGACGCGGTGGTCGCCGTCGCCCGGTCTCACGTCGACGCGCAGCCGTGGACGCCGGCGGTCGCCGAACCGGTCGGCGGTCACGTCACCGTGGCCCTGGCCGCCGGGCGGGCGTTCAGCTTCGGCTATCCCGAGCACGCGGAGCTGCTGGCCGCCGCGGGCGCGGAGGTGGTCGCCTTCGACCCCATGACCGACGGGCTGCCGACCGACACCGACGCGCTCGTGATCCCCGGCGGCTTCCCCGAGCAGTTCACCGCCGAGCTCTCCGTCAACGACGCCGTGCGCAGCCAGATCAGGGAGCTCGCTCGCCGAGGGGCGCCCGTCCACGCGGAGTGCGCAGGCCTGACCTACCTGGTCGACGACCTCGACGGGCACCCGATGTGCGGGGTGGTGCCCGGCAGCGCCCGCTTCACCGAACGGTTGACGCTGGGCTACCGCGACGCGGTGGCCCTCGGCGATTCGTCCGTTCATCCGGCGGGCGCGCGGGTGGTCGGACACGAATTCCACCGCACCGCCGTCACGTTCGCCGGTGAGTACGTGCCCGCGTGGGGCTTCCGCGACGGCGCCGGCGCCGCGGTCACCGACGGCGCGGTGACCGGGGAGGTGCACGCGGCCTATCTGCATGCCCATGCCGCGGCGCATCCTGCGGCCGCAACGCGGTTCGTGGCCTCGGCGGCCCGGGCGAGTGTGACGAGGGCCGCGGAGTCACGTACGCGCCGGGGCGGCGCCTACCTCTAAGCTCGCCGGGTGGTGCGCACGCGAGGAGCAATGAGGTGACCGACGACGCCTACCTCGTCGGCCTGCGCCTGAGCGGCAGGCGCGTGGTCGTCGTCGGCGGAGGCAGCGTCGCGCAACGACGCATCCCGCTGCTGCTCGCCAACGGGGCCCACGTCCACGTGATCGCCAAGGCCGCCACTCCGGCGGTGGAGGCGTTCGACGGCATCACCCTCGACCTGCGCGACTACCGCCCCGGTGACCTCGCGGGCGCCTGGTACGCGCTCGCCGCGACCGACGACCCCGAGGTGAACGCCGCGATCGTCGCCGAGGCCGAGGAGTCCAGGATCTTCTGCGTGCGGGCCGACGTCGCCGTGGAGGGCACCGCGGTGACGCCCGCCTCGTTCGAGTACGACGGGTTGAACGTGGGCGTGCTCGCAGGCGGCGAGCACCGACGGTCGGCCGCCATCCGGTCGGCCATCCAGGACGCCCTGCAGCAGGGTGTCATCGGCGCGACCGGGGACGTGCGGGCGCCCGGCACGCTGCACGCCGGCGTCGCCCTGGTCGGAGGCGGGCCGGGAGACCCCGAGCTGATCACCGTCCGCGGTCGCCGGCTCCTCGCGCGGGCCGACGTGGTGGTCGCCGACCGGCTCGCCCCGCAGGAGCTGATCGCCGAGCTCGCCCCGCACGTCGAGGTGATCGACGCCGCCAAGATTCCCTACGGCCGGTTCATGGCCCAGGACGCCATCAACGCCGTCCTGGTCGACCGAGCCAAGGAAGGAAAGTTCGTCGTGCGGCTCAAGGGCGGTGACCCCTACGTCTTCGCGCGCGGCCACGAGGAGCTGCTGGCGTGCGCCGAGGCGGGCATTCCGGTCACCGTCGTACCCGGTGTGACCAGTGCCATAGCGGTTCCGGCCGCCGCGGGCGTTCCGGTCACCCACCGGGGCGTCACCCACGAGTTCGTGGTGGTCAGCGGCCACCTCGCACCGGGGCACCCCGAATCGTTAGTGAATTGGGATGCGCTGGCCGCGCTCTCGGGCACGATCGTGCTGCTGATGGCCGTCGAGCGCATCGAACTCTTCGCGAAGGTTCTGCTGGAAGGCGGCCGACCTGCGGATACGCCGGTCTTGGTGGTGCAGCACGGCACGACGAGCGCGCAACGGACCCTGCGGACCACGCTCGCGCGGGCGGCCGAGGACATCCGATCGGACGGGATTCGACCCCCCGCGATCATCGTGATCGGGGCGGTCGCGGCCTTCGCCACTTAAAGGGTTCTTAAGATTACTGTAAGGTAGCCCAATATGACGGCTCCCAACGATGCAGAGCGCGCCGCCACCAATCTCGACGACGACGGTGCCGAGCGCGGGCTGCCGATGCCCATCACCCCCACTCAGATCGTGCCGAGCAGCTGGTACCCGTCGTGGCTGCCGTCGCGGCGCTTCATCGCCGCGGTCATCGCAATCGGTGGCATGCAGCTGCTGGCCACCATGGACAGCACGGTCGCGATCGTGGCCCTGCCCAAGATCCAGGACGAGCTCAACCTGTCCGACGCCGGGCGTAGCTGGGTCATCACCGCCTACGTGCTGACCTTCGGCGGCCTGATGCTGCTGGGCGGGCGCCTGGGCGACACCATCGGCCGCAAGCGCACGTTCATCGTCGGCGTGGGTCTGTTCACCATCGCCTCCATCCTGTGCGGCGTGGCGTGGGACGAGACCACGCTCGTCATCGCCCGATTGGCCCAGGGCGTGGGCGCGGCGATCGCCTCACCCACCGGTCTGGCGCTGATCGCGACCACGTTCCCGAAGGGCCCGGCCCGCAACGCGGCCACGGCGGTGTTCGCCGCGATGACCGGCGTCGGCTCCGTCATGGGCCTCGTCATCGGTGGTTTCCTCACCGAATTCTCCTGGCGCTGGGCGTTTCTGGTGAACGTCCCGGTCGGCCTGCTGATGATCTACCTGGCCCGCCGGACCCTGCGCGAAACCCATCGCGAACCCATGAAGCTCGACGCCACCGGCGCCATCCTGGCCACGCTGGCCTGCACGGCCGCCGTCTTCGGCTTCTCGATGGGGCCCGAGAAGGGCTGGTCCTCGCCGCTGACGGTGAGCTCCTGCGTCGCGGCGGTCGTGCTCTTCGGGGCGTTCCTCTACGTCGAGCGCACCGCGGTCAACCCCGTGGTCCCGTTCAGCCTGTTCCGTGACCGCAACCGGGTGGCCACCTTCGCCGCGGTGTTCCTCGCCGGCGGCGTGATGTTCACGCTGACCGTGCTGATCGGGCTGTACGTGCAGGACATCATGGGCTACAGCGCCCTCCGCGCCGGCATCGGGTTCATCCCGTTCGTCGTCGCGCTCGGCATCGGCCTCGGCCTCTCGTCGTACCTGGTCTCGATCCTGCCGCCGCGGCTGCTGGTGATCATCGGCGGCGTGTTCGTCCTGGCCGCGATGATCTACGGCTCCACCCTCAACGGCGGCATCCCGTACTTCCCCAACCTCGTCCTCCCGATCACCGTCGGCGGCTTCGGCATCGGCATGATCGTGGTGCCGCTGACGGTCTCGGCCATCGCCGGCGTCGCATTCGACGAGATCGGACCGGTCTCCGCGATCGCGCTGATGCTGCAGAGCCTCGGCGGACCCGTGGTGCTGGCCGTCATCCAGGCGGTCATCACCTCGCGGACGCTGTACCTCGGCGGCACCACCGGCCCGGTCAAGAACATGAACGAGGCGCAGATGCACGCGCTCGACCAGGGCTACACCTATGGCTTGCTGTGGGTCGCGGCGGTGGCCGTCATCGTCGGCGTCGTCGCCCTGTTCATCGGCTACACCGCTCAGCAGGTCGCCCAGGCTCAGGAAGTCAAGGAAGCGATCGACGCCGGCGAGATCTGAGTCGGCCGGGCGGCGAGAATGCCGTCTCCCGCGGCGACCAGCGCGCCGACGGCGGCCAGCGCGCCGTCACCCGGATCGGGTGTGGTGACCGCCAGGGTGGCGCGGCCCAACCAACTCGGATCGTCGACGCGGACGGCCGTCACGCCCCGAGGCACCGACGGCGCGATCAATTCGGGTAGCAGGCAGATGCCCAGGCCCGCGGCGACCAGTCCCAGCCGGGCCGGCCAACCCTTGGCGCGGAACGCCACGATCGGGTCGGTCATCGTCGGCCACGCCCCGAACTGGGGATCCCCGGCGGCGCCCTCACCCACCACCCACGGTTCCCCCTCCAGCGCTCGGACCGGCACGGTCGGAGCCGCCGCCAGCCGGTGGCCATCGGGGACGCCGACGCAGAGGTCGCCCGCGAACACCCGGCGCACGGTCAACCCGTCGAGGTCGTAGTCCGCCAACCCGCTGCCGACGCCGATGACGGCCACCGTCACCCGTCCGTGGCGCACGTCGCGCAGCAAGGCGGGCGTCGACGCCTCGGTCAGCCGCACGTCGAGGCCCGGGTGCTCGCCGGCCAGCAGGGCGACGGCCCGCGGCGCGAGCACCGCCGCGGCGGCGGGAAACACCCCCAACCGGACGCGGCCGGCCAATCGATCGCCTAGTCCGTCGAGGTCGCGCCGCAGCAAGTCCACGTCGGCCAGGATGCGGCCGGCTCGGGCCACCACCGCCGCGCCGGCCGCGCTGGGCCTCACCCCGCGCGCCGTGCGGACGAACAGCGGGGTGCCCGCAGCGGCCTCCATCGCGGCGACCTGCCGCGAGACGGCGGGCTGCGAATAGCCCAACGACCGTGCCGCCGCGGTGAACGACCCGAGGACGGCCACCTCGCGACACACGCGCAGACCCAACAAAGTGAGCTCATCCACCGCCTCACCCTAGCCATGCGTCAAGCGTATGGCAGCCATCCGAGACCCTCATCGTGCACATGGATTGCCGAGCCGTCGGCGCTGGTTGCACCGCAGGACCGTCTACGCCAAGAAGAGGAAGAGGACACATGCCCAAGACCTGGTTCATCGTCGGAGCGTCGCGTGGCATGGGCCGCGAACTCGCCGAACAGTTGCTGGCCCGCGGTGACCGCGTCGCGGCGACCGTCCGAGACACCGAGCACGTCGCCGATCTCGTCGACCGCCACGGTTCGTCGTTCTGGAGTCGCGCCCTCGACGTCACCGACACCGCCGCCGTGCGCAACGTCACCGACGAGGCCTTCGCCGCCCACGACCGCGTCGACGTCGTGGTCGCCAACGCGGGGTACGGCGTGTTCGGTACCGCCGAGGACCTCGACGACGCGCAGATCGACTCGATGATCGCGACCAACCTGACCGGATCCATCCAGCTGGCCCGGGCGGCCGTGCCACACCTGCGCGCCCAGGGCGGCGGTGTGCTGATGCAGATGTCGAGCATGGGCGGCCAGATCGCCTTCCCGGCCTTCTCCCTCTATCACGTCACCAAGTGGGGCATCGAGGGGTTCTACGAATCGCTGGCCCAGGAGGTCGAACCGTTCGGCATCAGGACCATCCTGGTCGAGCCGGGGGTGGTGCGAACCGGATTCTTCGACGCCTCCGAGCGGGTCCCGCCAAGCGCGCCCTACCGCGGCGGTCCGGCCGACCGGCCGCCGATGACGACCGCCGACATGGTCGACAGCCAGGAGAGGACGGTCGCGGCGATGATCCGTGCCGGCGACTCCGACGACCCGCCACGCCGCCTCGTGCTCGGCTCGGACTCGTGGCAGTCGATCACCGACGCCCTTCGAACCCGCCTGGACGACGCGATCGCGCAGCGCGCGAACGCCGCCACCGCCGATCTCGTTTCATGATCGGCACCGCTGGGTAGGTTGACGGCAATGTCTGCCGTGGGTGGTTCGGAAGGGTCGACGGACAACGCGACTGCGCCCCTGGCGTCGTCGGTTCTCGGCATCGCAATCGTCGCCATCACCGGCATGCAGCTGATGTCGACCCTGGACGGCACGATCGTCATCGTGGCGCTGCCGCGCATGCAGGCCGAACTCGACCTCTCCGACGCCGGCAAGAGCTGGGTCATCACCGCCTACGTCCTGACCTTCGGCGGGTTGCTCCTGCTGGGCGGGCGGGTCGGTGACGCGATCGGTCAGAAGCGCGCTTTCCTGTCCGGCGTCGGGGTGTTCACCATCGCCTCGCTGGTGTGCGGTCTGGCCGGCGACGAGGCCACCCTCATCGCCGCGCGCGCCCTGCAGGGCATCGGCGCCGCCGTTGCCGCACCCACCGGGCTCGCGCTCATCGCGACGACCTACGCG
>Ga0209051_1003475_pt1 | contig 10320 bp, 8 predicted proteins | sample AraplaCvi_mMS_r2_2_FD_184286 | JGI IMG/M metagenome (GOLD analysis project Ga0209051, IMG submission 184286) | Arabidopsis root microbial communities from North Carolina, USA - plate scrape MF_Cvi_mMS_r2 (SPAdes) (version 2) | ecosystem: Host-associated > Plants > Roots > Endosphere | place: USA... | reverse complement strand
GCCGCCTGAGGCGAAGTCGTCATCGCTCGCCGCGAGTTCGCGGGCCAGGCCGGCGGCGAGTTCCTCGGCCCCGACGAACTCGAACCAGCGCCCGGTGGCGAGGTGCTCGACGCGGCCGCGCAGCTCGCCGCGGCCGCCCTTGGAATCCCGATGCAGCTTGATGACGTAGCTGCGGTGGCTCGGGTGGCTGCTGCTCACGCACAGGGCCATGGTCGCCGCTCCTTCCCGCCGCACGCACGCCGCCTCAATGGCCCACCTGCGTCGGATCGACGGCGCGCGACGGCCGCGGCGCGACCCAGATCACGAACGCGGAGATCGCGAATGCCGCCGCGACAAGCCACATGATCTGGTTGGTCGCGAGCATCACGCTCTGGCTTCCCAGCAGCTTGTCGAGCGCCTCCGTCACCGCGCCCGGCGACATGCCCGAGGCGGCCAGCGCGTGCGCCGATTCGCCGAAGCGGTCGACGCTGCCCGCGAGGTCGGCGTGGACCGCGGCCGCGCGGTCGTCCCACGAGGTCGTCACGATCGATGTCGCGACCGCGCCGGAGAGCGTGCGCACGAAGTTCTGCAGGCCGGCGCCGGCGGCCATCTCGTGCTCCTCGACGCTGCCCAGCGCCAGCGTCGTCAGCGGGACGAAGAAGAAGGGCAGCCCCAGGCCCATCGCGATCAGCGGCACCGCGATCTGCCAGTAGGTCATGTCGGTCGTCGCCACCGTGCGCCACGCCATGATGCCGGCGAGCCACGCGAGGCCGAGGAACACGAGCCAGCGCGGGTCGACCTTCGTGAGCAGCTTGCCCGTGATCGGCGCCGCGAAGACCGCGAGCACGCCCGTCCATGCCGTGGTGAGGCCGGCCCAGGTCGACGTGTAGCCCATGTAGCTCTGCAGCCAGAGCGGCGTGAGCACGTTCGCGCCGAACATCGCGCCGAAGCCGAGGCCGATCGTCAGCACGCCGGCCGCGAACCCGCGATGGCGGAAGACGCGCAGGTCGACGATGGGATGCTTCTCGGTGAGCTCACAGATCATGAAGGCGACGAAGCCGACGGCCGCGACGACGGCGAGCAGGCAGATCGTGCCGTCCTCGAACCAGTCGCGATCCTTGCCGAGGTCCAGCATGAGCTGCAGCGCGCCGACGAAGAGGATCAGGATGGCCAGGCCGATGCGGTCGATCGGCGCGTTCACGAGCGGCGTCTCGTAGGGACGCAGCATGCGCCGCGCGATCGGGCTCACCAGCAGGGCGATCGGCACGTTGATGAAGAAGATCAGCGGCCAGGAGTATTCCTCGCAGAGCCAGCCGCCCAGGATGGGGCCGAGCACCGGCGCCACCAGCGTCGTCATCGCCCACAGCGCCATCGCGGCGGGCGCCTTCTCCTTCGGGAAGATGCGCAGCAGCAGCGTCTGCGACAGCGGCATCAGCGAGCCCCCCGAGAGCCCCTGCAGCACGCGTCCGAGGACGAGCATGCCCAGCGAATTCGAGAAGCCGCACAGCATCGAGCAGAGGCCGAACAGCAGCATCGCGCTCGTGAAGACGCGCACCGCGCCGAAGCGGCCCGCGATCCAGCCGGTGAGCGGCACGATGACCGCCTCGGCCACCGAGTAGGAGGTGATGACCCACGTGCCCTGGCTGGCGCTGATGCCCAGGCTGCCCGCGATGTCGGGCACCGAGACGTTGGCGATCGTCATGTCGAGGACGGCGATGAAGTTCGCCGCCGCGAGCACGATCGCGGCCAGCCAGAGCATGCCGCCGGAAAGCGGCTGCGAGGGCGCGTTGGCGGAGGGGCCGTTCATGGCGGGTTCCTCAGGTGCGGGGGGCGCGCGTGTCGATGGTCGCGGTCATCGAGAGCCCGACCTCGAGCGGCCGCTTCGCGAGTTCCGCGGCGTCGAGCGCGATGCGCACGGGCACGCGCTGCACCACCTTGATCCAGTTGCCCGTCGCGTTCTGCGCGGGGATGGTCGCGAAGGCCGAGCCCGAGCCGCCGGACAGGCCGGCGACGGTGCCGTGGTACGTCACCGAGCGGCCGTAGAGGTCCGAATGCACCGTCACGGGCTGGCCGATGCGCACCTGCGCGAGCTGCACCTCCTTGAAGTTCGCGTCGACGTGCATGTCGTGCACCGGCACGACCGCCAGCAGCGCGGCGCCCGCCTGCACCTGCTGCCCGAGCTGCACCGAGCGCTTGACGACGATGCCGTCCACCGGCGCGCGCACGACGGTGCGCTCGAGGTTCACGCGCGCCTGGTCGCGGCGCGCGCGGGCGAGGGCCACTTCCGGGTTGTCGTCCACGCCAGCGCCCTGGATCAGCACGGCGTTCGCCTCGCGCTGGCCGATCGCCGCGAGCCGGTTCGAGTGCGACTGTGTCGCCCCGGCACGCGCCGCGGCCAGGCTCGCGCGCGCCGTCTCGAAGGCGTTGCGGGCCTTCGTCACCTCGTCGCCGGAGACCGAGCCCGAGCTCGCGAGCGCCTCGCGGCGTGACAGGTCGATCCTCGCGCGCTCGAAGTCGGCCTCCGACGACGCGATCTGCGCGGCCGCGCGCTGCTGCTCCGATTCGCGCGCGGCCACCTGCGCCGCGAGGCTGTCGTCGTTGGCGACGTAGCCGCGCACGCGGCGCACGGCGCGCCCGAGCTCGGCCTCCGCCTGTTCGAGCGCGAGGCGGGCGTCGGTGTCGTCGAGGACGACGAGCACGTCGCCGCGCTTCACGGACTGCGTGTCGGTGACGCGCACGGCGCGCACGATGCCGCTCACGGCGGGCGTCACCTGCGCGGTCTCGGCCGCGGTGTAGGCGTTGTCGGTCGAGACGTAGCGCGAGGCGAAGAAGTGGTCGTACGCGACGTAGCCGCCGGCGAGCACGGCGAGCGCGCCGCCGAAGGCCGCGAAGAGCTTCTTGCGCTTCGCGAGTTGCCGTCTGCGAGCGTCGTCTTCGAGGTCTTCGGCGACGACGGCTTCGGGCTGGGGGAGGTCGTGGAGGTTGGACATGGGGCCTTTCCGGGTCGGGGTTCCTGAATGCGGGGTCAGGTCTGAAGACCTGACCCCCTTCGTGCGCGGGATGGGGTCAGGTCTTCGGACCTGACCCCGCATTCACGACGTAGCCCCCGCCGAGCGAGCGCATGAGCGCGACGTCGAGCGCGAAGGCGCGCGATTGCAGGTCGGTCTGGGCGCGGCGGTTCGAGAGCCAGCTGTCCTCGGCGGTGAGCACGTCGAGGTAGGTCGAGAGGCCGCCCTCGTAGCGGTCGTTCTGGATGCGCCAGGCCGCGCGCGCGGCCTCCACGCCTTCCGTGGTGCGCGCGAGCTCGTCGCCGAGGGCACGCTCGCTCGCGGCCACGTCGGCGACCTCGCGCAGCGCCTGCACGAGGGTCGCGTCGTAGCTCGCCACCGCCGCCGCGTAGTCCGCCTCGGCGCCGCGGAGCTGGCCGCGCAGGCGGCCGCCGTCGAAGATCGGCAGCGAGATGGCCGGGCCGGCGCTGCCGATCATGGCGTCGGCGTTGGCCAGGTGCTCGAGCCCCAGCGACTGCACGCCGATGAAGGCGAGCAGGTTGACGTCCGGGTAGAACGACGCCCGCGCCTGGTCGATGCGGCGCGCGCCGGCCTCGACGCGCAGCCGCGCCGCGGCGATGTCGGGCCGGCGGCCGAGGAGGTCGGCGGACAGCGACTCGGGCAGCCCGAAGGAGCGTGCCAGGTCGACGGCCGGGCGCTCCAGCGCGAGGCCGCGGTCGGGGCCGGCGCCGGCGAGCGCGGCGATGGCGTTGCGCTGCAGGGCGATCTGCTCGCGCGCCGCGAGCACGTCGGCCTCGGCCATCGCGCGGCGCGCCTCGACCTGCTGCACGCCGCCCTCGGATTCGAGCCCGTTGACGCGGCGCTCGCGCAGCAGGCGCACGGTGTCCGTGCGCACCCGGAGCGCCTCCTCCGCCGTGTCGAGCGCCGCGAACTCGCGGGCGAGCTCCGCATAGGCCGAGGCGATGGCGGCGGCGAGCAGGAGGCGGGCCTGGGCGAGGTCGGCCTGGGCGGCATCGGCCTCCGAGGTGGCCGCGGCGAGGGCCGCGCGGTTCCGGCCCCACAGGTCGAGATCCCAGGAGAAGTCGAGGGTCGCGCGCCCGTAGGCGTGCCAGCCCTGGGGCGTGGCCGCCTTCGGGCTCAGGTACTCGTAGCTCTGGCGCTGCGTCGAGATCGACGCGTCGGCGGAGATCTGCGGAAGCTGCGCGGCGTGCGCCTGCTGCGTCACGGCCTGCGCGCGCGCGAGGCGAGCCTGCGCGGTGGCGATGGTCGGCGAGCCGGCGAGGGCCTGGTCCATCAGGGTGTCGAGCTGGCGGTCGCCGTAGGCTTGCCACCAGCCGTCGCCGGGCCAGGCGGTGGCGGGCGCCGTGAACGCCTGCGCCGTGGCGTAGCGCGTGACGGCGCCGACGGGCGTCAGCGGCGTCTCGGGCGGCAGGCCGGCGCAGGCGGCGAGCGCGAGGGACGCGGCGGCGGCGAGCAGGCCGGCGCGACGCGGGGCGGAGACGGTGTGGCGGGGCATGGCGGTTTCCTGTCTTCTGGGCATGCCTGAAGACTAGGGATCCGCACGCGCGAAGTCGTCCGGAAGCGGTCGGGATTCGGTCGGGATGTGGTCGGGCGTTCGGCTTCTCGGTGCCGGGTCACCGACCCGGCAACGGCATTCCGGGCCGGCGGCACCCATGAATGCCGTTGCCAGGTCGCCGACCTGGCACCGGACAGCCCCGGGCAGCCGAATGCCGGGGTCAGGTCGAAGACCTGACCCCGAAGACCAATGCTGGGTCAGGTCTGAAGACCTGACCTCGCTCTTCCGGTCAAGCAAGGAGGCGGTCGGCCTTTCGCACCAGCGGGATCTCGCCGCCGTCTCCCCAGCGCGCGCGTACCTCGCGCAGCGCCTCGCGGTCCGCGGCCTCGCCGGCCATCTCGCACAGGGCGACGCGGGCCTCGAGCTCGGCGACGAGCGCGCCCGTCGCCCGTGCCTCGATGGCGGCCTCCGCGGCCGCCGCGCGTGCGGCGTCGGCCTCGCCCCGGCGCCACGCCACGGCGGCGTGCGCGAGGTGCAGGGTCGGCCAGTGGAGGCGCTCGCCGAGACGCTCGCCGACCCGGAAACCATCCGCGACATGGCGCGCCGCGGCCTCGACGTCGCCCGCGCGCAGCGCGGCGTGCGCGGCCTGGGAGTACGACAGCGTCACGTCGAACCAGGAGCTGCGCGCCGCGTGCGTGCCGATGCCGGCGACGATCTCGCGATGCCCGGCGGCAGGGTCGCCCAACTCGGATTCCGCCCACCCGTGCAACACGTGCGCGACGGCTTCGCCCTGCAGCAGGCCGTGCTCGCGCACCAGGCCCAGGATGTGCTCGGCCAGCGGGCGCGCGCCCTCGACGTCGCCCAGGCGCGTCAGGACCATGCCGCAGCACCGCGCCACGAAGCCGCGGCTGGTCGGCTGGGCGCGCGCCTCGGCGCGGGCGCGGGCCGCGTCGGCGCAGGCTCGCGCCTCGTCGGCGCGGCCCCGATGCGCGCACAGCACGCCGTGCACGCCCAGGGCGAGCGCCCGCGGATCGAGGACGATGGCCGGCGGCGGAAGCTCGTCGAGCGTGCTCATGATCTCCTTCGCCTCGAACGCGAGCGCCGCCCCCTCGGCGAGCCGGCCCCATTGCGCGAGCGGCACGGCGCGCGCGCAGCAGGCCGTGGCCAGCAGCAAGCGCTGGCCATGCTCCTGCGCGAGCCGGTGCACGCGCGCGCCGAGGCTCTCCGCCTCGGCATACTGGCCGCGCGCCAGGAGGGCCCAGCTCATGCCGACGAAGACCCAGGCCCGCTCCGCCGAGGGCGGCAGCAGCTCGGCGACCTGCAGCGCACGCCGGAAGGCCTCGTCCGTGGCCTTGCTCGCGACGCCCTTGGCCTGCACGCAGGCCCCCGCGCGCAGATGCATCAGCGCGAACTCCATCTCCAGGCGCGGCAGGCCTTCCGGGCATCGATCCAGGAGCGCCAGCGCCCGCTCGGTCAGCTCCAGGGCCTCGGCCGGCGCGAAGCGGCCGAGCGCGCCGCCCGCCGCGGCGACGTACGCACGCACGGCGGCGAACGCCTCGAGCCCGAGCTCGTGGTGCCACGCCAGCGTGGCGGCCGAGCCGCCCGCCATGCCGGCGCCGTGGCGGCGCCCGATCGCCTCGGCCGCGCGGCGGTGCAGCGCCACCCGCCTCGCCTCGCCGAGGCGGCGATAGAGCACCTGCCGGTACAGCGCGTGGCGAAAACGGAAGCGCGCGTCCAGGCGCCCGTCCGGGAGCGTCTCGAGTGCCGCGGCCTGCAGCCAGTACTGGCGGCGCGCGAGCGCGTCGCAGCGCGCCTCGGCCGCGTCCGCCTCGAGCGCCAGCATGTCGGCGAGCATCGCGGTGCCGAACTCGACGCCGCACACGGCCGCCGTCTCGAGGAGCTGCGCGTCGTCGGCGTCGAGCCGCGCGAGCTGGCTCTCGATGATGCCCGCGAGGGTGTCGGGCACGATCCAGTCGTCCGCCGCGTCGCCCCCGCCGGCGGCCGACGCCGGTGCGCCATCGAGCACGTCCAGCGCATTGGCGACGAACAGCGGCAGGCCGTCGGTGCGCCGATGCAGGCGGCGCACCCAGGCCTCGTCGAGGTCGCGCCCGGGCAGCCGCCGCCCGACATAGTCGGCGAGCTCGCGCTCGCTGAACGGCTCCAGCGCGATTTCATCGCAGAGCCGGCGCACGCGCAGCTCGTGGCGCACGGCGTTCAGGGGATGCTCTTCCGCCACGAGCTCCGCGATGCGGAAGGTCGCGAGCCAGAGTAGACGCGCGCCCGTGCGCCGGCGCGCGACATGATCCAGCAGCCGCACGGTGGCGTCGTCGCACCAGTGGAGATCCTCCGTGACGAGGAGCAGCGGGCGGGTGGCGGTGTACTGCTCGACCAGCTCGCAGAATTCCCGCAGCATGCGCTCCTGCGTCGAGGCCGCCAGCCCGCTGCGCAGGCGCTCGCGCTCCTCGGCCGCCGTGAGCCAGGGCATCTGCAGCAACCACGTGGGCGCGGCCTGGCGCAGCAGCGGCAGGAGCCCGGGGTCGCGCCGCACGAGGCCGGCGAGCGCGTCCAACACGGGCAGGTAAGGCTCGACGGCGCCCACCTGCTCGACGCACTGCCCGTGCGCCTGCGCCGCGCCGCCGAGGCTCGCGGCGAGGCAGTCGACGAGCATCGTCTTGCCGATGCCCGCCTCGCCGGTGACGCAGCAGATGCGGCGCCGGCCCGCGGTGGCGGCGTCGTCCCATGCCTCGCGCAGGCGCGCGAGCGCGGCGTCGCGGCCGATGATCGCGAGGCCCTCCGTGCCGGCGGGCGCCTCGGCCGGCGCCCGCTCGCGCGCGACGGCCGCCGCGCGCGGCGGCGGCAGCGGGGCCGGCGTCTCGTCGATGCCGCCGATGAAGCGGTAGCCGCGCCGCGAGGCCGTCTCCACCCAGCGCGGGTTGCGCGCATCGTCGCCCAGCGCGGCACGCAGCTCGCTGACGGTGGTCTTGAGGACGGAGTCGGAGACGTGCCGGTGGCCCCACACCGCATCGAGCAGGGCATCCTTGGTCACGAGCTGGCCGGGGCGGCGCAGCAGCACGCCCAGCACCTCGAAGGCCTTCGGGGCGAGCGCGACCGGGTCGCCCTCGCGGGTCAGGCGGGCATCGGACTCGTCGAATTCGAACGGGCCGAATCGCAGTCTTGGATTGGGACTCTCGGTCATTCGCCGCCGGGGCGTGGCCGCCCGTCGCGGGCGCGGCACCCCTTGCCTCCAGCGCCGGATTATCCGCGCGGACCGCCTCCCGCGAGCCTCGTTCAGGGCAGCGTGCAGGCCCCGAACACGATGAATCCCTCCTCGTCGCCGGCGATCGCGCCCACGAGCGAGCCGGTGTCCTCCGCCACCGTGATGCTGAAGGAGCGCCGGTCCTGCGTGCCCTGGATCACGAGCATCCCGTTCGACCGCTTGCTGCTCTCGATCGGCGCGGTGCGGCCGCGGGCGCTGATCTGCCTGCCCGCGAAGTCGATCTTCACGAACTGCGGCAGGTTCACGTCTTCCGCGATGCCGTGGATGCAGGACGTGCCGACGGCGCAATCGTTGGTGTCGATCACGGAGCAGATGAAGGGCTTCGTGCCGTCGAAGTCGGCGGCCCCGCACTGCAGGGCGAACGCGGCGAAGGCCAGCGCCGTGGCGCGGCGCGTGACGGATCCCATGGGCATCTCGACCTCTCCTCGTCGGGGCTACTTGACGGTGTAGCCGCGGCCTTCGAGGCACGCCGCGTACGCCCGCTGGTAGGCCTGCTGCGCGTAGGCCTGGGCATTCTGCTGGTTCTGGGCGTTGCGGCGGTTCTGGCGCGCGCTCCCGGCGATGCCGCCGATCAGCGCGCCGGCCGCGGCGCCCTGCCATCCGTTGCCGCCCGTCGCGCCGGCGATGACGGCGCCGGCCGCGGCGCCGCCGACGGCCCCGCGCGCGCCGGTGCCCGTCTCCTGGGGCGGCGGCGCAGGCACGGTGTTCGCCGCCTGCGACTGCGCCCAGTTGTGGCAGTCGCCCTGGTCCTTCTGCATCTGCTGCTGCGACTGGCCCTTGGCGGGATAGACGTAGGGCTGCGCGGAGGCGGCCGCGACGGCCAGGCCCGCGGCGAGGCCGACGAGGGGTGCGATGGATGGGCGGGACGGCACGGCGATTCACTCCTTCGAAGCCAGGGCGGGCGGCGGCGGCGCCGACGCGATGGCGGTGCGGATGGCATCCAGCAGGATCGCGTCGTCGACGGGCTTGCGCAGGAAGGCCCGGGCGCCGAGCTTCAGCGCGCGCTCGCGGCTCTCGGGGGAATCGTCGCCGGTGATCACCACGACCGGCAGCCGATGGCCCGCCAGCGAGAGCGCCTGCTGCACGTCGAAGCCGCTGACGTGCGGCATGCGCAGGTCGAGCACGAGGCATTGCGGGCGGCGCGGCAGGCTCGCGGCGAGGAACTCCGCCCCCGACGAGAACGTCTCGACCTCGAAGCCCGCGGCACGGACCAGCCGGCTCAAGGCCCTGCGAACCGACGCCTCGTCGTCGACGATGGTCACGAGCGACATGTTTTTGTCTTCAGGGCAACGCTTGCGAGCTCACGATGGAAGGCGCCTTGCCACCAGCCCCGAAGACTGCCGATCGCGCCGGCGTCGCCCTGGCCCGGCCGGACGGCGCCGGAAGGGCCTGCGGACATCGACACGATCGCGTCTCGCCTCGCGGGAAGCAGCAGGCGGCATGCCGCCTTGCGGATGCCGTGACCCTAGTCGCTTGCCGCGCGCGGACCAATACGACCTTGGGCCTATATGAGCGGGGGATCGACTGTTCGCCCGCCGCCCTCGACGCTCAGTCGGCGGGTTCGCCGTCGTCGTCGTGCGGGTGCGCACGTTCGACGGCGCGCACCAGCTCGGCGACCGAGCGCACGTGCATCTTCTCCATGCCGCGGGCGCGGTGCACCTTGACGGTCTTCTCCGCCGTCCCGAGGTCGGCCGCGATCTGCTTGTTCAAGCGCCCCTCCATGACGTGCGTCAGGACTTCGCGCTCGCGCGGCGTCAGCGAGGCGAGGCGCGAATCGGTGGTGTCGCGCCGCATGCGCTGCGCGCGCAGCCGCTCGTCTCTGTGCAGGGCGCGGGTGACCGCGGCGAGCAGCACGGTGACGTCGACGGGCTTCACGAGGAAATCGAGCGCGCCCTGCTTCATCGCGTTCACCGTGAGGGGCACGTCGGCATGGCCCGTGAGGAAGATCACCGGCAGGTGCACGCCGCGCTCCGCCATCGCGAGCTGCAGTTCCACCCCGTCCTTCCCGGGCAGGGCCATGTCGAGGATGACGCATCCGGGGCGATCCGCCGTCGGCTGCTCCAGGAAGGCCTCGGCCGACTCGTACGCGTGCACGTCCCAATCTTCGGTGGACAGCAGGCGGGTGATCGCCCGGCGCACCGCGGCATCGTCGTCGACGATGTGGATGGCGGCCCGGCCGGGGGCGGGAGCGACGGCGCCGAAGGCGCCGGCAGAGTGCATCGGGTGCGTCATCGTCGCCTCTCATTCATTGAAATGAATTGGCCGCGATCGAAACCTGTGCCAGTATAGAAAGGCTGGTCGACCGTAAAGGCTATTGTTGACGGCGCCAGTAGTGTCATCGGGCAATCACGCGATCGTGATTGCACGATCGACCAAGAAAACAACAACGACGGAAATAACAACAATCCGATAGCGTTTCCCGGTACGGTCAAGGCGACGTGAGAGGGGTGTCCAGGGCCGGGCGACGTTTTAAAGGTGGAATGCCTTGAGAACCATGCAGCAGCGCGCGAGGTTCGGCCGGCCGCGCGGTGCCTCACCAG
>Ga0209051_1003470_pt1 | contig 10324 bp, 12 predicted proteins | sample AraplaCvi_mMS_r2_2_FD_184286 | JGI IMG/M metagenome (GOLD analysis project Ga0209051, IMG submission 184286) | Arabidopsis root microbial communities from North Carolina, USA - plate scrape MF_Cvi_mMS_r2 (SPAdes) (version 2) | ecosystem: Host-associated > Plants > Roots > Endosphere | place... | reverse complement strand
CGTTCTGGGGCGGCCAAAAAGGTTGGCGGGACGAACAACTCGACGACGGCACCGTCGTGTGGACCGCACCCGACAACCGCACTCACACCACCACACCGGGCAGCAGACTGCTCTTCCCCGAACTATCCGAACCCACCGCACCCGTGACCGCGAGCAGCGTGCCAGCACGCCACGCGTCAGGCCTGACCATGCCCCGCCGCACGACCACCCGAGAACAGGACCGCGCCAACCGCATCCACCGCGAACGCGAGGCGAACGAACAGTGGAGCTAGTTGCCCGCGGGCGCGGGGACTTCGGGCGGGGGTGCGTCAGCGGGCGCCGGGGGCGCTTCGCCCGCCGGCACGTTGGCGGGCGCGGCCAAGGTGAACGGCACTGTCGCCGACCGCAGGTTGCCCAGCTGCACCACCAGGTTGTAGGTCCCCGGTCCAATGGGCTGACGCGGCAGCGGGCAGTTCGCGGCCGAACCCATCCCGGTCCAGGTCACCTCGGTGGTCACCTGCTCGCCCGGGTTGAACGTCTTCACCAGCGTCTCGTTCGACGGTGCGCAGTCGAGGTTCGACCAGAGCCGGTTGTTGTCGAGCCCGTAGACGTAGGCCGCCAGCACCGCGGCGCCCACGTCGCGCTTGCAGGCCACCAGGCCGATGTTGGTCACGACCATGGTGAACTTCGGCTGATCTCCGACGACGTAGTTGGGCTGGCTGGTGATGCCCTTGACCGCGAGGGTCGAGTCGGGGCAGTCGTCGCCCGCATTCAACACCGGGGGTGGCACGACGGCTTGAACGGGCGTCGGAGTAGGCGGAGGAGACTGCTGGGCGGGCGGCAAGATGGGCGTCTTGACCTCGGGATTCGCACCAGGGAGCTGCGCCGGGGAGGGAGCCGCCGACGTCGTGCTCGCTTGAGTCGCGGTCGAGTCGCCGCCGGTGCTGTTCGCGAACACCACCACGACGATTGCAACGACGATGACGAGGACCAGGGCCCCCACGCCTATCGCGAGAAACCGCCTGCGCCGGTAGATCTCCGGCGGCAGCGGGTGATGCGGTTCAGTTTCCAGCACGAGACTACGGTAAGGCCAGCTCACACATAGCCGTCCGACCTCGCCCGGCGTGTCGCGGCTCAGCCTGCGCCGATGTCTCCCACGTGTTCGCGAAGGACCGCTCGTCCGTCGGCCAGGTGGTAGGTCACACCCGCGATGGCCAGCTTCCCGGATTCGACCGCATCCGACACCGCCTTGGACCGACTGACGAGCTGCTTGGCGGTCGCCGTGACGTGGCGGGCCTCGAACTCGTCGACCCGGGTGAGGCCCTCGTTTCGGCCGAGCAGGATCGACGGAGTGATGCGCTCGACGATGTCGAGCACGTAACCACCGGGCACCTCGCCGTCGTCCAGCGCCGACAGCGTCGCCTTGACCGCGCCGCAGCTGTCGTGCCCGAGCACCACGATGAGCGGCACGTTCAGCACCGTCACCGCGTACTCGATCGAGCCCAGGACCGCGGAGTCCAGCACGTGGCCGGCGGTCCGCACCACGAACATGTCGCCGAGGCCCTGGTCGAAGATGATCTCGGCGGCGACGCGGCTGTCGGCGCAACCGAACACCACCGCGGTCGGCTTCTGCCCATCGGCGAGGCTCGCGCGGTGCTGGATGCTCTGGCTGGGATGCTCGGGAGTACCGGCGACGAACCGGTCGTTACCCTCGCTGAGTGCCTTCCATGCGGTTATCGGACTCGTGTTTGGCATGGCCACATTGTGCCCGGAGATGGTCCTGATGGTCGACGCGGGCGAGCTGCTCAAATGGTATTCATACGCACAGCGCGATCTACCGTGGCGTCAGCCGGGCGTTCCCGCCTGGCAAATCCTGGTCAGCGAGTTCATGTTGCAGCAGACTCCCGTCGCGCGAGTCGAGCCCATCTGGCGGGACTGGGTGGCCCGCTGGCCGACGCCGTCGTCGACCGCCGCCGCCAGTGCGGCCGACGTCCTGCGGGCGTGGGGAAAGCTCGGCTACCCGCGTCGGGCCAAGCGTCTGCACGAGTGCGCGACGGTCATCGCCACTGAACACGGCGACGTGGTGCCCGACGACGTCGACGCGCTGCTGGCGCTGCCGGGCGTGGGTACCTACACCGCGCGGGCGATCGCATGCTTCGCCTACGGCAAGCGGGTTCCCGTGGTGGACACCAACGTGCGCCGGGTGGTCGCCAGGGTGGTACACGGACGGGCCGACTCTCCCGCGAGCGTCCGCGACCTTGCCGACGTCGACGCCATCCTGCCCAATGACGAACGCGCACCAGGCTTTTCGATCGCGCTGATGGAACTAGGCGCGATCGTCTGCACGGCACGGTCGCCCCGCTGCGGGGTGTGCCCGCTGAGCAGCTGCGCATGGCGCACGGCGGGCTTCCCGCCGTCGACCGAACCTGCTCGGCGGGTGCAGAAGTTCGCTGGCACGGACCGCCAGGTTCGCGGTCGATTGCTGGATGTCTTGCGCGCCAACGACGCTCCGGTGCCGCGGGCGCAGCTGGACGTGGCGTGGCTGAGCGACCCGGCGCAACGCGACCGCGCACTGGACTCGCTGCTCACCGACGGCCTGGTCGAGCAGACGGCCGACGGGCTGTTCGCGCTCAGCGGAGAAGGTGGTGAAGCTGGACCGTCGAACGCCCTGGTGAACTAGCCTGGGCTGGTGGCCGTACCCGTTTCGCGGGCTCCGCGGACTCGGTACGCGTCGCGGGGCGATCTGGACATCGCGTACCAGGTGATCGGTGACGGCCCGGTGGACGTCGTCGTGATGCCGGGACCGTTCGTTCCGATCGACGCGATCGACTCCGAACCCTCGATGTACCGCTTCTACCGGCGCCTGTCGTCGTTCTGCCGGGTCATCCGATTCGACCACCGCGGGATGGGGATGTCCTCGCGCATCGGTGCGGACAAGATCACCCCGGCCTGCTGGGCGGAGGACGCCGTGGCGGTGATGGACGCCGTCGGGTGCGAGAGCGCCACCATCATGAGCTCGGGGTTCACCGCGATGAGCGCACTCTTCCTGGCCGCCGACCGCCCCGAGCGCGTGACCGGTCTGGTGGTGGTCAACGGCTCCGCCCGCGTGCTGTGGGCACCCGACTACGAACCGGGGATTCATCCGCACACCGCCAGTTCGTTCACCACGGTGGCGATGGAGTCCGACGCCGTCGAGCACGGCGTCGACGTCCTCGCCTTGGTCGCGCCGTCGGTCGCCCGCGATCAGGTCTTCCGGACGTGGTGGGACGTGGCCGGCAACCGGGGGGCCTCGCCGAGCATGGCCAGGAGGTCCAGCCAAGCGCTCACCGATGCTGACGTGCGAGACAAGCTCCCCTGCATCACCGCGCCGACCCTGATCGTGCACCGCGAGGACGCCAGGTTCGTCGGCGTCGGCCACGGTCGCTACCTCGCCGAGAACATCCCGGGTGCGCGCTACGTCGAACTGCCGGGCGCCGACACCCTCTACTGGGTCGGCGACACGACGCCGATCCTCGCCGAGATCGAGGAGTTCGTCACCGGATCGCGCGGCGGCTCGGACGCCGAACGCGTGCTCACCACCATCGTGTTCACCGACATCGTCGGGTCGACGCAGCGCGCAGCCGCGCTCGGCGACGACCACTGGCGCGACCTGCTCGACAGTCATGACAATCTGGTGCGCCGCGAACTCGCCCGCTTCGGCGGACGGGAGGTGAACACCGCCGGTGACGGTTTCGTCGCCACGTTCAGCAGCCCCAGCGTGGCGCTGGACTGCGCCGAGCAGATCATCGGCGCGGTGGCGACCCTCGGGGTCGACGTCCGGGTCGGCATCCACGCGGGTGAGGTCGAAGCCCGTGGGCAGGACATCGCGGGCATGGCGGTGCACATCGGCGCACGAATCACGGCGCTCGCAGGTCCCAGCGAGGTCCTGGTCTCCTCGACGGTGCGTGAGATCGTGACCGGCTCGCACCGGGCGTTCACCGAACGCGGCGAACACCGGCTCAAGGGCGTGCCTGGCACCTGGTGCGTCTACGCCCTTTGACGGCCGAGCGCTCTAAGCCGTTGCCGCGCAACCCGGTTCGTCGTTGGAGAAGCGGCGCCGATAATCCGACGGCGTGACGCCGACGACGCGGCGGAAGTGGTGTCGCAACAGTGTCGCGGTGCCGAAGCCGGCCTTGTCGGCCACCCGGTCGACGTCGAGGTCGGTCTCCTCGAGCAGACGCCGGGCATAGAGCACGCGCTGATCGGTGACCCACTGCATGGGGGTGCGCCCGGTCTCCTCGACGAACCTGCGGGCGAAGGTCCTGGCGGACATGGTGGCCCTGGCGGCCAGCGAACCGACGGTGTGCGGTGCGTCGAGGTTGCCCAGGATCCAATCCAGTTGCGGGGCAAAGCCGTCCGAGCAGCGAACGGGGATGGGTTGCTCGATGTACTGGCGCTGACCACCGTCGCGTTGGGGCGGCACCACCATGCGGCGGGCGATGGTGTTGGTGACTTCGCTGCCCAGTTCGCGCCGAACCAGGTGCAGGCACGCGTCGATGCCGGCGGCGGTGCCCGCGCTGGTGATGAGGTTGCCGTCGTCGACGAACAGCACGTTGCGGTCGACGACGGCGGTGGGGTGCCGGGCCGCGAGGTCGTCGGCGTGCATCCAGTGCGTCGTGCACTTGCGACCGTCGAGGAGTCCCGCGGCGCCGGCCAGGAACGCCCCTGAGCAGACGGTCAGGATGGTCGAGCCGGCCTCGGCGGCGGCCCGCACCGCGGCCAGGGCCTCCTCCGGGTAGTCGCTTCGGTGGAACGCGGGGATGGCGACCAGGTCGGCGCCGACGAGGGCGTCGAGCCCATGGTCGGGAACGAGGTTGGCGCCCACGGACATCCGCAGTGGCGCGCCAGGTTCGGGGCCGCAGATCTTGAAGTCGAAGTTAGGCACGCCGTCGGCCGATCGGTCGATGCCGAAGACCTCACAGATCACCCCGAATTCGAAGGGGGTGACCCCGTCGAGCACCAACGCCGAGACGCTCTTGAGCATGGCAGCATCTTAATGCACCGCGTCCGTACTGCCACTGTTGGCGGAATGTTTTCGCTCGAATAATTGCTGCCATGAACGTGATACTCGCCTTCCTGATCCTTTCCGCCCCCTTCGCGCTGGCCGCCCTGCTGAGCTGGGCCAGCCACCGCAACGACTCGGCTCGCCGCGCCCTGCTGCGGGAATTCGGCGACCCCGACTACTACCGCGTGCTGCACGAGGTCGACGCCGCTCGGACGCGCTTCGAGCATCAGCCCTCGTGGCCGGCCTCAGGCGCGACCGGCGAACACCGCTAGGCGAACCGGTCCAGAAACGGCTCGACGGCGTCGCGGTACTCCGCTGGTGCGTCGTCGTGCACGAGGTGGCCGGCCCCCGGCACCCGCAGGTACGTCACGTGCGACCCGGTCGACCGCATCCGTTCCATCTGGCCGGGCGGGGTGACGGAGTTGCCTGCCTCGACGAGCAGCGTGGGCACGCCAACGGCCTGCCACTGGTCCCAGTAGTCGCGGACTCCCCATTGCGCGGCGATCTCGATCCAGCGTTCGGGCCGGCCGTGCAGCCGCCACCCGGTCTCGGTGCGGTCGAAGGCCTCGACGAAGTACCGCCCGGCCACCGGCCCGAACTCGTCGAGCACCTGCTGCTCGGAGCCGAACTCGGCGGGCAACGCGCGCAGCCACGGCTCCCAGGGACCCGTCGTCCGCCCGCGGAAGTCTGGGGCCATGTCCTCCACGACCAGCGCCGTGACCAGCTCGGGTCGCGCCGCCGCGAGGCACCACGAGTGCAACCCGCCCATGGAGTGACCGACCAGCACGGCGGGCCTGCCGAGCGACTCGACGGCCCCGGCGAGATCGTCGACGAAGCGCTCGGTGCTGACGGGGTGAGGGTCCTCGACGTCGCGGCCGCGGTGCCAGGGCGCGTCGTAGGTGTGCACCTCGCCGAGGGCGGTCAGCCAGGGCAGCTGGCGCGACCACGTCGTCCCGCGACCCATCAACCCGTGCACGAGAACGACGGGCTGCCCGGCACCGCCGCGACTCGTGAGCAGTGCCGAACGCATGCCCGACATCCTGGCAGCAGCTCGCCGAGCAGAGATAACGAACCGGTAACGTGGAGCCCATGGCAGTGGTAAAGATCAACGCGATCGAGGTTCCGCCCAACGCAGGTCCGGAGTTGGAGAAGCGGTTCGCCAATCGTGCGCATGCCGTCGACGGCCAGCCGGGCTTCCTCGGGTTCCAGTTGCTGCGCCCGGTCAAGGGCGAAAATCGCTACTTCGTGGTGACGCAGTGGGAGTCCGAAGAGGCGTTCCAGGCGTGGGCCAGCGGCCCGGCCGTCGAGGCTCACGCCGGTCAGCGGGCCAATCCCGTCGCCACCGGTGCCTCGCTCCTGGAGTTCGAGGTCGTGCTGGACGTTCAGCGGTCGGGAGCGTAGCTAGGTGGGACGGCGGGCGACGGCGATCGGTGTCGCCGCCACTCTGATAGCCGCCCTGGCTTGCGGATGCTCCAACGCCGGTCCGACGGCGCCGGCGGAGGCCGCCTACGGCGCCCACATCGAGACGAACACGCCCCCCGGTCTGCGCGCCAAGCAAACCGTGGACATGCTGAACTCGGACTGGCCGATCGGTGTCGTCAGCGTCGCCACGCTGGCCGCCAAGCCCCAGGTCGACGACGTCGCGTTCATGATGGACCGGATGTGGTGGGATCGGCCCTTCACGGTGTCGGGCATCGACTACGGCGCGGGCCAGGCCACCCTGCACCTGCTGACCTCCTACGGCGTCGGCCAGGACGTCGAGCTGCGCACCAACGACGCCGGGATGGTCGACCGGTTCAAGGTCACCCTGCAGAAGCCGACGATCACCCGGTGGGCCGACGTCGACGCCCAGCTCACCAAGACGGGCGCGCACTACTCCTACCAAGTCTCCAAGGTCACCGACGGCACGTGCGCGGCGGTCGCCGGCACCCACGTCGACGACTCGCTGCCACTGGCCTCGATCTTCAAGCTGTACGTGCTGCTGGCCCTCGCCGACGAGGTCAACGCGGGCCGGGTCGGCTGGAACGATCAGCTGACCATCACCAAGGAGGACAAGGCGGTGGGGTCGGCGGGCTTCGAGGACCTGCCGCCCGGGTCCCGGGTGTCGGTGAGAGATGCTGCCCAACAGATGATCTCGGCCAGCGACAACATGGCCACCGACCTGCTGATGGCACGGGTCGGGCCGGACGCGCTGCACCGCGCCCTGGTGCGCGCCGGACACCACGATCCAGCCAGCCTGACGCCGTTTCCCACCACCCACCAGATGTTCTCCGTCGGATGGGGAACGCCGGACCTTCGCGAGCAGTGGAAGGCCGGCTCCCCCGCCGACCGCGCCCGACTGATCGCGCAGACGGATGCCCGCCATTACGAACCGGATCCGACGCGGACGCACACTCCGGCGTCCCCGTACGGCGCCGAGTGGTACGGCACCGCGGGTGACATCTGCCGCGTACACGCCGCCCTGCAGACCGACGCCGTCGGTCCCGCGGCACCGGTCAAGGACGTGCTGGCGGTGACGCCCGGCATCGAGCTCGACAAGACGAAGTGGACCTACATCGGCGCCAAGGGCGGAAACCTGCCGGGCGACATCGGCTTCAGCTGGTATGCCGTCGACCGGACGGGACAGGCCTGGGTGGTCAGCTTTCAGATGACCTGGCCGAAGTTTCGCAGCCTCACGGTGGCCAGCTGGCTGCTGTCGATCGCCCAGGGCGCGTTCGGCCTCGTTCAGCCCGCCTAAGTCGCGCCCTCAGCCCGTGGACCGCAGAGTCCACGAACCCCCGCGAAGGTGCATGACGGTCCGACAGACGGGTCCGACGTCGACGCGCCAGAAGGACGCCGGCGGCGCGTCGAGGGCGTAGACCACCGCGGCCCGCACGACGCTGGGATGCGTCACGGCGACCAGTCGCCCGCGGCGATCGGCCAGCGAATCCAGCCAGCCGCCGACGCGGGTGACGACGTCGACCACCGACTCACCGCCGTGGGGAGCTTGCGTGGGATCGGTGAGCCACAGCGTCAACTCGGCCGCCCCGACCCCGGCGAGCACGTTGCCCCGCCACGCACCGCAGTTCAGGTCGGCCAATTTGGGTTCGGTCTCGGCCCGCAACCCGAGTAGCTCGGCGGTCTGCCTGGTGCGGGTCTCCGGGGCACACACCGCGGCGTCGACCGCGCCGAGGTCGACGGTGGCGTCGACCTGGCGTTGCCCAAGCGCGTTCAGGCCCTCGTCGCGCGGGAATCGTCCGGCTGCCATCGCATCCGTCATGGCGTGGGAGACGAGGGTCAGCCGGACGATTTCACTCACGTGCCGGCGCCGACCTCCGCGTCAGTGCGCTTGCCGTCCAACACCTTCGAGATCGACGTCGCGAACACCAGCCCGATCGTCGTCCAGACGATCACCTGGGTGGCGAACGTGTACAAGCGGAACTCGTACATGTCCACCGCCGGGAAGCCGGGGAAGACGATGACGCCAGCGTCGTTCACCATCGGTCCGGGGGTCTCGTCGACGGTGGGCAGGACCAACATCACCACGAACACCGCGACGAGGTACGACGCGCCGCCGACCAGGGTCGCGTTCCACGCGCCGAGCCGGGGAGCCAGCTGGCGCCCGAGGTACACCGCGGCGACCATCAGCAGCGCCGACAGTCCGACCATCAGCAGGTACAGCAGCGAGCGCTGGAAGATCGTGGAGTCCTCGCTGGTCGCCGGCGGATTCGGCGGATACTTCAGCGCCGGGACGATCCACAGGGAGACCAGCATGGCCGCCGCCACGAGCACCGACAGCATCCTGGCGGAGACGTCGCCGACCCGTCCGTGCACCACCGCGAAGACCACCGCGAACAGTGCACCCATCGCGACGGCGAACAGGAGCACACCGAAGCCCATGCCGACCGTCGACTGGATGCCGCGGCTGAACAGCTCGCCGCCCTCGCCGTGACTGTGCCCGCTGGCACCCATCTCCATGGCCTCGTGCGCGGCCGACGTACCGTCCTCGAACTCGATCGCCCGCCCGATGACCGGCTCGAGGAAGATCTTCGCAAAGACGAACGCAAGCACGCCTGCAACGGCGCCGGCCAGAAGGCCGCGCCCAATGATTCGCTTTTCCATTGTGGGGTTACTCCGGCCCGTCAGTGGCAGGGGAACCCGAGGAGGTGGCGAGCGTCGTGCACGAATTCATGGATGTACATGTTGTCGCCGAAGACCGACGTGGCACCCTGGTCGACGCCGACGAAGTAGAGCACCAGCAGTGCGAAGAAGGCCGTCAGCGACAGCCACAGAGCCGCCTTGGTGGCGGTGAAGTCGATCGCGGGAGCGGCGCTCCGACGGGTGTCAGAAGTGGTCATGTAGAGGTGTCCTTCCGGGAGTTCGCGTCCCTTTTCACGGTTGACGTACGTCGGGTCTGACTTTCACAGTGGCGCGACCGCTCTGGATTTTCACCAGCATTCCTTCGTGCGTCGGTTACTCGAGCATCATAGGCACAGGCGACGAAATGGGCGGTACTCCGTGAGGAGTACCGCCCATTTCGTGTGCGTCGGGGTTCTACCGAATCACTCCGGAGCGCCGGCCGGGGCCAGATCCGGGGCGTCGACGACGGGCCTGGTGGCACCGACGAAGGTGAACACCGCGTCCTCGCCGGCACCCTCGCCGTCCCAGTTGTCGACGTCGACCGTGACGACCTGACCCGGACCGACCTCGTCGAAGAGGATCTTCTCGGACAGCTGGTCCTCGATCTCGCGCTGAATGGTGCGACGCAGCGGCCGCGCACCCAGCACCGGGTCGAATCCGCGCTTCGCCAGCAGCGACTTCGCCTTGTCAGTCAGCTCCATGGTCATGTCCTTGGCCCTGAGCTGGTTGCCGACCCGGGCGATCATCAACTCCACCATCTGGACGATCTCTTCCTTCGTCAGCTGGTGGAAGACGATGATGTCGTCGATGCGGTTCAGGAACTCCGGGCGGAAGTGCTTCTTCAGCTCGTCGTTGACCTTGAGCTTCATCCGCTCGTAGTTGTTCTCGCCGCCACCCTGGGTGAAGCCGAGCCCAACTGCCTTGCTGATGTCGGACGTACCGAGGTTCGAGGTGAAGATCAGCACGGTGTTCTTGAAGTCGACCGTCCTGCCCTGACCGTCGGTGAGACGGCCATCCTCGAGCACCTGCAGGAGCGTGTTGTAGATCTCCTGGTGCGCCTTCTCGATCTCGTCGAACAGCACCACCGAGAACGGCTTGCGGCGCACCTTCTCGGTGAGCTGGCCGCCCTCTTCGTAGCCGACGTACCCGGGAGGGGCACCGAACAGCCGCGACGCGGTGAAG
>Ga0209051_1003468_pt1 | contig 10326 bp, 9 predicted proteins | sample AraplaCvi_mMS_r2_2_FD_184286 | JGI IMG/M metagenome (GOLD analysis project Ga0209051, IMG submission 184286) | Arabidopsis root microbial communities from North Carolina, USA - plate scrape MF_Cvi_mMS_r2 (SPAdes) (version 2) | ecosystem: Host-associated > Plants > Roots > Endosphere | place: USA... | reverse complement strand
GGGCAATCCCCCAGTCTCGGAGATCTTCGCTCCCAGCTATCCGGTTGACGCTGACCTAGGTGAAGTTCGGTAGGCGGTCATCGACGTCCGCGATCTCGAGCTAGAATTTCCGGGTCACCGCGACAAACAACGCGCCCCGTGAACTCCCGGGCGGCCTCGGGTTATCAAGCAGGCGACATCTGCTTAAGGATACAGCTACGCAAGGGCTGCTCGCAGGTCATGGGAAAGGTCGCGGATTTCGCTCAGGTCGAGTTCTGATTCAACGTGCTCTAGGTGATGGGCCATCAGGTGAGAGGCCTTCTCGGCATCCTTGGCGGCGATCGCCTCGACGATCTCCTCGTGCTCGTCAGGTCCGCAATTGAAGCGGTTCGTGTTGCGGTAGACAGCAGTGATCAGCGATGAGCGGGCGATCAGATCCCTCATCGTCGTGAACAGGAAGTCGGAGCCGACGGTTTCGGCTAGCAGTAGGTGGAAGCCACCGGAAAGCTTGATGATGTCGCTCGTGACGTCCGCGGCATTGGCAGCCCGTTCCTTGGCAACATGGTCGCGCAGCCGCCTGAGGTCGGCCTTGTTGACAGACTGGCACAGGCGTTCGACGACGCAACGCTCCACCGTGCGGCGTACGAAGAAGACATCGCGGGCCTCCTCGACCGAAGGCTTGGAGACGAACGCGCCCCGATTGGGAATGATCGTGACGAGACCATCGCGTTCAAGCACCGTGAGGGCCTGGCGGATGCGGGCGCGGCTGACGTTGAAAATCGCCGCCAGTTGCTCTTCCTTGAGCTGAATACCGGGGCGGAGCCTGCGCTCAGCGATAGATAGCCAGACTTTCTCGACAATTTGTCGCGCAGACGGGCCAGGTTGTTCGGTCACGAAATTCACTCCCATTCGGGTAAGAGAAGCTCGATGCCGCAGGGAAAGTCAACCGTAGCAATTGGTGTTTTGGTTGCATAATTGTCAGCAATATCGGGGCAAATTGTCGAGGAGAGGCAGCGAGTTCTTTGGTGCAGGTCGGCTTATCGGGCTTCAGGGCAAGCTGCCCGTCTGTTGAGGCGACTCATGACATCACGGCGGACTGGACCTGTGCGGATGAACATGCCGAAGTGAAGCGGTGTGGACCGTAATCGAGGGCTGCCAGGCGGGTGCGAGGACAGTCTGATCATTCCGCCCCGGCGGAGGGCCCTTGCCACATTGTCCAGAGATTTGAACTCAGAGCTTGGTTTTGGGATTCTATGCTGATCACAGCCATCTTGGCCACACTATAGTCACTGCAAGCAACGCCTTTCTCCTACGGTCTTCGGATTTGTAAAACGTCGCAAAGGGGAGATTAATGAAGAGGTTACTGATTTTCTCGTTGGCGGGCCTGGCGCTTGCGAGCTGCACACCGACGCAACAAGGTGCGGGTATCGGCGCTGCCACTGGTGCGGTGGTTGGTGGTGCCGTCACGAACGACGTGCGTGGTGCGGCCGTCGGCGCGGCGATCGGTGGAGCCTCCGGCGCCGTGATCGGAAACGTGGCCGGTCGTCCGGGCCAGTGCGAGTTTCGCGATCGCAACGGTCGGCGTTATATCGCAGCCTGCCCGCGCTAACGATGAAGACGGGCGGCGTCATTCGCGTGAGCAGGCGATGGGGCCAACACGTTCTCGCCACGGGCCATCCTGACGCCGGCTGGATTTTTGCGATATGCGGCATTCCCGTCACCGAAAGAGCGCGCTGATTTCAGCTCCTGCAACGGCTCTGGTGAATGAGCAGGCATGGCGTTTAACGCATTGAAATATAAAATTATATTTGTCGTTGCAACAAGGGTTTCAGTTGCCGGCGACGTGCAAGGCGGTTGATCCATAGCGCTCCATTCGTGCCATTTCGCAGGCCGACCACTGTTAAGGCAACGCACCTAGCAAGCTCATTTGACCATCCATCGGGTGCGACATACGTCGGTTCAACTGGAGGCAAGACATGGCCACTGCCAATACCGCATCAAAGACCACGATGCAGAGGTTCCTGGACGGCGTCGAAAAAGTGGGAAACATGGTTCCCCATCCTGTGATCATTTTCCTGATCCTGATTGGCATCGTCATCGTCCTGTCAGCCGTACTTGGCGCTTTCGGAGCGGCCGTAAGCTATGAGCGCATCAATCCCGACACGCACGAGATTGAGCAAGCGTCGACATCGATCCGAAGCTTGCTGAATGTCGAGGGCATTCGCTTTCTATATTCGTCCCTTATTCCCAACTTCATGAGCTTTACGGCTGTCGGATTGATGATCGCTGCCATGATCGGTGCGGGCGTGGCCGAAGAATCCGGTCTCGTCACAGCGCTGATACGCAAGCTCGTCATTGTCTCCCCGAGTTGGGCGCTGACCTACATCCTGGCGTTCGTCGGTATCCTCGCAAGTATCGCGGCAGATGCCGGTTACCTCGTGCTGATACCACTCGCCGGTGTGGCCTACCTGGCAGTGGGGCGGCACCCGCTTGCAGGCCTAGCACTTGGCTTTGCCGCAGTGGCCGGTGCCTTCACGGTCAACATGCTGATCAAACCGCTCGATGCCGTGCTCGTTGAATTTACCAATGACGCGGCGCATCTCGTTGATCCGGGGCGATCAATCGGTCTGGCGTCCAATGTCTGGTTTTCCATCGCCTCGGTGCTGTTCCTGACCGTTGTAGTTGCCTTTATCACCGATCGTATCATCGCGCCCAGGCTTGGTGAGTATGATCCGGCAGCGGCGGAAGGCGGTGTGCAGGCTCAGGGAGCGACCCTTTCGGAGCAGGAATCGCGCGGCTTGCGGTTCGCGCTATACGGCCTTATCGGTCTCCTGGTTGTTTTCCTGCTGTTGACCATCCCGAGCGGCGCGCCTCTGCGCAATCCCGATACCGGCGAGCTCATCGGCAACTCACCTTTCATGAACGGCCTGATTGCTCTGATCATGCTTATCTTCCTGGTGACGGGATGGACCTACGGCATCGGCGCCGGAACGTTGAAAACGCTGGCCGAGGTCATCGCGGCGATCGAGAAGTCGATCAAGAACATGGGCGGCACAATCTTCCTGTTCTTCGTTCTTAGCCAGTTTGTCGCCTATTTTACCTATACAAACATAGGCACCGTCATGGCGCTCAGCCTTTCAGGCGTGTTGCAGGCAGCCAATATTGGCGCACTGCCGCTGCTTATCGGCTTTATCGTTGTGGTCGCGATTATCGACCTGCTGCTAACGGGCGCCATTGCCAAGTGGGCAATCTTCGCTCCGGTCTTCGTCCCGCTTCTCATGAAGCTTGGTGTTGAACCGGAAGCCGTCCTTGCCGCCTATCGCGTCGGCGATTCCCCAATGAACGCGATCACTCCACTCAATGCCTACTTCGCGCTCGTCGTCGGCTTTGCCCAGAAGTACGACAAGTCCGCAGGTGTTGGCACGATCGTCTCACTGATGCTTCCTTATGTGGTGCTGATGTTCGTGTTGTGGACCGGCCTCTTTGCGGTCTGGAAGGCCCTCGGACTGCCATGGGGCCTATGACAATCCTCAAGCGAATAGATACTCGAACGAACGGATGGACATCATGAGCAACATCTCAATTCCTCTCGACGTCGCCGCAGCTGAAGACCATCTGATGCGTTTCCTGTCGATGGAGGGTGTCACTGGGTCTGAGAAGAACATCGGCCTTGCCGTCTGCGACGCCTTGAAGAAGATCGGTGTCCCGGAATCGGCTATTCGCTTCGATGACGCCAACAAGCGTATTCCGCTGCCGACGGAGACGGGCAATTTGATCGTGGACATCCCGGGAACGCGGCCCGGGCCACGCCTTCTCTTTTCCACCCACCTGGACACCGTGCCGCTTTGCGCGGGCGCCAAACCAAAGCGCGAGGGCGACCGCATCGTGTCCGACGGGACCACGGCACTTGGCGGCGATGCCCGAACCGGGGTGGCACTCCTTGTCGTGGTTGCCGAGACGCTGATCAAGCATAAGCTGCCTCATCCGCCAATCACCCTACTGTTTACCGTTCGCGAGGAGAGTGGGCTGCATGGGGCACGAGAACTCAACCCGACTGACCTCAACGGCGCGGCAATGTGCATCAATGTCGATGGCCAGATGGCTTCAGAACTCATTGTCGGCGCTGTCGGGCAGGAAAACTGGGAAGTCGAAATCAAAGGTCGCGCGTCGCATGCCGGCGTTGCGCCAGAGAAGGGTATTTCGGCGACACTGGTTGGCGCCGTGGCGTTGGCGGAAGCAAAGCATAACGGCTGGTTCGGCAAAGTGGTCAAACCGGATGGTCGCGGCACAAGCAACGTCGGTATTTTCGGTGGCAAGGAGAACAAACCCGCAGGTGATGCGACCAACGTCGTAACCGACTACGCCTTCATCAAGGGCGAAGCGCGCAGCCCGGAAGCCGCGTTCGCGACGAAGATTGCCAACGGTTACAAGGAGGCGTTCGCGAAGGCGCAGAGCGAAGTGACCGACTATCAGGGCGACAAGGCAGAGGTGAAATTCAGCCACAAGCCCTCCTATCCGCCATTCGAGTTGGGCAAGGACACGCCGATCGTGAAGCGCGCGACAAAGGCCTTGCAAATGCTTGACATCGAGCCAGTGTATGTCTTCTCGAACGGGGGATTGGATGCCAACTGGCTCGACAAGCATGGTGTGCCAACCATCACCATCGGAGCCGGGCAAGCCGAGATCCACACGATCAAGGAATATGTGAACCTCAAGGAATACGAGAAGGGCTGCCGTTTGGGTGTACTTATGGCGACACTCGACGATTGACGAGTTCTGGAAGGTTAATTTGGTCGGCCGCAGTCGCTCGGCGCTCATGAACGCCTGCGCTGGGGCCGGCTTGATTTTGGACGGTTAGGGCAGGCAAGAGGGAGCAGGGCGATTGAGTCCAATAGCATACACAGCGACTATCATCGCCGTTGCCGTCGTACTGTTCGTCTGGAACAAGCTGCCGGTCGTCTTCGTCGCCATGCTGACGGCACTTGCCTTGTGGGCGAGTGGTGTCCTGACGCTTGGACAAGCCCTTGGCGGTTTCGGTGATCCAGCGGTCATCTTCATCGCATCCCTTTTCGTCGTCAGTTCCGGGCTCGAGGTCACCGGGGTGACCGCTTGGGCCGGACAACTGCTGATCCGCGGGGCCGGCGAGGAAAGCCGGACACGCCTTCTCCTCCTGACCATGGCACTTGTATCGCTCCTGACCGCGCTGATCAGCGTCAATGGCGCTGTCGCAGCCCTGCTGCCGGTCGTGGTCGTCATAGCTGTCCGCCTTCGGCGCAGTTCGTCGCAGCTGCTCATGCCGCTGGTGTTTTCGGCACATGCAGGCTCGATGCTGGCCCTGACCGGAACACCGGTCAACGTGCTGGTTTCAGAGGCCGGCATCGACGCAGGCGTCGGTGGGTTCGGCTTCTTCGAATTTGCGCTTGCGGGCATCCCGCTCCTGGCAGGCACCATGGCCATCATCATTCTCTTCGGCAAGCAACTGCTTCCCGAGCGTAACGGCGCGACTATGCCGGCCGATTTCAGTCGCCATGCCAAGACACTGGTAGAACAATACGGCCTTGCAAGCGGGATCTACCAGATGCGAGTGCGTGCAAGCTCGCCCTATGTCGGCAAAGCCGCGAGCGCGTTCGATCTTTCGGGCCATCCGGGATTGCAACTCGTCGCCATTCAGGAGGGCGAGACGGCCGGTCCACTGCGCAGGTCTGCCATCGCTGAGGGCGATCATTTTATCTTGCGCGGTGAACCTGACGTTGCAGCGGCCTACGCTGCCGACATGCACCTGGCCCTTCGCGACGACAAGGCGAACGGTCAGGGTGAAGAGACCTTGTTCAATCGCAACTCAGGCCTTGCAGAGGTCGTCATCCCGCCACGCTCCGGCCTCATCGGCCAAGCAGTTTTTCCCGGCATGGTGACCGAGAGCGGCGATCTGATCATTCTGGCTGTCCAGCGCGCCGGCGCCGGGATATCGCCTGGCAGCGCCACCAAGGAAGCGGGCGGTATCGTCCTGCAGGCAGGCGACACAATGCTGCTGCAGGGAACGTGGAAGGCGCTCGATGTGCACCTGAACGATCCCGACGTTTTGGTTGTCAATTCGCCCGAGCTTGTCCGACGCCAAGCGGTCCCGATGGGTCCCGGCGCGCGTCAGGCCGTTATCATCCTGATTGCGATGGTTCTGCTGCTTGCCACTGGTATCGTGCCGCCGGCGGTGGCTGGCTTACTTGCTGCAGGAGCAATCATCCTTTCGGGGATCATGAGCGTCGAACAAGCCTATCGGGCTGTGGGCTGGACGACCGTCATCCTCGTTGGCGCGATGATGCCGCTTTCGACAGCAATGGTAGAAACAGGCGCGGCGAAGCTGATGGCGGAGCATCTGGTGAATCTCGTGGGTGACGCCGGTCCGGTTGCGCTGCTTGCCGGACTGTTTGTGCTGACGGCAATCATGGGGCAACTCATCTCCAACACTGCAACAGCATTGATTGTCATCCCGATCGGCGTCGCAGCGGCCACCGCCATGGGCATTTCTCCGCGCCCCGTCCTTATGAGCACGGCCGTTGCAGCCGCCGGCGCCTTCCTCACGCCAATCGCAACACCGACGAACCTGATGGTGATGGGCCCGGGGGGCTATGCCTTCAACGACTACTGGAAACTGGGATTGCCGTTGCTGATCTGGTTTTTCGTCGTGTCAGTGTTCATCGTCCCTCTAATCTGGCGCTTCTAAGCTGCCGGTTATCCAGGCAGAGGCGCGCTGGAACAACAGTCGACCGCAAGTGCGGCAAGGCCAGGATGTCAGTAAGGGTGACACATGTCGGTGATACAGGTCCCGGGACTATTGTCCTTTACCATCGCAATTCTCGTCTTTTTTGCTGGTGCCAATCTCAATCGCTTCATTCCCGTGCTGGCTCGGTGGAGCATTCCGGAAGCTGTCACCGGCGGACTTCTCGCGGCGTTGGCGACACTTGCTGCCTACGAATTCTTTTCCGTCGAGATCAGTTTTACGCTTGCCGCACGCGACATGCTGCTTCTCTACTTCTTCACGGGCGTCGGGCTGAACGCCAGGCTTTCCGATCTGGTGGCAGGTGGAAAGCCACTTCTGATCCTTCTTGCCATCACGCTTGTGTTCCTGGTCATCCAGAACGCAATTGCCATCGGCGCCAGCAATCTGCTTGGTCTTCCCCCAGGGATGGCGATATTGCTGGGGTCGACGTCCCTGATCGGCGGTCATGGCACCACCATTGCATGGGCTCCGATCATCACCAATCGTTTCGGGCTTACGAGCGCACTGGAGGTTGGCATTGCCAGCGCCACGCTTGGTCTTGTGATTGCCAGTCTCATCGGTGGGCCGATCGCACAGTACCTCATCACCCGTTATCGGCTGAGCGGAAGCAAAGACGAAGAACTTACGATAGGTGTGTCCCGAACAGCTGCCAGCACGCACGATGACGAGGTCAGCTACATCAGCCTCTTGCGCACTCTCCTAGTGACCAACATCGCTATCCTCATAGGATACACACTCCATGAGATCATCCTGGACGCCGGCATCAATCTTCCGCTCTTTGTTGTGTGCTTGCTGGTCGCTATTGTGATGACGAACACTATCCCCTCCATAGCACCGAACCTCCCTTGGCCAACGCGCAGCCGCGCGCTCTCACTTATCTCAGATCTCTCGTTGAACGTGTTTCTCGCGATGTCGCTGATGAGCATGCAATTGTGGGGATTAGGTGGGCTCGGTCTGGCGCTTGTCATCGTGCTGGCGATTCAGACGATCGCTGCGATTGCCTATATACTTTTTGTGGTGTTTCCGGCCATGGGGCGCAACTATGAAGCGGCGGTCATTTCAGCTGGTTTCTGCGGTATTTCGCTGGGTGCGACCCCCACAGCGATCGCGAATATGACCGCAGTTACCAAAATCCATGGCGCGGCAACGATCGCCTTCATCATCCTGCCCCTCGTTTCGGCTTTCTTTATCGACCTTGCGAACGCCGCCGCTCTTGGCTTTCTTGTCCGGTGAGGGCCTACCAGCACGGATCATCAAGAACGCTCGGAGACGCCGATTCTGACAAATGCGCCGTCAGCACGCGCACCGGAGCTATCCCTGTAACCTCCTCAGTAGCACACCAAGTCTTTCCTCGGACGGGCAATCATCCAGGTCCGGGCAAAGCGGAATGCCGCCACCGCTTCGATTCCGGACTTCACTCGGGCTGTGGCCGAACGCTCGCTTGAATGCGCGGCCAAACTCGGCCCCGTCGCTGAATCCACGCTCTTCAGCAATCTGGAATATGAGCCTTCGATCGTTGGGGTCGGTCAAAGCAGCGTAGGCGCTAAGCAATCGACGATGCTGGATGTAGTGCATCACCCCGCCGAAAGGCTCAAACAGGTTATATAGACGCGTGCGCGAAATGCCGAGCTCTCGGCGGATCAGTTCACTGCCGAGCTTCGGATCGAGCAACCGACTTCGCACCAGCTGCCGCGCCCTTTCGAGAAGCACATTGGCAATCGGTCCTTCGGCGGCCTCGATATGGTCTGCGGATGGCGAAACGCAGGCAAGGATCATTGCCTGTGTCGCTGCGGTCAGCCCAGGCAAGTCGGCATGAACCAGCGTTGGCAGGCGATTACTCACGCCAATCAGATAGTCCGAGAACAGTCGTCCCATGCCTGACCTGAGTGTCGAAAATTCGGCCGAGCCAAGGGTGGCCGCCGTTTCGAGAGAAAGATCCCGCGGCACGAACAGCATTAGCATCTCGCTTTTGTCGACGACGCCGGTGAAGGATCGGCCAAGCGAATGGATCTGAAACTCGCCCGGATCCGCGGTAAACTCGTGCCTTGCCGCATTGGTGCTTATTTGACCGGACAACAGAACCGTCATGGTCCAGTGGTCGACCGGATCTCGCCGAACATGTCCTGGAAGGCTAGAAAAGGCGAGGCTGTCAGTGCTGATCCTGGCAAGGACGAGACTGCCAAGATCCCAAAGCTCCTGCCGGCCGCTAAAGTTTGCCGTCATTGGATCGGTATCAGAAAGCTCAAGCATAGGTGCGAAGCTATTGCGCCATGCTTCAAACTGATCCGGCCGCGAGAGCCCCTCGGTCGAGAACTCAAAAGGAGATAAAAACGAAGGCGTACCTTCCTCCGGCTCTGCATCAACGGCCTCGTAGTCCGAGCTCACAAAGCTCATTTGGTTCAGTTGCCGTTCGTGCAAGCTGGCAGGAGTCATGACGTCTTCTGTCGTCATCGCGTCACCCTCAGTTGGCCGTAGGCAAGACGGAATCGCCAGGCGCCGCTTGCCCGGCAACCATATTGCCGCCGTCATTCCAACGTATCGTACCAGGCTTAGTGGCGAAGCCGCCCGCGCAGGCGTGAGAGGCGCTGGTTGGCGTCACGGGTTTGTATCGAAAACCAGCGCTCGAAATCGCGGCGATCGTTTCGCGCTCGAAGTTCTGTGCCAGGTATGCACTACTCGACAGGATGCGTGAGAGAACACGTATGCGATTCATTCTTAACTCTCCTCTTGGGCCCAAGAGCGAGGGCCGGATGATGTCTGAATGATGCAAGCGGACTGGTTTGCGAGCGACTGAAGCGAGCACTTCGCGCGGCGAAAGCTGGTTTTCAGCCTTCGTCCCTATCTTGCGGCAAAGCCGCCTATGGCAGTCGATGTTCCTCCCAAGCGTAATCTAGCGCCGTCGACGTCCTTTCTCAACTGTCAGATGCACAAGCATCAGAGGAAGCCTTTTTAGCGTTTCCAAGTTGTTTTAGATGGCTTTAACCACATCTCTGTGTACGCCGGAGATCCAGCTTGACGGCCCGTGGTCCATGTCTGCGTTGGAACCGCCCGACAGCAGCGTTGCGACCCACTTTCCCGATGGCGTGCCTGCGCTATAAACAATGAACGCGATCGGGTGGGCAGCCGATGAAAGCCCCAGATGTGCCCCACATAATGGCGAAGGGGATATGGCCAGCGAGGCACCGGTGAGCCGCGGGTCCAGATAGCTCCCGATGATGAATTGGATGACGTTCAGGCTCGCGAAAATGAGCACTGCTGTCTGCCGGTTGTCGAATTGGGTAATGGCAAACAGTGTCGGAAGCGCGGTTGCAGCAAACGGCCCGAGGAAAGGGATGTAGTTGAGCGCGAATGCGATTGCACCCCAGGCAGTGGCAAGTTCGCAAATACGCCACCGACCGACTGCAGCCTAGCTGACAGCGGTTGTCTTTTGCAATGCGTCACCCAAGCCTGTTCCTTTGTCTCGTCGAGCGAGGTTTTGAGCACGACGCCGCCATGAGACGCGGCTGGAGAACTCTCACACTCCAGCGGCAGCCGGTTTGGTCGTGGAAGTTTCGATATTTTCGGCCTCTGCT
>Ga0209051_1003467_pt1 | contig 10326 bp, 12 predicted proteins | sample AraplaCvi_mMS_r2_2_FD_184286 | JGI IMG/M metagenome (GOLD analysis project Ga0209051, IMG submission 184286) | Arabidopsis root microbial communities from North Carolina, USA - plate scrape MF_Cvi_mMS_r2 (SPAdes) (version 2) | ecosystem: Host-associated > Plants > Roots > Endosphere | place... | reverse complement strand
GCGCGCGACGGGCGTGCCGCCCGCGCGCGTGGAGCTCGAGCTCACCGAGAGCATGCTGGTCGCCGACCCCGAGCACGCCGCCGCCGTGCTCGCCGAGCTGCGCGGGCACGGCTTCGGCATCGCCATCGACGACTTCGGCAAGGGCCACTCCAGCCTGATGCACCTCAAGCGCTTCCCGGCGACCAAGCTCAAGATCGACCGCGCCTTCGTCGCCGACATCGACACCAACCCGGACGACCGCGCCATCGCGGCCTCCATCGTGGCGCTGGCCGCCGCGCTCGACATCCGCGTCACCGCCGAGGGCGTCGAGACGCCGGCCCAGCTCGCCGTGCTCGAGACCCTGCGCTGCACCGAGTTCCAGGGCTTCCTCTTCGGCAAGCCCGCCTCGGCCGCGACCACGCTGGGCGTGCTGGAGCGCGAGACGCGCCGCGAGCGCGAGGCCGCCACCGGCATGCCCTAGGCGGGAGGGGACAAGGCCGCAGGCCAGTCCCCACGCATCCGCCGTTCGTCGCACGCGTCTTCGCGCGTCGCGGAGCAGGTGCTACAACGCCGCTTCCTACCTACGGGAGCAAGCATGAGCAAGGTGTTCTTCATCACCGGGGCGTCCAGCGGATTCGGGAAGGCATTGGCGCTGGCCGCACTGGCGCGCGGCGACCGCGTGGTGCTCGCGGCGCGCCGCCGCGAGTCGCTCGACAGGCTCGCCGCCACGGCGCCGGACCGCGCGCTGGCCGTCGCCCTCGACATCACCGACGCCGCCCAGCGCCAGGCCGCCGTCGACGCCGCCCTCGCGCGCTTCGGGCGCGTCGACGTGCTGGCCAACATCGCCGGGCGGGGCTCGCTGGGCGCGGCCGAGGAGTTCGCGCCGGCGCAGCTGCGCGAGCAGATGGACGTCAACTTCATCGGCTCCGCCGAGCTCACGCGTGCCCTGCTGCCCACGCTGCGCCGGCAGCGCTCGGGCCACGTGCTGATGCTCACCAGCGTCGGCGGCATCGCGTCCCATCCCGGCTTCGCGCCCTACTGCGCCTCGAAGTTCGCGCTCGAGGGCTGGAGCGAGGCCCTGCGCGGCGAGCTCGCGCCGCTGGGCATCCACGTCACGATCGTCGAGCCCGGCGCCTTCCGCACCGAGTTCGCCGGCGACGTCAACATGCGCCCCGAGCGGCGCCTGGACGACTACCGCGAGGTCATCGACCCCATCGAGGAATACCTCTACGGCAACGCCGGCCAGCAGCCCGGCGACCCCGCCAAGGCCGCGCTCGCCATGCTCGCCGTCGTCGACCACCCTTCCCCGCCCCTGCGCCTGATGCTGGGCGCCGACGCCTTCGCCTTCTGGGAGGCGAAGCGCCAGCAGCTCGACGAGGAGTTCGCGCAATGGCGCGACGTGGGCCTGGGCACCGCCTTCGACGGCTCGGCCGTCCTCCCCGTGGGCGGCTGACCCGCCGCCGCAGACGGGGGGACTGGCCTACGGCCTGTCCCCGTGTTCGCCGCGGTCGCCCCGCAGGAACACGGGAACACGCTGCGGGGCTTGAGAGCCTTTCGGATGGATGCCCCTCGGCGCTTCGCGCGTGCCGGCGTCGCGCAGCGCCGATGCGGGTAAGGTTTTCTTCTTCGGCTCCTGGGCATCTGGTCTCGGCCTGCACGGCCGAGACGGGCACGCGCGAAGCGGCTCGCATCACATCAGGATGAAGACACTCCAGGCCCGGAATCACGCGCGGCGGCCGACCACCACCACCGTCTGCGCCGCCAGCACCTGCATGCTCGACGCGGCCTCGGTGCGCGCGAACTGCCGGTCGGCAACCGCGCCGGCGCCGTAGACGGTCGAGGCGGTGACGAGGGCGGCGAGGACGGCGGCGAGGGTCTTGGTCATGGCGGGCTCCTGAAGTGCGTTGCGTGTTCCGATGGATGCACTGTGGCGCCTGCGCGCCGGCGAGGCCAACGACTTGCGATCGGTCGCGAGCCCGCCCGGACGAACTGCGGCCGGGCCCGACGGACCGCGTCACGCCCCCCGGCGCCGACTCAGGCCTTCCCGGCCTTGGCCAGGGCGGCGAGCATCGCCTCGATCATGCGCGCGCCGAACTTCTCGTTGCCGTGGTGCGCGTCGTCCGGTCCCTTGCGCATGGCCTCGACCATGAAGCCCTCGGCGTCGACGAGCGCCGCGGGAATGCGCACGACCGGGAAGCCCTCGGCCCCGAGCCAGGCCAGCATGCGCTGGCGGTAGAAGGCGTCGATGCGGGCGACGCGCGCCGCGCCCACGACGGGCACGGCCGGATGGTGGCGGAACGGGCGCGGGCCCTCGATCGCGAACGGCCGCAGCCCGAGGCCCGCCAGCGCCTTCATGAAGGCCATGACCTGGCGCTGGTCGTCGTCGACGAGCCGTGCCAGCAGCGCGTCGCTCACGGGGATGCCGTCGCCGTCCTCGCCTTCGAGGGCGTAGTCGCGCCATTGCTCGTGGCGGAAGACGCGCGCGGTGTGCAGCGGCGCGCTGATCCCGTACCAGTCGACGCCGGGCACGTCCGGCAACGGCAGCCGCTTGAGCCGCTCCTGGTAGTCGGGCTGCGTGATGTGGAGATGGTCTTCGCGCGCCTTGAAGAACGGGAACGGCAGCAGGTGGCCGCCACCCAGCGGCCGGATGACGATCTCGTGCCTGGCCAGCTTCGCCGGCGCGTCGCGCTGCAGCAGCGCCAGGCCGCGCTGGAGCGGCCCGGTGTGGGAATCGCCGGTGACGAGGATCTTCATGCGGGAGGCCCGAAGCTGCGCAGCAGCTCCTCGTCGCACGCCGCGGCCTCGCGGTCGGGCGCGCCCGCCCTGCCCGCCGCCGGCTTGCCCGCGGGACGATGGACCGCGAAGAACTGCCGCATCACGTGATCCACCCCCCATGGGGACACGCCGCGCATGTCGGGCTCGTAGAACTGCGCGCGCATCGGCGGCGAAGAGATGATCTCGTAGGCCGGGAAGTAGTCGACGTAGGGCAGCTCGTCCTGGAGCGCGCCGGCGGCGGCGCGCAGCGTCGACTTCGAGTAGCTCGTGGCGACCACGACGTGGCGGCCCGAGGCGGTCGCCATCAACGGCACGGGCGACACCGTGAGCACGAAGCGCATCTTCGGGTGCACCTGGCGCGCCGCCTCGAAGACCGCCAGGAGATCCTGCCGGATCGCGGCGGCGTCGAAGTTCTCGAAGCGGTGCGCCGCGGGATCGAACCGGCCCGCGCTCACGCCGGGAGCGACGGGGTAGACCGCGCCGTCGGCCACGGCGGCGAAACACTCCGTCAGCCCGAGCGTGAACACGAAGACGTCGGCCGACTCGAAGACCTCGCGCACGCAGGCCAGATGGTGCGCGCGCGAGCGGCGCAGTTCGGCGACGCTGGAGAACGGCGCCGGCTCGATGGTCGGGCGGAAGGGATCGACGACGCCGTCCTGGCACGCCCAGTGGTCGTCGCGCGGCTGGAACTTGCCGAAGGCGCGCTGGAACAGCTGCAGCCACTGGCGCGGCGTGTAGACGTTGCCGTAGCGCGCCGAGTACATGTCGTAGCCGAAGTCCTGCCGGCTCTGCTTGTTCACCAGGAAGGCGGGCACCGGCTCGGTGTCGACGTAGTCGAAGCCGGCCTCGCGCAGGCGCCGCCCGATGTGCTGCGCGAAGCAGCTGCCGGCGGTGGCGACGCGGTGCGATTCGTCGATGGGGAACTTCTTGCTGTACCAGTCGCCGATGTCCAGCGGGTGCCGGTCGGCAACGGCGCGCTGCCAGTGCGAACGCGGCGCGATGTCGACGTAGGGATGCTGGCGTTCGGTCATCGGGTTTCCGTGCAGGACGAAGCGTCGATTATCCGCGTCTGCATTCCGGCACGGCCAGGCGCCGTCATGGCCGCGAGGCGCCTTCCAGCCGGTTCGCCTGCCCGGGACACCCCTGCCCCGACGCCACCGCCACCACCACCTGCGCCTGCGTCGCCACGCGCCGCGCGTAGCAGCTGCCCAGCGAGTCGCTGAACGTGAAGGTCTGCTCGCCCTTCTGCCCGCGCGACCCGGTGATGCCCGCGCCGCCGGCCCGGAAATCGGTGTTGCTGTGGGCGTCGAGGTGGTTGTCCAGCTCGGAGCGGAAGGTCTCGCGGCCGCCCTCGGTGCGTCGCTGCCGGTGCTCGAACCCCTGCCGGAGCGTGATGTCGACCGTGAACGCCTCGTCCGCGTGCACCTGCTTGCGCAGGTCGATGGCCAGCGGATAGTCGAGCCGATGCGTGTCCTCCACCGTCCGGCCGCCCGCGGTGGTGCGCACCGTGTCCACCACCTGCGTGTGCAGGGCGATGCGCTGCGCGTAGGCGCCCTTCGCCGCATGGTCGAAGTGCTGGCGGTCGGCGAAGCCGGCGCGCTGCTCGACGCGCGTCACGACCTTGCCGTGCGAGGTCTCCAGCTCGCCCGCGATGACGTAGTGGCCCTCGTGCAGCGTGTCGACGTCGCCGTGCAGCGCGTCGCCCGGGCCGGACTTGAGCCGGCCCACCACGCGCGGCGCCGTCGGCGGCTGCTGCGCCAGCGTGTTCTGCAGCAGGCGGCCGGAGAGCGACTCGCGCCCCGCGTCGCGCCAGGCCAGCAGGTTCGCGGCCAGGCTGAAGAAGTCGTGCGCGCCGACGACCCGCACCGCGATCGTGTGCGCGCCGCCGTCGTCCAGCAGCGCCGCGAAGGGCGTCAGGTCCATGCGATACGGCGTGAAGGCCAGCGCCTGGATGGCCGTCGTCGGCCGCCACAGGTTCGGGTCGATGCCGCCGGTGTACGTCCACGGGTAGACCGGCGCGCGCCCCGCCGGCTGGCCGTCGATGCTCACCGCCACCTCGCGGAAGTTGCCGCCGGGGCACTGCCCGAGCGGCTGGCCCGCGTCCGGCGGGCCGAGCGAGAACTCGCGCGTCGGCGCCGTGTAGTCGTCGGCGATGCACATGTACCACTGCTCGTCCACCGCCTGGCTCTGCGCGACCAGATCCAGCGCGAGGCGCTCGACGTTGCGCGGCAGCGCGACGGCGCGCGAGAGCGCCGCCGCGCCGTCGTGCACGTCCACCGGATGCCCGTCGCCGTCGCCCACCAGACCCAGCACGAGGTCGGCCGGCCGCGCAGCCCGCTCCTGCGGCGCGGCCGGATGGAACACCAGCCGCGCGCTGCCCTGGATCACGCCGGTGCGCGTGTCGTCCACCCAGTTGTTGAGAATGGTCTGCCCGCGCCCGGCCTCGCGCAGCAGCGCCGCGTAGTCGCTCACGTCGCGCTCGACGCGCCAGTGCGGCGCGACCTTGGCGCTCGGCTCCTGCGTCGTGCCGAAGAGCAGGTTCACGCCCTTCAGCCACAGGCTCACCGTGCGGTCGTACTGCCGCCCCGCGGTCACCGAGAAGTCCGCCTCCAGCACCACCTTGGCCCAGGGGCCGGCGCACTGCGCGGGCGGCGTGTACGACCACTCGCGCGGCGTCGCGGCGTGCGAGGTGGCCTCGCCCTTGTCGCCGAAGGGCACGTCGGCGTAGAGCTCCGCCACGCAGGGTTCGCCCGGGGGGCGCGGGACGCCGGGGTCGGCGATGGCGACGCCCTGGTCGCCGACGGCGGGCGCAGACTGGGACCAGGCGGACACGCAGGCGATGGACAGCGCGAGCAGGAACGGGGGACGGATGGAGATGGACATGGGACTCCCGCGGAAGGCGAGCAGTATCGCCCGCGCCGGGGGCCGGAAGTCCGCGAACGCGTGCACCACGCCGCACGCGGCGCCTTCCCGGTGCTCACTGTCGCCACCGGAACCGGAAGTGCCGGAACGGCCGGACCCCATCGTGGGGTTCGCTCCACCTTGGATACAGTCAACGGTACGGGCAATTCCATATACTGTCGTTCGAGAGAATCAAGACACTCGTGCCGAAGGCTGCGGCAGAAGCGCTCGCAGCAGGGAGAACGCCCCTCATGCTGCTGCTTCCCGCGAGCGAGCGATCGCTCAACAAGCTCTTCGCCGGCGACGCGCTCGGCACGGTGATCGACCAGCTCGTGCTGCTGGCGATGCCGACCCTGGCACTCACGGTCGCGGGTCTCGGCGCGGCGCAGGTGAGCGTCCTGACCGCGTCGCAGTGGATGCCGGCCGTCCTCCTCGGCAACCGGTTCGGCGCGCTCGCCGATGCACGCGACCGCCGGGTCGTGCTGGGCACCGCGGGGCTCATGTCCTGCGCGGGAGCCGCGGCGATGGCCTTCGTCGCCCAGGTCGATCCGTCGCTGCGCCTCGCGTGGCTGCTGGCCGCCAGTCTGTTGTTCGCCGCCGGTGGCACGCTCCACGCCGTGGCATCGGCTGCCAGCGTGCCGCGGCTCGCGGTCGATGTCGCGATCCCGGAGGCCGTGAGCGCGCAGGCCTGCGTGCGCAACGTGGCGCGCATCGCCGGCCTGGCGCTGGCGGGGCCGGCCGTCCAGTGCCTCGGCGCCATCTCCGGCGTGCTCGCCGCCGCGGTGTTCTCGCTGGCGAAGTCGTTCGTGGCCAGGTCGATCCCAGAATCGGCGTCCGACGAATCGGTCCGGAAGATGGCGATGCAAGACACGCGGTCGGCGTGGCGCATCTCCCTGACGAACCGCATCCTGCGGCGGCTGCTGATCGCCAACGCCACCATGAACGCCGGCGGCGCCATGGTCGTCGGGGCCTTCTTCGCGTTCGCCTACGACGTCGTCCGCGTCAGCCCGTTCAGCGTCGGCGTCATGCTGTTCGTCGGTGGCTCGTCGGCCATCCTCGCGAGCCGTCGCACGGGCCGGTTGATGGCGCGCTTTCCCGCCAGGTCGCTGTGCACGGCGACGGGACTGACCGCCGGCGCGGCGGTCTGGCTGGTGCCTGCCAGCGCCTGGCTTCCGACGCTGCCCACGCTCTTCGTCTACGAGGCCCTGTTCAGCGCGGCGGCCACCGTCTTCGCCATCTCGTTCGCCGTCGTCCGCCAGCGTCTGGTGCCGAGCCACCTGCTCGGCAAACTGGTCGCCGTGTCGTCGACCTCCGCCGCCGCGGCGATGGTCGCCGGATCGCTCGTCGGCGCCTTGCTGATCGACCGCGCCGGCCTGCTCGTCGCGATCTGCGCCGGGTGCGCGTTCTCGAGCGCCGGGGCGATGTCGCTCATCGGGCTTGCGCGCACCGACGAGGACGCCGACCTGCGCGAAGCCGCGGCCACCCCTTGATCCCGGCGCACATGCAGCCCTCGGCCTGTGCCTTGACGATCTCTTCTCGCTTGGCCGCGCCCGTGTAGCGTGAGTCGGCATGCACGCGGGTCTCCTGACCATGCAGCAACGCGTGCGTGTTGGCGACGTCGCTTTCGATGGCCGAGGTGACGTGGACGCTGTGCACGAGCCCGGACTCTGCCGCCTCGAAGATCGCCTTCGTCAGCTCATGCTGCTCGAGCAGCCGCCGGAACTTCAGCAGCGTCCTAGATCTCTTCCAGCCGAATCTCATCGACATTCTCCGAACCACGCAGAGGCCCCAATTTCACAAAGTTTGCGATTGCAGACTTCGCGCGCTCATACCAGTTCGCTCAAGACCTTCTCGAAGTCGGCGTATATTAGTCTGAGCCCTTCAGTCCGCTGCTTGGCAGCATCGAATTCCAGGATCAGATCAAAGAGCGTCTCGATCGCAATCAATTCAGAATTCTCTTGAACTCCGAGGCAATCCTGCGGAGACTGCGCGTCTGGAAACGCAGCATGCAGCACGAGGGCCGGCCAGCTTAGATTCTGGCCGAACCGCAAGCGAATAATCAGCCACTCCCGGAATCCTACGAGCACCCCACCCTCACACGCAGCGTCATAACCCTCGACAAAGGAGGCCACAGCCACGTATCGGTTCTCCATGACGTACATTCCCACCCGCTTGCGAAACGACTCGAAGAACGATCGATGCTGCCTCATGAATTTCCCCTCAAAATCCGAAATGAATTGCATCTGCATACTGCCAAAGGCTCTTGTATTCAGCGGCCGCAAGCCCTCTAGATCCAGTAGTGATATCGTATACGATCCCATCCTTTACCACAACTTCGTGATAGAGCAGCCTTCTGCGCAAGAGCGGCAAGATATCCGGGTCCCGATTTGGCAAGCAGTTGACCAGCCGCACCTTCATTCCCAGCAAATAGAGATGGCGGAGGCCTGGATTGGTGTCGACGAGTTCTACGGGATTCTCGACAAGTGGCAGAACAGGTTCGAGGCCGAGTGGGTTGCGGCGCTAAAGCTGGCGACCAAACAGGTGGCCGGCCAGGTCAAGTTCGGGCGCCGTCCGCGCGATGCCGAACGCCCGCCTCGCGCGGGCATCGTCGATTCAAGCGGAGCCGACGATCTGCAAGGCCTGGGAGACGCCGACGATGCGCACGCCCTGGTACTCGGTCACCGACAGCAGCGGCTTGTCCCCGGTGACGACCCAATCGGCTTTGGCCGCGAGCGCGGTGGCGATGACCGCGTCGTCGTCCGGATCGGGCGCGATGCGCGATATCGGCGAGGGCCGCACCAGCGCGGCCAGTGCCGCATAGCGATCCACGAGCTCATCGACGGTCAGGGTTGACGCGGCGATCTTCTTGTCGAACTTGCGCGCCCCAGGATGTCGGTGAGTTCGGCCAGCAGCGCCGCGCTGGTGAACAGCTCGACCCGCTTCTCGCGCCTGGCCTGCAGCAGCAGGCGCGGCACGCCGCTCCACAAGAGGGCCGAGGCGACCACGTTGGTATCGAGCACCAGCCGCACGACGAGGCCGATCAGCTCGCGTTCTTCGCTCGCCGCTCGGCGCGCATGGTGGCGATCTCCCGGGCCACGTCTTCGGGCGTCATCGCGGCCGGCTCATCGACGCCGTGCATGCGATCCATGGCCGAAAACAGCTCCTCGACGCGCTGGTCCTGGAGCTGGTCACGCAACCACTTCTCCAGCCGTGCCGGAGACAGCAGACCGGCGCGCTGCGCCTCCTGGGCCAGTTGATCGGGCAAGGTGATTTGCACGGTGGTCATGGTGGTCCTTCCTTCAGCGGCTGGCCGCTTGGGCCAGCACCGTTTGCAGCATCTCGCTCACGAAGCGCTGCCTGGCCTTGGGCAACCGGGCGACCGCCTCCATCTGCTGCTGCCATTGTGGGGTCGGCCCGCGCTTGCTGCGTGCGGCCTAGCGGGAGGGGCACCCAAAGTCGAGACGTTTCCAATTTGAGCTTGGGGTCGGGCCCGTCTTGCCCGGGCAAACATGTTCGCGGCCCGCGCCGCCGCGACGAAAGCTCGCATCACGAGTCCTGCCCAGGCCAAGCGTTCCGACCTTGAAAGCGAAGGCCGCCAGACGAAACGCCAGGTCCGGGAGTACCACCCCCTTCGGCCCGCGCGTGAACGACATCGAGGTAGAAGCTCCGGCGCCGGGCGTCGTGCCGCTCGTCGGCCGGACGATCTCGCACGTGCGCAGCCGCTCGGCAAGCGTCTCGCGACGTCACCGTGCGCGCTCGCCAGATCAACGCCGGTAGGCATGCTCGACCGGGTCGTGCCGGCTTCGGTGCGGCGTAGTAGTCCGAGCCGGGCGCGTCAGCGAGTCTCGCCTGGGCCGGCACGCCGCCCCAGGGCCGCGTCGCGCATCCGTTCGCGGTGCCGTTCGCGCCGCTCGAGCCACTTGCGGCCCAGGTGCCGGAGGAAGACGCCAAGTCCCAGCCCGAAGCCGCCCACGACGAGGAAGATGCCGGCGCCATAGGCCAAGGTCAGGAGGACCTGCTGCACGCCGTCGCGGGCGGTGATCGCGACGCCCGCGCTGACGATCGCGACCAGGATGGCCAGCATGATCGCGCCGGCCGACAGGCCCAGCAGCAGGCCGCAGAACACGCCGGCCAGCGCCAGGGCGGGCCACATCAGGTCGGACATGAATGGCCCCCTTCGGCAAGTCGCGGGTTGCCAGCGGCAGGCATCGAAGCCTGCACCCTGGCGAGGACTGCTGCAGCAGTGCGTCTACCGTTCCGCCACGCTGGCTTGGTATCGTAGTTCATCGAGGGGAAACTCGGCGTGAGCGTGCCGCTGCCCGAGTTCATGGCGCATTTGCCCGCTGCCGCCGACAACTTGAAACGATGATTGACGGGGGATGCCGCGACCCGCGCCGGGCTACCTTGACACAGTGGCGCTGGCCTTGGGGAGCGAAGACGTGCGTGTGACCCGTGACCCGGAACGGGAGCTGGTTTGCAGCTTCGGCAGACACTGATTGGCTGGCGCTGGAGGAAGATGCCGGCGACGTTGCAGAACTCTTTGGTGGCTCTATGCCGTTTCGTGTGGAACGCGACGATCTCAACTCGCCGCGGCCGCGACGAACGGATGATCGGGCAAGTGCTTCAGGCGTGACAGGCGCAGGTACGCGATGGCGATGAAGTTCTTGGCCG
>Ga0209051_1003466_pt1 | contig 10327 bp, 9 predicted proteins | sample AraplaCvi_mMS_r2_2_FD_184286 | JGI IMG/M metagenome (GOLD analysis project Ga0209051, IMG submission 184286) | Arabidopsis root microbial communities from North Carolina, USA - plate scrape MF_Cvi_mMS_r2 (SPAdes) (version 2) | ecosystem: Host-associated > Plants > Roots > Endosphere | place: USA... | reverse complement strand
GTTTGGCGCGGGTGAGGGCGTCGAGCGCGCCGAAGGGCTCGTCCATCAGCAGCACCTTGGGCTCCATCGACAGCGCGCGTGCGATGCCCACGCGCTGCTTCATGCCGCCGGAGATCTCGCCGGGGCGCTTCTGCGCGGCGTGCGAGAGGCCGACCAGCGCCAGCGCCGCGTCGGTGCGGGCGCGAAGCTGGGTCTTGTTTTCGGTGGCCGCGAACACGCGCTCCACCGCGAGGTAGACGTTCTCGAAGCAGGTGAGCCAGGGCAGCAGCGAGTGGTTCTGGAACACCACCGCGCGCTCGGGGCCGGGGCCCTTGATCTCCTTGTTGGCGCACAGCAGCGAACCCTGCGTGGGCGTGGTGAGCCCGGCGATCAGGTTCAGCAGCGTCGACTTGCCGCAGCCCGAGTGGCCGATGAGCGTGATGAACTCCCCCTTGGCCACGTTCAGGTTCACGTCGCGCAGCGCGACGAAGCGGCCCTTGGGCGTCTTGAACGCCTGCTCGACGCCGTGGATCTCGATGTACTTGCTGTCGTCGTTCATTGGAAACCTCCGCGCAGCAGCGCTGCGGTATTCGCCTTCGGAGCGGCCGTGCGGCTCATGACTTCACCTCTTCGAACGTGAATGCGGTGGCCAGCTTGATGAGCGCGAACTCCAGCACCAGCCCCACGATGCCGATCACGAAGATCGCGATGATGATGTTGGCGACGTTGAGGTTGTTCCACTCGTCCCACACCCAGAAGCCGATGCCGACGCCGCCGGTGAGCATTTCGGCGGCCACGATCACCAGCCACGCGGTGCCCACGGCCAGCCGCACGCCAGTGAGCATGTAGGGAAGCACGGCGGGGAAGAGGATCTTGGTGAGGATCTTCCACTCGCTGAGGTTCAGCACCTTGGCCACGTTCATGTAGTCGGCGGGCACGCGCTGCACGCCCACGGCGGTGTTGATGATCATGGGCCAGATCGAGCAGATGAAGATGGTCCAGATCGCGGCCGGGTTGGCGCCCTTGAACACCAGCAGGCCGATGGGCAGCCAGGCCAGCGGCGACACGGGGCGCAGCAGGCTGATCAGCGGGTTGAACATGCGCGAGAGGAACTCGAAGCGCCCGATGGCGAAGCCAGCCGGAATGCCGACCAGCGCCGCCAGGCCGAAGCCCAGCGCCACGCGCTGCAGCGACGAGAGCACGTTCCAGCCCACGCCCTGGTCGTTGGGGCCCTTGCTGTAGAACGGGTCGCTGAACACCGTCACCGCCTGCTGCCAGGTGGCAGCGGGCGTGGGGAAGCCGGTGGTGCTCTTCATGGCCACCACCTCCCAGATCAGCAGCAGCAGTCCGAAGCCCGCCAGCGGCGGAAGCACGCGCATCCAGAAGGCGCGCAGGTCGAGCGGCGCGCGGGTGCGCGGCTCGGGTGCGGGGGCCGGCACCGGCTGCGGAGCCGCCACCTTGGAGGCGGCCGGCTTGGGCGGGGCGGAGGGCGCCGACTGGGCGGCGGCCACATCGAGCGGCGAGTGGAAGACTGCGCTGACCATGGTGTTCTCCCTATGCATGGAGCTTGAAGGAATCGGCGTACTTCTTCGGGTCCTTGCCGTCCCAGACGGAGCCGTCGAAGAGCTTGCTGCTGCGCATGGTTTCCTTGGGCACCGGCGTCTGCGTGGCGGCGGCGGCCTGCTTGTAGATGTCGATGCGGTTGATCTCGGTGGCCACCTTCAGGTAGTCGGGGTGCTCCTTCAGCAGGCCCCAGCGCTTGTGCTGCGTGAGGAACCACATGCCGTCCGACAGGTACGGGAAGTTCACGGCGCCGCCGTTGTAGAACTTCATGTGGTTGGGGTCGTCCCAGCTCTTGCCCAGGCCGTTGGTGTAGCGGCCCAGGATGCGCTGGTTGATGGCGTCCACGCTGGTGTTGACGTAGCTCTTGTCAGCAATGGTTTCGGCCATCTTGTTCTTGTTCTGCAGGCCGGTGTCGATCCACTTGCCGGCCTCGAGGATCGCGGCCGTGACGGCGCGCGCGGTGTTCGGGTACTTCTTCGTGAACTCCGAGGTGCAGCCCAGCACCTTCTCGGGGTGGTCCTTCCAGATGTCCTGCGTGGTGATGCCGGTGAAGCCGATGCCGTCCATGATCGCGCGCTGGCCCCAGGGCTCGCCCACGCAGTAGCCGTCCATGTTGCCCACGCGCATGTTGGCCACCATCTGCGGAGGCGGCACGGTGATGTTCTTCACGTCCTTGAACGGGTCGATGCCGGCCGAGGCGAGCCAGTAGTAGAGCCACATGGCGTGCGTGCCGGTGGGGAAGGTGTGGGCGAAGGTGTATTCGCCCTTTTCCTTGGCGATGAGCTTGGCGAGCGAAGCCGCATCGACCGCGCCCTTGTCGGCCAGTTTCTTCGACAGCGTGATGGCCTGGCCGTTGTTGTTGAGGGTCATGAGCACGGCCATGTCCTTCTTCGGGCCGCTCACGCCCAGGTGCATGCCGTAGACCAGGCCGTAGAGCACGTGCGCCATGTCGAGGTCGCCGTTCACGAGCTTGTCGCGCACGCCGGCCCAGCTGGCTTCCTTGCTCGGCACGATCTTCACGCCGTACTTCTTGTCGATGCCCAGCACCGAGGCCATCACCACGCTGGCGCAGTCGGTCAGCGGGATGAAGCCGATCTTCACTTCTTCCTTCTCGGGCTTGTCCGAGCCCTGGGCCCAGACGGCGGCGCGCAGCGCGGGGTCGATGCCCACGGCACCGAGGGCGGCGGCCTGCAGCACGCGGCGCCGGCTCAGTTTGGTTTTCAGCAGCAGATCGGACATGGCGGGGCTCCAGAAGTGAAAGACAAAAACGAAAAGGCGTCCGCACCGCGCAGGGGCTGCTCGTGAACGAGCCCTTGCGGGATGGGGACGCCTTTGTCCGGTTCGGTGGGCCGCACCCGCCGTTGGGTGCAACCTGCCTTTGAGACCTTGCGGTCCCGTGCCAAGGACTACGCAAGCGACGTGCCAGCTCGAACCCGCCGTTGGGAGCTATGGAAAAGATAGCTGGCAGGGCGCGCCGGCGCAGGGGAAAGTTCCTGCTGGCTCGCTAACCCGGGCGACGCACAACTGTTGTGCGCTGCACCAATCCAAGCGGCGCGGGTCAGCGCCGCGGTGCAGGCTCGAGCGGCAGGTAGTCGGCCATGGCCAGCATCGACTCGGCCACGTCGACGAGGCGGCGCTTCTGGTTCATGGCGGTCTGGCGCAGCATCTTGTGCGCCTCGGCCTCGCTCAGGCGCCGGTGCGCCATCAGCAGGCCCTTGGCGCGCTCGACGATCTTGCGTTCGTTGAGCGAGGCGCGCACGGTGTCGAGCTCGTCGCTCATGGCCTGCAGGCGCTGCGACTGCTCCTGGACCATGTCGAGCACCGAGCGTTCGAGGTGGCGCCCGAGTTGCGCCGGCGTGGCGTCCTGCGCCTGCTGGGCATCGTCGAAGAACAGCGCGCCGCCGGCCTGCGGGGCCAGCGTGCCGAGCAGTTGCCGGTAGGCCGCCAGTTCGCTGCGCGCCTGGGCGGTCTTGTGGTCGCACAGCGCGCGCAGGTCGGCCGAGAGGCGGTTCTCGACCGTCTGCATGGCGTCGATGCGCCGCGTGCAGCAGTCGAACCAGGCCTGGCTCAGCAGCGCGTCGGCCGGCACCGAGGTGGCGCCCTTGCGGCGCAGGCGCTCGAGCTCGGCCAGCACGGCGTCCGACTGGCTGTCGTGCCAGAGCGTGCGCACCGCGTCGCCCGAGAAATCGATGAACACCTGGAAGCAGCGCTCCTGCGACTCGATGAGGTGGCGCCACTGCTGGCGCTGCGCGTCGTCGCCCCGGCCCAGCGCGAGCGCGGCGGCGCCGAAGGCCCGCTCCTGGCCGGCGAACTCCTTGCCCTGCATGAAGTTGAACATCGCCACCAGCAGGCGCGAGATTTCGGGGTCGGTGGCGCCGTCGGCCGCCTCGAACACCACCGCCAGCAGGCCGGCCACCAGCTTGGCGAAGGCGGCCACGGCCTGCGCGGGCTGGAGTTCGAGCGCGTCGATGCGCCGGCGCAGCGCGGGCAGGGCGTCCAGGCCGGGCAGCACCCAGGCGATGCGGCTGAACAGGCGTGCGCCGTGGCCGGCGCCCACCGCGCGGTGGTGCTCGGCCTCGAGTCGGTCGAAGCCGGCGCGCACCTGCTGCTCGAGCGCGAGGCATTCGGCGATCTGCGGGCCGCGCTGGTCGGCAAAGCGCCCGCCGTGCGAGGCCAGGAACACGTTCGACATGCCGCGCTCGCGCTGCAGCGCATGCACGAGGCGACCGATCGCGCCGACCAGTTCGCTGGTGCGCGCGAGCTGGTCCAGCGCGTCGATCTCGCATCGGCGCGCGGCGATCAGGAAGCTCAGGCCGGAAGTCATTCGTGGGGACGCAGAAGGGGCGCCTTCCGCTCGTGCAACTTCCGTGCCTCGCTTGTCCCTTCGCGGGCGCCGCCGGCGGGTGGCCCCTACACTCGGCGCCATGCTCTTGTTGGGAATCGAATCATCCTGCGACGAGACCGGCGTGGCGCTGGTCGAGTCGCACGGCGACGCGCTGCCGCTGCTGCGTTCGCACGCGCTGCACAGCCAGATCGCCATGCACCAGGCCTACGGCGGCGTGGTGCCCGAGCTGGCCAGCCGCGACCACATCCGCCGCGTGCTGCCGCTCACCGAAGCCGTCATGGCCGAAGCGGGGCGCTCGCTGGCCGAGATCGACGTGGTGGCCTACACGCGCGGCCCGGGCCTGGCCGGCGCGCTGCTCGTGGGCGCGGGCGTGGCCTGCGCGCTCGGCGTGGCGCTGGGCAAGCCGGTGCTGGGGGTGCATCACCTCGAAGGGCATCTGCTGTCGCCGTTCCTGAGCGCCGACCCGCCCGAATTTCCGTTCGTGGCGCTGCTGGTGTCGGGCGGCCACACGCAGCTGATGCGGGTCGACGGCGTGGGCCGCTACGAACTGCTCGGCGAAACCATCGACGACGCGGCCGGCGAGGCCTTCGACAAGAGCGCCAAGCTCATGGGCCTGCCGTACCCCGGCGGCCCCTGGCTCGCGAAGCTGGCCGAAGGCGGCGACGCCGCGGCCTTCAAGCTGCCGCGCCCGCTGCTGCACAGCGGTGATCTCGATTTTTCGTTTGCCGGCCTGAAGACGGCCGTGCTCACGCAAGCCAAGAAGCTCGGCGACCAGCTCGAGGCGCGCAAGGCCGACCTGGCCGCCTCCACGCAGGCGGCGATCGTCGAGGTGCTGCTGAAGAAGTCGCTCGCGGCGCTGGACCAGACCGGCCTGAAGCGGCTGGTGGTGGCGGGTGGCGTGGGGGCCAACAAGAACCTGCGCGAGCAGCTGAACGCGGCCTGTGCGAAGCGCAAGGTGCGCGTGCACTACCCCGAGCTGCACCTGTGCACGGACAACGGCGCCATGATCGCCATGGCCGCCGCGATGCGGCTGCAGTCGGGCCTGTCGCAGGCCTCGGAGCGCTACGCCTTCGACGTCAAGCCGCGATGGCCGATGGCATCGCTGATGACGCCCGAGACGCCGCTGCCGGAAACCGCATAGCCGGCTGCGGCCGTGCACGCCCCAGCGAGGGCAGCGGCAGCACGTCGAGCACGTTGCGCCAGAGCTGGCGCCACTCGGGCCAGTCGTGGCCGCCTTCGGTCGTGAACACGCGCCCCGGGGGTAGGGCGTCGGCCAGCAGCTTGTGGTTGCTGGCAAAGCGGTCGGCCAGGCCGAAGCCCAGGTACAGCGGCGGCAGGTCCTGGGAAGGCTTCGGCGCGAGGTACTGCTGGAAGAAGGGCCAGAGCTTGCGGTCGGGTTCCTCGTCGGGCTGCGGCCCGGTGGGCGCCTGCCAGGCGCGCAGGCCGCCGGCTTTCTTGATTTCCGCACCGAGCACGCGGCGCCCCAGGTAGGGCGCCAGCGCCACGATGCCGTCCACCGAGCCCGGCCGCGCCAGTTCGTGGATCAGCGCGCCGAACCCGCCGATGGAAATGCCGACCAGCCAGATCGAGGTGTAGCCCTTGGCGCGCTGCGGCTCGATGACGTCGGCGTGCAGCCGCTCGCTGAGGGTCTGGTCGTAGTAGTAGGAGACGTCCGCATCGACCAGCAGTGCGTCGGCTGCGAGGTGCCGCTCGCGCACGGCGCTGATGAAACCCTCGCGCTCGAACTCTTCGGGTTTGAGGTAGGCCCCTGGCAGGAAGATCAGGAGCGTGTCGGACCGTTCGTTGTCATTGGCTGACTGCAGGTGCGTTTTCATGGTGCCTTGAGGCACACCCGCTGTCCGCACCGCCCGGGAACTCGATGCGTTTACGAGATGCCCACGAAGAAGAAAGTACTAATAAATCGTCACATCATGTGACGTTATCCGGCACTATTGTGAATACGGCGCTTGTTTAAAGTCAAAACAAGCTGTCACTAACATTTTCTTCGTGGGGGCATCGCCGGGACTAGTTGATCTGCAAGTGCGAAACCTGGCTTGCGGGCACCAGCTTGCCGAGCTTCAGGGTCAGCACGCCGTTCTCCAGCTTGGCTTCGCTGGTGGTCAGGTCGATGGCTTGCGGCAGCTCGTAGGCGAGCTTGATCTGGCGCTTGGCTTCGGCCTTGCTTTCGATGCGGACCACGGCGCCTTCGATGCCCACCGACAGGTCTTCACGCGACAGGCCGGGCACGTCCAGCGACAGTGTCCAGCTCTTGTCGTCCTGCTCGACCAGAGGGGAGCGGCGGGCACCGGCAAAGGCCTCGTTCACGAAGCGCTCGAAAGCGCGGTCGTGGGCACGGGGAGCGAAATGCGCGCGGTGGGTGGGGGTGAAGAACATGGCGAAAACTCCTGGGTGAATGAACACAATGGGGACATGGAATGTGTGTCCCTTACACTGCGCGGCCTTTCCATCGTGAGTGCCGCTTGACACCTCATCTAGGCGCATCGGCACGCGTTTCAAGACAATGAAAACCCCCTTTATTTGGCGCCGCCAGGCCTTGAAATTCGCAGCGGCGGCGCTATGCGCGACCCCGTTCGCCGGCCTGGCCCAGGCCCCGCAACCCGCCCCCATCCGGCTGGCGCTCATCGAGAGCATGAGCGGCCCCTTCGCCAACACCGGCGAGGCCGTGTTCCGCAACCTGCAGTGGGCCGTGGAGCGCGTGAACGCGCGCGGCGGCGTGAAGCTGCCGAGCGGCGCACGGCCGCTGCAACTGGATCGCTACGACAGCAAGGGCCAGAACGAAGAGGCGCTGTCGGCGCTGCGCGCGGCCATGGACGATGGCACCCGCATCGTGCTGCAGGGCAACTCGTCGGTGACGGCGGCGGCGCTGATCGATGCCATCGAAAAGAACAACGAGCGCGACCCCTCGCGCCGCGCGATCTTCCTGAACTACTCGGCCGTCGATCCGGTGCTGACCAACGAGCGCTGCAGCTTCTGGCACTTCCGCTTCGACGCCCATGCCGACATGCGCGTGGCCGCGCTGATGGACGTGGTCAAGGACGACGCGGCGCTCAAGCGCGTCTACCTGATCGGCCAGGACTACAGCTTCGGCCAGGCCGTGCTGCGCGAGTCGCGCCGCCAGTTGGGCGTGCAGCGCCCCGACGTGGAAATCGTCGGCGACGAGCTGCACCCCATGGGCAAGGTGAAGGACTTCGCGCCCTACGCCACCAAGATCCTCGCCAGCGGCGCGCAGGCGGTGGTCACTGGCAACTGGGGCAACGACCTCACGCTGCTCGTGAAGGCCGCGCGCGAAGCCGGCTTCAACGGCAGCTTCTACACCTTCTACGGCAATGCGCTGGGCGCGCCGGCCGCCATCGGCGACGCGGGCATCGGCCGCGTGGTCGCCGTGGCCGACTGGCTGCCGAACGTGCAGACGCCGCAGTCCGAAGCCTTCTACCGGGCCTTTCGCACGCGCTTTCCGCGCCCGGCCGACGACTACGTGCACATGCGCATGCAGCTCTTGGTCGAGTCGCTCGCGCAGGCGCTGGAACGCGCGGGCAGCACCGAGGCCGTGCCGCTGGCGCGCGCGCTGGAGCAGGCCGACGTGAGCCTGTACGGCCAGCGCGGGCGCATGCGCGCGGCCGACCACCAGTTCCAGCAGCAGCTCGTGGTGGGCGTGATGGACAAGCAGGGCAAGCCCGGCGTGCAGTTCGACGTCGAGGGCTCGGGCTACGGCTTTCGCGTGATCAAGACGATTGCGCCCGAGCGCGCCGAGCAGCCCACGTCCTGCAAGATGAAGCGCCCTTGAGGCAGACGACACCCGACAGCACAGGAACCCCCAGACATGCGTGAAGCCATCCACCACCTCGAAGCCTCGAAGATCCGCGAAGTCGCCAATGCCGGCATGGGCCGCGACGACGTGCTCGCCTTCTGGTTCGGCGAGAGCGACGAGGTCACTCCCGAGGTGATCCGCCAGGCGGCCATCGAGTCGCTGCAGCGCGGCGAAACCTTCTACGCGCACAACCTCGGCCTGCCCGAGCTGCGCGAAGCCATCGCGCGCTACACCAGCCGCCTGCACCCGACGGTCGACGCCTCGCGCATCGCCGTCACCTCGGGCGGCGTGAGCGCGCTGATGCTCGCGGTGCAGGCGCTGGTCGATGCGGGCGACGACGTGGTCGCCGTCACGCCCGTGTGGCCCAACCTCACGGCGCAGCCGGCGATCATGGGCGCGCAGGTGCGCACCGTGCCGCTGGTGCCGGTGAACGGCCAGTGGACGCTCGACCTGCCCGCATTGCGCGCGGCGGTCACGCCGAAGACGAAGCTGCTGATCGTCAACGCGCCGAACAACCCCACGGGCTGGACGATGACGCGCGACGAGCAGCAGGCCGTGCTCGACCATTGCCGCGAGACCGGCACCTGGATCCTGGCGGACGAGGTGTACGAGCGCCTGTACTTCGAGCCCACTCCGAACGGCTGCGCGCCGAGCTTCCTCGACATCTCGACGCCCGACGACCGCCTCGTCGTCACGCACAGCTTCTCGAAGAGCTTCCTCATGACCGGCTGGCGCCTCGGCTGGCTGGTGCTGCCGCCGGCGATGGTCGACGGCATCGGCAAGCTGATCGAGTTCAACACCTCGTGCGCCAGCGTGTTCACGCAGCGCGCCGCCATCGCGGCGCTGGCGCACACGGCCGACATCACGCCGCGCGTGGTCGCGCACCTGAAGCAGTGCCGCGACACGCTGGTGCCGCTGCTGGCGGCGGTGCCGGGCGTGCAGGTGGCGCCGGCCAAGGGCGGCATGTATGCCTTCTTCCGGCTCGAAGGTTTTGGCGATTCGCTCGAGCTCGCCAAACGCCTGGTCGCCGAAGCGGGCCTGGGGCTCGCGCCGGGCAACGCCTTCGCGCCCGAGGCGCAGGGCTGGCTGCGCTGGTGCTTCGCGTCGAAAGACCCGCAGCGGCTGGTGCAGGGCGTGGAGCGGCTGCGCGGCTGGCTGGCGAAGCAGGCGCGCTGAGGTTTTCCGGCATGGCGTCGTCGTCGAGCTTCGCGCCCGTCGATGCCGTGCGCATTCGCGGCTCGGCGCTGCCGGGCCTGCAGGCGATCGCGGCCGAATCGAAGCGCAGCTTTCCGCGCCACATGCACGACGTGTTCGGCATCGGTGTGATGGACCGCGGCGGACAGCGCTCGGCCAGCGGGCGCGGCGCGGTCGAGGCGGTGCGCGGCAATGTCATCACGGTGAATCCGGGCGAGGTGCACGACGGTGTCGCGATGCGCGGCGAAGCGCGGGCCTGGCGCATGCTGCATCTGGTGCCTGCGCTGCTGTCGGATGGTGTGCCGCCGGGGTTCGAACTGACGCGGCCGGTGCTGAGCGATCCGGCGCTGCGGCAGGGCTTCGACCGGTTGTTCGCGGCCGTGGTCGAAGGCGACGACGCGATGGCGCTGGAGCAGGGCGTGCTGCAACTGCTGCGCGATGCGCCTGGCGCGCGGGCCCCGGAATCGCCGAAACGCGTGGCACCGGCAGCGATGGAGCGTGCGCGTGCACGCATCGCCGACGACTGCATCCATGCGCCCACGCTCGCCGAACTGGCGCGCGAGGCAGGCCTGAGCCGCTACCAGCTGCTGCGCGGCTTTGCGGCGGCCTTCGGGCTGCCGCCGCATGCCTGGCTGCAGCAGTGCCGGCTGTCGCGCGCCCGCCGGCTGATCGCGCAGGGCAGGGCGCTGGCCGATGCCGCGGCCGGTGCAGGCTTCTCTGACCAGAGCCACATGACGCGGGCCTTCGTGCGCTTCCTGGGCTTCACGCCCGGGGCGTATGCGGCGGCGCGCTAGTGTGCTGTCCCGCTGATACGCGAGCAAAGTCGATGCAGTTTTTCGAGGATCGAGTCGGCTGTGGCGGTCCAGGCGAAGGGCTTGCAGGTCTGGTTGTAGGAGGCGACGAAGTGGTCGATCTTG
>Ga0209051_1003458_pt1 | contig 10342 bp, 6 predicted proteins | sample AraplaCvi_mMS_r2_2_FD_184286 | JGI IMG/M metagenome (GOLD analysis project Ga0209051, IMG submission 184286) | Arabidopsis root microbial communities from North Carolina, USA - plate scrape MF_Cvi_mMS_r2 (SPAdes) (version 2) | ecosystem: Host-associated > Plants > Roots > Endosphere | place: USA... | reverse complement strand
GCGGGCCCCCATCGCCCCTGCACCCGGAAGACGACGGCCGAGATGCGTGCAGCGGCCGTGGCTCCGGAAGTCGACGAAGAGACCGCCGCGCTGCGCTCAGGCCCCTGCGGGGCGCCCGTGCTGGCCGTCGACGATCCCCGGAGTCTACGCGGCCCGGCTGAACGCCGTTCCGGTTTCACCTGGTCACGTCTCGTCGCCGCCCATGACGCACGGCGGGCCGCCCGCGAAGGAACGCTTCCTTGAACGCGCCGGACTCCCGTCTTCCCGACGACGCGGTGCTCGAGCCCGCGCCTGCCACCACGAGCGGGTCCGCGCGGGCCGACCACAGCCGCTTCGTCCAGCGCGTGCGCCGCCGCTACGGCGCCGAGCTGCACCGGCTGCCGCCGGGCCTGCCGGATGTCGCCACCATCGACGCGCTGATCGCGGGCCTCGAGGCCAGCGGCGCGAGCGTGATGAGCGCGTTGCGCGTCGCGCGGCAACTCGTGCTCGAGCGGCTCGCGGTGCTCGACATCGAGGAAAGCGCCGACCAGGCCGACGTCACCCTCGCGATGACCCACCTCGCCGAGGCCACGCTGGAGCGCGCTCTCGCGCAGGCCCGAGCCGATGTCGACCCGCGCTGGGGCGTGCCGCGCAACGGGGCCGGCGAGCCCGTGGACTTCTGGATCATCGGCATGGGCAAGCTCGGCGCGCGCGAGCTCAACGTGTCCTCCGACATCGACCTGATCTACGTCTACGAGGAAGACTCGCAGACCGACGGCGAGCAGCCCGTCAGCTCCCAGGAGTACTTCGGCGCCATCGCGCGCCGCATGTACGCGCTGATCGGCGAGACGACGGACGACGGCTTCGTCTTCCGCGTCGACCTCGCGCTGCGGCCCAACGGCAACTCCGGGCCGCCGGTCGTGAGCCTGTCGATGCTCGAGGAGTACTTCCTCGTCCAGGGCCGCGAGTGGGAGCGCTTCGCGTGGCTCAAGAGCCGCGTCGTCGCCCCCCGCTCCGCCATCGCGAGCGGGCGCGCGCTCGCCCTGCGATCGCTGGTGGCGCCCTTCGTCTACCGGCGCTACCTCGACTACGGCGTCTTCGAGGGCCTGCGCCAGCTCCATCACAAGATCCGCGAGGAGGCGCAGCGCCGCGCCGCGGGCCGCCCCGAGCGCGCCAACGACGTCAAGCTCTCGCGCGGCGGCATCCGCGAGATCGAGTTCATCGTGCAGCTGCTGCTCGTCGTCCGCGGCGGCCAGTTCCCGGAGATCCGCACGCGCTCGACGCTGAAGGCGCTCGCCCGGCTCGGCGCCGTGGGCCTGATGAAGCCCGAGACGGCGCAGCGCCTGCACGAGGCCTACGTCTTCCTGCGCCGCGTCGAGCACCGCATCCAGTTCCTCGACGACCAGCAGACGCACCTGCTGCCCACCGCGGACGGCGACCTCGGCTGGATCGCCGCCAGCATGGGCCTCGCCTGCCGCAGCGACGCGTGCGAGCTGATCGACCGCCTGTGCGAGATCCGCGAGTTCGTCTCGACCGAATTCGACACGCTGCTGCACGACGGCCGCTCGCCGCCGCCGCGCGCGGGCGGCTGCCGCGGCAAGTGCGGCAACGGCCCCGCGGCGCAGCTCGATAGCGAGAGCTGGCTCGATCGCCTGCCGCCGGAGCTCGGCGAACGCGTGCGCGCGTTCGCCGACAACCCGCGCGTGCAGGGCCTGCGCGACGAAAGCAAGCTGCGCATCGCCAAGCTCGTGCAGCGCGCCGTCGACGAGATCCGCTCCGGGCACTGCACGACGGTCGCGGCGACGCGCTTCGTCGACTGGATCGAGCCGCTGCTGCGGCGCGAGAGCTACCTCGCCCTGCTCGTGGAGCGCCCGAACGTGCAGCGCCGCCTGCTGCGCCTGCTGGGCCTCGCGCGCTGGCCGATGCGATACCTGATGATGCATCCGGGCGTGATCGACGAGCTCGCGGACGAGCGCACGATGATCGAGCGCTTCGACCCGCGGGCCTTCGACGCCGAGCTCGAGTCCCGCCACGAGGCCTGGCATCGCTCGGGCGAGGCCGACGAGGGCGCGCTGCTCGACACGCTGCGCCGCGCGCACCACGCCGAGGTCTTCCGCACGCTGGTGCGCGACGTGGAGGGCCGCATCACCGTCGAGGCCGTGGCCGACGAGCTCTCGGCCCTGGCCGACGCCGTCCTCGCCTGCACGCTGCGCTGGGCCTGGGGCCACCTGAAGCAGCGGCATCGCGAGACGCCCCGCGTCGCCGTCATCGCCTACGGCAAGCTCGGGGGCAAGGAGCTGGGATACGGCGGCGACCTCGACGTCGTCTTCCTCTACGACGACGCCGGCGAGGCCGACCCGTACCGCGTGCAGGAGATCTACGGCGCGTTCGTGCGCAAGCTGATCACCTGGCTCACGCTGCGCACCGCCGCGGGCGAGCTGTTCGACATCGACACCGCCCTGCGGCCGAACGGCAACTCCGGCCTGCTCGTCACCTCGATCGACTCGTTCGAGCGCTACCAGCGCGGCCGCGGCAGCAACACCGCGTGGACGTGGGAGCACCAGGCCATCACCCGCGCGCGCTACTGCGCGGGCGACGCGGCGCTGGGCGAGCGCTTCGAGGCCACGCGCCGCGCCGTCATCGAGGCCGACCGCGATGCCGAGGCCCTGCGCCAGGAGATCGCGGCGATGCGCCGGAAGGTGCGCGACGCGCATCCGCAGCGCGACGAGCGCATCGACGCCAAGCACTGCGAGGGCGGGCTGATGGACATCGAGTTCGCGGTGCAGTACCTGATCCTCGCGCACGGCCGCGCCCACCCCGGCCTGCAGGACAACCTCGGCAACATCGCGCTGCTCAAGCGCGCCGAGGAGGCGGGGCTGCTCGATGCCGGCATCGGCAGCGCGGCCGCCGACGCCTACCGCGAGCTGCGGCGCGCGCAGCACCGCGCGCGCCTCGACGAGCAGCCGACGCTGTTCCCGCCCGAGACCCTCGCGCCCGAGCGCGCTGCGGGCCGCGCGCTGTGGCGCGCGGTGTTCGGCCCCGGTTCGTGAGCGGCACGCGAGCGGTGCGGGAGCGCCTCGCGGCGCCCGGCGCCTCCTGGCTGCTGCTGGCCCTCGGGCTGGCCGCGGGCGCGCTCGCGGTCACCCTCCCGGGTGGCGGCGCGCTCGCGCACACGCTCGACTGGCAGCCCGGCCGCTCGTGGCCCGAGGCGTGGCGGCCGTGGACGAGCGCCTGGGTGCACTGGAGCGGGGCGCACCTGCTCGTGAATCTCGCGGGCGCCGCCGTCGTCGGACTCGTGGGCTGGCGCGCGCGCGCCACTCGCGGCGCCACGCTCGCCTGGTTCCTCGCCTGGCCGCTGACCCAGGTGCTGCTGGCGCTGCCCGGCACGTCCGCGGGCCACGGCCTGCTGCATGCGGCCCGGCCCATGGCGCACTACGGCGGGCTCTCGGGCGTGCTGCACGCGGGTGTCGTCGTGCTGGGCCTCGCGCTGGCGTTTCCGCGCTCGCTGGCCGGCCGCGGTGACCCGGACGACGCGCTCGCGCCGCTCACGCCCGCACAGGCCGCGCGCCACCGCATCGTCGGCATCGGCCTCGTCGCGGGGACGCTCGCGAAGGTGCTGCTCGAGGCGCCGTGGGATCTCGCGTTGCGCCCGAGCGCGCTGCTGGGCATCGAGGTCGCGCCGCTGGCGCATGCGTGCGGGATCGCGGCGGGCGTGATCGGGTGGGCGGTCGTCGCGATCCTCTCTCGATCGGCGAATACGGGGTCAGGTCTTCGGACCTGACCCCGCATTGACCTCACTGCACGAGGCTGCACACGATCGCGCCCGGCGCCGCGGTGTCGGACACCTCGATCGACGAGATCCCGAATTCGACGCTGCCGATCGCGCTGGCCGACTGGTAGACCAGCGAGATGTCGGTGATGTCGCCCGGCACGAAGCCCCCGTTGGCCGGCACGAAGCCGGCATACGGGAACTCCACGCTGAACGGCCGGTTGAGCGCCCCCACGTTGCAGCCGTTCTGCCCGCGGCCGGCTCCCGTGAACATCAGGATGTTGAAGTTCAGCGGTGCCGACAGGCCGACGAAGTTCACGCGCACGCGGTCGAAGGCCGACAGGTCCTGGTTCATCGGCCCGTAGCCCTGGTCGATGCGCGGGAAGGAGTCGAAGCCCGCGCTCTGCACGAACGCGTTCGCGCCGGAATGGGCGCGGTCGGCGACATACCCGTAGCTCGCGCCCTGCTTGAACTCGTTCGCCGTCCTGCAGGCGGCGCCCGTGCACAGCGTGAGCGTCGTGTGGCGCGAGCCGCCGATCATGCTGCCCGTCTGCGAGGAGTTCTCGCTGCCGGACTCGATCCACTTCGACTGGTAGTGGCCGCTCGAGAAGTCGTCGATCGCCTGGTGGTTCTCGGCGATCGCGTGCGAGGCGGTGGCGCAGGCGGCGACGGCCGCGAGCGCGGGGAGGAGACGAGGATTCATGGACTGGACTCCCTTGAGTTGGGGGTGGATGGAAGCGCCGGGCCGCGCGTCATTGCGGATGGAACTGGCAGATGTACTGGCAGCCCGATCCCGGGTAGCAGGCCCACCAGCAATGCGTGCCGCCGAGGGCGACGCGGGTGGGCGCGGGGACGGCGAGCGCATCGGCCGCCGCGCGCGGCGCGATGGCGTGCGCGCCGCCGGCCAGCGCGCACGCCGCGGCGACGAGGAGGACGTGGATCGCTGCGAAACGGAATCGGGTCATGGCGGATCTCCCTGGGTTCGATCCGGCCTCCGCGAAGGACGCGGCCCGCCGCCGGAGGCCGGAAGGCGGAGGGCCGGGCGGCAAGGGCCGCCTGCATGGGTAAGGACGTCCCGGCGCGTCCATACCCGACACCCCTATGACGTGGGGTCGCGCGCATCGGCCTCTGCCACCAAGATCCGCCATCGGCCGGCGCCTGGGTCGCGGGTGCGGAGAGGCGTCATGACGAGTTCCGAAACGGCAGCCGTGGACGACGGCGACACGGTGAGCCGCCTGCTGGCGCGCTGCGCCGAGGGCGACACGCAGGCGCGCGACGCCCTCTTCGCCGAGCTCTACCCGGGCCTGCGCAGGCTCGCCCATGCGCGCCTGCGCGAGCATCGCGACGCGTCGCTGCTGCAGACGACCGTGCTCGTCCACGAGGCCTACCTGCGCGTCGCCGGGCACGCGACGCGGGCGCGCGAACGCGCGCAGTTCATGGCCTATGCCGCGCAGATCATGCGATCGATCATCGCGGACGCGGCGCGCGCGCGCCTGGCCGAGCGCCGGGGCGGCGGCGCGCCCCACCTGCCGTGGGACACGGAGCAGGAGGAGCACACCGCCGACGGCGCGGCCGACATCCTGCGCGTGCACGAGGCCGTGCTCGCGCTGGAGGACGCCGACCCGCGCGCCGCCCGCATCGTGGAGATGCGCTGGTTCGCGGGCTACGAGGAGCGCGAGATCGCCGACGTGCTCGGGGTCACCGAGCGCACGGTGCAGCGCTCGTGGGCCAAGGCGCGCGCGATCCTCGCCGAGGCGCTGCAGGACTGAAGCCGTGGACGACGCCGGGAGACCCGCGATGCAGGCCACGGACATCGGCGAGCTGAGCCGGCTCGTCGACGAGGCCCTGGCCCAGCCGGCCGCCGCGCGCGAGGCCTGGATCGACGCCCTCGACACGCGCCGCGCCGGCCTCGCCGCCGCCCTCCGACGCGTGCTCGCTCGCATGGAGCCCGGCAACGACTCGCCGGGCCTCGGCTCGCTGCCCCGGATGGAGAGGACGGGCACGCGGGCCGAACCCGGCGACCGCATGGGCCCGTGGCGCCTGGCGCGCCCGCTCGGGCGCGGCGGCATGGGCGAGGTCTGGCTGGCCGAGCGCGTCGACGGCGCCTTCGAGCGCAGCGTCGCGCTCAAGCTGCCGCACGCCGAGGCGTCGGGCGGCGTGCTCAAGCGGCGCTTCGCGCGCGAGCGCGACATCCTCGCCGCGCTGTCCCATCCCCACATTGCGCAGCTGCTCGATGCCGGGGTGGCCGATGGCGGGCAACCCTGGCTCGCGATGGAGTGGGTCGATGGCCGCCCCATCACCGGCCACTGCGATGCGCTCGGCCTCGGCCTCGAGGCCCGTCTGCGCCTCGCGCTGCAAGTGCTGGAGGCGCTAGCGCACGCGCACGAGCGCCTCGTCGCGCACCGCGACCTCAAGCCCTCGAACATCCACGTCACGCCCAGCGGCACGGCGAAGCTGCTCGACTTCGGCATCGCGAAGCTCCTCGACGACGACGCGGAGGGCGCGAGCACCGAGCTGACGCGCGCGGGCGGCCGCGCGCTCACGCCCGCCTACGCCGCGCCCGAGCAGCTGGCGGGCGCGCCCCTGACGACCGCGGTCGACCTGTACGCCTTCGGCCTCGTGCTGTACGAGCTGCTGGCGGGCCGGCACCCGTTCGACGGCCTCGCGCGGCCCGCGGGCGCCGAGGCGCCCCTCGCCTCCACGCACGTGGCCGACGGCCCGCGCGCGGCGGGGCTCGACGCCCGCGCGCGCCGGCGTGCCCTGCGCGGCGACCTCGACGCCGTGCTCGCACGCGCGCTGGAGGCCGACCCGGCGCGGCGCTATCGCTCGGCCGCCGCCTTCGCCGCCGACCTCGAGCACGTCCTGGCGCACGAGCCGGTGACGGCGCGCCGCATCGGCTGGCCGGCGCGCGCGGCCCGGTTCGTGCGGCGGCATCGGGCGGAGAGCGCGCTCGCGGGCGCGCTCGCGCTCAGCCTCGCGGCCGGCATGGGCGCCATCGCCTGGCAGTCCGGCCGCGCGCGCACCGAGGCCCGGCATGCCCAGGTCGAGGCCGCACGGGCACAGGCCGAGTCGCGCCGCGCCGAGGCCGAGGCGCGGCGCCAGAAGGCGACGCGCGACTTCCTCGTCGGCGTGTTCAAGGCGAGCGATCCGCGCATCGGCTCCACGCAACCGCGGGGGACGATCACCGCCCGCCAGCTGCTCGATCTCGGCGCGCGCCGCATCGACGCCCGCTTCGCCGACGACCCGCTGACGCGCATCGAGCTGCTGGGCATCGTCGCCGACATCTACGGCGAGCTCGACGAGAACGACCGCTTCGACACGCTTCTCGCGCGCCAGACCGAGCTCGCGGTCGCCCACCTCGGCGAGTTGCACCCCGTCACGATCGACTGCCGCCTGCGCGAGGTCGACGGCCTCGTCACGCGCGGCGACTACGCCGGCGCACAGGCGCGACTTGCCCGGCTGGACGCACAGATCGCGCGCGCCGGCCGCGACGAAACGGCCGATCGCGCCTACTGGCTGCTGCTGCGCAGCTGGACGCTGATGCCCGACCCCGACGCGCAGGCCGAGCGCCAGGCCACGCTCGAGAAGGCGCTCGCGCTCTACGCGCGGGTCGCCCCCGACGACCCGCGCCACGCCTTCGTGCTGGGCGCGCTCGGCAACATCGCGCACGCACGCGGCGACGACGCGCGCGCGGCCGAGCTCACGCGGCGCAGCATCGCCGTCGCCGAGCGCGCGCCCGAGCGGGACGACGGCGCCCTCGCGGTGAACTACAGCAACCTCGGCAAGACGCTGGTCGGCGTCGGCGACTACGCCGGCGCGGAGCAGGCGCACGCCCACGCCCTGGCGCTCGCCGAGGCCACCTACGGCCGCGACGCGTGGCCGTGGTGGATCGCCGCCGCGAATCGCGCCCAGGCCGTGCACCTCGGCGGCGATCGCGAGCGCGCGGACGCGATGTTCGAGGCGCTGATGAAGGTGCTTCCCCCGCCCAGCCACGCCTTCCGCAACGCGCTGGAGGAGAACGCCGCCGCCCGCGCGCGCGAGACCTACGCGCAGCGCCTTGCCGCCGAGGGGCGTCCGGCACAGGCGCTGCCCCTGTACGCGGCGGCGCGCACGGGCTATCTGCACGCGCCGACCTACGAGTACGACCTGCGGCAGCTGCAGGCGGAGTCGGGCGCCGCCGCCGACGCCGCGGGACAGGGGGCGCTCGCGCTGCGCCTGCTTCAGGGGGCGCTGGCCGAGTACGTCGCGAAGGCCCCGCCCGCCGATCCTGGCCGGCTGCGCGCGCAGGAGTCGCTCGCCCGCGCGTTGTGGCGGCAGGGCAGCCATGCGGCCGCCGAGGCGACGTGGCTGCAGGTCGTGGCCGATGCGGGCGGCCGGCCGGTCGCGCCCGTGATCTCGGCCTTCGAGGGCCTCGCGCGCGTGGCGCTCCGGCGCGGCGACACCCCGGGTGCGCAGGCCTGGATCGCGCGCGCCGAGTCGGCGTACGCGCGGGTCGCCGGGCCGCACGACCCGCGGCTCGAGCCGCAGCTCTGGACGACCGAGGCCGAGGTGTTGCTCGCGCGCGGGCTCGCCGGGCCGGCGCGCGAGCGCGCGCGCGAGGCGCAGGTCGCGCTGCAGCGGGAGGATGCGCCGGCGAGCGCCGACCTGCTGGCGGCGCAGGCGGTGTTGAGGCGTGCGGTTCATCCGCCTTCCTAGAAGGCCTCGAATACGGGGTCAGGTCTGAAGACCTGACCCCGTGTTCCGCTTGCAAGCGAGGCGACCGCCCCCATCTGCACGCGATGCGCCAGCCGCCCGACGCCACCTGCCGGGCATCCTTCTCGGTTCGCGCACCCCCTCCTCTCGCACGCGCCCGCCGGTCTGTTTATCATGGCCGGTTGCCCTCTCATCGCCATGCCGTCCGTCAAAGCCCTCGCCTCCGCACCCAAGAAGCCGCAGCGCCCTTCGCCCAAGGAAGCCGGCGACAGCGCGAACGACGCCGCGGGCCGCCCGCTGGCGCAGGCGCTGCGCGCGCCCCACGCCGAGCAGCCCGTGATCCGCGTGCGCGGCGCCCGCACGCACAACCTCAAGAACATCGATCTCGACATCCCGAAGCACGCGCTCGTCGTGATCACGGGGCTGTCGGGCTCCGGCAAGTCCAGCCTCGCGTTCGACACTCTCTACGCGGAAGGCCAGCGCCGCTACGTCGAGAGCCTCTCGGCCTACGCGCGCCAGTTCCTGCAGCTCATGGACAAGCCCGACGTCGACGTGATCGAGGGCCTCGCGCCGGCGATCTCCATCGAGCAGAAGGCCACGAGCCACAACCCGCGCTCGACGGTCGGCACGGTCACCGAGATCCACGACTACCTTCGCCTGCTGTTCGCCCGCGCCGGCACCCCCTTCTGCCCCGACCATGACCTGCCGCTGTCGGCGACCCCGGTCTCGCAGATGGTCGATGCCGTGCTGGCCCTGCCGGAGGAGACGAGGCTGATGGTGCTCGCGCCGGTCGTCCGCGACCGCAAGGGCGAGTTCGTCGAGCTCTTCGCCGACATGCAGGCGCAGGGCTACGTGCGCTTTCGCGTCGACGGCGCCATCGTCGAGGCGAGCGACCTGCCCAAGCTGAAGAAGACCGAGAAGCACGACATCGACATCGTCATCGATCGCCTGAAGACCCGCCCCGACGCCCGCCAGCGCCTGGCCGAGAGCTTCGAGGCCGCGCTGCGCATCGCCGAGGGCCGCGCCATCGCGCTGGAGATGGACACGAACGCCGAGCACCTGTTCTCGGCGAAGTTCGCCTGCCCGATCTGCAGCTATTCGCTGCCCGAGCTCGAGCCGCGCCTGTTCTCGTTCAATTCGCCCGTGGGCGCCTGCCCGAGCTGCGACGGGCTCGGCCAGGTCACCGCGTTCGACCCGGAGCGGGTCGTCGCCTTCCCCTCGCTGAGCCTGGCCGCGGGGGCGGTCAAGGGCTGGGACCGGCGCAACAGCTATACGTTCTCGATCCTGGAGAGCGTCGCGGCCCACTACGGCTTCGACATCGACGAGCCGTTCGAGGTGCTGCCCGAGCGCGCGCGCGAGGTGCTGCTGAACGGCTCCGGCGAGGAGGAGATAGCGTTCACCTACACGGCCGAGAGCGGGGCCCGGGGCGGCAAGCGCAGCGTGAAGCGCCAGCATCCGTTCGAGGGCATCATCCCCAACTTCGAGCGGCGCTTCCGCGAGACCGATTCGGCCGCCGTGCGCGAGGATCTCGCGCGCTACCAGGCCGCCCGCGCCTGCCCCGCCTGCCACGGCACGCGCCTGCGCCGCGAGGCCCGCCACGTGTTCCTCGTGGACGTTGCACCGCCGCCCGCGGAGTACCGCGGACAGCCCCCCGAGGGGGCCCGCGGCCTTGCTCCGGAGCGGCCGGGCGCGGCGGCCGCGGAGCCGGGGTCGCTGCGTCGCCGGCCGATCTACGAGATCGAGCACTCGACCCTCTCCGACTGCCTCGCCTACTTCCAGGAGCTGCAGCTCGAGGGCGCGCGGGCGGACATCGCGGACAAGGTCGTGCGCGAGATCCGCAGCCGCCTCACGTTCCTGAACAACGTGGGCCTCAACTACCTGAGCCTCGACCGCAGCGCCGAC
>Ga0209051_1003453_pt1 | contig 10354 bp, 4 predicted proteins | sample AraplaCvi_mMS_r2_2_FD_184286 | JGI IMG/M metagenome (GOLD analysis project Ga0209051, IMG submission 184286) | Arabidopsis root microbial communities from North Carolina, USA - plate scrape MF_Cvi_mMS_r2 (SPAdes) (version 2) | ecosystem: Host-associated > Plants > Roots > Endosphere | place: USA... | reverse complement strand
TATCTTCGGCCGTGCACTCGGTGACCGCGGCTATCACAAGGAAAAGACCGGCGTTTACTACTACCAAGACCTTGAGCTGTTGCCGAAGCCGGTCGAGGAAGGCGAGGCGCCGGTTCCCGATCCGGACATCGCCGCCAAGGCGCCCGCGACGCGCACCGCCGCCGCGACCAACCCCGACTGGAACCCCGAGGAAGTGGCCCGGGCGGCGGCGCGCGCGCGCGCGGCGCGCCGGCAGATCGCCGAGACGAGTCCCGTCTCTTCCCTGGCCGCGCCCGCCGACCAGCTCGCCGCCGCGCCGGCACCCGCGCCTGCGGCGGCGCCGACGGCCCAGGCCGCTGCCGCGCCTCCCGCGCCCGCGCAGACGCTGCAGCAGGCGGCCGATGCCGGCGACGTCACGGCGATCCGCCAGATCCTCGCCGGTTCGGGCACCCCCGTCGACGCGCCCGACTCCTTTGGCCGGACGGCGCTGATGCACGCCGTACTGGCGCAGCATCCGGCCGCGGTACGCGCCCTCCTGGCCGCCGGGGCCGATCCCAACCGGGCCGACCGGGCGGGCTTCACGCCGCGCGCCGCGGCACAGACCGGTGGCAACGGCGAGATCGCGCAGATGCTCGGCCCGTCGCGCTGAGATCGCGCCCCGTTTTCCGCGAACTCCGCACGCGCTCGCGCGCTTTGCGCGATTTCCTCGGGGAAGTACAGGCGACCGCACCGTGGGCCCGCGTTAGAGTGGGCACATCGGCTGCACCACAAGATCATGACGTCGCCGGGGGTCCCGTTCGCAGCATCGGCCGAGCTCATGGAGAGCTGGCGGCTGCGCACCCGCGACCTGGATGCGTCGTGCCGGCTGGCCCAGGCCGCGCTCGATGCATCGGCCGCGGATCCCCGCGGCACGATCGCCACGTGGGCGCGCTTCCAGCTCGCGATGGGCCGCATCCCGCGGGGGCCCACGGCCGAACTGTTCGCCGAGGTCGCCGACATCCGTCGTTCCTTCGAGGCCCTGCACGACGTGGGCGGCGTGGTGCTGATCGACGCGGCCACGGCCGTCCTGCGCAGCATGCAGGGCGATGGCGCCGCCGCGTGGCGGACGCTGACGGAAGAGGTCGCTCCCTACCTCGATGGCCTGCCCCTCGAGTTCCAGTTCTTCGGCGCGATCTACGTCACCGTGTCGGCGCTCGGCGCCAAGGATCTGCTCGCCGGCCTGCGCTATGCCTATCGCGCGCTCGATCTCGCCCGCGAGCTCGACGATTCCGGCCCCCTCGCACTCGCGCTCTTCAACCTCGGCTTCCTGCACCTCAACTACGGCAGCTTCCACGAGGCCATCGAGCGCTTCAGCGAGGTCATGTCCCTCGCCGCCGAGCATGACCTGGCGAACCGTCGCCGCACCACGCCGCCGAGCCTGATCGTCGCGCACGTTGCGCTCGGCGATTTCGAGCAGGCCGAGGCGCTGTCTGCGCGCTGGATGGCGGAGTTCGGCGCGCTGCCGCTCGACAACCACGTGCTCTATGGCCGGGTGATGGCCATCTACCTGGCCGCACGCACGCCCGCGCGCTGGGCCCTGGCCGAGAGCTGGCTCGCGAACCTCGAATCCGATTTCGCGGCGCGCGAGCGCGGCGAGGGCCTGGGCATGGTCAAGGCCTACATGCTGCACGTCGCCTGGGCGAAGGCCGCGCTGATGCGCGCCCAGGGACGGCACGAGGAGGCCGTGCTCGCGCTGCGCGCCGCCGAGCCGTACGACGCGCTCTGCGAGGTCACCTTCGTCCACATGGTCGTCAAAGAGGAACTGCAGCGCGCGTGCGCGGCGCTCGGCCGCTGGCAGGAGGCGCACGCTGCGATGATCGAGTTCGCGCACCGCCAGGCCAACCTGCTGAGCGGCGCGAACGCGGTGCGGCTGCAGGCGCTGGCCATCCAGCACGCCGTCGAGCGCGAGCGCATCGCGCGCCAGAAGGCCGAGGAGTCCACGCGCCTGAAGAGCGAGTTCCTCGCGAACATGAGCCACGAGCTGCGCACCCCGATGAACGCGATCATCGGCATGGCGCACCTCGCGCTCGCCACGCCCCTCGCGCCCAACGCGCGCGACTATGTCGAGAAGATCCAGCGCGCCGGGCAGACGCTGCTCGGCCTCATCAACGACATCCTCGATTTCTCCAAGATCGAGGCCGGCAAGCTGCAGCTCAGCCCGGACGACTTCGACCTCGACGACCTGATCGGCGACGTCGTGGTGGTCACCGGCCACGATGCCGCCGCTAAGGAGCTGGCCTGGCGCGTCGAGGTCGCGCCGGGCGTCCCGCGGCGCCTGCACGGCGACCCGCTGCGCCTGGCGCAGGTGCTCATCAACCTCGTGAACAACGCCGTCAAGTTCACCGCGACCGGCGGCGCGGTGACGCTGTCGATCGCACGCGAGCCCGAGGCGCGCGAGGCGGCCGCGGGCGGCACCGCGCGCGTGCGCTTCGAGGTGAGCGACACCGGCATCGGCCTCAGCCCGGAGCAGCAGGCCAGGCTGTTCCAGCCCTTCGTGCAGGCCGACGGCTCCACGAGCCGCCGCTACGGCGGCACCGGCCTCGGCCTCAGCATCTCGCGCCGGCTCGTGGAGCTCATGGGCGGGCGCATCGGCGTCGAGAGCGTGCTGGGCCAGGGCGCCAGGTTCCACTTCGACGTGCCGCTCGCGGTCGCCGTCGCCGACGCCTCCGCCGTGCTGCGTGCGCTGCCGGCGCGTGCCTGGGGCGACATGGCGGCGATGACGGAGGCGTCCGAGCCCGCGGCGCCCGCGCGCACGACGCGCGGCGGGCGCAAGGGGCGGGACCGCACGGCGCCGGAGGATGTCGCCGCATCGGCGCCCGGCGCGCCGGCGCCCGGGTCTGCGCTCGCGGGTCTTGCCGCGAACGTGCCCGCCGGCGACGGGCCGTCCGCGCCGGGTCAGGCGCCTCCGGGCCTGGCGGGCCGGCGCGTCATGGTGGTGGAGGACAACCCGATCAACCGGCAGGTCGCCGGCGAGCTGCTCGCCAACGTCGGCCTGCAGGTCGACATGGCGGAAGACGGCACGCAGGCCCTCGCGCTCCTCGGCGCGGTGCCCCCGGATCACTACGACCTGGTGCTGATGGACCTGCAGATGCCCCACCTCGACGGGCACGACACGACGGCCGCGATCCGGGCCGACGCGCGCTTCGACACCTTGCCCATCGTCGCCCTGACGGCGCACGCGCAGCCGGCCGTGCGGGCGCGCTGCACCGCGCAGGGCATGCAGGATTTCGTGACGAAGCCGATCGCGCCGACCGAGCTCTATCGGGTGGTCACGCGCTGGCTGCGCCGGGACGACTCGGCGCCGGCGCCGGGCGCCAAGGACGGGGCCGAGACGCCGCTCAATGGCGCGCCCGTCGCGCTCCCCGAGACGGGTCCGGGGCAGGCCGAGGCTTCGCCGGTGCAGGCGCTGCGCGTGGAGGGGCTCGACGTCGGCCCGGCCGTCGCGAAGCTGGGGGGCGACGTCTCGCTGTACCGCCAGGTGCTGGCCCGCTTCGCGGAATCGAACGCGGGCTTCGCGTCCCAGCTGGCGGGCTGTCGCGCCCAGGGGAGGCAGACCGAGGCCCTGCGCCTCGTGCATACGCTCAAGGGCCTGGCGGGCACGATCGGCGCGACGGCGCTGCGCGATTGCGCGATGGCGTACGAGCACGCGCTCGCCGGCGGCGATCCGGCTGCCGCGTGGCCGGATTCCGCCGCGCTGGTGCAGGCGCTGGAGTCGGCGTTGAGGGCTATCGGCGAGACGCTGGGAGGCGCGGCCAATTGAACGGACAATTGCGCGCGCACCGAAATTGCGGGGCCAGGCCTGAAGGCCAGACCCCACCCTCCCAACGGAGATGGGGGTCAGGTCTTCAGACCTGACCCCGCGTTCGTGGCCCGGCGCCCACGCCCCCGGCCGGTTCATCCCAGCCAATCGTCGGTCCGTCGCACGGCCCTGGGGAGAACGCCCGTGGCCCGGTAGAGTGCGATCTCAGGACCATCCCGCCGCCTTTCCCGTTGGTGCCGTCATCCCCATGTTGTCGATCTCCTCGCTGACCCACGTCTACCCGAACGGCACGCGGGCGCTCGACGACGTGTCGCTCGAGATCCCGCCCGGCCTCTACGGCCTGCTCGGCCCGAACGGGGCCGGCAAGTCGACGCTCATGCGCTGCCTCGCCACGCTGCAGGTGCCGACGGCCGGCGCCATCCGCTTCAACGACATCGACGTCCTGGCCGATCCGCAGTCCCTGCGCACCACGCTCGGCTACCTGCCGCAGGATTTCGGCGTCTATCCGCGGGTGTCGGCGTACGAGATGCTCGATCACCTCGCGGTGCTCAAGGGCCTCACGTCGGGCCCCGCGCGGCGCGAGACGGTGGAGGCGCTGCTGCAGCAGGTCAACCTGTGGGACGTGCGCAAGAAGGCGATCGCGGGCTTCTCCGGCGGCATGCGCCAGCGCTTCGGCATCGCGCAGGCCCTGATCGGCAACCCGACGCTGATGATCGTCGACGAGCCGACCGCGGGGCTCGACCCCGAGGAGCGCAACCGATTCAACAACCTGCTCGCCGAGATTGGAGAGAGCAAGGTGGTGATCCTTTCCACGCACATCGTCGACGACGTCACCGACCTGTGCTCGCGCATGGCCATCCTGGTCGATGGCCGCGTCGTGAGCGCCGGCACGCCGGCCGCGCTGATCGCGGGCCTCGTCGGCAAGGTCTGGACGCGCGCCGTCGAGCCCGGCGAACTGCCCGCGCTGCGCAACCAGTTCGAGCTGATCGCCACGCGCCTGCGCGGCGGCCGCACCGTCATCCACGTGCTGGCCGACACCGCGCCCGATCCGCGCTTCGAGCCCGTCGCCGCCGGCCTCGCCGAGGTCTATTTCTCGACCCTGCATGCGCAGCGCAAGGCACGCGGGCCGGCGACGAGCGAGGCCGCGGCCACCATCGCCAAGGCGGCCTGAAGAAACTCCGGGGTCCCGTCCAGTGCTCGCCCAAGTCGCAGCCTTCGAATGGCGCTACCAGCGCCGCAGCCCGGTGTTCTGGGTCGGCTGCCTGATCCTTTTCCTCCTCACCTTCGGTGCGACCACGGCCGAGCAGATCCAGATCGGCAGCATCGGCTTTGTCCACAAGAATTCGCCCTACGCGATCCTGCAGACGATGGCGGTGATGGGCCTCTTCGCGGTGTTCACCACGGTGGCGCTGGTCGCCAACGCGGTCGTGCGCGACGACGAGACCGGCTTCGCGCCCATCCTGCGCTCGACGTCGATCGGCAAGGCGAGTTACCTGGGCGGCCGCTTCCTCGGCGCCACCGCCGCGGCGCTGGCGATCCTGGCCACCGTGCCGCTGGCGATCTGGGTCGGATCCCTGATGCCTTGGGTCGATCCCGAGAAGATCGGCCCCAATCGCGCGGGCGACTACCTCTACGCGCTGTTCGCGTTCGCGCTCCCGACCCTGCTCGTCACCGGCGCCGCGTTCTTCGCCTTCGCGACGGCGACGCGCTCGATGATGTGGAGCTATGTCTGCGCGGTCGGCTTCATCGTGCTCGACCTCATCGCCGCGATCTCGCTGCGCGACCCCGCGTACGACCGCATCACCGCGCTGCTCGATCCGTTCGGCTTCGCGGCCCTGAACCTCGCGACGAAGTACTGGACGTCGACCGAGCGCAACGAGCACGTGCCGCAGCTCACCGGCTACCTGCTGGCCAACCGCGTGCTGTGGCTGGCCGTGGCGGTCGTGATCTACGCCGTGGCCTACCGCGCCTTCCGCTTCACCATGCGCTTCGAGCGCCCGCGCGCGCGCACGGGCGACGCGGGCGAGGAGCCAGCGAAGGGCGGACGATCGCGGGCGGCGCGCGCAGCACGCGCGCACCGCGCCGAGCTCGAGGCGCTCGCCGAGCACAACCCGGGTGCGGTGCGTGGCGTCGTCGCGGCGGATGCGCGTCGCAACCGGTACGTCGTGCCCGACATCCCCGCCCGCACCGCCGCCACGGCGCGTGCCCAGTGGCTCGCGCTCGCCCGCGTCGACATGGGCTTCGTCTTCCGCAGCCCCGCGTTCTTCGTGCTGCTGGGGATCGGGCTGCTGAACTCGATCGGCGGCATGTGGCTGGGCGGCGACTACTACGGCAGCCCGTCCTATCCCGTCACGCGGCTGATGGTGGAGACCCTCGATGGGTCCTATACCTTCTTCGTCATCCTCATCGCGGGCTTCTATGCAGGCGAGCTGGTCTGGCGCGACCGCGAGCGGCGAATCCACGAGATCATCGACGCCGCCCCCGTGCCCGACTGGATGCACGTCGCCCCGAAGATCCTCGCGATCGTGCTGGTGCTGCTGTCTTCGTTGCTGGTCGGCGTCCTGGGCGGCATGTTCGTGCAGGCCGCGAAGGGATGGCTGCACTTCGACCTCGGCGCCTATCTGCTGTGGTTCGTGTGGCCCTGGTTCCTGAAGTGCGTGATGGTCGCGGTGCTCGCGGTCTTCCTGCAGGTGCTCGTGCCGCACAAGGGCATCGGCTGGGCGCTGATGCTGCTCTACCTGGTGTCGAACGTCGCCTTGCAGAACGTGGGCTTCGACCATCACCTGTACCGCTACGCGAGCGTCTCGCCGGTGCCGCTGTCCGACATGAACGGCATGGGCCGCTTCTGGATCGGGCGCACGTGGTTCGAGGTCTACTGGCTGGCGTTCGCGGCCATCCTGGTGCTCTTCAGCTATGTGCTGTGGCCGCGCGGCGAGGCGACGATGCTGCGCTTGCGCATCCGCCGCATGGGCCAGCGCATGAGCGCGCCCTGGCTTGCCGGCCTCGCGGGCGCCGGCCTCGTGTGGCTAGTCGCCGGTGCCTGGATCTTCTACAACACCAACGTCCTCAATCGATACGCCAGCAGCACGACGCGCGATGCCCGCGCGGCCGACCTCGAGAAGACGCTGCTGAAGTTCGAAGCCGTGCCGCAGCCGCGCATCACCGACGTGACGCTCTCCGTGCAGCTCTGGCCGGACGCGGCGCGCGCGGTCACCTCCGGCCGCTACACCCTCGTCAACCGCACGGCCGCCCCGATCTCGTCGATCTACCTGCAGTGGGGCGAGCGCCTGCGCCTGGATGCGGTGGAACTCGCCGGCGCGACGGTGCAGCAGGAGTGGCCCGGGTTCCACTACCGCATCTATCGCCTGGCCACGCCGATGCAGCCCGGCGAGACGCGCACGCTCGGCTTCACGACGACGCTCGAGGAGCGCGGATTCCCCAATGGCTCGCCGGAGCGCGGCGTCCCCAACGGCATGCCGCTGACCGGCATCGTCGCCAACGGCAGCTTCCTGAACAACTTCGAGATCACGCCGAACCTCGGTTTCGCGCGCTACGAGCTGCTGCAGGGTCGCACCAAGCGTCGCGAGCACGGCCTGCCGGCGGAGCTCCGGCCGCCCGGCCTCGAAGACGACTCGGCGAGGGCCTTCAACGAGCTGCGTCGCGACAGCGACTGGGTCACCGCCGACATCACCATCACCACCGACGCCGACCAGACGCCGATCGCGCCCGGCCGCACGGTCTCCGACACCGTCGCCCGGGTCGACGGCGTGGCGCGGCGCACGGTGCGCTTCCGCAGCGATGCGCCGATCAACCACCTCTTCTCGATCCAGTCGGCGCGCTACGACATCAAGCGCGCGGTGTGGCACGCCCCCAAGGGCGACGTCGACCTCGCCGTCTACTACGAGCGCGGCCACGAGTTCAACGTGGATCGCATGCTCGCCGCGATGAAGGCATCGCTCGCGCTGTTCAGCGAGAAGTTCTCGCCGTACCAGTTCGAGCAGGCGCGCATCCTCGAGTTTCCGTACGCCCCGTTCGCGGAATCGTTCGCCAACACGATCCCGTATTCGGAGAACATCGGCTTCATCCAGCAGCTGACCGATCCCGAGAAGATCGACGTCGCCACCTACGTCACCGCGCACGAGATCGCGCACCAGTGGTGGGCCCACCAGCTGCTCCCGTCGGGGCAGCAGGGCGCCCCGATGCTCACCGAGACGTTCGCGCAGTATTCGGCGCTGCTCGTGATGGAGCGGATGTACGGCCGCGACCACGTGCGCCGCTTCCTGAAGTACGAGCTCGATCGATACCTCGGCTCGCGCGGCGCCGATCCGATCGAGGAGCTGCCGCTGAACCGCGTCGAGGACCAGCCCTACATCTTCTACCGCAAGGGCGCGCTCGCGATGTACTGGGCCAAGGAAGTGCTCGGCGAGGAGGTGCTGGATCGCGCCCTGCAGAAGCTGCTGGCGCAGTACGCGTTCAAGGCCGCGCCGTATCCCAACACGCGCGACTTCCTGGCCATCCTGCGCGCCGAGGCGGGCCCGCGCCACGATGCGCTGATCACCGACCTCTTCGAGAAGATCACGCTGTTCGACCTGAAGGCCAGCAACGCGCGCGCCACCCGGCGGGCGGACGGCCACTACGACCTCACGTTCGACGTCGACGCGCACAAGGCCTACGCCGATGGCGCGGGCCGCGAGACCGAGGCGCCGATGGACGAGCTCGTCGAGGTCGGCGTCTTCACGGCCGAGCCGGGCCGCCGGCAGTTCCAGTCGTCGGACGTGCTGGTGCTCGAGAAGCGGCGGATCGAATCGGGGCGGGCGCACGTGAGCCTGGTCGTCGACCGCGCGCCGGCGTGGGTCGGGATCGATCCCTACAACAAGCGCATCGACCGCAACTCCGACGACAACCTGGCCAAGGTCACGATCGAGTAGGTCTTCCGGGTCGGCTCTCCGTGCGCCGCGCCGATCGCCCTTGCGATCCGGGCAAGCGTCCTCATCTACCCAGGATTCGAGGACCCTTGCCATGAACCGGTTGTGGATCATCTCCGCCGTGGTGCACGCCTACGTCGCGCTGCGGCTCGTGCCCGGCGTCGCGCAGTTCGCGGGCCCGGGCGCGGCGCTCGCCCTGGGCGTCCTGCTGCTCGCCTCGGCGGCGCTGGTGCCGATGTCCCTGCGCCGCCATCGCCGGCGCCGGAGCGTGGCCGAGCAGCGGCGCGACGATCGCCTCGCCTGGGTGAGCCTCGGGCTCATGGGACTGTTCTCGTCGATGTTCGTGCTGACCCTCCTGCGCGACGCGGCGCTCTTCCTGGCCGGGCTCGTGAACCTCGTCGGCGGGCCCGCGCCCGTCCCGTCCTGGGTGAACGGCAGCGCGGCCGCGGTGCCCGTGGTCGCGCTCGCAGTGTCGCTGGTCGGCCTGTGGAACGCGCGCCGTCCGGCCCGCGTGAAGCGCGTCGACGTGCCCGTGCGCGACCTGCCGCCCGCGCTCGAGGGCTTCCGCATCGCGCAGATCAGCGACCTGCACGTCGGGCCCACGATCAAGCGCGATTACCTGCAGCGCATCGTGGAGTCCGTCAACGCGCTCGAAGTGGACGTGGTCGCCGTCACGGGCGACCTGGTCGACGGCAGCGTGGCCGACCTCGGCCCGCATGTCGCGCCACTCGCGAACCTGCGCTCGCGCCACGGCAGCTTCGTCGTCACCGGCAATCACGAGTACTACTCGGGCGCCGAGCCGTGGATCGCGGAGCTGCGCCGCCTCGGGCTCACCGTGCTGATGAACGAGCACGTGGTGCTCACGCACCCGGGCGCCTCCGGCCGGGAACGCGCCCCGCTGGTGCTCGCGGGCGTGGCCGACTGGTCGGCTCATCACTTCGAGCCGAGCCATCGCAGCGATCCGCACCGCGCGGTCGCGGGGGCGCCGCGGGCCGCCATCAAGGTCCTGCTCGCCCACCAGCCGCGCAGCGCCGCGGCGGCCGCCGATGCGGGCTTCCACCTGCAGCTCTCGGGCCACACGCACGGCGGGCAGTTCCTGCCCTGGAACTTCTTCGTGCGTTTCCAGCAGCCCTTCACGGCGGGCCTGCATGCGCTGCGCGACCTCTGGGTCTACACCAGCCGCGGCACGGGCTACTGGGGGCCGCCCAAGAGGTTCGGGGCGCCGTCGGAGATCACGCACCTCCGGCTCGTGGCAGCGTGACATCGAATGCCGGGGTCAGGTCGGAGACCTGGCCCCGTCTCCGCGCGTCACGGGGTCAGGTCTCCGACCTGACCCCGGCATTTCGCCGACGCACCCAGGCGCGTCGGTTAACCTCGCACGATGCGCACCGTCCACCACGCCCTGACCTCGGCCTCGCCCGGCGCCCGCATGGAACTCCTGAGCCTGCACTTCGGCGAGTCGGGTGCGAGCCCGAAGGCCACGCTGCAGGCGGCGCTGCACGCGGACGAGATCCCGGGCCTGCTCGTGGCGCACCACCTGCGCGAGCGACTCGCCGCGCTCGAGGCCGCGGGGCGCATCGTCGGCGAGGTGGTGCTCGTGCCGGTGGCCAATCCGGTGGGGCTCGCGCAGCGCGTGCTGCACTCGCCGCAG
>Ga0209051_1003451_pt1 | contig 10358 bp, 9 predicted proteins | sample AraplaCvi_mMS_r2_2_FD_184286 | JGI IMG/M metagenome (GOLD analysis project Ga0209051, IMG submission 184286) | Arabidopsis root microbial communities from North Carolina, USA - plate scrape MF_Cvi_mMS_r2 (SPAdes) (version 2) | ecosystem: Host-associated > Plants > Roots > Endosphere | place: USA... | reverse complement strand
CGGCATCGACGTGCCCTGCGCCAAGGTGCAGCGCATCGACGAAGTGCTGGCCGACCCGCAGATCCAGGCGCGCGGCATGGTGGTGGAACAGGAGCACCCGGTGCTGGGCAAGATCCGCTTGCCCAACCTGCCCTTTCGCATGTCGGGCAGCGACACCTCCATCACGCAGGCGGCGCCGGAACTCGGCGAGCACAACGCCGAGATCGCCGCGAGCCTGGGCTACGACGCCGCCCAGATCGCCGAGATGCAGGCCGACGGCGTCCTCTACAGCGCATGAGGAGGAGGGCAGCATGACAGACCGCTACGCCGTCATCGGCAATCCCATCGGCCACACCAAGTCGCCCCTGATCCACGGCAGCTTCGCGCAGGCGACCGGCCAGGACATCGAATACGGCGCCATCGAAGGCTCGCTCGAGCGCTTCGCGGACGACGTGCACGCATTTCGCAAGGCGGGCGGGCTCGGCCTGAACGTGACAGCGCCATTCAAGCTGCAGGCGCTGGCCCTGGCGACCGAGCGGCTGGAGCGTGCCGAACTGGCCGGTGCCACCAATGCGCTCAAGTTCGAAGGCGACCGCATCATTGCCGACAACTTCGACGGCGTGGGGCTGACCAGGGACATCCAGAGCAACCTGGGTTTCGCCCTCAAGGGCGCGCGCATGCTGGTGCTCGGTTCGGGCGGTGCGGTGCGCGGAGCCTTGTTGCCCTTTCTCGCGCAGCAGCCGGCCGAACTGGTGCTCGCGAACAGGACCCTGTCGAAGGCGGTCGAGCTCGCTGCGCAGTTCGCGGTGCACGGCCCCGTGCACGCCTGCGCCTACGCGGACCTGGCCGGGGAGCGCTTCGACATCGTCATCAACGGCACCTCGGCCAGCCTCAAGGCCGAACTGCCACCGGTGCCGGCGGAGACCTTCCAGAACGCAGGGCTGGCCTACGAACTGGCGTACGGCAAGGGCCTGACGCCCTTCCTGCGGCTCGCGCAGAACGCCGGCGTGCCCAAGCTCGCCGACGGCGTGGGCATGCTGGTCGAGCAGGCGGCGGAAGCCTTCCTGTGGTGGCGCGGCGTGCGGCCCGACACCCGCCCGGTCATCGAGCGCATGACCGTCCCGCTGGCCTGAGGCCGCTATAGCTGCAAGAAGGAAAGACCCCATGAAGATCCTCATGCTCCACGGCATCAACCACAACATGTTCGGCAAGCGCGATCCGAAGCAGTACGGCACCACGACGCTCGCCGAGATCGACGCGAAGCTGCAGGCGCTCGGCAAGGAACTGGGCACCGAGGTCGAGAGCTTCCAGACCAACAGCGAAAGCGCCATGTGCGAGCGCATCCACCAGGGCTTCGCCGACGGCGTCGACGCGGTCCTGATCAACGCAGGCGCATGGACGCACTACAGCTACGGCATCCGCGATGCGCTGGCGATCCTCACGGTACCGGTGGTCGAGCTGCACATGTCCAACATCCATGCGCGCGAGGAATTCCGGCATCACTCGGTGTTCGCGGACATCGTGAAGGGCCAGATCTGCGGCTTCGGCCTGGACAGCTACCTGCTCGCCTTGCGTGCTGCCGTGTCGGCGGCGCGAAGCGCTCTCTAACGAGAAGCAAGTTGCGCGAGCCCGCCCGGAGAAGCAGGGCGACGTCGAAGCGGGTTCGCAGAGAGATATCCGTGCCGCTTGAGGAACATGAGGCGGACGGTTGCGAGGAGCTGGGGCCGGCATCGACCCAGAGGGGCAAGAAAACGCGGTGTCGCTGATCGCCGCACGCCCGTCTTCTCGATGTCATGGCGGGCGTCGGTGCTGCAACGCCGATCGCAAGAAGACGATGTCGCGTGCAGCGAAAGCATCGGCATCACTGCGCCTTCGAGATGGAATGAACGCAAGCAAGTTGCAGCGCTTCCGGTCATTCCGAAAATGAAATTCAGTCGCTCATTTTCAGAGGCAATTCAGCGCCCGTTGCGGCCTCTGTACAGGTCACACTCCTAAGCCTTGCACTGTCGTGCCGGTCGAACCCGTGCGGACATGGCAAGGGGCAGTGACATTCAATGTCGCGTCGCCGGCTTCTCATGTGACAACGAATGTCACTTTCTGCCGCTGCGTGTCCCTCTCAACACGCGCAATGCATCCATCGGTTTTACCGATTTCATTTCATCGAGCGATCGAAGCGAATGGCATGCGGTTTGCAGATTCATTTGTTTACATATTTGCGGAAAATGACACATTCCTCGGACGACGACAAGAATGCGGCCCTGCTAGACCGGCGCACGTTCTTCATCGGCACGGCGAGCGCACTCGCCCTCGGCACGACCGCTTGCGGGGGTGGTAGCAGCGGAAGTTTTTCGCCGATAGGGGGAGCCACCGCACAGCAGTTACCGGGTGCCACCCCCGCCGCTGTCGCCGGCGCCAATACGCCCGTTACCCCCGCTACCCCCGACACCCCAGCCCCTCAGCCAACCACCCCCGAGCCCCAGGTACACAAGATCGTGCACCCGGGCCTGCTGGTCACGGAGGACGATCTCCAGCGCATCCGCGACAAGCTGGCGGCCAAGGCGGAGCCATGGGTGGGCGGCTTCAACATGATGCTCAGGGCGAACGCCACCAACCTCGATGCGAAGCCGCGACCTCTTGCAACGGTGATACGCGGTGTCGAGGGCGAGAACTACGGCCAGATGATCGGCGACTTTGTGCGCGCCCTTCATCTTGCATTGCGCTGGAAGATCACGAACGACGAGAGCTACGCGAAGAAGGCGGTGGAGTTCCTCAATGCATGGTCCTCGACATTGACCGCCTTGGGCGGCAACTCGAACGTCTATCTCGCCTCGGGTCTCTACGGCAACCAGTGGGCCAACGCCGCGGAACTGATGCGGACCTACCCCGGCTGGGCGAAGGAAGACGTCGCGCGCTTCCAGGCCATGCTGTTGAACGTGTTCTACCCGAAGGCCCACGACTTCCTGGTCAACCACAACGGCACGGAGATCAGAAAGGTCACCCACTACTGGGCCAACTGGGACCTGGCCAACATCTGCGCCGTCTACGCGATCGGCGTGTTCTGCGACCGGCCCGACCTGGTCGCCGAGGCAAGCAACTACTACAAGAGCGGCCGTGGCTGCGGCGCGAGCGCCAACAACGTCTACCACGTGCACCCCGGTTACCTCGGGCAATGGCAGGAGAGCCATCGCGACCAAGGTCACTCCACCCTCGGCATCTCTCTGGCCGGGATGCTGTGCCAAATGGCCTGGAACCAGGGCGAGGACCTCTTCGGCTACTGGAACAACCGGCTGCTGGCCGGCGCGGAATACGTCGCCAAGACGAACCTCGCGGATGCCAATGGCAACGCGCTGTACACGATGCCGTTCGCTCCCTACGACGGTGTCCACGGAGTGGGGACCGCTGCCGCGGGCACGAACAGCCTGCGGCCCAACTGGGACCTCATCTACAGCCACTATGTGAGCCGCAAGGGCCTCTCGGCCCCCTGGACCAAGGCGATGCTCGACAAGATCCGGCCAGAGCGCGTCGACGGCGGTGACCAGCCGGGCATCGGCACGCTGCTCTATGCGCGCGATCCGGTCCCTGCCGCCAGGCCCAGCGGGCTGAGCGCGTTCCTGAACGACGGAAAGGTGCAGCTGTCGTGGTGGGGTACCGCAGGCGCTTCCCAGTACCTCGTGCAGCGCGCGACCTCGCCGAACGGTCCGTTCACGACCCTTGCGCCGGTCACCGAACCGCGCACCTACACCGACGATCCCGACCAGGGCACCTGGTACTACCGGATCGACGCGGTGACCGACGCCGGAGAGATGACCGGCGCGGATACCTTGCGCGTGGCGGTCCCCGGCGAGCTGTGGTTGCATCTGCCGCTCAACGGCGATGCCAACGACGCCAGCGGCCGCGGCCTGAACGCGCAGTTGAAGGGCGGCACGAGCTGGGGCGAAGGACGCAACGGCGGAAGCGCCGTGCAGCTCGACGGCCGCAGCGGTCATATACAGCTGCCCGACGGAGCCGCGTCGGCCCTGGGTGACTTCACGATCGCGGTGTGGGTCTACTGGGATACCGCGTCGGTCATCGCACGCGTTTTCGACTTCGGTTCCAACGACGTGGCCTACATGATCCTGATCCTGCGCGACGGCAACAAACAGCTGCGCTTTTCAGCCTCGCGCAATCAGTTCTGGAAGGAAGAGTCGGTAGCCGGCGGCGAGATGCCCAGGCGCTGGGTGCACCTGGCGGTCACGCTCTCGGGCACCGTGGGCACGCTCTACATGGACGGCGCGCAAGTCGCCACCGCTGACGGCATCTGGATCAACCCGTTCCAGCTGGGCAACACCACACGGACCTGGCTGGGCCGCTCCCAGTACGGCGGCGACCCGTACTTCAAGGGCCGCATGCAGGACTTCCGCATCTACAGCGGTGCAAAGGACGCGGCCTTCATCGCGGACCTTGCCCGCTGAGCGTCATTGGGCATCCGTGCCGCCTGGACAACCCTGAAACCTAACCGACGTGCGCCTGCACGGGCGCGCCGGTGCTTGTTTTCTTTCACCTTTCGGACTTTTCTCATGGACATTCTTTCTCGACGTTGCGTTTCCGCGCTGATGGCCTCGCTGCTGCTCTTCGGCTGTGGCGGAGGAAGTGGCGGCGGCGGAGGGGCTGGCATTCCGCTGATCGGTACCCCGACGGGCCAGGCTGGCGGCGGCGGTCAATCCGACGGCGGCCAAGGCAACGGCGGCCAAGTGGCCGGCAACACCTCCGGCGGCGGCACCCAGGGCGGCACTGGAGGCACGACCGGCGGCACCGTACCCGTCGCGGCCACCGTCGCCCTGGCGAACAAGCTCGGCAAACCCGCCCGGGTGCTGGTTGGCCTGAGCGCCAATTCCACCGATGACTTGAAGAGTCAGGACATCCACGCCGACATCGTGGAGCACTACCTTGTGGGGATCGTGGGCTACAACGGAGGCGGCTGGCCCGACTGGAACGGGGGCGGCGGTGCCTACGTCACCTCCTTTGCGCAGGCCGCTCAGACCTACGGTGCGGTGCCCATGTTCACGCTCTACCAGATGACGGCGAACGGCGAGGGCAATGTCGGCGCGACCAACGATGTGGCCTTCATGGACAAATACTGGGGCCAGGTCAGGCTGATGTACCAGCTCATCGCGAAGCAGGACAAACCCGTTCTGATCAACGTGGAGCCGGACTTCTGGGGCTTCGCTGCAGGGAAGCGGTCCGATCACGATCTGACGAAACTTCCCGCTCGCGTCATCGGTCAGCCCGAATGCAGCACGCTGCAAGACACCGTCGCGGGCCTCGGCCAGTGCGTCGTGCAGATGGGCCGGAAGATCGCGCCCAAGGCGCTGATCGGGTTCCCGCCTGCATTCTGGAACGGCACGCCCTCCGAGATCGGCGCGATGATGCAAACCGCCGGCGCGAACCAGGCGGACTTCATCGTCGCCCAGACCAGTGACCGCGACGCGGGCTGCCGGGAGGTGACGCCGAGGCCGGACGGATGCCAGAACGGAAGCGATCGTTACTGGGACGCGAGCAACAAGACCAGCCCGAACTTCCACGATTCGCAGAACCAGTATTCGGACTATCGCGCAGCCCTGGGCAACGGCCTGCCCATCCTGTGGTGGCAGACGCCCATGGGCGTTCCTTCCGACACGCCCGGCGGCACCGACGGGCACTACCGCGACAACCGCGTCGACTACATGCTGACCAACACCCAGGAATACGGCGACATGCACACCTTCGGGATCGTCTTTGGCCCTGGCTGGGGCAACCAGACCTCAATCGCTACCGATGGCGGCCAGTTCGCGCGCCTTTCCGCGCAATACCTCGCGCGAGGCGGCGCTGCGTTGAAGTAGCCGGCTCTTGCCGCTTTACGGCTATCGCGCCGAGGCACCGCCATCGACGGGGATGACCGCCCCGGTCATGTAACTGGAAGCAGGCGAGGCCAGCAGCAGGGCCAGCCCCTTGATCTCGTCGACCCGTGCCACGCGGCCCAGGGGAATGTGGGTCCGCATGCGCTCGGCCGATTCGGGAAGGCGCAGGCGACCGCCGTTGATGTTCGTGGCGAAGGGGCCGGGCGCGATGGCGTTCACCAGCACGTTGTGCGGCGCCAGTTCAATGGCAGCCTGCCTGACCAGATTGTTCGCCGCCGCCTTGGACGCGACGTAGGCGTAGCCGGAGAGCGACTCCGAGCGCAGGCCCGCGATCGACGTGGTCACGACGATGCGTCCCTCCCGGCGCGGCTTCATGTGCCGCGCGGCCGCGCGCACGGTGTGCAGCACGCCGTCGAGGTTGACGCGCAGGACCTTGTCCCAGTGCGCGAGGTCGATGTTCTCCAGCTGGCCCGCCTCCACGACGAAGCCGCGTCCTGCGCTGATGCCGGCGTTCGCGAACACGCAGTCGATCGCGCCGTGGCGCGCAGCCATGTCGTCTACCAGTGCATCCACGGCCGCAGCGTCTGCGACGTCCAGCGTCGCGCCTTCCACCAGCGGGTAGCGCGACTTCAGGCGTTGCACCTCCGTGTCCAGCACCTGCGCATCCATGTCCGTCATGAGCGTGCGCGCACCGGCCTCCAGCATCGTTTCCGCGTATGCCAGGCCGAGGCCGCTGGCGGCACCGGTGACCAGCACGTTGCGCCCGGTGAGGTCGAAAAGCGAAGCGATGCTCATGCGGCCTCCGCCTTCTTCTTCATCGGCAGCAGGCCCTCCCAGTGCTCTGCCGCCTCGATCATGTAGTGGACCGTGAGCACCACCTTCTTGAAGTACCAGCGGCCGTCGATGCGCACGTAGGCGTCGTCGAAGCGGCCCACCACGTAGAAGCTCTTGCCGCCGTGCACGGGACGGCCGTCGAGGTAGGACTGGCCGGTGCCCGTGTCGCCGTCGACGCTCACCTCGTGTTGGTGGATGAACTGTCGCGCGTACTGCACGGGGAAGTTCTCGAAGAAGGTGCGGATGGCTTCGCGCCCGAAGACCTCGGGGCGCCCGTTGTAGATGATGCTGGCATCGGGCGCGAAGAGCTCGTGCAGGCGCGGGCCCTGGTCCTCGTTGACCAGCGTGTGGTAGCGCGCACGCAGGGCGCGGATCGCTTCGACGCTTTCGAGTTCATCGACGCGGCGCTCCAGGGCCTGCAATCGTTGCGCGAGCGTCTCATGTGTATCGGTGTTCATTCAGAGTCTCGAGAAGAAAGTGTGTGGCCCGCTGTGGCGCAGGGCCGATGTGATGGGAGAAAGCGCGGCAGACTCATCCCGCCTGGGGATGCTCCTTGCCGAAGTCGTCGAGGATCGCGTTCATGCGCCGCTGGACCGAGCCGCCTGTCTGGCTGTGCGGGATGACGTAGAAGCGCCCCGCGCGAATGGCTGCCAGCGTCGCTGAGGCAACGTCTGTCGCGTCGATGGGGGAAGCTGCCATGCCTTGGTGCACGCGCTCGTCATAGGCCGCCGCGGGCGCGACCGTATCGGCGAGGGTGCTCGGCCGATTGCGCTGCGACACGTGGATGCCCGTGGGCAGCAGCGAAGGGCAGACCACGGTCACGCCGATCGGCGAGGCGGCCTGTTCCAGGTCGCGCGCGAGGCATTCCGAGAAGGCGACCACCGCGTGCTTACTCGCGCTGTACACGGCGGAGCCCGCCAGCGTCGCGAGACCGGCGGCCGACGCAGTGTTGATCACATGGGCCGGGCGGCCGCGTGCGCGCATGCGCGGAACGAAGCTGCGCACGCCGTTGGCGACGCCCAGCACGTTCACGCCCAGCAGCCACTGCCAGTCGGCTTCGGTGGCCGTCCAGGCGGGCCCGAGCACGGCGACACCCGCGTTGTTGAAGAGCCAGTCGACGCCGCCGAAGCGGTCGTCGCAGGCCTGCGCGAAGGCCTCGACATCGGCGGCGCGGCTCACGTCGCAACGCTGTGCAAGCGTGGGCACGCCCATCGAGCGAACGAGCGCCTCGGTGGAGGCGAGCGCCTCCACCTCGACGTCGGCGAGCGCCACGGCCATGCCCTCGCCCGCGCAGGCCAGGGCCAGCGCGCGGCCGATGCCGCTGCCAGCGCCTGTGACAGCAGCTACGGCGGGTGCGGCGAGCGTGTGCGGTATAGACGGCGCGGTCATTCCAGTGTCACTCCGGCCGTGCGCAACACTTCCGTCCACTTGACGGCTTCGCGGCTCACGTAGCCCTGGAACTCGGCATGCGGCATGTCGATGACGAAGCTGCCCGCTGAATCGAGCGCGCTCCTGACCTCCTGCGACCGGAGGGTCTCCGCGGCTTCCGCGGACAGCCGCTTCACGATGCCGTCGGGGGTCTTCGCAGGCGCGAAGAGCCCGCCCCAGCTCAGCGCCTCGATGCCTGCGAAGCCGGCCTCTGCCATGGTCGGAACTTCCGGCAGCATCGGCATGCGCTGGCCGCGCGTGACCGCCAGCGCGCGCAGCTTGCCGCTGCGGATGTGCGGCGCGGAGGTCTGCACGAAGTCGAACATCGCATCGACGTTGCCCGAGACCAGGTCGACCAGCGCCGCCGAACTGGCCTTGTACGGAACATGGGTGAAGCGCGTGCTGGTGCGCGTCTGCAGCAGCTCGAGGCACAGGTGCCCCGAGGTGCCATTGCCGCCCGAGCCGAAGTTGAGCTTGCCCGGGCTCTTCTTCGCGAGCGCCACCAGTTCGGCCACCGAGCCGATGCCGAGCCCCGGGTTGACCACTAGTACGTTCGCGTTGCCCGACAGGCCATGGATGGCCACGAAGTCCTTCACCGGGTCGTAGCGGATCGTCTTGTACAGCGCGCTGTTGGTGCCCTGGGTGCCTTGCGTGCCCAGCAGCAGCGTGTAGCCGTCAGGCGCCGCGCGCGAGACGAATTCGGCGCCGATGGAGCCGCTCACGCCGACCTTGTTGTCAATCACGATGGGTTGGCCCAGGCGGGCGGCGAGCACGCGCGCGATCACGCGGGCCTGCTGGTCGACGACGCTGCCCGCCGAAAAGGGCACTACCAGCGTGATGGGCCGGTTGGGGTAGGTCTCCTGGGCGCGCAGCACCGGCGCGAGTGGGAGCAGGCCGGTGGCGAGTGCGAATTGGCGGCGGTTGAGGTTCATCTGTGTGTCTCCTGGATCAGTTCTGCCTGAGGATCTCGGCCCACGGGGCGTGGCCGGCGAGCACGTCGCTGCCTTCCAGGTCGACCTCGAAGTTCTCGAGCACGCGGCACACCAGCATGTAGTAGCCGATGGTCATCACGATCTCCATCAACTGCTGGTGGGGCAGTTGCGCGGCCAGCGCATCGAACATCCCGGGCGGCGCCTTGACCTGGCGCACCACGGCATCAGTGAAGTCGAGCACGCGGCATTCGAGATCGCTGAACGGGGCCCTGTCGACGCCGCCTTGCGGATGGTCGAGCACTGCCTCGACCTGGGTGAATGGCACGCCGGCCTGCGCAGCCACGCGGCGGTGCTGGGTCACCTCGTAGCTGGAGCCGCACAGCGCGCCCACGCGCAGGATCACCAGCTCGCGCAGCGACACCGGCAGCGAGGAGTGCCGCAGGATGCTGGAGCCCAGGGCCAGGAAGCCCTGCGCAGTGGCGCCGCCGTGGGCCACCATGCGGTAGATGTTGAGAGGAGGGCGCCCGCCCAGCAGTGCGTGGAGTTCCACGGGCGCCGTGGCGAGGTCGAAGTAGGGGATGCGAGCCATGGTCTTTTTCAGTCGAGTCGGATGGCGGCGGCGCGGATCACCTCGCGCCACCGGAGGGTTTCACTGCGCGCGAACTCGGCGAGCGCCTGGGGCGTGCCACCCTGTGGCTCGATCGTCAGTTCGCGCATGCGATCGGCCACTGCCGCGGTCTGCAGCGCCCGGTTCACTTCCTGGTTGAGCCTGTCGATGATGGGCGGCGGCGTGCCGCTGGGCGCCCACAGGCCGCCCCAGGCCGCGATCTCGCAATCGGGCAGGCCCAGTTCCTCGAAGGTCGGCACCTGCGGCAGGAGCGGCAGCCGGCTGCGCGAGGTGACGGCCAGCGGGCGGATCTTCTCGCTGCGGATGTAGGCGAGGTTGCCGGCCACGTTGTCGAAGATCGCGGGCACCTGCCCGCCGAGCACGTCGTTGAGCGCCGGCGCGCTGCCCTTGTACGGAATGTGCGCAAGCTGCACCTTGGCCGCGCGATCGAGCAGCACGAGCGAGAGATGGCCGCTGGTGGCGTTCCCAGGCGTGGCGACGGCGATCTGCTCGGGCTTCGCCCTGGCCATCGCGATAAAGCTCTTGAGGTCGCGCGCCTCGAAGGCTGGGTTGACGCACAGCACGTTGTAGACCTTGCCCTCGAGCGCGATGGGCGCGAAGTCCTTCACCGGGTCGTAGTCCAGCTTCGGATAGAGGCTGACGTTCATCGCGTGGGTCGCGTTGCTGCCGTAGAAGAGCGTG
>Ga0209051_1003449_pt1 | contig 10362 bp, 9 predicted proteins | sample AraplaCvi_mMS_r2_2_FD_184286 | JGI IMG/M metagenome (GOLD analysis project Ga0209051, IMG submission 184286) | Arabidopsis root microbial communities from North Carolina, USA - plate scrape MF_Cvi_mMS_r2 (SPAdes) (version 2) | ecosystem: Host-associated > Plants > Roots > Endosphere | place: USA... | reverse complement strand
TTGGGCGTGAGCTTGAGCGTGAACAGCGTGTCGTCGAGCAGCAGCGCGTCGCGCACGTCGACGCCCAGCGGGGCGTCGGCGGGCAGCTCGAGCAGGCCGCCGTGGTCTTCGGACAGCTGCAGCTCGCGCGCGGAGCAGAGCATGCCGAAGCTCTCGACGCCGCGCAGCTTGCCCACGCCGATCTTGAAGGGCTTGCCGTCCTCGCCGGGCGGCAGCTCGGCGCCGACCATGGCCAGCGGCACGCGGATGCCCGCGCGCGCGTTGGGCGCGCCGCAGACGACCTGCAGCGGGCCGTCGGGCGAGCGCGGGCCGGCGTCGACCTTGCACACGCGCAGCTTGTCGGCGTTGGGATGCTGCACCGCCTCGAGGATCTCGGCGACGACGATGCCGTGGAACGGCGGCGCCACCGGGCGCTGCTCCTCCACCTCGAGGCCGGCCATGGTGAGCAGGTCGGCCAGTTCACGGGTCGAGATCGGCGGGTTGCAGAATTCGCGCAGCCAGGATTCCGGGAATTGCATGATGTCGGGGTCGGATGGGGTCGTTCGACGGGCGGGTCGGGTTCAGCGGAACTGCGACAGGAAGCGCAGGTCGCCGTCGAAGAACTGGCGCAGGTCGTTCACGCCGTAGCGCAGCATGGTGAGGCGGTCGGGACCCATGCCGAAGGCGAAGCCGATGTAGCGCTCCGGGTCGAGGCCGAAGTTGCGCACGACGTTCGGGTGCACCTGGCCCGAGCCGGCGACTTCCAGCCAGCGGCCCTTGAGCGGCCCGGAGCCGAAGGCGATGTCGACCTCGGCCGAGGGCTCGGTGAACGGGAAGAACGACGGGCGGAAGCGGATCTGCAGCTCGTCGGTCTCGAAGAAGGTGCGGAAGAAGTCGGCGAAGACCGAGCGCAGGTCCTTGAAGCTGACGTTCTCGCCGATCCACAGGCCCTCGCACTGGTGGAACATGGGCGAGTGCGTGGCGTCGCTGTCGACGCGGTAGGTGCGGCCCGGGGCGATCACGCGGATCTCGGGCATGGTCGCCTGGCCTGCGTGCCGCTCGGCGTGGGTGCGGGCGTAGCGCACCTGCATCGGCGAGGTGTGCGGGCGCAGGTTGAGCCAGCGGCCCTCCTCGTCCTTCATGTCGACGTAGAAGGTGTCCTGCATCGAGCGCGCCGGGTGGTTCTCCGGGTTGTTGAGCGCCGTGAAGCTCATCCAGTCGGTCTCGATCTCGGGGCCGTCGGCGACGTCGAAGCCCATCGAGCCGAAGATCTGCTCGATGCGCTCGAGCGTGCGCGAGACCGGGTGCAAGCCGCCGTCGCCGCGGCGGCGGCCCGGCAGCGTGACGTCGAGCGCCTCGGCCTTCAGCTGCGACTCGAGCTCGGCCTCGGCCAGGCCCTTGCGGCGCGCGGCGAGGGCCGCCTCGATGCGCTGCTTGACCTGGTTGATCTCGGCGCCGCGCGTCTTCTTGTCCTCCGGCGACAGCGCCGCGAGGCCCTTCATCAGCTCGGTGACGCGGCCGGACTTGCCGACGAAGCGCGCCTTCGCGTTCTCCAGGTCGGCCGGGGTGGTCGCGGCGGAGAACTCGGTTTCGGCGGAGAGCACCAGGGAGTCGAGGTCGTTCATGGCTTTCGTGCTGGAACGTGCAGGAAGCGGGATCTGGAAAAAGAAAAGGCCGGCACCCCGGGTGTCGGCCTTCGTGGCGGCGCGCCGTGCACGCCGCCTTGGCTTGGTCGCGCGCGCTACGCCCCAGCGGGCGCGGCGCGCGACGGATCGAGTTCAAGCCAGCTGAGCCTTCACCTTGTCGACGATGCTGCCAAAAGCGGCGGGATCGTTCACGGCGAGGTCGGCCAGGACCTTGCGGTCGAGGTCGATCTGGGCCTTCTTCAGGCCGGCGATGAAGCGGCTGTAGGTGACGCCGTGGGCGCGGGCGCCGGCGTTGATACGGGCGATCCACAGGGCGCGGAAGACGCGCTTGCGGGTGCGGCGGTCGCGGTAGGCGTACTGGCCCGCCTTCATCACCGCCTGCTTGGCAACGCGGTAGACGTTCTTGCGGCGGCCGCGGTAGCCCTTGGCGAGCGCGAGGATCTTCTTGTGGCGGGCGCGGGCGGTTACACCACGTTTGACGCGAGGCATGTCGGTTTCCTTTCAGTCCGTATCAGAAGATCAGAGACCGGCGAACGGCAGCATCTGCGCCATGTGGCCCATGTTGGTCTCGTGCACGTTGACGGCGCCGCGCAGGTGGCGCTTGTTCTTCGTGGTCTTCTTCGTGAGGATGTGGCGCTTGAACGCCTGACCGCGCTTGACGGTACCACCCGGACGGACGCGGAACCGCTTGGCCGCGCTCTTCTTGGTCTTCATCTTGGGCATGGACTGCTCCTGTTAGGCACCCTGGACCAGGCGAACATCGACGGCTCGATGCTGCTTGTCTGCCTGCCGGGCTTGTGGGGCGGACATCAAAAAGCGCCTCTTGAGGAAGGCGCTTCTTGGGGGATCCGCCGGGTTTTCGCCCGCGCCCGCGCTCTACGCAGACCGGCGAAACCGCAGATTATAGATCAATTCTTCTTCTTGGGCGCCAGGACCATGATCATCTGGCGGCCTTCGAGCTTGGGCATGTGCTCGACCACGGAGACGTCGGCCAGCTCGTCGCGGATGCGCTCGAGCAGGCGCATGCCGATCTCCTGGTGCGTGATCTCGCGGCCGCGGAAGCGCAGCGTGACCTTGCCCTTGTCGCCGTCCTCGGCGATGAAGCGGCGCAGGTTGCGCATCTTGATGTTGTAGTCGCCCTCGTCCGTACCGGGGCGGAACTTCACTTCCTTGACCTCGATGATCTTCTGCTTGGACTTGGCGTCCGCGGCCTTCTTCTGCTCGAGGTACTTGAACTTGCCGTAGTCCATCAACCGGCAGACCGGGGGATCCGCGGTCGCCGCGATCTCGACGAGATCCACGTCGTACTCGCCGGACAGCCGCAGGGCTTCCGTCAGGCTTACGACGCCGAGCGGTTCGTTGTCCGGCCCATTCAGACGCACCATCGGTGCGGTGATCTCACGATTGAGCCGGTGCTTGCGCTCGACATTGGGCATCCGACGGTCGGCAAAGGTAGCGATGGTGCAGTTCCTTCAAGGCGAACCCTGGGCAAGATCAGGGCGCGTAAGCGGGTAATTGGTGCCAGCCCGGGCGAACTCAACCCGCCGGCGGGCCGCGACCTGCTCGAGCAGGCAACGACCCAGGGAGACGGCGGGAGGGACGGTCAGACCTTGGTCGCGATCTCCTCCGCGAGCTTCCGTTCGAAGTCTGCAAGAGGCATCACGCCGAGATCCCGGTTGCCCCGGGCGCGCACCGCAACGGCCCCGCTTGCCTTTTCCTTGTCGCCGACGACGAGGATGAACGGAACCTTTTGCAATGAATGCTCGCGGATTTTATAGGTGATCTTTTCGTTGCGCAAATCGGGCTCCGCCCGAATACCCTGCTTGCGCAGTTCCGCGACCACCTGGCGGACGTAGTCGGCCTGCGCCTCCGTGATCGACGCCACCACCACCTGCACCGGCGCGAGCCAGCTCGGCAGCGCGCCCGCGTGCTGCTCGATCAGGATGCCGATGAAGCGCTCCAGGCTGCCGACGATCGCCCGGTGCAGCATCACCGGAGCGTGCCGCTCGCCGGACTCGGCGACATATTCCGCGCCCAGGCGCTGCGCCATCGAGAAATCGACCTGCATCGTGCCGCACTGCCACTGCCGGCCGAGCGCGTCCTTCAGCGTGTACTCGATCTTCGGGCCGTAGAAGGCGCCGTCGCCGGGCGCGATCACGATCTCGCAGCCGGACGCCTTCAGGCTCTCCATCAGCGCGTTCTCGGCCTTGTCCCAGATCTCGTCGGAGCCGATGCGCGCCGCCGGGCGCGTGGCGACCTTGTAGATGATCTCCGTGAAGCCGAAGTCCTTGTAGACCTTCTGCAGCAGCGCCGTGTAGGCCAGGCACTCGTCCAGGATCTGCTCTTCCGTGCAGAAGATGTGGCCGTCGTCCTGCGTGAAGCCGCGCACGCGCATGATGCCGTGCAGGCCGCCGCTGGGCTCGTTGCGGTGGCACTGGCCGAACTCGCCGTAGCGCAGCGGCAGGTCGCGGTAGCTCTTGATGCCCTGCTTGAAGATGAGGATGTGCCCCGGGCAGTTCATCGGCTTGAGCGCGTATTCCCGCTTCTCGCTCTCGGTCGTGAACATCGCGTCCTTGTACTTCTCCCAGTGGCCGCTCAGCTCCCACAGCGTCTTGTCGATCAGCTGCGGGCCCTTGACCTCGTGGTAGCCGTTGTCGCGGTAGACCTGGCGCATGTACTGCTCGACGCCCTGCCAGATCGCCCAGCCCTTGGGGTGCCAGAAGACGACGCCCGGCGCGTGGTCGTCGATGTGGAACAGGCCGAGCTCGCGGCCGAGGCGGCGGTGGTCGCGCTTCTCGGCCTCCTCGAGCATGGTGAGGTACTGCTGCAGCTCTTCCTTGGTGGCCCAGGCCGTGCCGTAGATGCGCTGGAGCATCTCGTTGCGGTGGTCGCCGCGCCAGTAGGCGCCGGCCACCTTCATCAGCTTGAAGTGCTTGAGCTTGCCCGTGCTCGGCACGTGCGGGCCGCGGCACAGGTCCTCGAACGCGCCCTCGCGGTAGAGCGAGACGTCCTGGTCGGCCGGGATGCTGCCGATGATCTCGGCCTTGTAGGCCTCGCCCATCCCCTTGAAGTAGGCCACGGCCTCGTCGCGCGGCAGCACGCGGCGCGTCACGCGCTCGTCCTTCTTCGCGAGCTCGCCCATCTTCTTTTCGATCGCCGCGAGGTCCTCGGGCGTGAAGGGGCGCTTGTACGAGAAGTCGTAGTAGAAGCCGTTCTCGATGACGGGGCCGATCGTGACCTGCGCGTCGGGGAACAGCTCCTTGACGGCATACGCCAGCAGGTGCGCCGTGGAGTGGCGGATCAGGTCGAGGCCGTCGGGATCCTTCTCGGTGACGATGGCGAGCGACTCGTCGCCCTCGATCAGGTAGCTCGTGTCGACCAGCTTCGTGTGGCCGGGCCGGCCCACGCGGCCGCCGAGGGCCGCCTTGGCCAGGCCGGCGCCGATGGAGGCTGCCACGTCGGCGACGGTGACCGGCTGCGGGAATTCGCGCTTGGAACCGTCGGGCAGTTGGATCGAGATCATCGAAGGACTCCGGAAAACGAAAAGCGCGGCTCGATGGCCGCGCTTTCGGGGATGGCAGGAAAAAAGGGTGTCGGGCGCTTCAACAGGCCACGGCCGGGCCCGCTCCGCGCGGAGCGTCAGCAGGGGCCGTAGTTCGCGGTGTCATAACCCGTCGCGCCTTTCCCGTTCTTGCCAAGTTGGTCTGTTCCCGGATTGTAGACCAGGTCAGTTCGCGTAGAGCTGGTCGTTGTCCACGCGCACGCGCGAGCCCACCTGCACGTTGAGCGCCGAGATCGGCAGCTCCCAGTAGCGCTCGGCGCCGTTGTCCATCCGCACGTAGATGCGGTTCACGGTGTTGTTCTTGTTCTGGTTGCGCTCGATCGCGTTGCCCAGCAGGCCGCCGCCCGCGGCGCCGACCACCGTGCCGGTCGTCTTCGCGTCGTTCATCTGGCGGCCGATCTGGTTGCCGACCACCGCGCCCACGCCCGCGCCGATCAGGGCGCCGACGCCGCTGTCGCGGGCCTTGTCGAGGGTGTCGATGCGGGTGACGGTGCCGTAGCTCGCGTTGGCGTAGTTGCCGTTGCCGCTGCCGTTGTTGTAGGCGCCGTTGGCGTTGTAGCCGCCGTTGTTGTTGTAGCCGGTGTTGTAGCCGCCGCCGTTGACGGGCGCGCTGCCGCTCATGTGCGGCGCGGGCTGAGTGGCGCAGGCGGCGAGCGCGGCCGCGAGGACGAGGGCACCGGTGGTCTTGAATCGGGTGTTCATGGCTGAGCCTCCAGGGTCGTTGGCCGGCCGCGGGAGCGGCAGCCTCTGTGTCGATCAACGCGCGCCTTGGCCGGTGCGACGACCACCTTCACGCGCTCGAAACAGTTCGGCAAGGCCCATGCCCGTGCACCGCTGCCGCGCCTTTACATCGCGGAGACGATGTTGCGGATCGAAACTAGGGCAGCGGCTGCGCCTCGACGCTCGCCGCGCGCGTCAGCTGCTCGAACTCCTCGGCCAGGCGCGCGCTCTCGCGCACCGCGACGCGCCACGCGCGGATGCGCGCCTCGTCGTCGTCGAGGTGGATCCTGAAGTCGTCGCGATCCGGCAGCTTGCCGCCCGGCAGCGCGGCGATCCACTCGCGGCTCGGGCTCAGCACCACCACGTTGGCCAGGCGGGCGCTCGCGCGGTGGCGATGGCGCAGCCCCTTGTCGAGCCAGCCCGGGATCAACGTGCGCTGGAAATGCGGATACAGCACGAGCCCGTGGTGCAGCGAGGCGTAGTCGAGGTGCAGGTGGTAGTCCGTGATGCCGCCATCCCAGTACGGCCCCGGCGGCGCGCCCTCGATGCCCGTCACCGGCTCGAGCCAGAACGGGATCGAGCAGCTCGCGAGGATGCTGCGCGCCAGGTTGCCCGCCCCCAGCGCGACGTGGTGGGTGCGGTAGTCGTGCGTGGCCACCGGCAGCCGGCCGCGCGGGTCGGAGAAGATCACGCGCTCGAGGAAGCCGCCGGTCGCGCGGCGCGAGACCGCGTTCGACGCGAACGCCGCCAGGTAGCCCAGCGGCGTGCGCAGGCGTCCGTCGCGTCCCAGCGCGCGCACGCCGCGGCTGGTGAACACGTGCAGGCGCAGGCGCGGGTTCGAGAGCAGCTCCTGCGCGCGCGGCCCCAGCCGTTCCGCCAGGCGCGCCTCGAACAGCGCCGTCACGTGCGCCGGCGCCGGCGGCTTGCCCGGCGCGTGGTCGTAGCGCTGCGTGATGTAGTCCTCGGCCATCTGGGCGAGCGCCGCGTCGGCGTCCGGCAGGCAGGCACAGGCCATGCGCCAGGCGCCGATGGACGCGCCAGCCAGGTGCACGACCTGCTCGGCGCGCGGCAGCCACTCGCCGAACAGGAAGCGGTCCAGCGGATTGAGGATCAGCCCCTTGGGTCCGCCCGCGGCGGCCGGCACGATGCGCACGTCGCCGGGCTGCAGGCCCCGCTCGCGCAGCCGCTGCCGCGCGATCGGGCCGGCATGGACCTCGAGGGCCTTCATGCGACGCGGGCGGTGCGCATCCCTCAGGGATTCGCGGCGACGACGCCGCAGGCGACGCGGCCGCCCGAGTTGCCGGTCGGCTGCGTGGTGTAGTCGTCCGGCCCCGCATGCAGGATCACCGCGTGGCCGACGAAGCCCTCGGCGCCGCCGAGCGCCACGCCCTTGAGCGTGAAGGTCGAATCGATGCGGCCGCCGGGGTCGGCGAGCAGGCCGGGCATGTCGCCGGCGTGGTGCTCGGCGGTCTGCGGCCCGTGCGCCTTGCGGGTCGGGTTGAAGTGGCCGCCGGCGCTCATGAAGTCGGGGCTCGCGCAGTTGCCGGTCTCGTGCACGTGGAAGCCGTGGATCGAGCCGGGCTGCAGGCCGGTGGCGACGACGCGCACGTCGACCTGGTCGCCGCTGCCGGCGAAGGTCACGATGCCCGTCACGCCGCCGCCGGCGGCGGGCGAGAGCGTGGCGACGGCCGACCGGACGCGCCCGGCGCCGTCGTCGGAGGCCGCGGGTTGGGCGGGCTTGTGGGCGCAGCCGGCCAGGGCGATGGCGGCCAGCACGGAGAGCGTCGACGCGAAGCGCATGGGAGAGCCTTGTGGTGGAGGGAGGAAGCGAAGTCTACGCGGCGGCAGCGCAACGCCCCCGGCCCCCGTCGTCAGGCCACGCGCGCGCGGCCGCTCCGGAAGCGAGCCCGGCCCCCGAGGGGCGGCGCCCGCATCGGCGCGCGGGCCGTCAGCTCAGCGCTTGCCCTGCAGCTTGGCGAAGGCGGCCGCCATCGCGCCCTGCCCCGGCGCCGTGGCACCCGCCCCGGCGCGCGCGCCCCCGCCGCCGCCGCCCGCGCGCTCGTTGCGCGCCGCGGGGCGGAAGCTGTTGTCGGCGTTGCGCGCGCCCTTGGGCGCCGGCTGGGCATCGAGCTTCATCGTGAGCGCGATGCGCTGGCGCGCGAGGTCGACCTCGAGCACCTTGACCTTGACGATGTCGCCCGTCTTCACCACCTCGCGCGCGTCGTTGACGAACTTGTTCGACAGCTGGCTCACGTGCACCAGGCCGTCCTGGTGCACGCCCAGGTCGACGAAGGCGCCGAAGGCGGCGACGTTGCTGACGGTGCCCTCGAGGATCATGCCGACCGCGAGATCCTTGATGTCCTCCACGCCGTCGTTGAAGCGCGCCACCTTGAAGTCGGGGCGCGGGTCGCGGCCCGGCTTCTCGAGCTCGGCGAGGATGTCCTTGACGGTGATGGCGCCGAACTTCTCGTCCGCGTACGCCTCGGGCCGCAGCGACTTGAGCACGTCGCTGCGCCCCATCACCTCCTGGATCGGGCGCTGCGTCGCGGCCAGCATGCGCTCGACGACCGGGTAGGTCTCGGGGTGCACGCCGGTCATGTCCAGCGGATTGGCGCCGTCGCGGATGCGCAGGAAGCCCGCCGCCTGCTCGAAGGTCTTCGGGCCGAGGCCCGCGACGTCCAGCAGCTGCGCGCGCGTCGCGAAGGCGCCGTTGGCGTCGCGCCAGCGCACGATGCTCGCCGCCACCGCCTGGCTCAGGCCGGAGACGCGCGCCAGCAGCGGCGTCGAGGCGGTGTTGAGGTCGACGCCGACCTTGTTCACGCAGTCCTCGACGACGGCGTCGAGCGACTTCGCGAGCTCGCTCTGGTTCACGTCGTGCTGGTACTGGCCGACGCCGATGCTCTTGGGATCGATCTTCACGAGCTCGGCCAGCGGATCCTGCAGGCGCCGCGCGATGGAGACCGCGCCGCGCAGGCTCACGTCGAGCTCGGGCAGCTCCTTGCTCGCGAACTCGGAGGCCGAATAGACCGAGGCGCCGGCCTCGCTCACGACCACCTTCTCGATCTTCGCGTCCGGCGCGAGCTGCTGCACGCGCTTGATGAGGTCGGCCGCGAGCTTGTCGGTCTCGCGGCTGGCGGTGCCGTTGCCGATCGCGATCAGGTTGACGCCGTGCTGCGCCACCAGGCGGCCGAGGGCGTGCAGCGAGCCCTCCCAGTCGTTGCGCGGCTCGTGCGGGTAGACGGTGTGCGTGGCCAGCACCTTGCCGGTGTCGCTGACGACGGCCACCTTCACGCCGGTGCGGATGCCCGGGTCCAGCCCCATCACGACGCGCTTGCCCGCCGGCGCCGCCAGCAGCAGGTCGCGCACGTTGTCGGCGAAGATCTTGATCGCGACCTTCTCGGCGTCCTCGCGCAGGCGCCCGAACAGGTCGCGCTCCAGGCTCAGCGAGAGCTTGACCTTCCACGTCCACGACACCGTGCGGCGGATCAGGTCGTCGGCGCCGCGCTTCGCGTGGGACCAGCCCAGGTGGCGCGCGATGCGCCCCTCGGCGAGCGAGGGCTGGCCGGGGACGAGCTCCTCGTCCAGCACCAGCTTCGCGTCGAGGATCTCCTGGGTGCGGCCGCGGAACACGGCCAGCGCGCGGTGCGAGGGCACCGTCTTCACGGGCTCGGCGTAGTCGAAGTAGTCGCGGTACTTGGCGACGTCGGGGTGGTTCTCGTCCTTGCCCTCGGTCTTGCGCGACTGCAGGCGGCCTTCTTCCCAGAGCCACTCGCGCAGCGAGCCGACCAGCACGGCGTCCTCGGCCCAGCGCTCGGACAGCAGGTCGCGCACGCCGTCCAGCACGGCGGCGGCGTCGGCGAAGCCGGCGTCCGCGTTGACGAAGGCGGCGGCCTCGGCCGCGGGGTCGAGCGCCGGATCGGCGAACAGCTTGTCCGCCAGGGGCTCGAGGCCCGCCTCGCGGGCGATCATGCCCTTGGTGCGGCGCTTCTGCTTGTAGGGCAGGTAGAGGTCTTCCAGCTCCTGCTTGGTCGGCGCGGCGGCGATGGCGTCGGCCAGCTCGGGCGTCAGCTTGCCCTGCTCCTCGATGCTCTTGAGGACGGTGGCGCGCCGGTCTTCCAGCTCGCGCAGGTAGCCCAGGCGCGACTCGAGCTCGCGCAGCTGGGCGTCGTCGAGGTTGTCCGTGACCTCCTTGCGGTAGCGCGCGATGAAGGGCACCGTCGCGCCCCCGTCCAGCAGCGTCACCGCCGCGTTCACCTGGGCCGGGCGCACCTTCAGCTCGGCCGCGATTTGAAGAATGATCTTTTCCAAGGACATCACTGCAGGCAACGGGGAAAGCGCGCGAGTTTGCCACAGCGCCCCGCCCCGTCCGGGACGGCGGACGTGCTAGCGCGCGGCGCCCTGGGCGGGCTGTTGGAAACTGCCGGAAACAGTCGTTTCAGAGCCCCAGGATCCACG
>Ga0209051_1003448_pt1 | contig 10363 bp, 8 predicted proteins | sample AraplaCvi_mMS_r2_2_FD_184286 | JGI IMG/M metagenome (GOLD analysis project Ga0209051, IMG submission 184286) | Arabidopsis root microbial communities from North Carolina, USA - plate scrape MF_Cvi_mMS_r2 (SPAdes) (version 2) | ecosystem: Host-associated > Plants > Roots > Endosphere | place: USA... | reverse complement strand
ACTCGGGCAACTGTTCGGGCTTTGGCGTGGAAGACGGGGTGTGGCGGCCTGGCTCCTACACGTGCTCTAGGCACTGCGCGCTGATGGCCTGCCACACCCCGCTCTCGACTTCACGCTATCTGAAACCAAAGACACAAGCGCGCTTGCGCGCGACATCTTTCGCCCCACCGCTACAGGCCCTGTTGCGATGAGGCGAACGGCGTCGCGCGCAGGGCGCGCTCCTACGGGCGAGCGGCTGCACGTAGCGCGCTCTCCCATCGTGAACCTCGTCGCTGGCGGCGCGGGTGGGCAGGCCCTTGGGGCCGACATGAGCGGAGGGCCGCGTGCCTCTTCGATTTTCGCGAAAGCGGCGCTACGGCCCGGTCCGCAGGTCCGCGCCTGGCGGCCCCAAGGGCCTGACCACCCGCAGCTTCCTCAACCGATCAAAGGCGAGGCGGCGCAAGCCGCTGGTCACACGCATTCGCGCAAGCGAATGAACCGCTTAGGTCAGCGGCCGGGTCGCGAACCCATCGCGCGCAAGCGCGCTCCCACAACATCCGTGGCAACAAAAAGGCCGCGATTGCTCGCGGCCTTTTTGTTACTGCGCCATTCCGATCAGCGCTTTTCGATCGGGGTGTAGGTCTGGTCTTCCGGACCCGTGTAGTTCGCGCTCGGGCGGATGATCTTGCCATCCTGGCGCTGCTCGATCACGTGCGCGCTCCAGCCAGAGGTACGCGCGATCACGAACAGCGGCGTGAACATCGCCGTCGGCACGCCCATCATGTGGTACGCCGATGCCGAGTACCAATCCAGGTTCGGGAACATCTTCTTCAGGTCCCACATCAGCTTCTCGATCTTCTCGGAGACCTCGAACAGGCGCGGGTTGCCGCCATCCGTGCACAGCTTGCGCGCGATCTCCTTGATGATCTCGTTGCGCGGATCGGACACCGTGTACACCGGATGGCCGAAGCCGATGATGATCTCCTTGCGCTCGACGCGGGCGCGGATGTCCGCCTCCGCCTCGGCCGCATCGCGGTAACGCGCGATGATCTCCATCGCCACTTCGTTCGCGCCGCCATGCTTCGGGCCGCGCAGCGCGCCGATCGCACCGGTGATGCACGAATACATGTCCGAGCCGGTGCCGGCGATGACGCGCGCCGTGAACGTGCTGGCGTTGAACTCATGTTCGGCATACAGGACGAGCGAACGATCCAGCGCGTGCGCGTGCAGGTCGCTAGGCTTGCGGCCGTGCAGCAGGTGCAGGAAGTGCGCCGCGATCGAGTCGTCTTCCGTCTCGGTCTCGATGCGCTTGCCGTTGTGGCTGAAGTGGTACCAGTACAGCAGGATCGAACCGAAGCAGGCCATCAGGCGGTCGGCGATATCGCGCGCGCCGGTGACGTTGTGGTCGTCCTTCTCCGGCAGCACGGTACCGAGCACCGAGGCGCCGGTACGCATCACGTCCATCGGGTGCGTGGCAGCGGGCAGCAGCTCGAGCGCGCCCTTCACCGGAGCCGGCAGGCCGCGCAGGCGCTTGAGCTTGGCGCGGTAGGCGTTGAGCTCCATCCAGTTCGGCAGCACGCCGTGGACGAGCAGGTAGGCGACTTCCTCGAACGAGCCCTTCGCGGCCAGATCGTGGATGTCGTAGCCGCGGTAGTGCAGGTCGTTGCCGCTGCGGCCGACCGTGCACAGCGCGGTGTTGCCCGCGGTGACGCCGGACAGGGCAACGGACTTCTTCGGCTTCGGGCCCGTGGTGGTTGCGGTGTCGCTCATGCGTGACTCTCCTTAACCCTTCTGCGAGAACAATGCGTCGAGGCGACGCTCGTATTCGTGGTAGCCGATGCGGTCGTAGAGCTCTTCGCGCGTCTGCATCGTATCGATGACGTTGCGCTGGTGACCGTCGTGGCGGATGGCGGTGTAGACGTTCTCGGCGGCCTTGTTCATGGCCCGGAACGCGGAAAGCGGATACAGGACGATGCCGACGCCGACGCTGCCGAGCTCTTCGGTGCTGAACAGCGGGGTCTGGCCGAATTCGGTGATGTTGGCGAGCACCGGCACCTTCAGCGCATCGGTGAAGCGCTTGTAGGTCGGCAGGTCATAGGCGGCTTCCGCGAAGATCGCGTCGGCACCGGCCTCGGCGCAGGCGATGGCGCGCTCGATGGCCGCATCGACACCGTCGACGGCGATGGCGTCGGTGCGGGCGATCAGGAAGAAGTCCGGGTCGGTCTTCGCATCGGCCGCGGCCTTGACGCGGTCGACCATCTCGCTTGCCGTGACGATTTCCTTGCCCGGGCGATGGCCGCAGCGCTTTGCGCCGACCTGGTCTTCGATGTGGCAGGCGGCCGCGCCGAACTTGATGAGGCTCTTGACCGTGCGGGCGATGTTGAACGCGCTCGGGCCGAAGCCGGTGTCGATATCGACCATGAGCGGCAGGTCGCAAACGTCGGTGATGCGGCGGACGTCGGTCAGCACATCGTCGAGGGTGTTGATGCCCAGGTCCGGCAGGCCAAGGGAGCCTGCGGCCACGCCGCCGCCCGAGAGGTAGATGGCGCGGAAGCCGGCGCGCTTGGCCAGCAGGGCGTGGTTGGCGTTGATCGCGCCGATGACCTGCAGGGGCTTTTCAGCCGCGAGGGCGGCCCGGAAGCGGCTGCCGGCCGAGGGGGGCAAGGGCATGGAAAGTCTCCGCGTAAAGACCGGCATTTTAGCGCGGGGCGCGTGTAAAGGATTGTTGCGGTGCGGGGTGTGGGCCGCCTGGCCTTGTGGGAGCGCGCTTGCGCGCGATTACCCCAGCCGGTGGCCGCAGTCCGGCCCGCGGGCGATGGCCTTGCGGATCTCTTCCAGCGCATTGGGATCATCCAGGGTCGAAAGATCCCCGGGATCAGTCCCCTGCATCAGCGCCTGCAACGACCGGCGCAACAGCTTCCCCGAGCGGGTCTTCGGCAGCGCGCTGACGACATAGACGCAGCCAGGCCTGGCGAGGGCACCCAGCAGTTCGACCACGCGACGCTCCATGGCGTGCGCGACATCCGCAGGGTCATCCGTGACGCCCTGCTTCAACGTGGCGAACACGGCAGGCAGCTGTCCCTTGAGCTCATCCGCGACGCCGACGACCGCCACCTCGGCGACCGCACCCAGGGTTGCGACCGATTCCTCGATCTCGCGCGTCCCCAGCCGGTGCCCGGCAACGTTGATCACATCGTCCGTGCGGCCGAGGATGAAGGTGTAACCATCCGCATCACGCACGGCCCAGTCCAGCGAGCTGTACAACAACTCCCTGAAGTGGCCGAAGTAGCTCCGCTTGTAGCGCTCATCGTCGCGCCAGATGGTGGTGAGGCAACCCGGTGGCAGCGGCGGCTCGATCACGAGCACGCCCTTCTCCCCCGCGGGCTTGTCCTCACCCGTGGCATCATCGATCACCCGCATGCGATAGCCGAACGTGGGGAAACCAGGGGAGCCCGGCCTCACCGGCTTCATGTCGAGGCCGGGCATGAGTGACAGGGCCGGCCAGCCAGTCTCGGTCTGCCAGTAGTTGTCGATCACCGGTTTGCCCGTGCCGCCGCTGAGCCAGTCGTAGGTCGGCTGGTCGAGCGGCTCGCCCGCAAGAAAAATCCACTTCAACGCGGACAGGTCGTACTTCTTCAGCCAGCCCGCATCCTGCTTCTTCAGCATGCGGATGCCCGTCGGCGACGAGAACAGCGTGCGCACGCCATAGTGCTCGCACAGCTTCCACCAGATGCCCGGGTCGGGATTCACCGGCGTGCCTTCGTAAAGGATGGCCGTGCAGCCACCAAGCAGCGGCCCATAGACGTTGTACGAGTGGCCCACCGCCCAACCGACGTCCGACGTGCACAGGATGGTCTGGCCCGGCTGGAGGTCGAAGATGGCGGTCATCGACAGTGCCAGCGCTACTGCGTAGCCGCCGACATCGCGTTGCACGCCCTTGGGCTTTCCGGTGGTGCCCGACGTGTACAGCAGGTAGCTCGGTTCGTTGGATTCGAGCCAGGTGACCGGCACCACCTCGTCGAGATGCGCTTCGCGATACGCCGCGTAGTCGATGTCGCGCCCCGGCACCCACTGCATGCCCTTATCCAGTCCGCGATCCACGACAAGCACGTGCGCCGGTGGCGACACCGCCTCACGCAGCGCGGCGTCGACCAGTGGTTTGTACGGAATGACCTTGCCGCCGCGCATACCCGCGTCGGCGCAGATGAGCAGCTTCGGCTCGGCATCATCGATGCGTAGCGCCAGGTTGTGCGCGGCAAACCCGCCGAAGACGACGGAGTGGATGGCGCCGACCCGCGCGCACGCCAGCATCGCGAACACGGCTTCGGCGATATTGGGCAGGTAGATGACGACGCGATCGCCGCGGCCGACCCCGAGTGCCTGGAGGATCGCGGCAAACGCGTTTACCTCGCGGTAGAACTCGGCGTACGTGATCTCACGCGTGATGCCCGTTTCCGTCGAGACCGCGATGATCGCGGCCTGGTCGGCGCGCGCATCCAGGTGGCGGTCGACCGCGTTGTGGCAGAGGTTGGTCATGCCACCGACGAACCAGCGGCGGAATGGCGGGTTGGACTGGTCGAGGATGTATTGCGGCGGCACCTGCCAGTCGATCAGGTGCGCCTGTGCGCCCCAGAACCCCTCCGGGTCGTCGACCGACTGGCGCCAGCTTTCCTCGTAGCCCATGCGTGTGCCTCCTGTCGAGGCCTTCGAGGGTAGCCGAGCCGGGGATCGGGTGCCTTGCTACGTTGGTCGAGGGTAGGCTGCTACTTCTTGCCCTGGCCGGGGCGGGCTACGTCGTACATCTCCCAGGAGATCTTCTTCAGCAGGGCCTGGCGGTCGTCGCCTTCGGTGTAGAGATCGAAGTGGGTCTTGCCGGGCAGGAAGCGGATGTCGCTCTTCGCGTGGAGGCCGTCGAGGGTGTCCTTGAGCAGCTTGGCCGAGCCTTCGAGATAGAACGTATCCGCGGTGCCGACGATCAGGTGGATCTTGCCGTCGAGGTCCGGCTTCAGCGTCGGCCACTGCGTGCGCAGGCGCTGGGCGATGTCGAAGTGATCGCGCCAGTAGGCGACGACATTGGCGTCGACGGCGCCCGTATCGCGGTTGAACATCGGCATCGGCCGGCCGTCCTGTCCGCGCGGCGAGAACACCCATTCGAACGACGCGAGCTGGCCGCCATAGGCACCGAGTACGCGCTCGAGGCGGGCGAAGGTCTCGAACGTGGCGATGACCTTGCCGTCGTCGCGAACCAGCGGGATCGCGCTGCCATCGGCATGCTTGTACGCATTGGCGTTGTTCGCGTACAGGTCGATGCCGGTGAAATCGTGGAAGTCGCTCGGATCGGGCGAGGTCGACCACGTGCCGCCAAAGATCTTCGGATAGCGCGTCTGCAGCCACAGCGTGGCCCAGCCACCCGACGAGTGCCCGTTGAGGAAGCGCCCACTCGTCTTGCCATCCATGCGGTAGCGCGTCTCGAGCCACGGGATGTATTCGGTGGTGAGCGCCTGGCCCCACGGCCCGTTGTTCACGGAATCGGCGAACTCGTGCGTGCCGGTCGGGCCGGATTCGTCGAGGAACACCCAGATCATCGCCGGCATCTGGTTCTTCGCCATCGCATCCCACACGTTGGCGATGGAGCCGGCATAGCGATCGAACCCACCGCCGAAGCCATGGGTCACGTACACCACCGGATACTTCGCGGTGCCCTGCTCGTAGCCCGGCGGGGTCACCACCCAGGCGCGGACGGAAAGCGGGCGGCCGGCGAACGCCGTGAGCGCCTTGCTTTCGAGGACTTCCGCATGGGCATGCTTGCGCGCCTCGGGCAGCGCATCGCGCGTGGCCGGCGGCGCCGAGGGCGGCAGCTGCCAGGGATCACGCTCGGGCACCGTCTTGCTCAGCTTGAGCACGGGAATGCTCCCGCCCGCCGTGATCTTCACCGGGGTGACCTCGCTGATGAGATCGCCCGCGCGACGCCCGCCGTAGTTGTAGTCATGGCCGACATCGAGCACGGCCTGGAACAGGTAATCGCCCGGCGGCAGGCTGGAGAAGCCCGAGGGGAACGCTTCGCCATCCGCGTCGAGGTCGACCGACTGCCCCGGTGCGATCCAGCTGACATCGCGACCCGCGACGGCGACGGCCTGGGGCTGGAAGGGATTGGTGTCGACCTCCGCGACCTTGCCACCCTTCCCCGCGCTTTTAGCCTTGTCGGCGGGCTCGGCGAACACCAGCAGGCGTCCCGAACTGCCTTTGTCGGTCGCGCCGTCCAGCGAAACGCGGATGATGCGATGGGCCAAGGGCGCGCTATCGGCATGCGCGGCGGCGCCGCAGGCAAGGAGCGCAACGGCAAGGGCCGCGCGGGCGGGCGTGTGCTTCATCAGGATCTCCCTTCGTCCGGCCGCGGCGCGGCAACGCGGTCGATCCTGCCATGGCACCGGGGGGTGAGGAAATGCCGGATGGCATGGCCGCGAAAGGCTGGCGTGGCACCATGCTCCCTTGCTCAGCCAACCGGAGAATCCCGAACGATGGATGCCGAATGGATCAGCCGCCACGCCCTGAGCCTGTGGGGCGTGCTGCTAGTCGTGGCCCTGTTGGGCGCGGATGCCGCGTGGCGCCGCGCCGTGCGCCGCCGCGAGGGGCAGGATCCCGCCGCGCTGCGCCTGTTGCGCCCCACCACCGCCTTCGCGGTGGTGGTCGCGACGCTGGTGGTTGCCTCGGTCATCGCGATCGAGGTCCGCGAGCAGGCCGGCCTGACGGTGTTCGATGCGCAGCTCGCCACCGACCTGCGGGCAAACATGCCGCGTCCCCTGCTCCACGCCATCGCGTGGCTGACCCAGCTTGGCAACCCCATCGCGCTCGCGATCATCACGGCGTTGATGACCCTCGCCTTGCTCGTCCGCCGGCACCTGAGGCTTGCGGGCATCTGGCTGCTCGCCCTCGCGGGTACGGCCCTGATCAACTCCGGCCTGAAGGCCTGGTTCCAGCGCGAACGTCCGCTGCATGACCATGGTTTCGTCGTTGAGCACAGCTACAGCTTCCCCAGCGGCCACGCCTCGGGCTCCATGGTGTTCTACGGCATGCTCGCGTACCTGTTGCTCGTGCTTTGCCCGCCGCGCTTCCACCGGGGCATCGTCATCGCCGCGGTCACGGTCATCACCCTCGTCGGTATCAGCCGCATCCTGCTCCAGGTGCACTACTTCAGCGACGTGCTCGCGGGCTATTGCACGGGCCTTGCCTGGCTGACGCTTTGCGTAGGTAGCGCTGAGTATTTTCGTATGCGGGAGGGCCGGGCGGCGGTTCAGTGAATTCATGCGGCCAACACGCCGCCGATGGTCTCGTTGGCGCATGGCCAACGACCTGCCCCTCTCCATCGTCATGAATGCTGGCTCCGGCCACGGGGATACCGAGGCCGCGCGCGACACGATCCGCACGACCCTGGAGGCGGCCGGGCGCCCACACCGGTTCTTCCTGATCGACGAGGCGCACCCGATCCTCGAGGTTGTCGCCGAGGCAGCCGCCCACGCGAAGCAGGAGGGCGGCGCGCTGGTGGCTTCCGGCGGTGACGGCACGATCAATTGCGTGGCGGGCGCCGCATGGCGCGAGCAGTTGCCGATGGGCGTGTTGCCGCAGGGGACGTTCAACTTCTTCGGGCGGACCCACAACATTTCCGCGGACCCGCGCGAGGCCACCGAGGGCCTGCTGCGCGGCACGCTGCGGAACGTGCAGGTCGGCATGGTAAATGACCGCCTGTTCCTGGTGAACGGCAGCCTGGGCCTGTATCCGCAGGTGCTCGAGGATCGCGAAGCATGGAAGCAACGGTTCGGCCGGCACCGGCTCGTGGCGTTGTGGTCGGGACTGGCGACGATGATGCGCGGGTACCGGCCGCTGCGTATCGAGGTTAGCGATGGCACCCGCACGCGCCAGCTCAGGACGCCCACGTTGTTCGTGGGGAACAACGCGCTGCAGCTCGAAATCATCGGCCTGCCCGAGGCAAGCGATGTGTTCCGCAACGATGGCACGCTGGCCGGGCTCGTGTTGAAGCCGATCGGCCGGCTGACCATGCTCGGGCTGATCCTGCGCGGCGCGCTGGGCAGGCTCGGCGATGCGGAGAACGCGGTGAGCTTTCCGTTCCGCGAGATCACGGTGCGGCCGAAGCACCACCGCCAGCGATTCAAAGTCGCCGTGGACGGCGAAATCGCATGGATGGATCCGCCCATCGTTTTCCGTGCGGCACCACGGCCGCTCGTGCTGATCACCGACGGCGAGCGCCAGCCCGGGGAGGACCCGGGTTGAGCCTCTTCATGCAGATTTCGGATCCGCATTTCGGCACGGAGCGGCCCGAGGTCGTGGATGCCCTGCGCCGGCTGATCACGACGATGGCGCCCGAACTGGTCATCCTTTCCGGCGACGTGACCCAGCGCGCCCGTTCGGAACAGTTCGCCGCCGCGCGCCGTTTCGTCGATAGCTATGCGCGCCCCACCCTGGTGATTCCCGGGAACCACGACGTACCCCTGTTCAATGTGTTCGCCCGGGTATTCGATCCGTTCGGTGGCTTCCGCAAAGCGTTCGGGAAGGATCTCGAACCGGTCCACGCCAGCGCCGATGCACTGGTGATCGGGGTGAACACCGTGCGCGCCCGTCGGCACAAGGATGGCGAGGTATCCGATGCGCAGATCGCGCGGGTCAGCGCGCGATTGCGCGCGGCGGATGACGCGCAGTTGCGCATCGTCGTCACGCACCAGCCGGTGCACGTCATCCGTGAGAAGGACAAGGCGAACCTGCTGATCAACCACGAGGCCGCGATCCACGCATGGGCCGCGGCGGGCGCTGACCTGGTGCTCGGCGGTCACATCCACCTGCCCTACGTACGGCCGTTGAACACGGAGCAGCGCGCGCTGGCCAGTGAGCTGTGGTCGGTGCAGGCAGGCACCGCCACCTCGACGCGCATCCGCGAGGGCATCAGCAATTCGGTGCACCTGATCCGCCACGATCCCGCATCGGATCGCTCGGTATGCCTGGTCGAACAATGGGACTTCGACGAAGGCCGGCAGGATTTCAAGGCCGGGCCGATGACGACGATTCCGCTGGAGCGTTATTCGCGCTGACCCGCCGGTCGGCACCTTGCCTGTGGGAGCGCGCTTGCGCGCGATGGGTCGTGTCGCAAGACCCATCGCGCGCAAGCGCGCTCCCACGAGATGGTCCTACACATACTGCATCTTGCGGGTCATGCCGCCGTCGACGGTGATGTTTTCGCCGGTGATGAAGCCGGCCTGCGAGGAAAGCAGGAACACCGCGAGCGCGCCGATGTCCGGCGGGATCCCTGCACGGCCCACCGCATGCTGCGCATGATCGGCCGCCGAGAGCTTCGGCTTCTTCCGCGCCGAAGGTTTCTTCCAGTCGTCCACCACGATCCACCCCGGGTTGATCGCATTCACCCGCACCGGCCCGGCGCTGATCGCCAGCGCGTGGGTAAACGCGAGCATGCCGCCCTTGCTTGCCGCATAGGCCTCGCTGTGCGGCTCGGACTGATGGGCCCGCGTCGATGCGATGTTGACGATGGCGCCGTTGGCCTTCTTCAGCGCGGGCAACGCGTGCTTGCAGCACAGGAACACGCCGCCGAGGTTCGTCTCCAGGCGATGCTTCCAGTCCGCCCAATCCATGTCCTCGATGGGCTTGTTGTGCGGATCGGCGATGCCGGCATTGTTCACCAGCCCGTCGATGCGGCTGTAGCGGCGCAGTGCGCCCTCGACGAAGCGCTTGACGCTCGCCTCCTTCGCGACATCCAGCACGAAGAACGCGGCGCGATCGCCTGCCTGCCATTCGTCGAGGCAGGCCTTGCCCGCTTCGGCATCGAGATCGCCGATGACGACCGTGCCGCCGGCTTCCAGCACGGCCTGGGCGATGCCCTTGCCGACGCCCTGCGCGCCACCGGTAACCAGCACGACCCTGCCGGGCCATTCGCCCGTGGCCGCCTGGGGGACAGGCGATGCGTGTTTCGGTGTCACCATGGCGCGCTCCGGCAGTAAGGGCGGTGTGCACTCTATACCGTGCGCGCCATGCAGGTTACGTGGAGCGGTAGTAGTCCACGCTGCGATAGCTCCGCGCGTACAGGCCGAAGGCCAGGGCGGCCAGGCCAGCGAACGCCGCGAAGAAGAACATCTGGAACGCGGTGGCGCCAATGCCCGTATGGGCAATGCCAGCGAGCACCGCATCGTTGCGCACGCCCGCGTTCGCCAGAAGGACCCAGAGGTTGCCCACGGTGACGCTGAGCGTCCAGAAGCTCATCAGCGTTCCCTTCATCGCTGGCGGTGCCTGGCTGTAGGCGAATTCCAGGCCGGTCGCGGATACCAGCACCTCGCCCATGGTCAGGAAAACATACGGCAGGATCTGC
>Ga0209051_1003447_pt1 | contig 10364 bp, 11 predicted proteins | sample AraplaCvi_mMS_r2_2_FD_184286 | JGI IMG/M metagenome (GOLD analysis project Ga0209051, IMG submission 184286) | Arabidopsis root microbial communities from North Carolina, USA - plate scrape MF_Cvi_mMS_r2 (SPAdes) (version 2) | ecosystem: Host-associated > Plants > Roots > Endosphere | place... | reverse complement strand
ATCCTCCTCGCCTGGAAGTAGAAAACATTACTTCGATGGTATAGTGATTCCCTTCAAAAGTAGGGCCTGATTTACAGTAGAATCCGCCAAAGTTATGATCGCGTTAACCATATTGTATTGTTCGCAATATGATTGCTAAGCATGGGGCTCTGCGTCCGACATTCCTGGCGCCGCGGCTTCCTAATCGCGCCATGCCTCGCCTATTGTCTTCATAACGAGTGCTGTCTTTTCTGAAGGGAGAAAGCGGCCGTAATATTTTTGGATCATTGGAACAGAGTCGTGGATTGCAAGCGCGGCGAGCTCGATGGATCCTGTCTTCTTCAATACGTATGTTGCCAGGACGTCTCGAATACAATGTGGCCCATGCGGCAGCAGTCCTTTTATCGCACCCTTATCGGTGTAGGGATTGTATATGCCATATTTTGCGACTGCCTCGCGCCAATCAGTGTAGAATGACGCCTGATCATAATCGAGGCGACCCTTCCTTTTGATGTTTCCCTTTACAAAGAAAGTACCGGGATCGTTGTGAGCTCCAACGAGCAATGGACGATGTTCTTTCAAATAAGCGGCGATGAAAGCATAGAGGTCATCGACATCCGGGAGAACGCAAAGGTAAGGTTTTCCGCCATCGAAAAAGCGCGAATGGCCGTTCTTGAACGCTATCGCGGGCACGAGAACTTCCCACCTTGCCGTGTCTGATCGCCACCGCAACTCCCCTCGACGCTTTTGAACAAGTGACAAGACAGATGTCGGACGGTCTGATGTAGCGACGAGAAGTTCACGAAGGTTTTTCTGCCGCAATCCGAGATGGAGACCAAACTGCATCATGAGGAAAGCGCGGACTGCTTGTGCCTCCTCATATGCGCTCAATCCCCCTCTCTGAACATAGTAAGCGCGAATTTCTGTGCGCCTTCTGAAGCGCAGTGCTCTGATGCATGAAGTGTCCACCAAAAATAGGTGGACACCAAATCATGGACGATACTCCTAAACTGCAGGTGCGGCTTGTTGGCCGCGACGGCCGCCGTCGATATGACCCTGCTTCGCGAGATCAGCTCGTCGCGGCGTGTTTAGAGCCCGGCGTTTCGGTCTCTCGACTTGCGCGGGAACACGACGTGAATGCCAATCTTGTTCGCAAGTGGATAAAGAAGGCCAAAGAGGAGCGTCCTTTGCCTTTGGCTTCGGCGTTCGTTCCGGTTCAGATTGCTCCGGAAATGAACTCTGCTGGCGGCGATTTACTGAGGAAGAGCGTGCCATTGGGCAAGCCTTGTCATACGTCCAAGGTGAGTGCACTCCTGCCGAATGGGATCAGCCTGACCGTTGAGTGCGATGAGAATGGACTGATCGCAATCATAGGAGCGTTGGGTCATGTTCAGACTGGGCGCTGATCTCAAGGTCTACCTCCATCGGGAGCCCATCGACTTCCGTGCGGGCATCAACAGCCTCGCCGTCTTGGTTCAAGAGGTGATGGAGCTGGACCCGTTTGCTCCATCGGTGTTTGCCTTCTGCAATCGCCGGCGTGACCGGGTGAAGCTTTTGTTCTTTGATCGGTCCGGGTTTGTGATGGTTCTGAAGAAATTGACGGAAGATAGGTTCAGGTGGCCCCGCCGAGAGACTGCGGTGGTGACGCTGACGACAGAGCAACTGCACTGGATCCTCGACGGCATCGATATTGACGCGATGATCCGCCATCCCGTGCGGCAGTATCAGATTGCTGGCTGAGGATGGCGAATTGCGATTGACGCGCAGGGGCGGTTCAGATTCAAGAATCTGATGACTCGCACCGGCGAACCGAGCATTGCAGAACTGATGGCGCAGTTGGCGGCCAATGCTGCCGAAATCGCTGCGCTCAAAGCCGAGAAGGAAGCGCTCTCGCAGCGGGTCGTCAAGCTGGAAGAAGAGCTGGCACTGGCAAAGCTCCATCGCTTTGCCCCCCGCAGTGAAAAGCACATTGATCGTCTCTTCAACGAGGCCGAAGAGGCTGCGGTCGAGGATGACAGCGAGGAAGGCGATGTTGTCGAGCTTCCGGATACCGGCCTTCCAGCGGTAGAAGGTCAAACGGGAAAGAAGCGTGGACGCAGACCTCTGCCGGAAGACCTGCCACGCGAGCGCGTCGAATATGACCTCCCCGACGATCAGAAGTCTTGTCCCTGCTGCCAGGGTGAGATGCATCGCATGGGCGAGGCTGTTACCGAACAGCTCCATATCGAGGTAAAGGCAAAGGTCCTGCAGAATGTGCGGTTCAAGTACGCTTGCCGCCATTGCGACCGCACCGGGATCAACACGCCCGTGGTGATCGCACCGATGCCGACGCAGCCCCTGCCGGGCAGCATCGCTACCGCCTCGACGTTAGCCTTCGCGCTCGTCCACAAATACGTCGACGGCACACCGCTCTACCGCGTGGCTCAGACATTCGAGCGTGCTGGTGTTCCGATCAGCCGCGGCGCTCTCGCTCACTGGGTGATCGGCTCAAGCGAGAAGCATCTGCACCGCATCTATGATGCGCTGAAACTGCAGCTTCAGTCGCAGCCTCTCATTCATGGTGATGAGACCACGGTTCAGGTCCTGAAGGAAAAGGACAAGGAAGCGACCAGCACATCGTACATGTGGGCTTATCGGAGCGGCGAGGACAGTGACCAGCCGATCGTGCTTCTCGATTATCAGCCCGGCCGCGGCCAGATCCACCCGCAGGCCTTCCTTGGCGACTACCGCGGCATCTTGATGAGCGATGGCTACACCGCCTGGCGCACCTTGAATGGTGCAACCCATGTGGGATGCATGGCCCATTCCAGGCGGCGCTTCGTCGAAGCCCTCAAAACCAGGAAGAATGGAGGCGGCCCGCCGGAACAGGCACTCCGGTTCTTCGAGCAGCTCTACCGGATCGAAAAGCAGGCAAGAGACAAAACCCCAGATGCTGGGGAAACGAAGGTCGACTGCATTCGCCGTTTCCGCCAACAGCATAGCTTGCCTGTCCTGAATGCCCTAAAGGCGTGGCTCGACAACATCGCGCCGAAGATCGTGCCGGATACCAAGCTCGGCGATGCCGTGTCCTACACCCTGAACCAATGGGATTACCTGACGCGTTACACCAACGACGGCAGGATGCCGATCGATAACAACATTCTGGAACGCGAGATCAGAGTTTTTGCCACCGGCAGGAAATCGTGGCTGTTCAGCGATACCGTCGACGGAGCCAAGGCCAGCGCCGTGATCTACAGTCTCATGCTGACTTGCCGTGCCTGTGGCGTCGACCCGCTCGCCTGGCTACGCCACGTGCTCACTGAGTTGCCGCAGCGCAAAGAAGCGGCCGAAATCGGCGACCTTTTGCCGTTCAACTACTCCAAGACAAATGCCCAATAAAGCTGGGTACCGCTAGCATCCGTGCGCGATTACCCCTGAAGAAGCCGTCAAGGCGCATCGAAAATCGCGCTTACGATCGACCAGCCCAAGATCATAAATCATTGTCGTTTCAAGATTTCCCTTATGGTCGACATAATGGGAGATGGCCTCGTGCGAGACGCCCTGCCCTGCGAGCATTAGCGAAATCGCGATCCGCTTAAGATCGTATAACTGGAGATAGTCCGGGACGCCCGGCAATGCCTTAAAGCGAGCCAGGCCGCGACGGAAGTTGTCGCGCGCCTTGGACACATCGCTATGTGATGGGAAAAGCAGCTCGCTTTCAGCCCAGCGCAACCGTTGCGACCTTTGAAGACCGTGTCTGCTTGAATGTAGGCGTGCCCGTTCCTCACCTCTAAGGCTTGGCAAACATGCCAGCAGGTGAGAAGCTTCCCGGGTCCGCACTGAAATGCCGTTCCCTCGATATCCATGATCCTGTCTTCAAAGCCAGGGTCTTCACTACTAATAGTCTCGCCGAATTGATGTTACTGAACACCGAAATGGTTGCGGACGAGAAGGATCGAATATCTCTGCCAGCTTTTCCATACAATCAGTTCCGCTTCAGGCCATTTTTTCGTCAACACTTATGATCATCCGACAGCGTCGTCTGTCGACTCAGTCCTGCCGGACGGCAACTTGGGAGACTTGCACGATCTCCGCGTTTGGCGGCAAGCGCCATGAGAGATGGCGATGACACTGTATTCGTTTGATGCGCAAGATATGCAGGCAACGGAATCGGGCCAATCGCCTCAGCCGCGGCGGGCCCGTGATCCATACAACTCCGTCAACATAGTTCGGGTCGAGATCGGCAATCAGGTTCTGGTCGTTGCAGACCAAGACGCTCATGGAGCGGCCTGAGGGTGAGATAATCAGGAGGCCAAGACTGCCTTCGATGATCATGACCACGAGGACCCAACCACCCGGCCATTTCAATATTTCCTCGGCACCGCCGAGGCCCGGCCCACCGAAAAGCGGAGAACCGCGCACGGGAATGAGCCGCCGTTTTTCGGCATTCGCTTCACGCATCCCCCATCGCAAAGTTTTGGCGTAGTCCGATCTGAGAAAAGCGTCGCCAAGGAGCTTGTATCCAACTCCCAAGCCGAGCTTTGCAAGCATCCTGTTTCCGAGATCGAACGAAATAGCCGGCCGCGTGCGGATCTGGCTTCCATCGCGGCTGGCATTGAAACGGCATCGACCGTTTGCATATCCACGGCTTGGATTGGGTCGGCCCTATTAAGGTTCATAAAGGGCCAATTTTGGGGTAATTCCGCATTGACAACGAAACGCTCGGCACGACGAAAGTGTTGTCGAAACGACTCCAGGCTGACTAGAATCCAGAATTCCTCGGTTGATGTGAGGGCTATATAGGCTCGACCAATCTGTGGGGCCTGGCCGGCCGCATCGAGAAGCGCCTACAGGCGATCTGATGATCTTCATCACCCGACTTGTAGACCAGGCACAGCCGGTCCGCGCTCCCCTGCTCGCCCCAGTCGCGGCGACGGCCAGTTCCCGTGAAAACCTCAAACCGCGGCAACGGCACATCTGCACTGGTGCCTGCGTAAACCCTGTAATCGTCATATGTTGAAGCCTCGTTCGGCAACAACATCAACAATCACACGCTGATCCGGAAGGTGGGGTCAAGGCACCACTTACGTGAGAGCGGCACGCAAACCGTAATCATTGCCAGCACCCTGGAGCGTGTTCGCTAGCGGTTCCTGGAAAGTGAAGGTATTGGGATAAAAGAACAGAGCAACTCTTGAGCTACCACTGCAGGCGAGTCACCTCGACCACAAAGAGGGACATCCAGTCTTACATTTACCGTGAGCCCCTGCAACGGGTTACTCACCGTGTCCGTTAGAAGAAATGCGGTTTCCGGACGGGAACCGCCTCACAAGAGATACTTTGAAATTGCCAAAGCCAACAAATAGACGCTTAGGAGCGACTGCATGCCAGCCACCGTACGTGGCCAACCCACGGCGTGAAATTCGTATCCCCGCGTTTGCAAGCGCGCAATCCACTCGCCCACACTGACATTGCCCCAGCCAATCCGAAACGCAGAGAGCACCGAAAACCAGAGTGCATGGAAGAAAGGATTACAGTTTGTCCGCATCAGCCTAGTCGCGCGTGTTTTATCACCAGAAGCGTCACTGCGGGGCGCAGGTCGTGCGATCCAGATCGAATTGTCCAGTTCGGAACGGAAAATGGCATAAAGATATAAAAGCCAAAACGACAAGATGACTAGCCCCACTGCAATAAGCAGTCGCTCAGGTCTCAGACCGTATTCGTACGGCACTCCCAGCAAAAGCCAGTTTAATTGGGTCTGTAGAAAATGCGATCTAGCCGTTTCACGCGACGCCTCGTACATGTTCGCTTGATGATTAATCGCATAATTGATCTCAGCTGCAGGCACACTCATTTTCAGCGAATCTAGTTTATCGCGAAGCTCTGCAAGCGTCGCTTGAGCGCCTCCATTCGCAGTCACCGAGGTTAGGCTCTGAGCGTCTCTAAGGGATTCAGGTTGCGGCAAGTGGCCAGGCTGGATGTTTAGCGTGGCGTGAGCCAAGTTCGTATTCTTAAGGGAGGCATTTGATAGATCGACGTTATCAATCTGTATGCCGCCGAGATTCGCGTCATCGAATACGGTATCGGCAAAGTTGGTCCCGCTAATATGCGCAAATCTTGCATCGCTGTCCGTGAAGGACCAACCGCGGAAATTACTATCTGTGAAGATCGCAGACTTCAGATCGGCAGCGTGAAATGATCCGATCCGTTGGTCGTTGCCGCGATCCATCTCCCAAATGCCGACCATTTCGAGATTGCCCCAACCGAAATTCACCCCATTGAGATCCGATGAGATAATTCGAGCGCCCATGAGGCGAGCGTATCGAAGGTCCGCGCGTCGAAAGGTAAGGCCCACAATGCGAGCACCACAAAGGTCCGCCCTTCCTTCTTCTGGATAGGGCACTGGCGGACCATTTGTGGAGGGCGGCAGTGGACTTGCGTAGCCCTTTTCGGCGAAGTTCTCTTCAGTCGGGTAGACCTTGATGGGCTCATAGGGATCGAGCCTCATGATCGAGATAAGAAGATGCTGCGATGTCGCCGCGTCGAGCCACGCCTTGTGTTCCGACAGAACTTGATCAAGCTGCGCTTGCGTGAGCGTCACACCGTTCCACGGTCCTGAACACTTAACCTGAAATAGTCCCTCAGACTCACCGGTGGGCGGCGGTGCAACCAAAACGGGCGTCAGCCATGCGCTAGCGAAGAGCGCAAAGGTCATGCCGGCAAAGGCAAGACCAACCGCAATATATCTGTTCAGGGAGGTGACGTATTTCCTCATGATGGATGCCCTTATCGCTTGACCAGAGGAGGCTTTTCGAAGACGTAGACACATGAACCTCTCTTGTACAGATCAAATCCGGTCCGCGTTCTTATACATTTTCTTGGCCCTATCGATTGCTTCGATGATGGAGAATGGTAGAATTTCAATTCTCTGCATTGACTAGACATGATTGAATTCGCGTTTAATTGACGGCAAGTTATATTTTACTTTCATTGCGTCAATAGAAATCTTGCCAACGAAAAACGGCAGAAAATAAGACGTAGCGGCATTCAAGTTAGCTTCGATTCGACTTGCTACAATGAGCCAAAGTGACCGGTCTGCGTCTGCGAGCAGCTGTTTGCTCAAGCCCGATGCGCATTCCGTTTCGCATGCTCAATTATCTGCTTCTTTGACTTTACCTTGGGCATTACATTGACAGCAGCCGCGCTGATGCTGGTCGATATGTGTGAAGCGTAATATTTCTCAATCATCTCCACGCTGGTCCGATATTTTTTGGCCACCTGATAGATGTCCGCGCCCTCCATGAGCCGGAGGCAGATGTAGCGCGATCGCATGGGCGATTGTCGAACTCGAAAAAGAAGATCGAATTACCGAAAGCTTCACAAATCCATCTATACAAGTTGGCCACGCTTGTCGCCTTCGTGATCAGGGCTATGAGCTTTCCGTGACTGGCTACGGTGTGGATATCTCTGATGCAGTACAACGCGCGATTACGGAGCGCGTTGACAGACTTGCTTGGCATCTTGGAGGCGTGCAAGTCGTCACGCAAATTTGCCGATTTATAACCGATACTGGTTTGATTCACGATGGCACGTGGCTCTTCGGGAATCGCGTCCCTGGCATCTTGGCGTCACCGAGCCCGCCCCCTGATCGAGTTTTCGGACGTGGTGCTACATTTTACTGCCCTCAGGTGGCAATTCGCATTGAAAACCTATATCTGCAATCGAAATAGATTTTGAGATCAAATGCGAGAACTACAATGGCGACGCAGCCGGCGCTCACCCAGGCCGATAATGTTTACGAGCGGCTCAAGGCTGATATCCTGAGCTGCCGCCTGCGACCTGGTGCGAAGATCCGGATAAACGAGGTTGCCCGCGATTTTGAAGTTAGCTTGGGAGCCGTGCGTGAGGCGCTGTCACGGCTGGCCGCCGAAGACATGGCGGTTGCAACCGCCCAGAAGGGGTTCAGCGTACCGGGGGTGTCGATAGCCGACCTTTTGGACCTGACGGAAACGCGCATCAAGATCGAAGAACTTTGTATCCGAGCGGCGATAAGAGACGGCGACATCGAGTGGGAGACGGCTCTTGTGGGGGCCTTTCATCGGATGCAACGCCTCCCAGAGACTGAGACGGACGGGGACAAGCTAATCCTGAGCGAGCGTTGGGCGGCAGCGCATCAGCAATTTCATCAATCGGTCGTTGCAGCGTGCAGGAGCCCATCATTGATGAAAATCCGCGCCGTGCTCTATGCCCAGACCGAGCGCTATCGGAGGCTCTCGGTGCCGATGCGGACCATCGATCGCGACGTCGCGGCCGAACACAAGGCCATCTTCGACAGCGTGATTGCGCGCGACGCTAATTTGGCGGTCGCTTTAATGGACAAGCATCTGAGATTGACGACCGAGATCCTCGTTCAATCGCTTTCAGACACGCAGACCAAGCTGGGGGCAGAACAAGATTAGTGCGAAATCTTGCGTTAGCGTGGAAAGGGATGCGCGGGCTGCGATGGTCGGAAAAAGATGAAATTTTCATCTATCAACCGGCTAAGACGTCTACTTCGCTTTCGCTGCCGCAAACGCCTCTGCCAGGTGTTCAAGTACTGCCCTGATTGCCGGCGCTTTGGCCAAATTCTCATGCGTAACAAGCCAGACATCCAAAGTCTCGAGGGTCACATCCGGTAGCACCCGCACCAATTGCGCATCGGCATCGCCGAGAGGCACCTGGCACGCGGCAATACCGAGCCCGGCTCGCGCCGCCGCCATCTGGGCCGGGTGACTGTCAGTGCGAAGCACAAACCGGTCCCGTATGGCTGGTCCCATGTGATCAGCAATGGCAAGTTCGCCAAGATTTTGATCCGGGCCAATGAGGTCATGCGCGAGAAGATCGTCGATCCGCTCCGGATTACCCTGTCTTGCGACATAGTCCGGGGCGGCGTAGAGCCCAACCGCCACCTGCCGCACCTTGCGTGCAACCAATGCTTCCTGCCGCGGCACAGCATTTCGCACCGCCACATCCACTTCATGATCCAACACGTTGGCCTGTTCGTTACTAACGGACAGCTCAATACGAAGCGCCGGGTGTTTTCGCCGTAATGTCACCAACATGGGTGGGATCACTTCAATACCCATTACCTCTGACACGCTGAGCCGCACCACCCCGGAACCGTCGCCCACGCCAGCTGACGCCTGTCGCACGAAGAAGTCGGAACACATCGACATCTGGCGTACGGTATCGCCCAGCGTTACTGCAACATCGGTTGGGCGTAGACCGTTGATGGAGCGCGTGAATAGAACTGTCCCCAACCCGCGCTCCAGGTTCTCAAGGCGCGCTCGAACGGTCGGATGTGAAAGACCGAGCAACCGTCCGGCACCGGATAGGCTTCCCGTTTCCAACACTGCAAGAAAAATTCGTTGATCGTCCCAGGACACTTTGCTCATAAGAAATCATACAGCTTATTGAGCGAAGTTAGCAATTCCTTTTCAAGCTCCAGGCCGGCATTCTTTTAGTGGAGTTGAAACCTAAATTGAAAGGTGGGACGGCATGTCTATCAAGAGAACCTTCGCGACCGTCGCTATTATGCTGCAGCTTGGTGGATTGGCGAGCGCCGAGAACAGTCCGCGTACAAAAATGAACATTGAAGCAGAGATCGTGGCGGACACCCAACTATGGATCAACGCCTCACCGGATAAAGTTTGGGCAGTGCTAACCGATGTTGCCCGCTGGACCGAATGGCTACCGGAATTCGCTAATGCCCGCCTCGATGGGCCGCTTGCTGCTGGAACAACCCTCTTCTGGGAGCCGCAGGGTCAAAAGGTAGTCTCGCGGCTTGTGGTCGTTGAGCCGTCGCATCGATTAATATGGAACGGCTCTGGTGGCGCCGTTCATGTCTGGGAGCTTACTCCAAGCGGAGGCGGCACACTATTGCGCAACGCAGAGTCCATTGAAGAGTGGAATTTTCCCGGGGCGGCCGCTGATCAGAGCGCATTCCTTGCCGACACTCTCAAGATTTGGAACGCGCGTCTTGCAGAACAGGTTGGAGATAAACGATGAGATCCCGGTCAGTCCGCGTGATAAAGTATTCGGTGCTCCGCTCACACATTGTCCTCTGGGCCTTGATCTTTGATAGACGTTCCCCTGGATGTTGAACCGATTTCCTCCATGGCACTGGCCGGACGAAGTCGAAGCGCAGATTGTATCCGAGACTTTACGACCTCGTGACCTCTAGATATTTCGCGGCCCGCTATGGCGCGCGCGTTGGGCTAGCCGCACGCCTCCATGCCGACAACACTATCGGGGCAGGGCAAGCAATTTTCACACGTAGTAGCTCACCTTTGGCGTCCAACCGACTCTTTCGGAAGGACGGTTCGTGAAGTAAAATACTTCAATGAAAAACGAACTCGTCCACGAAGTCT
>Ga0209051_1003446_pt1 | contig 10364 bp, 10 predicted proteins | sample AraplaCvi_mMS_r2_2_FD_184286 | JGI IMG/M metagenome (GOLD analysis project Ga0209051, IMG submission 184286) | Arabidopsis root microbial communities from North Carolina, USA - plate scrape MF_Cvi_mMS_r2 (SPAdes) (version 2) | ecosystem: Host-associated > Plants > Roots > Endosphere | place... | reverse complement strand
CGCCGTCGACGTCCGTCGCGTGGCGCGCGATCCAGCCCAGGCACATGCGCGTCGTCGGGTGCGTGCCGGTGCCGAAGGCCATGCCGGGGTCGAGCCGGATGACCTTGGTCGCCTGCGCGGGCGGCTCGTGCCAGGTCGGCACGATCCAGAATGCGGGCGTGATCTCGACCGGGTCGAACTGGGCCTGCGTGATGCGCACCCAGTCCTGCTCCTCGACCTTCACCAGCGCCTTGACGCTCAGGCCGGCGGCCCAGTCCTGCGCGAGCAGCAGCGTGGCCGCCGCGCTCGCCTCGTCCTCGCCCGGGAACAGCGCCTTGAGCGTCGAGCGCTCCCAGCCCGCGGCGGGCGCGGGCAGGCCGGGCTCGCCGAAGAGGGCGTGCTCGGACGGCGTGTCGGCATCGGTGTCCTCCACCGAGACCGACAGCGCGTCGAGCTCGTCGATCAGCACGTCGGAGACGGTCTCGACCAGAGATTCCGGCGCTTGCAGGACCAGTTCGAACATCGACGGGGGCTCAGCGGCTATGGGAAGCCAGCCAGCCTTCCAGATAGTGGATGCTGGTGCCGCCCTCGATGAACTTGGCGTCGACCATCAGCTCGCGGTGCAGCGGGATGTTGGTCTGGATGCCCTCCACCACGGTCTCGGACAGCGCGGTGCGCATGCGCGCCAGCGCCTGGTCGCGCGTGTCGCCGTGCACGATGATCTTGCCCACCATCGAGTCGTAGTTCGAGGGGACGAAGTAGTTCGTGTAGATGTGCGAGTCGACGCGCACGCCGGGGCCGCCCGGCGGGTGCCACATGGTCACGCGGCCGGGGGACGGCGTGAACTTGTAGGGATCCTCGGCGTTGATGCGGCACTCGAGCGCGTGGCCGCGCATCTGGATCTGGCGCTGCGTGAACGGCAGCTGCTCGCCCGCGGCCACGCGGATCTGCATCTGCACGATGTCGACGCCGGTGACGAGCTCGGTCACCGGGTGCTCGACCTGCACGCGCGTGTTCATCTCGATGAAGTAGAACTCGCCGTCCTCGTAGAGGAATTCGAAGGTGCCGGCGCCGCGGTAGCCGATGCGCTTGCAGGCGGCCGCGCAGCGCTCGCCGATCTTCTCGATCACGCGGCGCTGGATGCCCGGCGCCGGCGCTTCCTCGATGATCTTCTGGTGGCGGCGCTGCATCGAGCAGTCGCGCTCGCCCAGCCAGACCGCGTTCTTGTGCGTGTCGGCCAGCACCTGGATCTCGATGTGGCGCGGGTGCTCGAGGAACTTCTCCATGTAGACGTTCGGATTGCCGAACGCCGCGCCCGCCTCGGAGCGCGTCATCTGCACCGCGTTCACCAGCGCCGCCTCGGTGTGGACGACGCGCATTCCGCGCCCGCCGCCGCCGCCGGCCGCCTTGATGATGACCGGGTAGCCGATCGCGCGCGCGATGCGCACGAGCTCCTTCGGATCGTCCGGCAGCACGCCCTCGGAGCCGGGCACGCAGGGCACGCCGGCCTTGATCATCGCCTGCTTGGCCGAGACCTTGTCGCCCATGACGCGGATCGATTCCGGCGTCGGGCCGATGAAGGTGAAGCCGCTCTTCTCGACGCGCTCGGCGAAGTCGGCGTTCTCCGACAGGAAGCCGTAGCCGGGGTGGATGGCCTCGGCGTCCGTCACCTCGGCCGTCGAGATGATGGCCGGCATGTTGAGGTAGCTCTGGGCCGACGCCGCGGGGCCGATGCACACGGCCTCGTCGGCGAGCTTCACGTACTTGGCGTCGCGGTCGGCCTCGGAATAGACGACGACCGACTGGATGCCCATCTCGCGGCAGGCGCGCTGCACGCGCAACGCGATCTCGCCGCGGTTGGCGATCAGGATCTTCTTGAACATCTGGCGTGCCGGTTACTCGAGGATGAACAGCGGCTGGCCGTATTCGACCGCCTGGCCGTTCTCGACCAGGATCTTGGAGACCGTGCCCGCCAGGTCGGCCTCGATCTCGTTCATGATCTTCATGGCTTCGACGATGCCGATCGCGTCGCCTTCCTTCACCTGCGAGCCGACCTCGACGAAGGCCTTCGCGCCCGGGCTGGCGGCGCGGTAGAACGTGCCGACCATGGGCGACTTGATGACGTGGCCGGTCTGCACGGCGGGCGCCTCGGCGGCCGCGGCGGCCTCGCCTGCGGTGGGCGCGGGGGCGGCGGGGGCGGCCATCATCGGGGCGGCAGGCATCATCATCGTGGTCGGCACGCCGTAGCCGCCCTTGACGATCCGGACCTTGCCTTCGGCCTCCGTGATTTCGAGCTCGGAGATGTTCGACTCCGCGACGAGGTCGACCAAGGTCTTGAGCTTGCGCATGTCCATGATGGAACGGTCTCCTGGGAAAAAGGTCAGCTGGCGCTGAAAGGGCGCGAGAGGGCGTGTCAGCCGCGCGCGGGGGCGCGGGAGAGGGCGTGGCGCAGCGCCAGGGCGTAGCCCTGCGCGCCGAGTCCGCAGATCACGCCGTCGGCCAGGTCCGAGAAATAGGAATGGTGCCGGAACGGTTCGCGGCGGTGGATGTTCGAGAGGTGGATCTCGACGAACGGGATCGCCACCGCCGCCAGCGCGTCGCGCAGCGCGACGCTGGTGTGCGTGAAGCCGGCCGGATTGATGAGGATGAAGTCGGTGCCGTCCGCGCGCGCCGCGTGCACGCGGTCGATCAGCACGCCCTCGTGGTTGCTTTGAAGGCTGGAGAGCGTGGCGCCGGCTTCCTGGGCGATCTGCGTCAATTCGCGTTCAATGTCGGGCAACGTGGCGCTTCCATAGACCGCCGGCTCTCGCGAGCCGAGCAGGTTCAGGTTGGGGCCATGGAGCACGAGGACGTTCATGCGACGGATCGCAGCGGCGGGAGGGCCGGCTGTCTCTTTTTGAAAGATCGCGACTTTACGCTGTGTTGCTTGACGTTCAAGCAACGAATGGAGAATTTACCCCAAAAAGAGTGCTTGACAGCGGTGGCGCCGAACAGTTAATGCCGCTGTCGGGCTGGCGCCCGGTGGGGACTGGACTCCGGCCCGTCCCCCTTCCACGGCGGATGTCAGGCGTGTTGCACCCAACCGGTCAGCTCTGCCGCGTCCGTCGGCCCGAACTTGCGCTGCGCCAGCCGGCCCGCGCGATCGTAGACCGCGCTGAAGGGCAGCGCCACGTTGGTGTCCTGGCTCAGCTTGCGCACCCAGGACAGCCCGGCATAGCCGAGCACGACCACCGGGAAGCCGACCGGGTGCGCGGCCAGGAACTTCTCGACCGCCGGCTGCTCGTCGATCGCCAGGCCGATGACCAGCGTGTCGCGCGCCGCGGCCGACTTCGAGAAGCGGTCGAGCTCCGGCATCTCGCGCACGCAGGGCGGGCACCACGGCGCCCAGAAGTTCAGCACCACGGCGCGCCCGGCGACGTCGGCCGCGGCGAGCGTGCGGCCATCCAATGCATGCAGCGGGCCCGGGAGCGGGCCGGCGGCGGCCGCGGCGGCGCTGGCCGCGGCGGCGCTCGCGGCGGCGGCCTCGGCCTGCGCCTGGCGCGTGCGCCGCGCCTGCAGCCCGGCCCCGGCGCCCAGCGCCGCCACGCCGACGGCCACCCCCACGCCCACCTGGCGCCGCGTCAAACCGCTCATTCGTCCTCCAGCAATCGTTGCAGCGCGGCGGCGTCGCCGCGCCAGGTCTGGCCACGGGCGTCGGGCTTGAGGGCGCCGCGCAGGTCGTCGTGGTCCAGGATGTGGAGATGGATCGTCAGCCAGTCGTCGAGTTCCCGGTCGCGCTCCGCGACCACGAGCGTCAGCGACGGCTCGCCGCGGCCCGCGGGCTCGCTCACGGTCTCGTACGCGATGCCGCGATTGAGCAGGGCGATCTCGGGCGCCTTGATGTCGTCGCAATACAGGTCGAGCGCGATGACCGAGTTGCGCGTCGCGGTGCCGCGCCACACGGCGCCGCCGACGTGGGGCCGGAACTCCGCCAGCCGCAGCATCCAGCGCAGCGCCGCCTCGCGCAGCGCGCGCAGCTCGGCGGGCTGGGTGTCGGCGTGGAACAGGGCCAGGTGCGCGCGCACCTCGTCTTCGATCAGGTCGTTGCCCGGCGCGTCGCGCGTGCCGTGCTCCTGCATCGCCTTGCGGCGGGCGCCGGCGTAGTCGAGGCCGTCCTCCACGATGAAGCGGGCGGCGGTCTGCGCGACCTCGAGGCGGGCGCGGTCGGTATCCATGGTCGGGGCGGACGGATCAGACGGGGATGCCCATCATGGCAGCTCCACGGCCCCCATGCGGGCGACGATGGTGGCGCTGCGGCCCAGCACGTAGGGCGAGGCGGGGGATTTCTCGAAGCGCTTGGGGGCCGGCAGCATCACGGCCAGGCGCGCCGCCTGGGGGGCGGACAGGTGCGCGGCGTCGGCATGGAAGTAGTGCTGCGCGGCCGCCTGCGCGCCGAACACGCCCTCGCCCCACTCGACGCTGTTGAGGTAGAGGGTGAGGATGCGGTCCTTGCCGAGCACGATCTCGAGCATGTAGGTGATCACCAGCTCCTGCGCCTTGCGCAGCACGGTGCGCTCGGGCGAGAGGAACAGGTTCTTGGCGAGCTGCTGCGAGATCGTCGAGCCGCCGACCACCTTGGCCACCACGACGCGCGCCTTCGCGTTCGGGGCGCGCTTCGCGGCGTTGGCGAGGCGCTGCTGCTGCGCCTGCGCGCGCGCCTCGGCCTTCTGGTTCCTGTTCCAGGCGCCCTCGATCGCGTCCCATTCGATGCCGTGGTGGTCGACGAAGCCGGCGTCCTCGCTCGCGATGACCGCGCGGCGCAGGTGGTCGGACAGGCGGTCGCGGTCCACCGGTTCCTGCAGCCAGGGCAGCGCGTGCTTCTCCGTCACCAGGCGCCAGATCTCGCTGCGCTGGAAGGTGGTGGACTCGGGCGTCACCACGCGCATCAGCGCGATGCGCGCGAGGAAGAACAGCTGCAGCGCGATCGTCGCCACGACGATCATGCCGACGAGGCGCAGGGCCGGCCTCAAGCCTTCGCCCCGGCCGCGGCCGAGTCGACCTCGCGCCGGAGGGCGGCCAGCACGGCGAAGGTGTCCGGCCGCGCGCCGAACCAGACGTGGTAGGCCTCGGCGGCCTGCTCCACCAGCATGCCCAGGCCGTCGCGGGCGACGGCGCCCTGCGCACGCGCCCAGGCGAGGAAGGGCGCGGCGGCGGGGCCGTACATCATGTCGAGGGCGAGCGCGCCGGGCGCGAGCGTGCCGGCCCGCAACGGCGGCACCTCGGCCTGCAGGCTCGCGGCGGTGGCGTTGACCAGCACGTCGAAATCCGCGCCGGGCGACGCCAGGGGCGCCGCGGACAGCGCGACACCGAGCTCCGCCGCGCGCGCGGCGAAGCGCTCGACCAGCGCCTGCGCCCTGGCGAGCGTGCGGTTGGCGACGACCAGCGCCCCCGGCCGCGCGCCGAGCAGCGGATCGAGCGCGCCCGCGGCCGCGCCGCCCGCGCCCAGCAGCAGCACGCGCCGCCCGGCGAGCGCGACGCCCGCGTTGCGCTGCAGGTCGGCGACCAGGCCGGCGCCGTCGGTGTTGTCGCCCAGCCAGCCGCCGGCCTCGAAGACGATCGTGTTGACGGCCTCGGCGCGGCGCGCGCGCTCGGTCAGGCGCGCGCAGGCGGCGAAGGCCTCGCCCTTGAAGGGCACGGTGACGTTGCAGCCGCGCGCGCCGGCGGCGGCGAAGGCGCGCACCGTGGCGACGAAGGCGTCGAGCGGCGCCTCGACGCGCGTGTAGTCGACCGCGTGGCCCAGCGACTGCGCGAAGCGGGCGTGGATCTGCGGCGAGCGGCTGTGCGAGACCGGGTTGCCCACCACGGCGAGGCGGGCCGGGGGTGCGTGCGTCGACACGTTCAGCCTCCCGGGTTCGCCGTCATCGTGGCCTCGAGCCCGTCCGACTTGGTGAAGCGGAAGCGCGAGGTGACCACGATCTGGTCGGCCTTGCGCTTCATGTCGTCGGTGAAGCGGCCGAAGGGGCCGGCGGACTGCACGATGGCGACGGCACGCTGGTCGAGCCAGCGCGAGTTGGAGCTCTGCACGACCTCGGCCTCGACGACCTTGCCGCTGGCGTCGATGGTGAGGTTCATCAGCAGCTCGCCGTACAGCTTCCTGCCGTTGAGGGTCGGGAAGTTGGCGGTGCCGCGCTCCTCGATCTTGTGGCGCAGCGCGTCGTAGTAGACGGCGTAGATCTCCTCGCGCGTGGCCGGGCTGATGTAGCGGCGGCGCGGGCGCGCGTTCTCCTCGTTGATGCGCTTCTCGATCTCGGCGAGCAGGCGCAGCTTCTGCTGGCGCTGCTCCTCGCGCTCGCGCTCCTGCGGCGTGAGCGCGCCCTTGCTCGGGTCGGGCACGGGGATCAGCGCGAGCTCGCGCCGCAGGTTGCTCAGCACCTGCTGCTGCAGCGCCTGCATCTGCTGGATGGTGTGCTCGGTGGTCGCCTCGTCCTGGCCGACCGAGACGGTGGGCGAGGGCGTGAGCGGCGAGGTCGCGCGGCCCTGCTCGGCCTCGCCGCCGCCGGCCAGGTTGGCCTGCGCGATCGCCTGCGCCTTGGTCGGCGCCTCGGTGGAGCGTGCGTTGACGAGCACGACCTCGAGCGGCGTGTCCTGGAACACGCGGTTGAAGTCCTCGGGGTCGGCGAAGCGCAGCCCGAGCAGCGCGCCGTGGAACGCGATGGAGATCGCGAAGGCCGACTGCATCACGCTCGGCCGCCAGCGGCGCAGGCGGATGGACAGGGGCTCCGGCGCGAACATCTCGCGCGGCTTCGGGGGCTTGAAGTTTCTGTCCATCGGGCGGCGGTGGGCGGAAAGGTCGCTCTCGGGTCGGGCGCGGTGGGGCGTGTCAGGCGGCGGCCGCGCCGCCATCGGCCGGCGGGGCTTCCTCGTTCACGTCGATCGCGAGCGTCAGCGGGCCGGAGGCCTCCTCGGCGTCGTCCTCGGTCTCGGGCTCGGCGGCGGCTTCCTCGGCGTGTTCGTCGGCGTCGAGGCGGGCCAGCAGGCGCGCGTGCAGGTCGAGCGTGAGCAGGTCGACGCCGTCGACGCGCACGCGCACGTGCGTGCCGCGCGCGAGGCCGTCGCAGCCGGCGGCGCGGAAGACCAGCGGCAGGGTGTCGGCGCGCACGAGGCCGTCCTTCAGCACGGCGGCGTCGAGTTCGCGCACGTCGTTCTGCTGCAGCCAGCGCAGCGTCCAGAAGCGCTCGATCGCGCTCTGGAAGCCGTTGTAGGCGGCGTAGGCGGTGTCGAAGCTCGAGATCACCGAGAACAGCGTCGCGTCCTTCTGCTTGAAGGGCGCGGCGAGCGGCGCCATGCGGCCGTTGCGCGCGCAGGCGATGATCTGCCACTGGTTGACGAGGTCGACGTAGCGGCGCAGCGGCGAGGTGGCCCAGGTGTACTGCGCCACGCCCATGCCCGCGTGCGGCTGCGGCCGGGTGCCCATCTTCACCTTGACCCCGGGCGCGAGGCTGGCCTGGCTGCGGTAGATGCCCGGCACGCCCATCTCGGCGATCCAGCCGCCCCAGGTGGAGTTGGCCAGGATCATCGCCTCGGAGACGATGAGGTCGAGCGGCGCGCCGCGGCGGCGCTCGCCGATGGCGACCGTCTCGCTGCCGTCCGGCTCGCCCGTCGCCCCCTCGGCACGCTCGAGCCGGAAGTTGTAGTCGGGGCGCGTGAAGTTCTCGGGCTTGCCGCGGATCACCTCGCGCTGCGCCTTGAGGTGGCGCGCGAGGCGGAAGGCGAACGCGAGCTCGGGCGCGAAGGCGTAGCCGGCCGGCGCCTCGCCGGTGAGCGTGGCCTCGGTGATCCGCGCGTCGAGCTTGTCGTGGCGCAGGTTGGCGACGATGGGCACGGCCTCGAGCTTCGTCTCGGTGCCCTTGAGCTCGAGCGTGGCCTCGTCGAAGCTGGCGTACAGGCTCACCGCGGGGCAGTCGCGCCCTTCGGCCAGCGTGTAGGCCTCGACCACGTCGTCGGGCAGCATCGTGATCTTCCAGCCCGGCATGTAGACGGTGGACAGGCGGTCGCGCGCGACCTTGTCGACCGGGGAGTCGGGCTGGATCGCGAGGCCCGGCGCGGCGATGTGCACGCCGAAGACCACGGTGCCGGTGCCCAGGCCGCGCACCGACAGGGCGTCGTCGATCTCGGTGGTCTGGGAGTCGTCGATGGAGAACGCGGCGACCTCGGCGCGCGGCAGGTCGTCCTTGACCGGCGGGGCCTCGAGCGGCGGGAAGGCGGTGCCCTTGGGGAACTCCTCGAACAGGAAGCGCCGCCAGTGGAACTGGTAGGGGCTGGTGATGGCGCCGGCGGCCTTGAGCAGGTCGAGCGGCGAGCGCTGCGCGCGGCGCGAGGCCTCGACGACGGCCTTGTACTCGGCGGCGTTCTTGTCCGGCTTGAACAGGATGCGGAACAGCTGCTCCTTCACCGGGGCGGGCGTCTCGCCCGCCACCAGCTGCGCGGCCCAGCCCTCGATCTGCAGCGCCTGCTGGCGCTTGCGCTCGATGCCCAGCAGCGCGGCCTTCACCTGCTCCTCGGGCGCCTTGCGGAACACGCCCTTGGTCATGCGCCGGAAATAGTGCGGCGCCTCGAACAGCCGGAACAGCGCGGCCGCCTGCTGCACCGGGCCGGCCGACTTGTCGAAGTAGTCGCGGGCGAGGTCGGCGAAGCCGAACTCCTCGTCGCCGGCGAACTCCCAGGCGAGGTCGAGGTCGATCTCGTGGGCGAGCGCCTGGCCCTGGGCCAGCAGCTCGGCGGGCAGCGGCTTGTCGAAGCGCAGCAGCACGTTGGAGGCCTTGACCTTCACGCGCTTGCCCGAATCGAGTTCGACCTGGATGGAGGTGTCCGCCTCGGACATCACCCGCCCGGCCAGGAACTTGCCGGCATCATCGAAGAGAGCGTAATTCACAGCGGCGGATTGTCGCCGACTTCCGCAGCTCGGCCGTGCGCCCCATACCCGGTTTGTAGCCGAATGCACGGGAGGAGGGGACAGGCCGGAGGCCAGTCCCCGCCGCCCCCGCCGCCCCCGCCGCTCCCGGCCGTCAGACGGTCATGCCGCCCGCCACCTCGATGACCGCGCCGTTGACGTAGCTCGCCTCGTCGCTCGCCAGGAAGGCGTAGACGTTGGCGATCTCCTCGGGCTTGCCGAGGCGGCGCAGCGGGACGTGCTCGCGCATCTGGTCGAGCACCTTGGCCGGGATGGTGCCGAGGATGGGCGTCTCGACGAAGCCCGGCGCCACGGCGTTCACGCGCACGCCCTTGGGCCCGAGCTCGCGGCTCCAGGTCTTGGTGAAGCCGATCACCCCGAACTTGGTGGCGGCGTAGTTGGTCTGGCCGAAGTTGCCGTAGATGCCCACCACGGAGCTCGCGTTCAGGATGCAGCCCGAGCCCTGCCGCACCATCGCGTCGGCCACGGCCTGCGAGCAGTGGAAGACGCCGCGCAGGTTGACGTCGACGACCGCGTCGAACTGCTCCAGCGTCATCTTCTGCAGGCGCGCGTCGCGCGTGATGCCGGCGTTGTTCACCAGCACGTCGATGCGCCCGAAGCGCGCCAGGGTGGCCTCGACCATCGCGTCGACCTGGGCCCGGTCGGTGACGTCGATCACCTGCCCGACGCAGCTCGCGCCCGTGGCGGCGGCGGCCTCGGCCACGGTGGCGACGGCTTCGTCCACCGCGGCGTGCTTGATGTCGCACAGGACGACGCAGGCGCCCTCGCGGACGAACTTCAGGGCCGTGGCGAGGCCGATGCCCTGGGCGGCGCCGGTGACGATGGCGATCTTGCGGGAGAGACGCATGGGAGGCGGGATGGGGCTTGGCTGGAGGAAGGAGGAGTGTCGGCCTTCGGCATTGCGCCGGGCTGACGGGACGGCGCAGCTTCGCATCCCGGAGGACCGAAGGCGATCCTCGCAAGCCCGCGCTCGACCTTCCGAAGAGCAACGATGACCCGATGATGGCCACGCTTGCTTCCCGGAAGGGCGCGGTTGCTCAAGAAAAGGGCAAGCTTGGCCTTGCAAAAGATCGATCACGACCTTCCGAATGGCAAGCGCGCCCCTCGAAAGATCAAGCTTGGCCCGGGACGGGTCGACGTCGGCCCTCTCCGGGCCACGAAGCCTGCCGCGGCGAGGCCCGAGCTGCGGCGCGCAGGGCCGCGGCCTGCCGCCGTCAGAGCCCGAGGTGACGCAGCAGGTCGGGCAGGTGCGACTCGAAGTCAGAGAGCCCGTGGTCGCTGCCCGCCACCAGCTTGAGCGGGCCGCGGGCGTAGCGCGCGGCCATCTCGCGCCAATCGAGCACCTCGTCGCCCTTGGCGACGATGGCCAGGATCTCCCGCGGGCGCGCGAGCCGCGGCCCGGGCGTCATCGCGCGCAGCTCGTCGACGTATTCCG
>Ga0209051_1003440_pt1 | contig 10377 bp, 4 predicted proteins | sample AraplaCvi_mMS_r2_2_FD_184286 | JGI IMG/M metagenome (GOLD analysis project Ga0209051, IMG submission 184286) | Arabidopsis root microbial communities from North Carolina, USA - plate scrape MF_Cvi_mMS_r2 (SPAdes) (version 2) | ecosystem: Host-associated > Plants > Roots > Endosphere | place: USA... | reverse complement strand
AGTACTGGCATAGCATGTCACCCGCCTCCGGCGGGAATCTTAGTCTGAAGAATTGTCCAGGACGAGAGATATCGAGTCTTGAACTGTCGCGAATTTGCCGATTGCCGGTGACTCGTCATTCATATTGATGACACGCGGCGACGCGTGTGATGAGATCCTGTCCCGCTGGTTGATCCGTGCACAGGGAGACGCGACAAGAATCACCCAGGGTGCGAGGAGCGAGGGCATGCTCGACTCGGGATTTCGACGGGCGCAATTCGGCGTGATTGCATTGGCGAGGACGGCGGTCCTGGGAGGGCTGCTGGCCGTCGCTTCGGCGACCCCGGCGCCTCATCCATCGTCGGCGTGCTCGCGGCCGGCGTGTCCGGAGCCATCGGCTCCCGCCGTCGACACCCGGCGGACGCTCGACCAGGCGCTCGAGGACTATCCCGCCGCGGCGATCGCCCCAGGGTCGGAGAAGGATTGGCCCATTCTCTCGAGATGGTGGCGTGGCGGCCCGCCAGATGACGAGGCGGCCGGAAGAATGTCGACACTCGGCGTCGAACTGTTTGGCACCTCACCGGAGAGATTCGCGAGCGCGAAGGAGGACCTGTTCAAGGACATGGACCGGGTAGTCATGGCCGACGGCGTGGCGGGTCCGATGAATTTCGCTCCTGCGCGGAAGGGCGACCCGAATGATCCCGCGCAACTCGCGATCGAAGGCCGCAATTCCTGGATATTGTGGACCGCAGGCGACGAAGCCTTCTGGGACTGGATGCAGCAATACGGCTATGGCATTGCCGATTTCCTGATCCTTCTCGATTCCCGCGGCCGGGATCATCGATTCCGGGACGGCGGCATGATCAACCAGCCAGGCATGAAGACGCGCAAGACGCCGATCCCGAAACTTGGCCTCTATCTCGACGAGGCCGATGCAACTTCGAGCGCCGAGCCGAAGGTCGTGCCTGCGAATCCCCTGCGAATGCCGGAGTTCTTCAAGGTCGACGAGAAGGCCATGGACTTGTACACGACGGCGATCGGAAGCCTCGCCGAGGATGGGGTCGACCCGCGTGTGTACGGCTATCCGTCCGGCGTGGTCGGCCTGCGTCTCTTTCCGAATCCCGACTTCTTCGGCGATTCGGACGGGGCGAGGAACGCGCGCGAATATTGGAACGTCCACGTCGTGAAAGACCAGGGCGCCTTGTATTACAGCGGCAAAGACGACACGGCGCATGCCGACCCGAAGCTGGTCCGCCCGTTCCGCGTCGGCATGGCCTGCGGCTTCTGTCACGTCGCCCCGAATCCGCTGCTGCCCCCGAAGGATCCCGAGCATCCCGAATGGGCCAGTCTGTCGGGCACGATCGGCAATCAGTACTGGATGCCGCACGCGATCTTCACGAACGTGAAGGGGCCGAACAGCTTTCTCTGGCACTACGCGGCCAGCCAGCAGCCCGGCACGATCGACACGTCCCTCGTCAGCACCGATCACATCAACAACCCGGTCGTCATCAATCCCGTCTTCCAGTTGAATCCCCGCCTGGCGCGGGCCCATGTCAATCCCCCGGAGCCGCAGAGCCTGGCCAACATGCGCATGCGCGGCATCGAGGACGCCCCCCTCCTCGAGGTGAACCCCCGCCACGTGCCGCGCGTGCTGATGGACGGCGCGGACAGCATCGGCATCGAGGGCGCGCTGTCCCGCGTGTACCTCAACATCGGTTCCTACTCCGAGGAATGGCGACGCACCTCCAACCTGATCATCGGATTCAAGGAGCAGCGCCCGTTCGAGCTGTCGACGATGCAAGGGAAGTCCGTCTATTGGCAGGCCACCGAGCGCTTCGTGATGCCGCGGCTCGAGGCCTATCTGACAGGGGCGAAAGGGGCCGTCGCCGTCGTCACGCAGCCGATGAAGCTGGACTCCCTGCCGAAGGGCCGCGAGCTCATCGAGAAGGCCAGGGAAAGATCCGCGAGCGAGGCGCACGGCCGCGAGGTCTTTCTTCGCAATTGCGCTGTCTGCCATTCCAGCAAGCAGCCGCCGAAAGTGGCGCTGACGTTCTCCGACGACTGGCGCTCCGCGCCGATAGGCGAGGCCCTGACCCTGCCGATGCGCTTCGAGGATTGGGAGGAATTCCGGGCGAGCGGGCAGTACCGGAACTACGTGGATCGGATGCTCGCCTACGAGCGGGAGGAGTCCGCGAAGGGCACCGACTTCCTCGTCGGCAACTACCTGTCCACCGACGTCCGGGTTCCCGTCACGCTCGTCGGGACGAATTCCCAGCGCGCGGTCGGCACCAATGGCATGCGTGGGCAGGTCTGGGACAACTTCTCCTCCGAGGCCTACAAGCATCTGCCCGCCGTGGGCCAGATCCGCTTCTTCAACCCGTTCAAGGAGGGCGGGGTCGATGCCTGGGGAAACAACGACAGCTATGCGCCCCCGGGCGGTGGCCCGGGCTATTACCGGCCCCCCACGCTGGTCGGCATTTGGGCGACCGCGCCCTTCCTTCACAACAACGCGCTCGGGATATTCAATGTCGACGCGAAGAAGCATCGATACGACATCGCACCGGCGGCCTTCGGTGAAGACATTTCCCTCGAGGGCCGCATCGCGAAGTTCGACAACGCCATCGAGCAGTTGCTGAACCAGGACAAGCGCGCGGGCGGCAGCGGGCGGCCCGGCGACCTGCGCGCGACCTTGCGCGAGGCGGACGGCGGGTACGGCGGACCGATTCGAGACCCGGGCTTCATCTATCGAACGACGGCGCGGTCCTACATCGACTTTCGCGCGCCCTTCATCCGTCCCCTGCTCGAAGGCGTCCTCGGCCATCCGGTGGTCGCCTTCATCGATGTCTGGCTGTGGGTCGTCCTGGTGATCGGATCGCTGTGGCTGTTCTTCCTGGGGCATCCCCGGCATGCGGCCTGCGCGCTGGCGATCCTGGCCGCACTCGCGGCGGCGCTGATTCGCGGATCGCTGCTGGACACGCTCTATCCCTGGCTCTGGTGGTATCCCGCCGTCGCACTGTTCCTGGCGGTGCTGCTCTTCGTCCTCGTCAGGGCCCGGATGTTCGCCCGCCTCGTGTTCTTCGGGTTGATGCTCGTGTTCATGGCGGCGGGCCTGCGGACCCACTACTGGATTTCCGGCGCCGTGGGCGACATGAGCATCGGCCCGATCCCGAAGGGAACGCCCATCAACCTGATCATGAACATCGATCGCGAGGCGTCGCTCGTGGATCTGTTCAAGGCCGGCTCAGGATTGGCGCGCGGCGTGCTTCGGATACAGCACGACAAACTGGGCGACGCCCGTTTCGAAGCGCTCGCCGCTTTCGAGCGGGAGGCCGGCCCGGCGCTGATGAGGGTGAGCAAATGCCCGGATTTCGTGCTCGATCGCGGCCACTGGTTCGGCGAGCACCTCGGCGATGGCGAGAAGGCCGCGCTGAAGGCCTTCCTCATGACGCTTTGATGGGTCGCCCTTCGCGAAAGAGGATCCGCGATGAACCAGGGGGCAAGCCGCGATGAATTGCTGAAGCTGGCCGAGGATCGGCGGACGACCCCTTTCGAGTACATCGTGGTGGGCTCGGGCGCCGGCGGCGGGCCTCTCGCTGCGCGCCTGGCATTGAACGGAGCCCGCGTGCTCCTGATCGAGGCCGGCGAGGATCCCGCGTTCCCCGCGGAGAAGGGCGGCCCGAGGGAGGTCTACACCGTGCCCGCCTATCACGCGGCCGCCACCGAGGATCCCACGATGAGCTGGAGCTTTTCCGTGCGCCACTACGAGGACGACGCCCGCCAGAAGCTCGACTCGAAATATCGCCCCGAGTTGGAGCCTTCCGGACCGGGCGCGTCTGGCAAGGGGGGCATCCTGTATCCGCGCGCGGCGGCGATCGGCGGGTGCACATCGCATCACTCCCTGATCGTGATCCGCCCGAACGATTCCGACTGGGAAGCGATCGCCAATCTCACTGGCGATCGCTCCTGGCGTCCCGAGGTCATGCAGGGCTACTTCGCGAAGATCGAGAACTGCCTGTCCTACCAGGTCTACGGAAGCTACCTGGGCGGCGGGCTGCTCTGGCTCACGCAGTGGATGGCCACCCAGGTGAACCCTCGCCGGCAACTCGACCGCGGCGGCCACGGCTTCCGCGGCTGGCAGACCACCAGCTTCGTCGATCCCCTGGTGATCGCCGGCATCGTCTGGCGCGACCGCACCTTCCTGCGCCTGCTCGCGCACCTCGTGTTCATCGCGCTGGCGCGGAGCAACACGTTGACGATGATCGGGCGGGTCTTCCAGGGCTGGCAGGCGTTGCAGTTCCTGGATCCCAATGTCCGCACGCCGGAGATCCCGGCCCGCGATCACCTGCTCCTCATGTCGATCGGCACGGACGGCCGGCGCCGGACAGGCCTGCGCGAGCACCTGCTCGACGTCGCCGGGCGCCTGCCGCAACGACTCGTGCTGCTGGATCAGGCCCACGCCAAGCACGTGATCTTCGAGAGCGGGGCCGCCGGCGAGCCGCCCCGGGCAATCGGCGTCGAGGTCGCTCGCGGCGCTCGCCTGTACGGCGCCTTCGCGAATCGCCGCACGGACCACACCTGCGCAAAGTACTTCGCGAGCCGCGAGATCATCCTGTGCGGCGGCGCCTTCAATACGCCCCAATTGCTGATGCTCAGCGGCATCGGCGATCAGGAGCACCTCGCGCAGATCGGCATTCCAGGGTTGCGCCTGAGATCCGGCGGACACCTGCCGATCGTTCACCTCCCGGGTGTCGGGCGCAACCTGCAGGACCGCTACGAGATCAGCGTGGTCAGCGAGGCGAGTCGCGAGTTCTCGACGCTCGCGGGAGCCACCTACCAGCCGGGCGACGACAACGATCCCTTGCGCGCGAGGTGGCGACGCGATGGCCACGGCATCTATTCGACCAACGGCGGCGTTCTCGCGATGATGCTGTCGACCTCCGTCAATGCGTGCAGGCGACTCGACCCCGACCTGTTCGTCTTCGGCGTCCCGGCGGCGTTCAGGGGCTACTACCCGGGCTGGTCGAAGCAACTGCTGCGTCGAGAGATGGATGCGCCGGTCGATACCCGCAACTTGTGGACCTGGGTGATCCTGAAGGCCTACAACAACAACCGGGAGGGCAGCGTGCGCCTTCGCGGCACGAGTCCCTTCGAGCAGCCGCAGATCGATTTCCGGTATTTCGCGAAGGGCGCGTCCGACGATCTCCAGGCGCTGGGCGAAGCAGTGGCGTCGGTGCGCCGGATGAACGATCGGATCAAGGTGCTCTCAGCGGAGGTCCAGCCAGGCAAGCACCTGCCCGATGATTCCGACGCCCTGCGGGACTGGATCCAGAAGGAAGCCTGGGGCCATCACGCCTGCGGCACCTGCCGCATCGGCTCCGACCCCTGGCGCGCCGATCCCGCCTGGCTGAAGGATCGCGGCGCCGTCCTGGACAGCCAGTTCCGCGTCCATGGCGTGCGCGCCTTGCGCGTCGTCGATGCCTCGGCATACCCGCACATACCGGGCTATTTCATCGCGGCCCCCACGTTCATGCTCGGGGAAAAGGCGGCGGACCTGCTCCTGCGCGACTCCCCGGTCTACCCGCGCCGCGTCGAGGAGGCGGAGGCGAAGGCGATCGACGAGCGGCGCCGGGTCGCTCACGTGCCCCCCGGCGGCGGAGGGGAGGGGACGGAGCCTCCCAGGCGGCTCGCGGACGATACCTTCGGACTCGCCCTGTCGGGCGGCGGCATCCGCAGCGGCACGTACTGCCTGGGCGTTCTCCAGGCGCTGGCGGACCTCGACCACCTTCGCCGGGTGGACATCGTGTCCTCCGTCTCAGGCGGCGGCTACGTCGCGTCGTTCGTCGGCCGGCTCTTCACCCGCCTGTCCGACGACGTGCCCGACAAGGCCGGCGACGTCCGCGAGCGCCTCACCAACCTCAATTCGCCCGAGCTCTGGTGGCTGCGCCGGCACGCCCAGTACATCAGCGGCGGAGGACGCAGCGCGGCGGCCGACGACCTGGCGGTCGTCCTGCGCAACCTCATCTCGGTTCACCTGTGGCTGGGCACGCTGTTCCTCGGGGTGTTCGGGCTGCTGCTCTGGCTGGGCACGCTGCTCTACCAGGATGCCGATGCCCCGCTGCTGTTCTGCGCGACGCTCTCGCCGTGGTGGCGCGTGCCGGTCGCGCTCTTCGTGCTGGGCGTCCTGCCTCCGGCGATCGGCTATTGGGTGATGCTGCAGGAATCCATCCGGAACTGGCGCGCGTACCTGCCGTTCCTGCTCTGGCTGGTGCTGACCGGCTGCGCGATCTACGGCTTCGGGGTGGCGCGGATCGGGGCGTGGAGCGCGGCGGCCTTCGGCATCCTGGTGCTGGCCTGGCTCGCGCAGGAGATCGCGGCCTGGGGCGTGCCGATCGAAGGCGAGAAGCCGCGCTGGGGCAAGCCCGACGACCCCCAACTGGCGGAGCCGACGTCCCGCGCGACGGTCGTGCGCAATCGCCTGACGCGCGCGCTGGCCGCGACCCTCTTCGGCTTCGGCGTCACCCTGTTGTGGGTCGTCCTGGACACGATCGCGCATTACCTGGCCGCCCACGGCCTCCCGCCGGTGGGCTGGTCGATGCTGGGCCTCGCGCCGGTGCTCCCCCTTCTCAGGGGCGTGGGCGTGCGCCTCCTGAAGAGCGCCAGTCCGGGCAAGGCGCACCAGGCCGCCGACAACTTCCTGGTCCAGATCGCCCTCAGCGCCCTCGCGTTCCTGCTGGTGTTCGTCCTGCTGCTGCTGCTGGATACGCTGGTCCACGCAGCGTTCCTGTGGAACGCGCGGTTCGCGCACTGGGGCGTGGCGACGGCGTTGCTCGTATCTCTCGTGATCGGCCAGACGCTGGCCTTCCTCAACCTGTCCTCGCTGCAACAGGCGTTCTCGCAGAAGCTGACGCGCGTCTTCCTCGGCGCGTCGAATCCCGCGCGCGTACGGCCCCGTCCCGGCGCCGCGCCCGTGCCACCCAGTGTCAGCGATCTCGGCGACGACATCGACTTCGACGACTACCACCCCGAAGTCAAGGGCGGGCCGCTGCATCTCATCGGGACCTGCCTCAACGACACCGTCGACCCGATGTCGGGCCGGCAATTGCACGACGACCGCGGCATGGCGATGTGCGTCGGCCCCGTGGCCATCGGCATCGGCCGGCGCTTCCACGCCGTGTGGGAGCCGCGCGACCCGGAGACGCCCGCGCGCTTCACGCCGGTGAAGGCGGTGCGCGTCGGCCCGGATCCGGACGAGTTCCATCCCCTGGCCCTGGCCGACGACGGCCCCGCCCTCGTGGAGCGCCTGCGCCTGGGCCAGTGGATGGCCATTTCCGGCGCGGCCCTGGCCACCGGCGCGGGCCGCCTGACGCGCCTGCATCGATCGCTGCTGCTCGGGTTGCTCAACATCCGCGCGGGGTATTGGTGGAACAGCGGCATCGCCCGCGCGCGTCGGCCGAGCTGCTATCCGGCCAGCGCGTGGCGCCGGCTCAAGCGGCTGCCCTCCGGGGCCTTCCGCATGCAGGGCACCTTGCTGAACGAGTGGCGCGGATACTTCTCCGGCCCTGCGGAGAAGCTCTGGTACCTGAGCGACGGCGGCCACTTCGACAACACCGGGCTCTACGAGCTGATCCGCCGCCGCGTGCCGATCATCGTCGCCGTCGATGCGACCGCGGATCCCGACTACCAGTTGGGCGACCTGGCGCTGCTCACGCGCCAGGTGCGCCTCGACTTCGGGGCGACCGTGCGCTGGCTGGCGCCCCGGTCGCCGCTCGCGCCAGGAGAAGATCCCTTCGAGAAGGGCATGCTCCCGCCCTGGATGCAGGAGCACGTGAACCTTCAGGCCATCGGCGCGATCACGGACATCCGTCGGGATGGCGCGCGCGGCGCGGCGCTCGCTCGCATCACGTATGCGGACGACGCCAGGAAGGAGGGCTGGCTGCTGTTGATCAAGCCGTGCCTGCTCGCCGACGTGCCGACGGACGTGAGGAACTATGCGAGCCGGCAGCCCACCTTCCCGCAGCAGACGACGGCCGACCAGTTCTTCGACGACGACCAATGGGAGTCGTACCGGATGCTGGGGGACTGCGCGGGACGCGCACTGTTCAAGGCGCCGGCCGTGCCTCAGGGACAGGTGCCGATGACGTAGTAGTTCGGCGCGGTGCGCTTCAGCGTCGTGATGACGAAGATGTTCCACAGCCCCATGTTCTGGTTCGATCCGTTCGCGAACGCATAGCCGCCGGTCGCGTGCGCGCGGCCGGCTGTCGTGTGGGCGTAGTTGCTGGCGGTGAAGCAGGTGGCCCGGGAGCCGGTGGTCGTGCCCGCGGCCGGCGCGGACTCGGCACCCTCCAGGCCCTGGTCGTCGACGGCGCGCACCGTCCAGTGGTACGTCGTCGCGGGCGTGAGGCCGGTGTCGGTGTAGGCGGTGGCCGTGACCAGCGAAGCGCTCACCCGGGTGCCTTCGCGAAAGACGTCGTAGCCCGCGGCGCCGGCCACTGCGTTCCAGGTGATCTTCATGGTGGTGTCGGTGGCGCCCGAGGTGGCCACGCCCGTGGGCGCCGGCAGCCCACCGCCGCCGCCGGTGCCCGAGGACACGCGGTCGACCATGGCCTTGATCGCGGCCTGCTGGCTGCCGCTCCTGCGGGCGAAGTCGCTGCCGTACCAGCCGATCCAGTCCCAGCATCCGTTGGGATTGGGAAGCTGCCCGCTCGCTGCCGTCTGGCGGCTCGTGTTGTCGACGCGCGTCTGCGGGAACAGCACCACGATGCCGTTCGTGTCGGCCCAGCGCGTGTAGCCGGTGCTCTCGAGGAACTTGTGGCCGATCGTGGCGACGTTCTGCAGGCATCCGTGCAGGGCCACGTGGAGCCTGCAGGTGGCGCCCGCGGCGCAGGAGGCGGGCACGTAGATCCAGCCGGTGGGCGCCATGCCGGGATTGCTCGTGAAGGCCGTCTGGTCGAACTCGATGTAGTTGGCGGCCGCCGGCGCGTCGTTGCGGGGGTGGAGCGTGCCGTAGAAGCGCGTGAAGGCGGCCTTGGCGCCGTCGAATCCGCAGTTGGCGATGTAGGGCGACGCGCTCGTGTTGCAGGCGTTGTTCCCGCTGGCGTCGAAGTCGGTCGGGAAGACGTGGGCGGTGTTGTCGCGGCGCACGTAGTCGAGATGGCCGGCGGCGACGCCGTTGGCCGCGTATTGCGACTGCACGGCGTTCATCGGGTTCGGCCCGACGGTGTAGTCGCTGTTGCCGACGAACAGGAAGACATCCTGCGCGGCGACGTTCGCCTTGTCGTCGATGGACATGCCGCTCCAGCGGTCGATGTCCGCCTGCATCGTGTCCAGCATGCCGGCGCTGATGGTGGCGTTGTACATGCATGCCGTGTAGTTGCTGTGGCCGGCGCACATGTAGGGGCCGCCCGCGAACACGCCCACGCCGGCAAAGGTGGCCGAGTACGCGTAGCCGAGTTGCACGGCCATGAACGCGCCCGACGAGAGGCCCGAGACGGTGGTCTGGTGCGGGTCGATGGCGAGTCGGGGCAGGGGAGCCGCGGCCCCGGCGTCGAGCGAGAGTGCGGCGAATGCGGCGAGGATGGGCGCCGCTGCCAGAAGCCTGATGCGCATGGCATGTCTCCTGTGTCGTGCCTCCCTCGCATCGGGGTCGCCGGGCGCCCCTGCCCGCGGGCTATCGCGTCGATGCCCGCAGTGTCGTCAGCCGGTTCAGCAACTCGTCGAGATCTTCGCGGAAACGGGGCGAGGAGTCTTGCCAGGACGTCACCTGCGCGACGACCTCGTCGACGCTCGCGCGCTTGAGCCGGGCGATGCCGCACACCATCTCGTCGAACTCGTCGCGCGCGTGCTCGTCGATCAGTGCCTTGCGGTCCTCGACGAGCGGCGCGAGCACGGCCAGGATGCGCCCGAGCTGACGCCCGTAGCTGTAGCGCGAGGCGATCTCCTTCTCGAGCTCCGGGTTGCCCGAGCCGGCGATGTTGACGTTGAACAGCCCGACCTGGCCGAAGCTCCGGATCCATTGGTCGACGTTGCCGGACAGGGGAAGCTGGTTCGCCTTCAGCAGGCTTCTCGTCCACTCGAGCCACAAGGCCTGGACGGCCGCGAGATCGTTCGACATGGGCACTCTCGAATGCGCGCCGGGGTCAGATCTCGGACCTGACCCCGGCGTTGGTTCATCGAGCCAAGCGGGCGCCTAGCGCCCGTTCTTCTTGGCGTAGCGCGCGTAGTCGTCGTAGTTCTCGATGCGGTCCTTCAGCGCGAGGGGCTTCGGCGCCGCGGGCACTTCGCGCGCGGGCCCCGGATCCACGCCGAGGAACGCCAGCAGCTCGGGGAAGGTCGCGTCCATCTCTTCCGTGTAGAGCTTGAAGTACTTGCGCTTCTCGAGGCGGTGATAGGTGGACGAGT
>Ga0209051_1003435_pt1 | contig 10385 bp, 11 predicted proteins | sample AraplaCvi_mMS_r2_2_FD_184286 | JGI IMG/M metagenome (GOLD analysis project Ga0209051, IMG submission 184286) | Arabidopsis root microbial communities from North Carolina, USA - plate scrape MF_Cvi_mMS_r2 (SPAdes) (version 2) | ecosystem: Host-associated > Plants > Roots > Endosphere | place... | reverse complement strand
GCTGATGCGCGGCGGGCTCTGTCCCGGCGGATGATGGGCGCCTACGTCGGCCGCTTCGCACCCTCGCCCACGGGGCTGCTGCACGCGGGCTCGCTGGTCGCCGCGCTCGCGAGCTGGCTCGATGCGCGCGCGCACGCCGGGCGCTGGCTCGTGCGCATCGAGGACGTCGACACGCCGCGCTGCGTGCCCGGCGCGGACGAGGGCATCCTTCGCCAGCTGGGCGCCTGCGGGCTGGTGCCCGACGCACTGCCCGCGCGCCAGTCGCGCCGCGGCGATCTCTACGCCGCCGCGCTCGAGCGGCTGAGACGCAGCGGCTGGGCCTATCCCTGCACCTGCTCGCGCAGCGAGATCGCGGCCGCGCTCGCGCGCGCCGGCGTCGAGCGCGTCGCGCACGTCGAGCAGGTCTACCCGGGCACCTGCCGTCCGCCGGACTTCGCGTCCACCGCCGACGCGCCGGCCCTGCCGTCCAAGCGCACGCCGGCCTGGCGCCTGCGCACGCGCGACGCCGCGGGCCGCGACGCCGTCGTCGACTGGGTCGATCGCCGGCTCGGCCCGCAGCACCAGGACGTCGCGCGCACCGTCGGCGACTTCGTGCTGCGCCGCGCCGACGGGCTGTGGGCCTACCAGCTCGCGGTGGTGGTCGACGACGCGCACCAGGGCATCACCGACGTCGTGCGCGGCGAGGACCTGGCCGACAACACCGCCCGCCAGATCCACCTGCAGCGCGTGCTGGGCCTGCCCACGCCGCGCTACCTGCACACGCCGCTGGTGCTGGCCGCGGACGGCCAGAAGCTCTCGAAGCAGACGGGCGCCAAGGCGCTCGCGCTGCGCACCGACGCGGAGGCCGTGGCCGCGCTGCGGCGGGCCGCGCGCGTGCTGGGCCTGCCGGCCGCGCTGCACGACGGCAGCGATCGCGCGACGACGCCGGCGCGTTGGCTCGCGCCGGCGGTCTCGGCCTGGCTGGAACTCATGCACGGGAGCGGTGGCATGATCGCGTCCCCGACGATGCATGCCGCATCGACCGAAGAACCTCTTTCCCAGGGTTGCACGACCATGACCACCACCGCCTCCGGCCTCCAGTACGAAGACACCCAAGCGGGCACCGGCGACGTCGCCAATGCCGGCCAGACCGTGACGGTCCACTACACCGGCTGGCTCTCGGATCCCGCCCAGCCGAATGGCCGCGGCCGCAAGTTCGACTCCAGCCTCGACCGCAACGACCCCTTCGTGTTCAGCCTCGGCGCGGGCATGGTCATCAAGGGCTGGGACGAGGGCGTGCAGGGCATGGCCGTCGGCGGCACCCGCGTGCTGACCATCCCGCCCGATCTCGGCTACGGCGCGCGCGGCGCCGGCGGCGTGATCCCGCCGAACGCGACGCTGGTCTTCGAAGTGAAGCTGCTCGCGACCCAATAGGTCGACAGGCGCCCCGGGCCGGGGATAGACTGGCGGCCCGGTCGGCAGTTCACCGAGACGTTGCCGCGCGGCCCTCGCGGGCCGCGACGCTAGACCTGCCACGAGAGACGCTTCCGTTCCCGCGGATCCCTCGCGACCCCTTCCTGTTCGGCCTGACTCACCTCGACGTGAGCTCGACCCGGCAAGCGGCAACTCCCGGCCCTGCGCGCGGCCCGTGCGCAGCGCGATCGAGCACGCGTCGTCATTCGTGAGGCACGCCATGTCCCGAACCGCCCTGCCGTACTCGGCCCCCGACCTCTCCGCGCTCGCCCGCCTGCTCGAGCGCGCCCTGCTGGACCACCAGGTCACCCACGGCCGCCTGCCCGGGCACGTGGAGATGATGAACCTGCTCGCGCGCGGCGCGGGCAAGCGCAACCTGCAGCAGCTGCAGGCCGAGGCGGCCGCCGCGCGCGGTGCGCCCCCGGCGCCGGCCGCGCCCGCGCCCGCGGCCGATCCCTGGTTCGACGGCGACCTGCCCGACGCCCCGCCCCAGGCCGGGGAGGTCGCCGCGCCCGAGCTCACGGCGCACGCGCGCAAGGCGCTGCAGCACTTCGACGCCGCCGGGCGGCTCGTGCGCTGGCCGCTGCGGCTGTCGGTGCAGCGGCTCGCGATGTGGGTGCTGTGGTCGCGCTTCGACGCGCGCCGCGTCTACACCGAGGCCGAGGTCAACCGGGTGCTCAAGGCCTGGCACCTGTTCGGCGACCACGCGACCCTGCGGCGCGAACTCGTCAACCACCGGCTGATGACGCGCAAGCCCGACTGCAGCGACTACCGCAAGCTGGCGCTGCGCCCGGACCCCGAGGCGCAGGCCTTGCTGCGCGCCGTGCGCATCGCTGCCCTGGAGAGGCCATGACGGCGGCGGGCCTTCCGCCTTGACGAAGGAGGGTGGCCGGGCTTTCGGAACACGGGGACAGGCCGCGGGCCAGTCCCCCCGGTGTCACAGCGCCAGCAGCGTCTTGCGGTAGTGCGCGAGCTCGTCGATCGACTCGTGGATGTCGGCGAGCGCGGTGTGCTTCTGCGCCTTCACCAGGCCCTCCAGCGCCGCCGGCTTCCAGCGACGGGCGAGCTCCTTGAGCGTGCTGACGTCGAGGTTGCGGTAGTGGAAGAAGGCCTCGAGGGCCGGCATGGTGCGCGCCATGAAGCGGCGGTCCTGGCAGATCGAGTTGCCGCACATCGGGCTCTTGCCCTTGGGCACGTAGTCGGCCAGCCACCTCACGAGCTCGGCCTCGGCCTGCGCCTCGTCGACCTTGGACGCCTTGACGCGGTCGATCAGGCCGCTCCTGCCGTGCGTGCCCTTGTTCCAGGCGTCCATGCCGTCGAGGATGGCGTCGGTCTGGTGGATCGCGAAGACGGGCCCCTCGACGCGGATCGACAGGTCGGGATCGGTGACGACGACGGCCACCTCGATGATGCGGTCGGTGTCCGGGAACAGCCCGGTCATCTCCATGTCCACCCAGATCAGGTTGTTGTCGGACTTCTTCAGCAGGCTCTCGCTCATCGTGGGCTCCCGTCGGGCAGTGGCTGGCGGGGCCGGCCGGCCCCCGATCGGGGCATTGTCTCAGCATGGCGGCGACGCCGCGCCGGCCGCCGACCTACACTTGCGGGCATGAATCCCGCCCTGCTGTCGCTCGCGTTCGCCCTCGCGCTCGTCGCCTCGCTGCTCGTCAAGACCTGGCTCGCGACGCGGCAGATCCGCTACGTCGCCCGGCATCGCGCCGCCGTGCCCGAGCCCTTCGGCGGCAAGATCACGCTCGAGTCGCACCAGAAGGCCGCCGACTATGCCGTGGCCAAGCTGCGCTTCGGCATCACCACCGCGACGGTCGAGACCGCCGTGCTGGTCGGCTGGACCTGGCTCGGCGGCCTCGACGCGCTCAACCGCGGCGTCTGGCAGCTCGTCGGACCGGCCTGGAACGGGCTCGCCTACGAGCTGGTGCTGTTCGGCGCCTTCACGCTCGTCGGCGCGGCGATCGACCTGCCCTTCGAGCTCTGGCGCATCTTCCGCATCGAGGAGCGCTTCGGATTCAACAAGATGACGCTGTCGCTGTTCTTCACCGACCTGGTCAAGCAGACCGCGCTCGGCGTCGCGCTCGGCGCGCCGCTGCTGGCGCTCGTCCTGTGGCTGATGCACGCCGCGGGCGCGCTGTGGTGGGTCTGGGCGTGGGGCGCCGTGTCGGCCTGGATGATCGCCTTCCTGTTCGTCAAGCCGCTCGTCATCGACCCGCTGTTCAACAAGTTCGAGCCGCTGCCCGACGGGCCGGTGGTCGAACGTGCGCGCGCGCTCATGGAGCGCTGCGGTTTCCATGCGCAAGGCTTCTTCGTGATGGACGGCAGCCGCCGCTCGGGGCACGGCAACGCCCACTTCACGGGTTTCGGCGCCAGCAAGCGCGTCGTGTTCTTCGACACCCTGCTCGAGCGCCTGGATGCCGACGAGATCGAGGCCGTGCTCGCGCACGAGCTGGGCCACTTCCGGCATCACGACGTGCCCAAGCGCATCGTGCTGATGCTCGCGCTGTACCTGGCCGGGTTCGCGCTGCTGGGCTGGCTCACGCACCAGGTCGGCTTCTACGCCGGCCTGAACGTGATGATCAACCCGTTCGCGCCGAACGACGCGCTGGCGCTGCTGCTCTTCACCCTCGCGCTGCCGCCCTTCATGTACTTCGTGACGCCGCTGCTGGCCGCGTGGTCGCGCCATGCCGAGTACCGCGCCGACGCCTACGCGCGCAGCCACGCCAGCGCGGCCGACCTGGTGCGCGCGCTCGTCAAGCTGCAGGACGACAACAAGGCGACGCTGACCTCCGACCCGGTCTTCACGCGCTTCTACTACTCGCATCCGCCGACGCCGGCCCGCATCGCCGCGCTGGGCGTTCCCGCCACGGCCCTGGCCGGAGCCGCGGCTTGAGCGCGCTCGGCCGCTCCGGAGCGCTCGATCCGCAGTGCGCAGCGCGGAGGTTGCGTTGAGCGGCAAGCGCGCCCCGGCGGCGCCGGCTTCGACGCTCGCGGGCGCGCGGGTCGTCGGCGTGCACGGCCGCCACTCGGTGATCGAGACCACCGACGGGCGGCGCCTGCTGGCCCACGGCCGGGGCAAGAAGAGCGAGGTCGTCGTGGGCGACCGCGTGCGCTGGCAGCCCTCGGGCGACGAGGCGGTGATCGAGGCGGTCGACGAGCGCACGACGCTGCTCAAGCGCCAGGACGAGTGGCGCCACAAGAACTTCGCGGCCAACCTCGACCTGCTGCTGGTGATGGTGGCCACCGATCCGCCCTACAGCGAGTCGCAGCTCGCGCGCGCGCTCATCACCGCGGAGGACGCGCGCATCGCGGCGAAGATCGTCCTCAACAAGGTCGACCTGCCGCAGGCCGCGGCGGCGCGCGAGCGGCTCGCGCCCTACGTCGACATGGGCTACGACGTGCTGGAGCTCGCCGTCAAGGCCGACCCCGACGGCGCCCGTGCGCGCCTCGCGCCGCTGCTGCAGGGCCGCACGACGCTCGTGCTGGGGCCGAGCGGGATGGGCAAGAGCACGCTGGTGAACCTGCTCGTGCCGCACGCGGACGCGCAGGTGGGCGAGATCTCGCAGGCGCTGCGTTCGGGCAAGCACACGACCACCACCACCACCTGGTACTGGCTGGACGACGCGCGCGAGAGCGCCCTCATCGACTCGCCCGGCTTCCAGGAGTTCGGCATCCACCACATCGCCGCGCCCGAGCTGCCGCGCCTGATGCCCGACTACGCGCGCCACCTCGGCGCCTGCCGCTTCGCCAACTGCACCCACCGCCACGAGCCCGGCTGCGGCGTGCGCGCCGCCATCGCGCGCGGCGAGATCGCGCCGTCGCGCCAGCGGATCTACGAAGAGCTGATGGACGAGCTCGAGCGCGCCGCGGCGCGGCACTGACCCCCGGCTCAAGCCAGCAGATTGGCCAGCTTCAGCAGGAACACCAGCGTCATCCACAGCAGCACCGAGCGCCAGACCAGGCCCACGATGATGCCCAGGTGGCCCAGCTGCGGCGGCAACCCCGGCGTGGAGCCGACGGCGGCGGCGGCCGCGCCCTCGCCCGCACTGAAGGTCTTGGAGCGGTCGGGGGTGATGCCGGGCGCGGCGCTGCCGCCCAGCTGCACGCCGACCGCGCCCGCGGCGGCGGCCAGGATGATGCCTTCGTTGGCGTGCTTCCACAGGCCGGCGTCGCGCTTCCAGCCGTCGACCGCGTCCTGGAAATTGCCGACCACGGCGAAGCCGAAGGCCGTCAGGCGCGCGGGGACGTGGTCGATCGCGCCGAACAGGCGCTGCGAGAGCTGCATCAGGTTCTCGTTGATCGGCGTGTCGAGCGACTTGCTGCGGAACGCCCAGTAGCGCGACGCGAACTCGGCCATGCGGTACAGCACCGCGCCCGCGGGCCCGAGGCCCAGTGCCGAGAACACGACGAAGCTGAAGAACACGCCGAACACGTGGCGGTGCGCGGCGAGCAGCGAGTGCTCGATCATGTGGCGCAGCAGCTCGGTGCGCGGCAGCTCGGAGGCATCGAGGTGGCGCCATTCCGCGAGCAGCTGGCGCGCCTCGAGTTCGTCGCCGCTCTCGAGCGCGGCGCGGATGTCGGTGAAGTAGTGGCTGAACTGGCGGAAGCCCAGCGTGAGGTACAGGATCACCACGTCGAAGCCGAGCGCGGCGATGACGTTGAAGTGGCGGATGCCCGCGTAGACCAGTGCCGCGGCCAGCGCCGGCGCGATCACGGTGACGATCCACACCACCTTGGCGTGCTGCGGCTTGCCGGCGTCGAAGTTGCGCCCGGTCCAGCCCACCCAGCTGGCGAGGGACTCGTGCACGACGTTGCGCCGCGGCAGCGGCTTGACCTGTTCGAGCAGCAGCGCGAGGAGGACGGCAATGAAACTCATCGCCTTCCATCATAGCCGGAGGGCACGCCACTGCCGGGCGTGCGCCGGTGCAGGGATGCGCCGGCCCTGCCCCGGCGGTCGTCGTCAGGCGGCGAGGAAGCGGTAGAAGTTGCGCAGCATCGCCGCGGTCGCGCCCCAGATGAAGTACTCGTCGGCCGCGGGGTCGCGGCTCCAGGGCATCGACAGGAACTGGCGCGAGATCTCCTGGAACGTGAAATGGTGCCGCCGGTGGTTGGCCGGGTTCATGAGGAACTCCAGCGGGACCTCGAACACCTCGGCCACTTCGAAGGCATCCAGCTGCAGCGAACGTGGCGGCTCGAGCAGTCCGACCACGGGCGTGACCTCGTAGGCCGTGACGGTGGTGTACGTGGGCAGCGTGCCGATCACCTCGACCTCGTCGGCTTCGATGCCGACCTCCTCGCGCGCCTCGCGCAGCGCGGTGGCGACGGCGTCGGCGTCCTCGGGATCGGTGCGCCCGCCGGGGAAGCTGATCTGGCCGGCGTGATCGTTGAGGTGGTCGGTGCGGCGCGTGAGCAGCACCGTGAGGCCCTCCGGGCGGCGCACCAGCGGCACGAGCACGGCGGCCGGGCGCACGGCGCGCTCGACGAGCAGCTTGTCGTCGCCGCGGAACTCGGGCGTCCAGGCCGGCGCCAGGGTGGCGGAGAAGCGCGCGCGCAGCCCTTCGGGCGTCAGTCGCTCGGGCGGGACGGCGGGCAGGTGCGCGTCCGCGCCGAGCACCGGCGCGGCGCGCGGGTCACGGATGAGGCCGCGCGGCTTGGCGCGCGAGTCGGGGGGGGTGGCGGGATCGGACATGCAGGGCTCATTGTCGGTGCGGCGGCGGTCGCGCGCAGGACCCGCTCGCAAGTCCCGGGCCGCGATGCGGCCCCGGAAACGACGAAGCCCGGCAGGGCCGGGCTTCGCATGGGCGGATCGGAGGGCGTCGCGCAGGACGCCCGGCGATCAGGCCAGCTTTTCCTTGATGCGCGCCGACTTGCCCGAACGCTGGCGCAGGTAGTACAGCTTGGCGCGGCGGACGTCGCCGCGGCGCTTGACCTCGATCGAGGCGATCAGCGGGCTGTAGAGCTGGAACGTACGCTCGACGCCTTCGCCGCTGGAGATCTTGCGGACGATGAAGTTCGAGTTGAGGCCGCGGTTGCGGCGGCCGATCACGACGCCTTCGTAGGCCTGGACGCGCTTGCGCGTGCCTTCGACGACGTTGACGTTGACGATCACCGTGTCGCCGGGGGCGAACTGCGGGATGTTCTTGCCGAGGCGAGCGATTTCTTCCTGCTCGAGGGTGGCGATGAGATCCATGGCGGATTCCTGCTTTGATTCGTTCTTGCCGGCGCGATATTGCTTGGAGTGCAGCAACTGGAGTCCGTCCAGGGGGTGCTCGCGGTCGCACCTGCTGCTTCTGCCCGGTAGAGGACCGAAGAACCGCGGATTATAGGGTGAAATCGAGGCCGGAGAGAAACTTCTCGTCCGCCTTGCTCAGCAGGCCGGTCGCGCGGGCGGCGGCTATCAACTCCGGCCGGCGCTCGGCCGTGAGGCGCAGCGACTGCTCGCGGCGCCAGCGCGCGATGTCGGCGTGGTGGCCGGAGAGCAGCACCGGCGGCACCGGCAGCGCGCCCTCGGCCGTGGCCAGCACCTCGGGGCGGCTGTAGTGCGGGCAGTCGAGCAGGCCCTGCTCGAAGCTGTCCTGCAGGTGCGACTGCTCGTCGCCCAGCACGCCGGGCTGCAGCCGCGCGACGGCGTCCAGCAGCGCCAGCGCGGGCAGCTCGCCGCCGGACAGCACGAAGTCGCCCAGGCTCAGCTCGACGTCGACGTGGCGGTCGACCACCCGCTGGTCGATGCCCTCGTAGCGCCCGCACAGCAGCACCGCGCCCGGGCCCGACGCCCACTCGCGCACGAGCGCCTGGTCGATGCGGCGGCCGGTGGGCGTGAACAGCACGACCGGCCCGGCGCTCGCGCCGGCCTCCGCGCGCGAGCGCGCGACCGCGGCCAGTGCGCGCTCCAGCGGCTCGGCCAGCATCACCATGCCGGGGCCGCCGCCGAACGGACGGTCGTCGACGCGACGATAGGCGCCTTCGGCATGGTCGCGCAGCGGCCACAGGCGGACGTCGACCTGACGCGACTCGTAGGCGCGGCGGGTCACGCCCTGCGTGAGGAAGGGAGAGAAGAGCTCGGGGAAGAGCGTGACGACGTCGAAGCGCATCGCCGCGCGACTAGAAGTCGAGGCCCCAGTCGACGAGGATCCGCCGGCCCGGCATGTCGACGGAGTCGACGTACGCTTCGACGAAGGGGATCAGCCGCTCCTCGGCCTTCGCGTCCTCGGGCTGCACGCGCAGCACGCAGTGCGGGCCGGTGTCGATCAGCCCGACGACCGTGCCGAGGGCGACCGACTCGCGGTTGACCACGGCCAGGCCGATCAGGTCGACCCAGTAGAACTCGTCGGGATCGGGCGCGGGGAAGGCGGCGCGCGAGACGAACACGCGCGCACCCTTGAGGGCCTCGGCGGCGTCGCGGTCGGCGACCTCGGGCGCGAGCGCCACGACGGCGTCGCCCTGGTCGCGCACGCCCTTGACGTGCAGCGCGAACGGCAGCGGTGCCGCGAGTGCCGCCTTCTGGGCAGGTGTCTTGCGCGCGGCCGTGGAGGCCGGCGCGGCCGCGCCGGCGGCGGCCTTGACGGTGGGGCGGGCGTCCTCGGCGGGCTTCAGGAACCAGCGCTGGGCGCTGAACAGCGCCTGCGGATCCGCCGCGAACGGGGCGACCTTGAAGCCGCCCTTGATGCCCCAGGCGCCGAGGATGCGGCCGACTTCGACGGCGTCCTCGGGCCAGGAGAGATCGTCACCGGACTGCGCCATGCGCGGGAGGCGGGGTCTCGACAGTCCGGTGGGCGCCGCGATCAGGCCGCGGCGGCGGGGGCGGCGGCTTCCGCGCCGACCTTCTTCTGGGCCTGGGCCAGCAGGCGGTCGACCGTGGGCGACGCCTGGGCGCCGACGCCCTTCCAGAAGGTCACGCGGTCGAAGACCACGCGCAGCGGTTCCTCGCCGCCCGAGGCCACCGGGTTGTAGAAGCCGACGCGCTCGATGAAGCGGCCGTCGCGGCGCTCGCGGGAATCGGCGACGACGATGTTGTAGAACGGGCGCTTCTTGGAACCGCCGCGTGCAAGTCGAATGACGACCATGGTGATGAATCCGATGTCTGGGGTGTTCGCCGGCCAGGGAGACACGCAAGGCCGTCCAAACGGTTCGCCGACCGTCGACCTTCCGGGGAAGGCCGCCGACCGGCTCGGGTTTCGGCGAGGTTAGATACGCCGGCTCGCTCGCAACGACGGAACTTCCGGGTCTCTCGACCCCGCGGAGGATCAGTCCGCAAGTTCCAGGCAAGCCACCGGCCAACGCCGAAAACCCGGCATTATAAACTGATCGCCATGAGCGACAACCGTCCCGCCCCCGACACCCCGCTGACGATCCGCGCGAGCACCGCCGCCGACGTCCCCGCCTGCGCCGAGATCTACCGCGAGGCCGTGCGCAACGGCACCGGCACCTTCGAGCTCGAGGAGCCCGACGACGCCGAGATGGGCCGCCGCCGCGACGCCATCCTCGTGCAGGGCCTGCCCTGGCTGGTCGCCGAGCGCGGCGGCGCCGTGCTCGGCTATGCCTACGCCAACCAGTTCCGTCCCCGCCGCGCCTACCGCTTCTGCGTCGAGGACTCGATCTACCTCTCCCCTGCCGCGCGCGGCCAGGGCGCCGGCCGGCTGCTGCTGGCCGAGCTGATCGCCCGCTGCGAGGCGCTGGGCATCCGCCAGATGCTGGCGGTGATCGGCGATTCGCGCAACGCCGGCTCGGTGGGCGTGCACCGCGCCTGCGGCTTCGAGCACACCGGCACCTTCGCCGCCGCCGGCTGGAAGTTCGAGCGCTGGCTCGACGTCGTGATGATGCAGCGCCGGCTCGGCCAGGGCGCCGACGTCGCGCCGCTCGAACGGGACGCGCCGAAGTGACCCGCGCGGCGGACGCCCCGTCGAAGAGCCTGGCGACCTGGATCGCCA
>Ga0209051_1003434_pt1 | contig 10386 bp, 7 predicted proteins | sample AraplaCvi_mMS_r2_2_FD_184286 | JGI IMG/M metagenome (GOLD analysis project Ga0209051, IMG submission 184286) | Arabidopsis root microbial communities from North Carolina, USA - plate scrape MF_Cvi_mMS_r2 (SPAdes) (version 2) | ecosystem: Host-associated > Plants > Roots > Endosphere | place: USA... | reverse complement strand
AGGACTGGTCGACGTCGCTGCAGTTGGGCCATTCCCGGCTGGCCTCACCAACCGGCGAGTCGACCATGAAGATGGTGCGCCGCAGCGGCGTCAACCCGACGGGCCGCACACCCGCCGCGGCGGCCAACACGTCGGCCCACGCGCCCGCGGCGTCGACCACGACCGGCGCCTGATGGGTGCCCCCGTCGGCGGTGGTCGCGGTCCACGTGTCCCCCAGCCGTTGCAACGACACCACGTGCGCGGTCCGGACGATCTCGGCTTCGTTGCGGCGCGCCCCGCGCACGTAGCCCTGGTGCAGGGCCGCCACGTCGAGCGCCATCGCCCGCGGCTCGTAGATTCCGCGTTCGACCACCTCGGGCCGCAGCAACGGGAACAGCTCGTGGCACCGGTCGCCGTCGAGCAGTTCGGCGTCGGCCACCTGCCGCAGCACCGCGGCGTGCATTCGCTCGACCACCTCGGCGCGGCCGGTGGTCGCGAACTGCATGGACGGCCGCGGGGTCACGAGCGTCGACTCGAAGCCCTCGGGCGGATCGGCGAGAAACTCCCGGCTGCCCGTCGTCAGCGCCCGGATCTGTTCGCCGCCATAGGTTTCCAGGAACGTCGCCGCCGACCGGCCGGTGGTGTGATAGGCCAGCGTCGGCTCCATCTCGAGCAAGGTGACCCGCACCGCCCGCGACAGCTCATACGTCACCGACACCCCGGCGATGCCGCCGCCCACGACCAGGACGTCGGCGCTGGTGTCGGTCGAAGTCATGACAGCAGCTTCCCAGACTCCACGTATCCTCGGGTGCCATGAGGCAGAGCAGAGAACACGCATGAGCGCGGGGTTGTTCGGGCTGCTCGACGACGTCGCCGCCCTGGCCAGGCTCGCGGCCGCCTCGGTCGACGACATCGGCGCCGCGGCGGGACGCGCCACCGCGAAGGCGGCAGGCGTCGTCATCGACGACACGGCCGTGACGCCGCAGTACGTGCATGGCATCACCGCCGACCGCGAGTTGCCGATGATCAAGCGGATCGCGCTCGGCTCGCTGCGCAACAAGCTGCTGTTCATCCTGCCCGCCGCCCTGCTGCTCAGCCAGTTCGTGCCGTGGCTGCTGACGCCGATCCTGATGCTGGGCGCCACGTATCTGTGCTTCGAGGGCGCAGAAAAGGTAGTGGGGAAACTTTCCCGAAGAGGCTCGAGCCATGACGCGCACGCCGCCCCGACGGCAGCGGTCGGCGAGGACGCCGAGAAGCAGATGACCAGCGGGGCGATCCGCACCGACTTCATCTTGTCGGCCGAGATCATGGTGATCGCGCTCAACGAAGTGGCCGACCAGTCCTTCTGGCCGCGGCTCATCATCCTGATCGTGGTCGCATTCGTCATCACCGCCGCGGTGTACGGCGTCGTCGCCCTCATCGTGAAGATGGACGACGTCGGCCTGGCCCTCACCCAGCGCGCATCGGCGTTCGCGCAGAAGGTCGGCCGGGGCCTGGTGGTCGGCATGCCCAGGCTGCTGACGGCGCTGTCCGCCATCGGCACCGTGGCGATGCTGTGGGTCGGCGGCCACATCCTGCTGCTCGGCACCGACACCCTCGGTTGGCACCCGCCTTACGGGTTCGTGCACCACCTCGAGGAGAACGTCCGCCACGCGACCGGCGGTGTCGGCGGACTGTTGGCGTGGCTGGTGAACACCGGCATCTCCGCGGTCATCGGGCTCGTCGTCGGCGCCGTCGTGGTGGCCGTCGCGCACGTGCTGCCGTTTGGCAAGAAGAAGCACTGATTTGTCGTCGTCGTGGGGAGGGGGTCAGGGCCGCGCCAGCACCATCATCGCGACGTGCAGCGAGGTCCGAGACTCGGCGTCGTCGAGGTCGACGCCGAGCAGGCGCTCCAGGGCCGCCAGCCGCGCGTACAGCGTCGGCCGGGACAGGTGCAAACGCTTGGCCAGCGCCGCCTTGTTGCCGCCCTCGTCCAGGTAGCCGGCGAGCAGCTCGAACATCTCGTCGCCGTGCGTGGCCCGTCGCTCCAGCAGCCCGCGCAGCTCCGTCTCGGCGAATGCCTGCACCCTCGCCTCGGAGCGGATCAGTGCGATCAGACCGCGCAGCCGCACGTCGGCCGCCCGGTAGAACGGTCGGCCGTCCGCCATCGCCAGCGCGACCTCGGCGACGTGGGCGGATTCCTCGAGCCCGCCAGCGGCGTCGACGAGCCTGCTCGACTCCGGCCCGACCCCGATGACGCACGCCGAGACGCCGTCGACCTGGACGACGGCGTGACGCATCGCGGCGGTCACCTCGAGGAGTGCGCGTTCGGGGCCGGGGTCGCGCTCGCGATGGTGGACGGCCATCGACTTGGACTGCGGCGCCAGCAGCAGGTCGATCTGACCGTCGTCCCTGCTGGCGGCCAGCACGCTGTGACCGCCCGACCGAATGGCGTGCACCACCGCGTCCAACGTCCGGCTGCGCCGCTGCTGGGTCAACAGTTGGTTGGCGTTGGCGGTCTGCGGCACCCGGACGGTCATCGGAACGTAGGTCAGCGCCGGCCGCAGTCCGAGCGCGTGCGCGCGGGCGGTCGCCTCGCCCTCGTCCCTGATCCGGCCGCGCAGCAGGTCGTCGACCAAGCCGCTCTGCGCGCGTAATTCGAGTGACGTGCGGTCCTGCTCGACCATCCGGTGCAACGCCAGCGCCTGGGCCGCGCGCTCCAGGGTGGTCACGGTGCGGTCGTCCGGCTCGTCGCCGTCGGCTCGCCCCAGCGGCGCCACCAGCCGGCCCCACTCCTGCCGATACGGACCGACCGGGCGCGTGACCCACGTACCGACGTCGACCCGCGACCGCCGCTCCCAGTCGCCGAGCAGCTCGGTGAGCGAAAGCCCTCGTCGAACGAAGGCCAGCGCCTGGTGGTTGAGGTCCTCCAGGACGATCGGCATGTCGAGCATGTCGGCCGCGGCGGCGACGATCTCGTCGACCGACGCCCGGCGCATGCTGAGGTTGGTGAACGCCTCGTGCACTCGGCGGGCGTAGTCGACCTCGGCGTACTGCTCGGCCACGATCCTGCGGTGCACCTCCTCGGTGACCTCGACGAAGCGCACCGGCCGCCGCAGCGCGACGACGGGCAGGTCGAGATGAGCGCCCGCCGCCACCACCGAGGGCGGTACCTCGTCGACGTGCGTCCCGAGTTCGACGACGAGCGCCACGGCCCCGGCCCGGGCGAGCTGCGGGAGGTAGGCGTCGCGGTGCCGCTCGTCGGTCAGCGCTTGCCCGGTGGTGAGCACCAGCTCGCCGCCCTCCAGCAGGTTGGACAGATCGGGCAGGTCGCTGACGTGTACCCAGCGGACCGGTCGGTCCAGCGCGTCGGGGCGGTCGGCACCGCAGACCAAGAAGGGTTCACCCGCTTGCAGCACCGGAAGCGCCAAGATTTCGCGCACGGTCGGCTGCATGTACACATCGTAAGTTCATCCGCGGCATTCGTTACAGATCGTCGGGGATCTCACGCCGTGAACGCGGCGAGAATCGAGGCATGACACTCAGCACCCGCGTCAAGACCATCGCCCACTGGGCCGACGGCAAGGGCTTCGCCGGATCCGGCGACCGCACCTCCTCGGTGACCAACCCCGCCACCGGTCAGGTCACCGGCGAGCTCGCACTCGCCGACGTCGCCGACGCCCGCGTCGTGATCGACGCCGCGGCCGCGGCCTACCCCGCCTGGCGCGACACCTCGTTGGCCAAGCGCACGTCGATCCTGTTCGCGTTCCGCGAGCTGCTCAACGCCCGCAAGGGCGAGCTGGCCGAGATCATCACCAGCGAGCATGGCAAGGTCGTCTCCGACGCCCTCGGCGAAGTCAGCCGCGGCCAGGAAGTCGTCGAATTCGCTTGCGGGATCGCGCATCTGCTCAAGGGCGGCATGACCGAGAACGCCTCGACCAACGTCGACGTCGCCTCGATCCGCCAGCCGCTCGGCGTCGTCGGCATCATCAGCCCGTTCAACTTCCCGGCGATGGTGCCGATGTGGTTCTTCCCCATCGCCATCGCCGCGGGCAACACCGTCGTGCTCAAGCCCAGCGAGAAGGACCCGTCGGCCGCCCTCTGGCTGGCGGAACTGTGGGCCGAGGCCGGTCTGCCCGCCGGCGTGTTCAACGTCCTCCAGGGCGACAAGGTCGCAGTCGACGAACTGCTCACCAACCCGTCGGTCAAGGCCATCAGCTTCGTCGGCTCCACGCCGATCGCGCAGTACGTCTACTCCACCGGCACGCTGCACGGCAAGCGCGTGCAGGCCCTCGGTGGCGCCAAGAACCACGCCATCGTGCTGCCCGATGCCGACCTCGACCTGGCCGCCGACGCCATGATCAACGCCGGCTTCGGCTCGGCCGGTGAACGCTGCATGGCCATCAGCGCCTGCGTCGCCGTCGGCCCGATCGCCGACGAGTTGGTCGCCAAGATCGCCGACCGCGCAAAGGGACTCAAGACCGGTGACGGCACCAGGGACTCCGACATGGGGCCGCTGGTCACCAAGGCCCACCGCGACAAGGTCGCCTCCTACGTCGACGCCGGCGAGGCCGACGGCGCGACCATCGTGGTCGACGGCCGCGGCATTTCGGTCGACGGCGAGGACGACGGCTTCTGGCTCGGCCCGACGCTGATCGACAACGTCACCCCCGAGATGAGCGTCTACACCGACGAGATCTTCGGCCCCGTGCTGTCGGTCGTCCGGGTGAGCTCCTACGACGAGGCGCTGAACCTCATCAACGCCAACCCCTACGGCAACGGCACGGCCATCTTCACCAACGACGGCGGCGCCGCCCGGCGGTTCCAGAACGAGGTCGAGGTCGGCATGGTCGGCATCAACGTGCCGATCCCCGTGCCGACCGCCTACTACAGCTTCGGTGGCTGGAAGAGCTCGCTGTTCGGCGACACCCACGCCCACGGCACCGAAGGCGTGCACTTCTTCACCCGCGGCAAGGTAGTCACGACGCGCTGGCTCGACCCCAGCCATGGCGGAATCAACCTCGGCTTCCCGCAGAACGACTGACGAGGGAGACTGACGACATGACGACTTTCGACAGCACCCTGCTGCCCAGCGGCCAGGACCTCGCGACGGCCAAGGCCGAGGCCGCCCACGCCTACGAGCTCGACCGCAAGCACGTCTTCCACTCCTGGTCGGCGCAGGCCCAGATCACGCCGATGACGATCGTGGCGTCCGACGGCCAGTACGTGTGGGACGGCGACGGCAACAAGCTGCTCGACTTCTCAGGGCAGCTGGTGTTCACCAACATCGGCCATCAGCACCCGACGGTGGTCAAGGCCATCGCCGAGCAGGCGGCCAAGCTGTGCACCGTGGCTCCGCAGCACGTCAACGCGGCCCGCTCCGAGGCGGCCCGGCTGATCGCCGAGCGCACCCCCGGTGACCTCAACCGGGTGTTCTTCACCAACGGCGGCGCCGACGCCGTCGAGCACGCCGTCCGCATGGCGCGGCTGCACACCGGCCGCTACAAGGTGCTCTCGCGCTACCGCTCGTACCACGGTGGCACCGACACCGCGGTCAACCTGACGGGCGACCCGCGCCGCTACCCCAACGACTACGCCAGCAGCGGCGTCGTCCACTTCAACGGCCCGTTCCTGTACCGCTCGTCCTTCTACGCGGAGAACGAGCAGCAGGAGAGCGAGCGCGCGCTGGAGTACCTGGAGCGGCTCATCCAGCACGAGGGTGCGACGTCGTTCGCGGCGATCATCCTGGAGTCGGTGCCCGGCACCGCGGGCATCATGGTGCCGCCGCCCGGATACATGGCGGGCGTCCGCGAGATCTGCGACAAGTACGGCATCGTGATGATCGCCGACGAGGTGATGGCCGGCTTCGGACGTACCGGAAAGTGGTTCGCCATCCAGCACTTCGACGTGGTGCCGGATCTCATCACCTTCGCCAAGGGCGTCACCTCGGGCTACGTGCCCCTTGGCGGCGTGGCGATCAACGACGCGATCTACTCGACGTTCGCCGACCGCGCCTACCCCGGCGGACTGACCTACTCCGGTCACCCGCTGGCGTGCGCCGCCGCCGTCGCGACGCTGAACGTGATGGAGGACGAGGGCATGGTGGCCAACGCCGCCCGCATCGGCTCCGAGGTGCTCGGCCCCGGTCTGGCCGACCTCGCGGCACGGCACCCGTCGGTCGGCGAGGTGCGCGGGCTCGGCGTGTTCCAGGCGATCGAACTGGTCGCCAACCCGCAGACGCGGGAACCGTTGGCGCCCTACGGTGGGTCCAGCCCGGCGATGAACGCGGTGATCGCGGCGTGCAAGTCCGGTGGCCTGCTGCCGTTCGCCAACTTCAACCGCATCCACGCGGTGCCGGCCTGCAACATCTCCGACGCCGAGGTCGCCGAGGGGCTCAAGATCCTCGACGCCGCGCTGACGGTGGCCGACGGCTACGTGAACTGAGGTCAACCGCCGAGACTTCACTCGATGACGCGGTTTCGCGAATTCCCGTCACCAAGTGAAGTCTCGGCGAGTTCGGCTCAGCTCAGGGCGGCGAGCACCTCGTCGGTGGTCACAACGGCCGCGTAGTTCGGCATGGTGACCTTCAGCGCGGACTGCATCTCGCGCTCCGAGTAACTGGCGGTCGCATCGCTGACGACGGTGATGTCGTAGCCCAGTTCGGCGCCGAACCGCACGGTGGACTCGACGCAGGTGTGGGCGATCAGCCCGACCACGATCAGTTGGTGCACGCCGTGCTTCTTGAGCTGCAAGTCCAGGTCGGTGTTCGCGAATCCGCTTGAGCACCAATGTTCTTGGGCCACGATCTCGCCGTCGACCGGCACCAGGGCCGGGTGGATCTCACCGCCCCACGTGCCGTACTCGAACGTCTTGCGACCCCACGCCGCCTTCTGAATCGGGGCGACGTACTTCCACGTCTCGTAGTCGCCTGGCCGGTATCGGTGGTGCATGGCGTAGAAGACGCGAATGCCCGACGCCCTTGCCGCGGTGAGCACCCGCTCCAGGTTGGGCACGCAGCGGTTGGCCTCGGCGATCGCCTTGAGGCGATCCCACACCTTGCCACCCTCGGAGATGAAGTCGTTGTACGGATCGATCATCACCAGTCCGGTGACGTCCCGGTCGAAGTTCATGGCACATCCATGTTCATGAAAGATCAGTGTGCCGGATGAGCTCAGTGGATGAGGCCCAGTTTCGCGGCGTAGTCGAGCACGGCCTCGGCGCGGGCGCGGGTGGGGCCGACGCTTCCGTCGTACGGTCCAGCCGGCGCGTCGAGGCGGGCGAGCGTGGCACGCGCCTCGTCGATCTCCAGCGGTGACGGGCTGAGCAGCGCGTTGACCGTCTCGGCGTGCGCGGAGTCCAGGCACAGCCGCCCGGTCATCCCGGCGGCCTTCGTCACCGCGGTGTCCCTGGCCAAGTCGGCGGCCTGCGCCCGCAGCGTTGGTCCGTCGACGGGGGCGGGCAGTCCCGCCGCGCGACTGGCGATCACCAGCTGGGCGCGCGGGTAGGCCAGCGTCATCGGGTCGGCGGACATGCCGGTGTCACGACGAAAGTCGCCAATCCCGAAGGCAATTCGCGCGCAGCCCGGTGCCCTGGCGATGTCGGAGACCGCCTCGACGCCGACGGCCGACTCGACCAGCGCGACCACCGGGGTTTCCGCGGGCAACCGGGAGCTCGTCGCGGCGACGTCGTCGGCGGACTCGGTCTTGGCCAGCATGACGCCGAGCAGTCCCGGCGCGCCCGACAGCGCGTTCAGATCTGCCGCCCAGAAGGGCGAGGTCGTGCTGTTGATTCGCACCCAGCCCTGCCCACCGGCGAACAGCCACTCTGCCACCGACTGACGGCCGGCGGGCTTGTGCGCATCGGGCAGCCCGTCCTCCACGTCGAGCACCACCACGTCCGCGTCGCCTGCGACCGCGGCGTCGAAGGTGTCGTGGCCCTCGGGGATGCCCGGCTGCAGCAGCCACGTCCGCGCGAGCGACCAGTGCGGCCGCCGGGTGCGCACGGGTGCGTCGGATGAAAGGGTCATGTCTCCATCATTGGCGCCGGCGGCGCGTTCGAGAAGCTTGCGCACATTTAGTTCACGACCGGTTCACGTCGTGGTGAGGCCGAGAGATGTGGGTATGCGTCTCCCATGGCGAGTGAGACTGAATACGACCTGATCGTCATCGGCTCCGGCCCCGGCGGGCAGAAGGCGGCCCTGGCCGCGGCGAAACTGGGCAAGAAGGTGGCCATCGTCGAGCACGGTCACATGGTCGGAGGCGTGTGTGCCAACACCGGCACCATCCCGTCCAAGACCCTGCGCGAGGCGGTGCTGCACCTGACCGGGATGAACCAGCGCGAGCTCTACGGCGCGAGCTATCGGGTCAAGGAGCACATCACGCCCGCCGATCTACACCAGCGGACCGCGCACGTGATCGACCGCGAGGTCGACGTCATCCGTAACCAGCTGATGCGCAACCACGTCGACCTGCACATCGGCAACGGCAGCTTCGTCGACGCCCACACCGTCAAGGTGGAGGGCGCCCAAGCCGCCGAACACCGCACGCTGACAGGCGATTTCATCGTCATCGCGACCGGCACCACCCCGCGTCGGCCCGACGGGGTCGACTTCGATCAAGAGCGAGTGCTGGACTCCGACGAGATCGTCAACCTCGGCTTCATTCCGACGTCGATGGTGGTCGTCGGCGCCGGTGTGATCGGCATCGAGTACGCGTCGATCTTCGCCGCGCTCGGCAGCCACGTCACGGTCGTCGAGAAGCGCGACACCATGCTCGACTTCTGCGACCCCGAGGTGGTCGAGGCACTGCGCTTCCACCTCCGCGACTCCGCCGTCACCTTCCGGTTCGGCGAGGAGGTCACCGACGTCGACGTCTCGCCGAACGGCACGTTGACCACCCTGGCCAGCGGCAAGCAGATCGCCGCGGAGGCGGTCATGTACTCGGCGGGCCGCATCGGGCGCACCGACGGCCTGAACCTGGACGCGGCCGGGCTGGCCACCGACGACCGCGGGCGCATCGAGGTCGACGACCACTTCCGCACCAAGGTCGACCACATCTACAGCGTCGGCGACGTGATCGGCTTTCCCGCACTCGCGGCGACCTCGATGGACCAGGGCAGGCTGGCCGCCTACCACGCGTTCGGCGAGCCGGCCAACGACATGACCGCGCTGCAACCGATCGGCGTCTACACCATTCCGGAGTTGTCGTTCGTCGGCGCCACCGAAGTGGAACTCACCAACGATTCGATCCCATACGAGTTCGGGGTGTCGCGCTACCGCGAGCTGGCGCGCGGTCAGATCGCCGGCGACTCCTACGGCATGCTCAAGCTGCTGGTGTCGACCAAGGACCGAAAGCTGCTCGGCGTCCACATCTTCGGAACGGCCGCCACCGAGCTGGTGCACATCGGCCAGGCGGTGATGGGCTGCGGCGGCACCGTCGACTACCTCGTCGACGCGATCCTCAACTACCCCACGTTCTCCGAGGCCTACAAGGTTGCCGCCCTCGACGTGATGAACAAGATCAGGGCCGTCCGGAAGTTCAGCGAGGGCCACGTGTCCGACGAGGGCCACGAGGATCACGACGAGCGCGTCGAGAAGGAGCTCGCCGCGGCCGCGGAGTGACGGCCCCGCGTGGCATCCATCTCACTCCTGCCCGATGTCGGCACTCGGCGTCGCCGTCGATGACAAGATCTTGCGAGTGGCCGAGCCCGTCAGTTTTCCCAGCAGCACCGGACCCATCCTCCGAGGGGTGGTCGACCTCCCCGTCGGCCAACCAAGGGGGTGGGGCGTCTTCTCCCACGGGTTCACCCTCGGCAAGGACAGTCCGGCGGCGAGCCGGATGTGCAAGCAGCTGGCCGCCGACGGCATCGGCATGCTGCGGTTCGACAACCTGGGCCTCGGCGACTCCGACGGCGACTGGGGCGACGGGTCGTTCTCGCACAAGGTGGCCGACACCGTGCGCGCGGTCGAGTACATGAACGGGACCGGCCGTGAGGTCCGCCTGCTCGTCGGACATTCGTTCGGCGGGGCCGCGGCGATCGCCGGTGCGCACGAGTGCGAGACCGTTGCCGCCGTGGCCAGCATCGGCGCGCCGTACGAACCCGCGCACGTCGAGCACAACTACGACGCCCTCGTCCACCTGATCGAGGCCGACGGAGAGGCGCCGTTCCGCGCCGGCGGCAAGGCGCTGACCCTCAAGAGGCACTTCATCGAGGACGTCCGCGCCGCCGACCTGCGCGAGCGCATCCGCACCCTGCGTCGGGCGCTGCTGGTGATGCACTCCCCCACCGACAACACCGTCGGCATCGAAAACGCCAGCGACATCTTCCGCACCGCTCGGCACCCGCGCAGCTTCGTCTCCCTCGAGGGCGCCGACCACCTGCTGACCGGCAAGAACCAGGCCGCTAGGGCCGCGCGGATCATCAGCGCCT
>Ga0209051_1003432_pt1 | contig 10397 bp, 6 predicted proteins | sample AraplaCvi_mMS_r2_2_FD_184286 | JGI IMG/M metagenome (GOLD analysis project Ga0209051, IMG submission 184286) | Arabidopsis root microbial communities from North Carolina, USA - plate scrape MF_Cvi_mMS_r2 (SPAdes) (version 2) | ecosystem: Host-associated > Plants > Roots > Endosphere | place: USA... | reverse complement strand
TACTCGATTGGGCCGATGCTTGCCCGCATCGGCGATCTTCGCCAGGACGGGGACGCCTCGCAGCCCTCGGAGGCAGTGATGCTGCGCTTCGATGGCACCCTCCTCGACGTGGAGGCGGTATCGGTGCTGACCGAGTGGGGCGGTGAACCTGCCTACCAGGTCGTCTTTAGGGATTTGACCGCGCAGAAGGCCGCGCAAGCCGAGCTACGACGGGCCGAGCAGCACTTTGCGACGGTGGTGGCCTCCCTTGATCACGGGGTTGCGGTCCTAACGCGTAACGGCCGCGTCGCATCGCTTAACCCCGCGGCCCGACGCATTGTCGGCCTTACCGCCGAGGTCGCAGCGAGCCGCGCGCACCCGGTGCTGCCGGGCTTTCCCCTCTACTGCGCCGACGGTCGGCGGATTGCTGCTCAGGAGCATCCGTTCGTCCAGGTCCTGGACACCGGGGCCCCCATCAGCGGCGTCGTCTTCGGGGTGGACCGCATCGACGACGGCCAGCGGGTCTGGTTGTCGGGAAACTTTGGCCTTCTCGATCCCGGCGACCCAACTGGTTCGGCGGTGCTCGTTTCGTTCGCCGACGTCACCGCTCAGCGGTTGGCCACCGAACGCCTGATCCATCAGGCCACTCACGACTCGCTGACCGGGCTGCCCAACCGCGGCCATGGCCTAGGCCTGCTTGCCGACGCGCTCCAGAGCGACGGCGGCCCTGGGTTGGCCGCAGTGCTGTTCATCGACGTGGACAACCTGAAGCAGGTCAACGACAAGCTCGGCCACGACGCCGGGGACGAGGTCCTGCGGATCACCGCGCAGCGTCTGCGACGCGCGGTCCGTTCTGGGGACCTCATCGCCCGATTCGGGGGCGACGAATTCATCGCCTTGCTCCAAGGCTCGATCAGTCGCGTCGAGCTCGCCGCACTCGCCGACCGACTCCACGCGAGCCTGTCAGCGCAACCTGCCGCCATCAACGGCATGACGATCACCGTTGGTGTCAGCATCGGGATCGTCGTCCTCGACGAGGACGATCCACGTGACGCCGGACAAATCCTGCGCGACGCCGACACCGCCATGTATCAAGCCAAGACCACTGGCCGCGGCACCACCCACTTCGTCGCCACCACAGCGGGCGCCTCGGCGGGTTCCTCGCGCCTTCCTGCCAGCTGAGCCGACACTGTTGCTCTGAGTGATCCTGGACAACGCCGGCAACTCACGAAGACAGCCCTCCTGGAACCTGGCCCCACCTCCTCGCCGGACTCCCCGATCAACGAGTCCACCCCCGTGCAGACGCCAAATCGGCTTCCGCGCGAACCGGGCCCGGTATTGGTCGTCGGCCGATGCATCAGCTCGTACCAGTTTTAGGGCGTCAAGTCGGGGCAGCCGTGAATGCTTCGCGAGGTACACCATCTCCGTTCCTCCCGAGTCCTCCCGAGCCCAGCGTTCGAATGATCGTGTATCCGCAAAGACGGGACCGTCCACCAGCGCCATCACCACGTCCGTGCCGGCGATAGCTGCGGTGAAGGCTGCGAACTTGCCTCGGGCTCGCGTATCCGCCGCGAAACGCGCGTTCGGCGTATTCGATTGGGTCCAGCCAACGATGAGAACAACGGCCAGAAATCCGTCTCAACAGTGCGTTTGTGAAAAGTATGTTGAAGGGCTTATCTTTGCCTCGGTTGCGGAGTGACCGTCATCACGTTGGGGGAATCATGATCTACAAGCTAGCGGTAGCCACGTTGCTCGCAGGTGCGGTTTCGGTTTGCATTCCAGCGGTGGCGCAGGCCCAGCGCCCCTACGCAAACTGCACTGAGGCTCACCAGGACGGTCGGTACGACATCCCCGAAAATGATCCCGCGTACTGGCCCGGCGGGGATCGCGATCACGACGGCTTTGCCTGCGACTCGTGAATCGGCCACCCGTGCGGTCGGCCGTCACCACGCCCAGGCTGTCGAACAGGGGTAGTCGTGAACGCGGCGGGCCACGTAGTTGAGTCGAATGGGTGTGGAGCACTCAGCCGCGGGGCTCATGACGCCGGGGTCTGATCTGTGCCGCTGGCACGACGCGGAGACGAACTGATGCCCTTCGGTATTGGCGGTGGCGCGTTCGGTGTCCGCGCCGGCATCTCGACCCGCGGAATTGGAGTCGGAGCAGGTCCGTTTTCGGCCGGAACCTCATGGCGCGGTAAAGGTTCGGGTAGTGGCGGCGCCGGCCTGATTGCCTGGCTGATCGTCGCTGCAATTCTGTTCTTCATCACAGCCTGGCCCTTTCTGTTGGGAACGTTCATCGCCGTCCAACTCGGGGCCTGGAATCCGTCGACGGAGCGGCTCGTCACCGGTTTGTGCTTCGAGGTGGTGTACGTCGCGGCGCTCGTCGGTTGGTTCTTCTACGCCCGTGAGCAGCGCACTTCCCGTGTCTCCCAGGAAGCGCGACGCACGGCCGAACTAGCCGCGTCCGGTGTCGTCTACGAGACGACGTCGTGGCGGTCGACCGTCTATCGACATGGCAACTGTTCGGTGAACCACAAGTCTCACGATGCTGCGCTCGGCTGCCGCAAAGGCAATGCACCAGTGGGCGTCACAGACGACACCACCCACATCGTCGACGTGGATGGCGATACCGTGATGGGGGACTGGAAGACCCGTGATTCTGTTCGGTGGCCGGCTGGGATCCTGGCGGCGGGGTTCGCCGTCGCGATCCTGGTGCTGTTGGCCGACCCCATCCACTCAGCTGCCGAAGATGCCAGTTCAACCGCCTGCCCGTCGCAGAGCTACGCCAGCTCGGCGTCCGCAAAGGCGACCGTGCCCAATATCGTCGGCGCCAATGCCGCCAGTGCAGAAACTCGGCTCAAGTCAACGGGATTCACGAGCGTCACCCTGAAGTCGGCAAATACGGACTACAAGTCGGTCTGGGTTGCCTCCAACTGGACGGTTCTCAGCTCCGATCCCGCACCGGGTTGCATCGTGAGCCTGTCCAGGTCGATCACGGTGTTCGTCACCAAATGACCTGTCGAAAGAAGATGCGCCGTTGCGCACGCCACCGGTCGGTTGGTCATCGCATCACCACGGCCAGCAGTCGCCGTAGGAGGTAACGATGGGTTTCTACGTCCGTAAGAGTCTGAGCGCCGGGCCATTTCGGTTCAATCTGAGCTCGTCCGGTGTCGGCGTCAGTGTCGGGGTGCCCGGTTTCCGCGTGGGCACCGGCCCGCGCGGCAACTACGTGCACATGGGCCGCGGCGGCGTGTACTACCGGGCCACCCTCAACGGTCGGACCACGCCAGCTGCCCACCACCCGGCGCAGTCGTACCCGGGCAATGATTCCTTCCGGCCGAGCGGTGTGCTGATGGAGGACGTCACCGGCGCAACCGCCTTGGAGTTGGCTCCTACTGGTGGCGGTGACGTCGTGGATCAACTGAACTCCGCGGCAGCGCGCACCGCGTGGGGCTGGTGGGTCACCGGTGCCGCAGTCCTACTTGGTCTGCTCTCCTTGCCTTGGGGGCTCATCGCGTGGGCGGTTCTGGCACCGCTATGCGTGTGGCTGGTGCTCAACGACCGCGCCCGCAAGACCGTCGTCCTGTTCTACGACGTCGAAGACGAGCACTTCGCCTGGTTCGACTCATTGGTACGCACCTGGGAGTGGCTCAGTGGTTCCCAACAGATGTGGCGCGTCCTTCAGTCGGGCAACGTGGCGACCACCTACCAGTACAAGACCAATTCCGGTGCCAGCCAGCTTCTGAACCGGGTCAACGCCGCGGCTGGGACCGTTGGCCCCGCGGTGTTGTCGACCAACATCGCCGTCCCTGCCATTACCGCGGGAAAGGCCGCCCTGTACTTTCTGCCCGATCGCATTCTGGTGCGAGAAGGAAGCCGCTTCAGCGACCTTGGCTACGACCAGTTTCGTGTGCGCGCTGGCGACACCCGGTTCATCGAGAGCGGCACCACTCCTCGAGACGCCGTCCAGGTCGACCAGACCTGGCAATACGTGAACGTCAAAGGTGGACCCGACCGCCGCTACAAGAACAACCGTGTGCTGCCCATCATGCGGTACGGCACCCTCGACGTCACCAGCCAGCACGGGCTGCAATGGGAGCTGCAGGTTTCGCGGGTCGACGCCGCCATGCCAATCAGGCAGGCTATCGCCGCGGTGCCCGCGCTCAACCACACCGTCGCATCGCCGCCGAAAGCTCCTCCGGTCGCGCGTGTTCCACAGACAACGCCTCGTCCGCCGGCGGCTCCGCCTAGGGTTCAGCGTCTGACGTCCGCACCGGCCACCAGACCTCAGCGAGCGACTGCAGCAGACGGATTCGTTCGAGTCGACCTCACCCGACAGCGCACTGCCCATCCCGCGAACACCATCACGTTCACCGCGATCGACCTGGAAACGACGGGCCTTGACCCCGCGACCGACCGGATCGTCGAGATCGGTCTGGTCAAGTTCACCGCCGACGGCACGATCATCGACGAGTTCGCGACCCTGGTGAACAGTCCCGGCTCCGACGCGGCGGCCCAAGCCGTCCATGGCATCGACGACCACGACCTGGTCGGCGCACCTTCGATCAAGCAAGTCCTCGACGAGGCCATGGCCTTCATGGCCGGCACGGTCCTGGTCGCCCACAACTGCGACTTCGAGGAACGCTTCATATCCGCCGCGGCCCGCCGAGCCAGCATCGTCATGCCTCCCATGATCGGACTGTGCACGCTTGAAAGTTCGCGGCGGCAGCTGGAGGGCCGCGCCTTCAGCCTCACCGCCATGTACAAGACCGCTACCGGCGGCTGGTCGGATCAGCGACACACCGCGCTCGGCGACGCACGCGCCGTTCGTGAAGTGTTGCTGTGGCTCCTGCACGAGGCACCGCAACCGCTCTACCTGACGCAAGGCCCACCGCGACCAGATGAACCGGTGTTCACCGAGTGCCCCATCAGCTGCCGACCGGTCCCGCTCTCACGCAGCTCGGTCGCCGACCTACTGGATTCATTTCCTCAGTCACCGTGCCCCCGCACCGGCGACGCCCCAGAAGTGTCCCGATACGTCGCATTGCTTGATGACGCGGTCGAAGACGGCCGGCTCACCTACGAGGAAGCCGAGTCCCTCACCCGCCAGGCACGCCTGACGCGCCTGACCGGCACACAACTACGGCATCTTCACCAAAGCGCCTGGGACGCAACCTATCCGGATACCCGTGATGCGAACTGGCATGCGCTGGCACCCGTACAACGCCGGGAGATGTACCTGCTCGCCGACGCGCTCGGGCTACCCGCCCTCGCCGAACGCATCAACGCCGTCATCCAGGAGTGCGCCGAGCCGGAGCCGCCGGCCGAAGCGCGCTACCTACGCGGTTTACGCGTTGCGATCGTCGGCGATCACGGTGACGTCATCGATTTGCGTAAGCACGCCGAATCCTACGGCGCCAAGCTCGCGGTCAACATCACCAAGACCGTCAAATGGATGGTGAGCACCACGCCCGACGCCACCGACTCGCGCCACACGACTGCACGCAGGCTCGGCATACCAATCATCAGCTGCGCAGAGGGATCCGCACGAATCGACGAAGCCGTTCGTGAGGCCGAATTGAAAGCCTACGAGCGTCAACGCGACGTCGACCGCTACGCCGCGCTGCGAAGACAACGAGACGACGAAGCCGACACTTATTGGCGGCCAACGTGGCGCGACGTAGAACTCGACCACGACCCCGGGCCCGAGTCCTGGTACGGCTAGTCGCCGAGTTTGAACATCCGCTTCGCCGTCACCGCATGGCGGTCAGAGGCCCTGTTAGGTCGCGCCTTACGACGTCTAGCTGTCGCCGAGACTGACCCAGCGATGGTGAAGGTTAGAAATCCGACCCGATGACGAAAGGCTAGCTCAGTGTCGATGACTACTTCGGGTACCAACTGCCGTCGGCACGCCTCGATTTCCGGGTGGCCACTTCCACACCGGGGAAGAGTTATTCGAGGAATTGAGTTCTGCTGGCCTCGCCGAAGTAGAAGTATGCGCCATTGAGGGACCGAATGGCCCTGCGCTGGAGTCGTTCTCACATGTCGACGATGCTGTCCATCAAGCGGCGCTAACTTTGGTCCGGACGGGCGGTTGTCTGCCAGGGATTCGGGACATGACCAATCACCTAATGGGCATTGGCCGAGTGCGCTAGCGATTGGTCGCCGGGCACGGCGGTCCCTGGCCCGGGGCCTGGCCGCGGCCCCAGATTTGTGGGTACCCAACAAGACGCCAGGTGGTCTCGCATGTAGAGAATGTGGACGGCTCAGATTCTGTCTCAGTTCCTGGTCGGCAGTCTGCTGGCCAGGGTGTGGACGTGGAATCGTTCGACACCGGGGTATTTCTCGCCGAGTGATTCGGCGAGGAAACCGTTGGCGATGTAGAAACCCACTGCGTCGGAATCGGTTTCGGCAACCAGGCGAAACCGATGTGGAATCGCTTCACGCACTGCCTGCAACATTTGGCGTCCGATGCCGGATCGGCGGGAGTCCTCCCTGGTCGCTATATGTAGGACAACGGCGTCGGAGTCCTTCACGGTGTAGCCCACTACGCCAACGAGTGCGCCTCCGATCGATGCGCGCAGCAGGACCAGCCCGGGGTCTCGGCGGTATTGCTCGACGATGCGGTCAGCGCGGTCCCGCCCACCGCCAACGGCCACGGCGAGCAGCTCGGGCACACCCTCGTCGTCGATGTCGGCAGGCGACACCTGCACTGGCGGGATTGCTCCCTCTGAAGCGGGGCTGGCCGCGTTGGCAGACATTGCGGACGCCGCGTAATCGATTGCTGGCGCCGGATGCTCGAACGTGGGCGGCGGATCCTCGTCGCCCATCCAGGTTCGGTGGTACCTGTTGACCCAGGCGGTTTTCAGGCCGGCGTTGGCGGCGCCGCCGATGTCCGCTGTTGGGTTGTCACCCAGCATCCAGGAACCATCAAATGTCTGCCCCACCAGCTCGGCGGCGAGTTCAAAGATGCGCGGGTCCGGTTTGCGCACGCCGACCTGTTCGGAGATGACCCACCCGTCGACCACGTCACGGGCACCGATCGCATCGAGTTTGGCTTCCTGATGTGCCGTGACGCCGTTGGTGACGATGACCACCGGAATGCCTCGTCGTCGCGCGCTGCGCAGGGCGGTGCGGGTCGCATCGTCCAGGCGGTAGTGGCCACCGAATTCAGACGGCCAACGTAGAAGCAGCTCGTCCACTGACTCCGTCATTCTCAACCGAGTTCGCACGCCATTGAGGAAATCCCACCGGTCGCGCACAGCGTCGCGGTCGAAGTCCCACTCGGCGAGCCACTCTTCAAGACCCGCATCCTCCGGGTGGTGTTTCGCAGTTTGGGCGGCCCATTCCCGCATCGCCTGAGATCGATCGACCAACGTGTCGTCTAGGTCCACCATCAGCACAGCCATACATGGAGATTCTGCAGCAACGGCGTGCCCATTCGAAGCGACCAGAACGTGATCGGCCGGGCGATGTCTATTTGGTAGAGATTCGAGGTCGATCAGTTCCTGTCTCGAGTTTTCGCGGCGGCGGCGACACGGGCCGCCGGTAGCGTGGTCGGTTGTGTCCGAACGCCGTCCGTTTCCCGAGCCGCAGGTATATGACCACGGGCTGCTCGACGTCGGTGAGGGCAACCGTGTGTACTGGGAGGCCAGGGGCAACCCTGGTGGTCGGCCGGTGCTGGTTGTGCACGGTGGACCTGGATCTGGCAGACCACGGAGCGGCCACAAGGGGTTCGATCCCAAGGCATTTCAGGTCGTGCTGTTCGACCAACGTGGATGCGGTAACAGCACGCCTCACGCCAGTGACCCGGCAACGGTCATGGTGCACAACACCACCGAGCACCTGCTTGCCGACATCGAAGCTTTACGCGAGCACCTGGGCGTCGACCGGTGGTTGCTTTACGGCGGTTCCTGGGCGTCGACGCTGATCCTGGCCTACGCCCAACGCCATCCTGACCGGGTGATCGGCATCATCCTCATTGGGGTCACCATGACCCGGGCCAGAGAGGTCGACTGGCTTTACGGTGGGGTGCGTCTGCTGTTTCCGGTCGAATGGGAACGCTTCCGTGCCGGGGTACCCGAGCCGCACCGCGACGGGAACCTCGTCGAGGCCTACCGGCAGCTGATGGAGAACCCCGACATCGCCGTGCGGCAACAGGCTGCCCACGATTGGTGCACGTGGGAGGACGCCGTCATTTCCCACGAAAACTTGGGCAGTCCCGGGCAATACGGTGCTAAGCCCGACGCCGCGAAACTGGCGTTCGTGCGGATCTGCACGCACTACTTCGCCCATCACGCGTGGCTCCAGGACGTTCAGTTGCTGCGGGACGCGCACCGCCTCGAGGGAATCCCCGCAGTGTTGATCCACGGACGGCTGGACCTGTCAGGCCCGCTGCTCACGGCATGGGAACTCGCTCAAGCCTGGCCGAACGCCGACCTGAAGATCATCGAGAACACCGGCCACACCGGCCACACCGGCAGCCCCGCCATGGGCGCCGCAGTCATCGACGCCATCGCACGGTTCCACCCGACGCGTTCTCATTACTAGGGGCGTGTCCTCGTGGACAGGTTCGCGCGCGACCGTCCGGATTCGTCAGTTACTCAGAGACATCAGGGCTTTCGCCAGCCTTGAGGTACCTCGCACGATAGTCGAGGAACTGATCAGCTGATCTGTATTTAGATCACCCCTTCTAGACACTGGCGGATCCGTCTACGGTCAGGCCATGTCGCCAACCCAGGCTCCGCGAGAGTCGTTTACCCGATCGGCACGCAAGGCCCAAATCGTGGCCTCGGCAATCGACGTGATCGCCGAGGTGGGATTCGCTCAAGCGTCGATCCGCAAGATCGCCGACCGCGTGGGTATCGCCATGAGCGCGGTGCTCTACCACTTCGGCACCAAGGACAATCTCGTCGACGCCATCGTCGAGCACATGTACCGCACGATGCTCAGCCAGGTCGCCCCCGCGGTCGACGCCGAGCACACCGCCACCGGCAAGCTGCACGCCTACATCCGTTCGAGCATCTCCTATTTCGGCACGCACCGCACCGCCTTGAAGGCGCTCGCCTCACTCGGCGCCACCTACGTACCCACCGATGGGCGCCGCTTCGACGAGCTCGGACTCAGCCCCGACATCGCCGAGCAACTCGCGGTGCTCGACCCGGCCTCGATCCTGGTCGCCGGCCAACGCGACGGTGAATTCGGAACCTTTCCGGTGGGGTCCACTGCGATCGCACTGCGCGGCGCGGTCAACGGTGTCGTGGACAGGGTGCTGCGCGAACCCGGTTACGACGCAACCCAGTACGCGCAGGACGTAATCGACATGTTCGGGCGCATCGTGGGCGGGTCGCGATGAGCACCGTGGCCATCGCCGCCGTCGGCAGCCACGGCGACGTGGCCCCGCTGGCCGGTCTCGGTGCCGCACTCCAGCGGGGCGGGCATCGGGTCGTCATCGCCGCCTACACACCGTTCGCCGGCCTGATCACCGGCTCCGGCTGCGAGTTCCGTGATCTGCGTGCCGATTTCACCCCCGGCGCCGACCACGCGAAAGCCACCTCCAGGGAGACGTTGGCGGCGATCTTCACCCCGCGAGGGCAGCGCGCCACCGGCCAGCTCGTCGTTGACGCGCTCGACGACGTGCCCGCCGACATTTTGCTGCTCCCCCCGCTGGCCGAACTGGTCGGCCATCCTTTGGCCGAAGCCCGTGGCATCCCCTCGGCCGGGGTCCGGATGCAACCGCTGTCGCCGACCTCGGATCATCCCCCAAGTCTGCTGGGCGCATGGTCACTCGGCGGAGTCGGCAACCGGATGGCCGCCCGGGCCGCTGCCGGGGCCGTTGATCGGCTCTACGGTGGGGTCGTCGCGCACTTTCGCCGCGAACTCGGACTACCCACAGCCTCGCCGCGCGCGCTTCGGCGCCGACGCACAGACGCGGACTGGCCTGTCCTGCATGCCTTCTCGCCGACCGCCGTGTCTCGCCCCGCCGACTGGCGCCCTGGCCTGCAGGTCACCGGGTACTGGTGGCCACCCACAGCGCCCCAATGGCAACCCTCACCGATGCTCACGGAGTTCCTGGCCGCGGGCCCGGCGCCGGTGTTCATCGGGTTGGGCAGCACCGTGGTCACCGCCGCCCGCGCCCAGCAGCTCGCCGACATCGTCGCCGCAGCGCTGATGCAGGCCGGCGTACGCGGCATCGTTCAATCCGGATGGGCCGGACTCACGGTCACCGGCGAGAACATCCTCACCATCGGCGACACACCGCACGAGTGGTTGTTCCCGCAGATGGCCGCCGTCGCACACCACTGCGGCGCAGGCACCACCGCCGCGGCCCTGCGTGCCGGCATCCCCAGCGTCGCCCTACCCGGACCCGCAGGCGACCAGCCCTTCTGGGCGCACCGCCTACACAGCATCGGCGCGGCC
>Ga0209051_1003431_pt1 | contig 10399 bp, 7 predicted proteins | sample AraplaCvi_mMS_r2_2_FD_184286 | JGI IMG/M metagenome (GOLD analysis project Ga0209051, IMG submission 184286) | Arabidopsis root microbial communities from North Carolina, USA - plate scrape MF_Cvi_mMS_r2 (SPAdes) (version 2) | ecosystem: Host-associated > Plants > Roots > Endosphere | place: USA... | reverse complement strand
CGCCGCCGAGTTGCTGACGTAGCCCAGGGTGGCGACCGCCTGCTCGACGCGCTCGCGGGTGGGGACGCTGACGAATCGGGTGCCGTTCAAGACGTGCGACACGGTGGCGACCGACACCCCGGCGAGCCGCGCGACGTCCTTGATGGTGGACAGGCGAACTTCTCCCCTCAGGCCCGAATCGGGGGACACCGCACGGCATCCCCCGACTCGTCAGCCGCTGCTCGGACCGATCAGAACGGGAAGTCCTTCACGTTCTCGGGGGTGACTATGGTCGGCTCGCCCAACAACACGGTGCCGTTCTCGCCGACGGTGAACTTGCCAAGACCGTCGACCTCGTAGGACGTGCCTTCCTTCGGCTCGATCTTGCACTGGGCGTACTGCTCCGCAGTGGCGAAGGTCAGCGTGCCGAGGTTCTGCACGTTCCACCACACGTCCTGCACGTTGCCGGTGTCGATGTACTGCTTGACCAGCGTCACCGGTCCAAGGCCGGAGATCTTCACCCGGCCGAGGTCACCGCTCTGCGACAGCGCCTCGGCCGCGGCGGGCAGGCCGATGCCCGCGGGGACGATGATGCCCTTGAGGTTCGGGTACGCCTGGACGAGCTCCTTGGCCTTCTGCGCGTTGACGTCGGCCTTCTCCTCGCCGTACGCCACCGTGACGAGCTTCATCTTGGAGAACTTGGCGTCGTTGGCCAGCTTGTCCTTGATGCTGGCGATCCACGCGTTCTGGTTGACCGCCGTCTGGGTGGAGGACAGGATCGCGAACTCGCCCTCTCCGCCGATCATGTCGGACAGCGACGCCAGCATCTGGTCACCGATCTTGCTGGTGTCGGCCTGGTTCAGGAAGAACGCGCGGGAGTCGGGCGCAACGTCGGAGTCCCAGGAGATGACCTTGATGCCCGCCTGCTTGGCCTTGGCCAACGCCGCCGACGCACTGTTCAGATCGCTGCCGGAGATCGCGATGACGTCGACACCCTGGGAGATCAACTGGTTGACGAAGGGGATCTGCGCCGCGCCGGTCGCGTCGCTGGGCGAGGTGTAGATGACCGTCGAGCCGTCCTTGGCGGCGGCGGCCTCGACGGCCTTCTGCACGGTCACCATGTAGGGGTCGGTGCCCAGCTTGGGGATGAGGCCGATCTTGATCGGACCCTCGACGCACTTGCCAGCGGCGCTGTTCGCACCGCCGTCGCCGGATCCGCCGCCGTCGGAGGCGCAGGAGGTCAACGAGAGCGTCAGCATTGCCGTCGCTCCAACCGCCAGGGTGAGGGCCGATCGATTCATGGGGAGTCCTTTCAAGGGGTGAGTACGGCGGCCACGGGTCGAGGCAACCGGCTGTCGAGGTGTGCGATGACGCGGGGTCACGTGGTGTCGGCCCCCAGCTGCGATGCGGGGCGGCGGCGCTCACGGACGGCGCCGAAGAAGCGTTGCGAGAGGTTGGTGACCAGCAGCGACGCGATCAGCACGCCGCCGACCGCGATGCCCTGGGTGTAGCCGCTGACGTTCATCAGCTGCAGTGACTTGCGGAGCGCCAGGATCAGGATGCTGGCGAGCACCACGCCGGTGATGCGTCCCTTGCCGCCGAGCACGCTGACCCCGGCCAGGAACACCACCGTGATCACGTCGAGCTCGAGGCCCTGGGCCCCGTCCGGCGCGACCTGGCTGGTGATGCCCATGTAGATCATCCCGGCCAGGCCGGAGACCACGCCGGAGACGACGAACAGGACGAACCGGATGCGGGCGACGCGAATGCCGCTGTAGCGGGCGGTTTCCGGGTTGCCGCCGATGGCGTAGATGCGCCGTCCGACGGTGCTGCGGTGCAGGACGATTCCGAAGACCACGGCGAGCACCAGGAAGGGCACGATCGCCCAGGGGAGCACGAAGCCGGGAACGTTGTCGTTGCCGAGCACCGTGAAGAAATCCGGGAGCGGAGAGATCGGCGTCCCCCCGAGGAGGACGTAACACAGCCCGCGGAACAGGGCCAGGGTCCCGAGCGTCACCAGCAGGGCCGGCAGTCCCATCACGGCGACGAAGAAGCCGTTGACCGCACCGCAGAGCAGGCCCGTTACCAGGGCCGCCACGACGACCACCGGGACCGACTGTCCCGCTTCGATCGCGAGACCCGCGGCGACGGAGGAGAGCCCGGCGATGCTCGCCACGGAGATGTCGATGTCCCGGACGATGACCAGCAGCGCAAGCGGCAGCGCCATCAGCGCCGCGGGGGCGAAGGTCGCCAGGCCGGTGGAGATGCTGAACGGCCTGGTGAAGCCCGGCACCAGCGTCGCCGCTGCCAGCAGCACCACGACGACCAGGACGAGGAGGATGAACTCCCAGGACCGGAGTTTGGCCGTGACGGTGCCCCACATCAGCGTGCTCCTCGGGTGCCGCGTCGCGAGAGCAGCGTGTCGATCAGAACGGTGAGCAGGATGGCGCCACCGAAGAAGGCCTGCAGGTAGGACGGATTGATCCTGGCCACCGTGATGGCGTTCTGGATGATGATCAGCGTGACGGTGCCGAGCAGGACGCCGAGGACCGTCCCAGCGCCGCCGCGCAGCGACACCCCGCCGACCACGACCGAGGCGACCAGGGTGAGCTCCAACCCGTAGGCGAGTTGGCCGTCGACTGTGGCGAAGTGGGACGCCCACATCGCTCCCGCGAACCCGGCCAGCGTGCCGGAGATGACGAACGCGGCGAACGTGCGCGCCTGGGTCTTGATGCCGATCAGGTCGGCACCGGCCGGATTCGAGCCGGTGGCGTAGATGTCGCGGCCAAACCGCGTGGTGCGCAGGAAGATCGCGAACAGGACGAACAGCGCCAGCCCGATGTACACCAGCAGGGAGACGCCGAAGAGCCGCCCCGCCGTCCAGGCCAGCCACCCGGGCGGGACCATGCCCGACGAGATCTGCCGGCCGTTGGACAGGATGGCGTCGATCCCGCGGAAGATCGCCAGCGTTCCGAGCGTGACGACGATGGACGGCACCCTCCCGTAGGCGACGATCACACCGTTGAACGCACCGCACGCGACCCCGACCCCGACGGCGATCAGGATCCCGACGACGACGGGTGCCTGCGGCTCGGAACTCATGAACCAGGCCGCGACGTAGGCGGACAACCCGATGACCGAACCTTGGGAGAGGTCGATGTTGCGGGTCAGCATCACCACCATCTGGCCGAGGCACGCCACGCCGTACAGCGCGGTCGTCACCCCGAGGTCGCCAATGTTGGAGGGACTGACCAGGTTTGGGTTGATGAATCCCAGCGGCACCAGGATTGCGATCACCGCGGCGAGCAGCCCGACCTCGCGCCGGGCGACGACCTTGCGCCACCCCGACCGTCGGCCCTCGCCGACGCTCACCACCTCGGACTCCTCCCTGGCCTTGATGACCTCGAGGTCGGCGGTGGAGGTGGCACCGACCTCCCGCCCGGAGTCGAGCAGACCGGTGGCAGCCAGTCCGATGTCGATCTGGTTGGCGTGTTCGGCGTCGAACTCCGCGGTGATCGTGCCCTGGTGCATCACGTAGATCCGGTCGCAGGTGCCCAGCAGCTCCGGCATGTCCGACGAGATCATCAGGATCGCAAGACCCTGTTGCGCCAGCTCGGCGATGATGTGGTGAACCTCGGCCTTGGCCTGGATGTCCACGCCCTGGGTCGGCTCGTCGAGGATGAGCAACCGCGGGTTGGTCGCCAGCCACTTGGCCAGCACCACCTTCTGCTGATTGCCGCCAGACAGGTTGCCGATGGGCTGGGCGTAGCTCCTGAACTTGAGCTGCATGCGCTGCAATGGGCCGTCCACCAGGGCGAACTCGGCGCGGTGCCGGATCAGACCGAAGCGCGACGCCTGGTCGATGACGGGCAGGGTGGCGTTGTCGAGAATCGAGAAGTCCTCGACGATGCTCTGTCCGCGCCGGTCCTCCGACACGTAGGCGATGCCGTGCGCCAGGGCGGCCGCGGGCGATCCGATCCGCACTACCTGCCCGTCCAACTCGACCTCGCCGGCGGCCGGCTTGTCCGATGCCAAGACGGCCCTGGCGACTTCGGTGCGTCCCGCGCCGACCAGGCCGGCCAAGCCGACGATCTCGCCGGCGCGAACGTCGAGGCTGACGTCCGAGAAATGGCCGGTGACACCGAGATTCGACAACCGGAGGACGACGTCGCCGATGGTCGCGGACTTGGGCGGATAGATGTCAGTCAGCTCGCGGCCGACCATCAGCTCGACGATCCGGTGCTGGTCGACGTCGGCGGTGACCAGGTCGGCGACCCATCGACCGTCCCGCATCACCGTGACGCGATCGGAGATGGCCACGATCTCTTCGAGGCGGTGGCCGACGAAGAGCATGGCCACGCCGCGCTCCTTGAGGTCCTCGATGACCGAGAACAGCCGCTGCGTCTCGCCGATGGTGAGCGACGCGGTGGGTTCGTCGAGGATCAGGATCGTGGCGTCGAAGGCCAGCGCCTTCGCGATCTCCACCAGTTGCTGTTCGGAGGTGTTGAGCTCGCCGGTGGTCATCGCCGGGTCGACCCGCAGGCCGAGAACCTCCAGCCACCGGCGCGCCTCCTGGCTCATCCGGGCATGGTCCAGGAGGCCGAAGCGATTGGTCAGAGGCCTTCCGGCGTAGACGTTTTCGTAGATCGGCAGGTCGGGGAACAAGCCAGGGTGCTGGTGGACGACGGCGATGCCGAGGTGTTGCGCGTCGAGCGGGGTGCGTAGCTCGACGTCGACGCCGCCGACCCGGACCACTCCCTCGGTGGGGTGGTAGACCCCGCCCAGCATCTTGACGCAGGTGCTCTTGCCCGCGCCGTTCTCACCGACGAGGGCCAGCACTTCGCCGGACCTGATCTGCAGGGACACGTCCCGAACGGCGTAGACGCTTTCGAAGCGCTTCGAGGCCCCGACGAGCTCGGCTCTGATCCCACCTCGGTCGTCCACGGTCGCCCCGCCGCCCGCTTCGTGGGCACGAGAGGTACTACTCACTGGTCATCCTCATCTTCGAAGTGACGCCCCGGGCGTTGTGTGACTGACGCTAAAGCATGAAAATCGTTTACGTAAACGTTTTCGTGAGGTTGGTACCGACGAAGCGTCGCCGCCACCGAACGGTGGCGGCGACATCCCGCGAACTCCCTGCCGAGTCCCCCCGCCGTCGGGTGCCTCAGGCCGCCTTGTCGGCCGACCCGCCGTCCGACTGCGTCTTGTCCGACGCCGTCTTGTCCGACGCCGTCTTGTCCGCACCGGTCTTCACGCCACTCTTCACGGCGGCGCCATTGGGCTTCTCGGGCTTGGCGTGCTTCGGCGCGTTCGACTTGCCGGTCTTGACGCTGACCGACGGCGTCGAATCGCCCTCTGGCTTGGCATGTTTGGGGCCTGAAGCCGGCTTCGGGTCCGCGTTGGCGGCCGGAGTCTTGTCGCCGTCCGTCTTGTCCCCGTCCGTCTTGTCGCCGGCGTCCGGAGTCTTGTCGCCCGTCTTGTCACCGGCGTCCGGCGTCTTGTCGCCCTCTTCGCTGGCGGTCCCCTCTTCGGCGGCCGGAGTCTCCTCGCTTGCGGCCGGGGTCTTGTCGCCTGCCGCAGGGGTGGTCTCCCCACTGACCGGTTGCTTCTCCCCCGACTTCGAATCATGTTCGGGCGCAGCACCCTTCGCGGCGTTCCCACTCGAGGGCACGACGCTGAGCAGTTGCGCGCTCTGGGACGGAACGTCTGCGGCCGCGGTCTTGGACAGGGCCGCCGTGGTGGTCTTGGCGGCGGACGGCGGGGTGATGAGGTTCAGCAGATTGTCGAGCAGGCCGCCCTTGCGCAGTGCGTTGATGAGGTTGGCAAGGACGTTGGGCGTACCCGGAGTCGGGTTGGGCCCGAGCTCCTTCTGGAATCCGGCCACCAACGCCTTGAACGCGTCGTTCAGCACCAGCCCGGGGTCCAGCTTCGGGAAGGACATGAACGGCACCTCGGTCCCGGCATTGTCGAAGTCCCGGGTGTAGGTCCCGTCCTCGTTGCGAACGGTGTTGGCGTAGCCGACGTCGGTCAGGATCCGCAGCGCGGGCGCAAGGGCATTCGCCAGCCGCATCGGAATCTGCGCCAGAGGGTGCAGCCCGACGACGTTGAGCACGTCCGACGTCAGGTAGAGCGGCTCCAACAACGGCAAGGTCGACGAGTGCAGCGTCAGATACAGGTTGATCGCCACCGCCGAGTCGGGGTCGAGGGGATTGATTCCGCCGAGGGCGTCGTTCACTCCCTTGAGGATCTGCCCGGTGAGCCCGCCGAGGTCGAGGTCCAGTCCCCGCAGCATGTACGTCGGCGACAGACCTGCCGCCAGATTGTTGGCGAGCGTGAAGGGATTGGGCCAGGAAGCCAGATCGGACAACGGCTGATATTCGAAGGTGGCGTCGACGAGGACTGGCAGCAGATTGGCGTGGCCAAGTTCGACGCCGGTTCCGAGGCCGGGAAGGCTGAACCCGTTGCCGTTGCTGGTGAACTCGGTCGTGGGGTTGACGGTGTTGATGCCGAATAGCGCGGCGAGGGCTCCGAATCGGGCGAGTGCGCCGCCGTCGGGCCGGGCCGGGTTGTTGATCAGGATCAGCGGGAGGACGGTGAGGCTGCCGAGGATGGGATCGGCGCCGAAGACGTGGTCCAGACCGCCGGGCTGCATGGAGAGGTCGGCCAGCACCTTCTCGTACGCCATGGCTGCGGCGAACGCGCCGAACCCCATCCCGACGGTGGGGATCACTCGAACGTCCACCGCGTCGGGAATCTGATTGGTGATCAGGCCGAGCAGGTCGGTCAGGGGTTTGATCAGTGCGGCCGCCCCGGCGAGCGGACTGTTCTTCAGCTGGGTCAGGAGGAAGTCCAAGACGCCGTCGACGCCAAGGCGGGCGTAGGGGGTGCTGTTGATGTCGTCGGCGACCGAGTTCGGCAGCGCCGGCACCCAGCCGAGGTCGACGCCAAGCATCTTCAGGGCGGCGAAGGCCGGTCCGGACGTCACGAGGTTCAGCGGGATGCCGTCGACGCCGTCGAGCCTCAGCGTCTTCAAGAGCTGGATCACCAGGGAAAGGTCGACGCCGGCGGCCTTGGGCAGGGCCGACAGGTCGATGCCGTTGACGATGGCCCTGATGACCGCGTCGGAGAGCGCCTGGCCGCGGTCGTAGATCGTCGCGCCGAGGCCGCCGGTGATGTCGGAAACCTTGTCGTGCGTCGGCAGCAACTGGGTCGCGGCGGCCAGGTCGACACTCGCGGCACTGACGGGCTTGGCTGGATCGGGCGGCGGCTGGACACCTACTGTCAGGGCCGTGGCCGTCGCTGTGGCAGCGCTGACGAGCGCCACGCTGAACTGCCGACGACTTCTGGTGCGGTGACTTCCTGCCATCTGACCTGTCCCTTCAATGCCTCGTGTGCGCTGCGACACAGCACGCTAACACTTACGCGGACGGCAAATTGGAAATTGCTGACGGCCCCGTCGGTCAGCCCGGGGCTTCTCGAGGACCTTGCTTTTGCTGCCCTATCAGGTGATTTGCTGACTGACGCTTCCGCTGATTACTTGAACGTGGGCAACCAAGCTGGGCTAGGCAAGCCCGCGGCTGGACAGGTGTCAACCGACGATTTTCCATTCCTGCACCATTCCGCGCACCTGACCTGCGGGATCCCGTTTTGCGGTGACACGGTCAGCGCGTTCAAGATCACCGGCGTCGGCGACTCAGCAACGTCCCAGCTAGGTCGCGTTGCCGGCCGGCCCGAAGGCGAAGATCGCCGCGCTCGTCGCGACAACCGTTGCGGCGAGGGCGATCACCGGCGCAACGGTCCACAACGTCAAGGTCGCACCGAGCACCGCGCCGCTGCACATCACGAGGATGACGCCGTACCGCAGCTTCTCCCGCTCGCCAGTTCCCCCGGCGAGCCTGCTGTCGAACCCGATGCCGACGACGGTCTGCGTCAACACCGTCGTACTGAGTTCTTGGACCCCAAACTGGCGCGCGGTCGCGTTCTGGGTCCCGAACACGACGGCCAGCCCGGAGATGAGGACCAGTCGCCCGCCACCGGTGTACTGCAACACACCGGTACCGGCCAGCACTGAAAGCGTCACCAGCACGACGACTTCCAGCCCCAGTGCCACGACCAGCCAACGGCGGACCTTCGCGTCGAGATGCCTGGCCAACCGTCCTCCGATCACCGCCCCGGCGACGAAGCTGGTGAACGCCACCACCGCGGCGAGCATGTCGACCCCGGAGTGCGGCACCAACCAGAAGCCGAGGAAGATCACGTTGCCGGTCATGTTGGCCACGAACACGTGGCCGAGGATCAGCACGCTGACGGCGTCGACCAACCCCGTCGCAAAGGTGAGCAACAGCAGCGCGGTAACCGTCAACCTTTGGGAGACAGGAGATTCGACTGCCATTGCTCCTCCGCGGCTACAGGCGTGGGGTCAAGTCCAGCTTCGTGACGGCGACCATTTGCGTGATCAGCCAGCGGTTGCCCTGCGGCTTCATGGTGAGCCGGTAGGACAGGTACCGCAACGACGGGATGCCCTTGGTGACCGGACTCGTCGCCACCGAGTTGGTGTAGACGATGGCGGTGGCCTCCGTCGGCGTCAGCGACTCCACCGCCGCGCCGAGGACCTGCGTGTTGTTGGTGACCTGGGCCTGCTTGTTCGGCGAGACGATCGCGTCGATGTAGCGCTTGTAGTCTGCCGCGAAGTCGCCGCCGAGGTACTTGGCGGAGCGCTCGGGCAGCTTGTCCATGTCGTCGGGCGTGTAGGTCCACAGCGTGGTGATGGCGCTGGCCGCGGTCTCGGCGATGGCGAACTTCGTCTGCACCGCGGCCCGATCCGCGAGATAGGGCTGGATTGCGGCCCCGGCGAAGGCGGCCGCGCCGACGAACAACACACCCGCAGCCACCGCGACGAGCTTGAGGGCCCGCCCCGCCGTGCGATGCGGGACGAGGACGACGTCTTCGGGCTGCTCTTCGGACGCCGCTGTGCCGTCAGGACTTTCGGCGTCAGAGGTTTCGGGGACCTCCGACTCCGCCGGTGCCGGGTCGACGTCGGCGGTGCCGCGCTTCCACAGCGCACGGCGGCGTCGCTTCGGTTCGGCGGGGACGACTTCGGTGACGTCTGGGACAGACGCCTCGTCGGCCTCCACCGGCGCCTCTGCCACGACCTCGGCACGCTCGTCGACGGCAGGCTCGTCGACGGCAGGCTCCTCGGCCGCGGGTTCCGTGACTTCCGGAGCCTCCTCGGCTTCCGTCGCCTCGCCCAGCTGGTCGACCTGTTGCGCCTTCTGCCGCGGCAGGCGGTGGCGGTTGCGCCCCGCCTTGCCCTGCGGGACTGAGGCGGCGGCAGCGTCGGCGGTCAGATCACTTGAATCAGCTGACTGATCTTCCACTGCTGTCCCTCCTCGATAGTCGTCACGACCCAACGGGTTCCGCTCTCAATGGGAGTCTTGCCGTCGGGTCCGGTGGATTTCACGTTGGTCGCCACCAGAATGTCGGCGCTGCCGTTGTCGTTCCACCGCTGCACACCAGCCTCTTGCACCACACCGGTGGTTGGTTCGGCCCGAGCGACCTGAATGACGATGTCGTTCAGCTTCTCCTTGAACGACTTCGCGAAGTCGCCGGTGCCCTGAGCGAGGATGCGATCCGCATAGTCGTTGGCGTGGAAGGGATCCAACGAGGTGTACTCCGTCATGAAGCCACGCACGTAGAACAGCGCGGACGCGTCCCTGTCCTCGGTCCGCTTCACGCTCTCGTGGTCGACCACCATGAAGATGCTGCCCGCGATCGCAACGGCCGCCAGCACGAAGGCCAGAATCGCCGTCAACGGCAGGCCCCACCGCAGCGGTGTCTTGGTGGTGGCTGCGCTCGCCGAGAAGAAGTCCCGCTCGTTGGCGTCCACCTTGCGCCGCGGGCTCATCGGCCAGACCCCTTCGGCGGGGCCGGCTTTGGCGGCGGCGGTGGCGCCGCTTGCTGCGGAGCGACGTTCTGACCCGTCAACGGTTTCTTCAGAACGGTAAGAGCGGCGACCTGCCACCGATCGTTCGTCTTCTCGAAGTCCGCCCGCACGGTGGCGGTGATGAACTTGAGATTGTTCGGATCCGATCCGCGTTGCCCCTGCAGGGCCAGCAGCATCGCCGCCCGATCCCGCGTCACCGACAGCACCGCGCTGCTGACCGCCCAGTATTCGTTGTCGGTGACACCCGCCTTTTGGACGGCCTGCTGCTGCGCGACGAGCTGGGGCCGATATCCGTCGGTGGCCAGCCCCTGCGCGCGTGCGAAGTCGTCGACGACGGACTTGGTGCCGTAGCTCAGCAATTGCTCGACGATCCGCGGACCCTGCTCGGCGATCTCGGTGCGCGCGTGCTCGAGAGCCCGGTCCTGGCGGAACACCTCGAGGTAGCCCAACCCGCCACCGGCCGCGCACAACAGCGCC
>Ga0209051_1003430_pt1 | contig 10400 bp, 10 predicted proteins | sample AraplaCvi_mMS_r2_2_FD_184286 | JGI IMG/M metagenome (GOLD analysis project Ga0209051, IMG submission 184286) | Arabidopsis root microbial communities from North Carolina, USA - plate scrape MF_Cvi_mMS_r2 (SPAdes) (version 2) | ecosystem: Host-associated > Plants > Roots > Endosphere | place... | reverse complement strand
GCCGACGGTGGTCTACATGGCCTCGGACGCCTCGGCGTTCATGACGGGCTCGGTCGTCGTCATCGACGGCGGTTACACGCTGTACTGACCCAGGGCCGACTTCGCCGATTCCGAGCCGCTCGGCACGCCACCTCGCGTAATTTTCGCCACAGTGAATTGACGGCGAAGGCGCAGCGAACCGACAGCCGACGCCGCGGCAAACGGAGGGCACCGTCGTGGGGCATGCGAGGTACGTCGGACGTGTTGGCGCTCTGGCCGTGACTCTCGGGGTCGGGTGGGCGATGACCACCGCTGCGGGGGTCGCGTACGCCGAGCCGACGTCGGACTCGTCCTCGAGCGAGTCGTCGTCTCCCTCGTCGTCGACGGGTGCGAGCACCGACGCGTCGTCGTCACCGGGCTCGGCGGCGTCGAATTCCCCTGCGGCTCAATCATCGTCGCCGTCGTCGAGCGGCGCGACGGGACACGGCGTCACGGAGGACACCGCCGACGACGACGCCCCCGCCACCGGTGACGAGGACGCCGCGGACGACTCCGTCGACGACGACGTCACCGAGGATGCCGACGACGAGGACGCCATCGAAGACGTCACGGTCGACGACACCGCCGACGTCACGGTCGACGACACCGCCGACGTCGAGGACGCCACCGAGGTGCACGCCTCGTCTACCCCGGCCGCGTCCAAGAACGATCACCCGGTGACCACCCCGGTTTCCCCCGAGTCCCTCGACCCGCCCGCTGGCGTCTCCACGATCACGTCGACCGCCCCCGACGCGATGCCGACGGTGGTCGACCCCGCCGCGGCAGTCGTTGATCCCGCGGCACGCACCGTCGCCCCGGCGTCGAGGACCGCGGCTCCGACGACCGCGGCCCTCACCACCGTCGCGCCGGTCGTCGCGCCACCACCACCCACCCTGGTGACGGCCATCGCCGACGTCGTCGGTGCCCTGTTTCAGCCGCTGCTCAACCCGGCCGGCGGTTCGCCGTTTCAGATCCCCATCCTCACAGCCGTGTTGTCCTTGGTGCGCAACGAGTTCGAGCGCATCTTCGCCCCGCGCCCCACTCGCGTCGCCGTCCTGCCACCCGCCACCCTGGTCGACCCCACCCAGCAGCACGTCCTGGTCATCGGCGTGGACGGCACCAACCTGGGCAGGATCCTGGCCGACGACTACAACCAGAACTTCTTCGCGCTGATGGGCGAGAGCACCACCGCGGCGTCGAGCATTGTCGGGCACACGACGATCTCCAACCCGTCGTGGACGTCGATCCTGACAGGCGTGTGGGGCGAGCGGACGGGCGTGATCAACAACGTCTTCACGCCGTGGACCTATGACAGGTGGCCGACGGTGTTCGACCAACTCGAGTCGATGGACCGCGACATCTCGACGATGACCGTCGCCAACTGGAACGTCATCAACGCGATCTCCGGCGCCGGCACCTACGGCGCCGACGTCAACTCCTACGTCCCGCAGAAGGCGGGGGACACCAATTGGCTCGCGACCGACGACGCCGTCGCGGATCTCACCGTCGACGCCCTGGGCGCCGCGGACGCACCCAACTTCCTGTTCTCCTACTTCGTCGGGGTCGACGAGAACGGGCACATGTACGGCGGCGCGTCGGAGGAGTACAAGCTCGCCATCCGCAACATGGACGACAACCTCGGTGCCATCCGGGCGGCCATCGCCGATCGAGAGGCGTTGGGGGAGAAGTGGACGATCATCGTCGTCACCGATCACGGCCACCAGCCCCAGGTGGGTTTCGGTCACGGCTTCCAATCACCGGACGAGACGTCGACGTTCGTCATCGCCCACGGCAGCGCCTTCACCGCGGGGGACGTCAACTCGGAGTACGAGATCGTCGACACCACGCCCACCGTGATCAGCCTCTTCGGGGGAACGCCGCGGGCGGGATCCGACGGAGTGCCGCTGACGTCACTGGGTGCCGCTGACCAGGATCCGGCCGATCTGAAGCAGGCGTTGCTCGATGCGATCGCTTCCAACGACCACCCCGATCTGGTCACCAACGTGGCACTCGGGCTGCGGACGATCTTCGCGACCATTCCGTACTACGTGTTCACCCTGGGCGACGACGGCATCGACGGGCTGCCGAGCTTCCTGGTCCTGCCCGCGCGGATCCTCTTCGACGGTCTCTACGTGCTCACGAACGTCCCAGCGCAGGTGGTGGCCTTCCTCACTGGTGTCAGCGGCGCCCGCCTCTTCCCCCTCCTGCCGCCTGCCGCCCCGAACTTCCCCCCAGCCGATGACGACATGCCGATGGACGTCCTGGTATGCGGCGCGGGTCCGGGCGCCACGGGCCAGGCAAGGTGCAGCGCGGCAAGCGTCGCCTGACGGGCCCGACCCGGTCGTCTCCGAGATAACACGTTTGAGATCGGCGGCTTCGTGGAACATGCTTACCTAGGGTAACGAACTGTTGCTCGAGAACCCTAGGAGATGTCAGACATGAAGCTGTTCGCCGTCATCGGAGGAAGTGCCGCCCTCACCGCCGCCGCCATCGGGGTCGCGGTGCTCCAAGGTCCGTCCAGCACCGGGTCCGTCGCGGGTGACATGGAGACCGGAGTGACCATGACCCAAACCTCCACCGCGCCGACGCAACTGTCGGTCGCACCTCAGATCACCGGTCCGGCCGCGCTGCCGCCCGAGGAGCAGGGCCTTCCCGGCTGACCCGAACTCGGGCCCCGGGGGCGCAGGGTCTTGCATGTCGAGCCTCGCCCCGGGTAGGCAAGGACGCATGGACGCGCGCGACGACACGACGGTGTTCGGCCAGCAGTATCAGACCCCCGACGGTGCCACGGTCATCCCCGTGACCAGGCCCGTCGGGGTGTTCGTCATCAAGGACGGCGTGCCCGTGTGGGCGCCGGCCAACGACGACACGCGCATGGCCCTCGCGGGCATCCTCGTCGGCCTGGTCGCGACGGTCCTCATCGGCGTGACGATGGTGCGTCGGCCTCCGTGGCCGGAGTTGCGCGGCGTCGTGACCAAGCACTTCTGAAAGATTCAGTCCTGCACGGCCTTTGCGATCGCCACGTACCTCGTCAGTCCCTCCGGTGTGTCGGGTTGTCCGGTGAGGGTCCGCACCGCCCGGTGCACCACGCGCACCGTGGTCCACGCGCGGGCGCGGGCCTCGTCCAATCCGGCGGCGTCGACCAAGGCGTAGAACCGGGTACGCACCCCGGCGCGGACGTTGCCATCCAGTTCGTCCCACCGATGCCACAGCATGGGGGCGATCTCGGCGTGCGGATCCCCGTTGACCGGCTTGGGCCCGATGGCCAACCAGGGCTCCCGGTCACTCGCGAGGAGCTTCGAGTAGTGCAGGTCGCCGTGCAGCAGGACGGCGTCGTCACGGCGGGAAGCGAGGTCGCGTGCCGCGACGACAGCCTGCTCCACCAGCCGGTGCGGTATCGGGGCGCTACGAGGCAGGCGTTCGAACTCCTCGATCCAACCCTCGACATCGGTTGTCAGCGAATGCAATTGGGGTAGTGCCGGCACGTGGAGACGCCGGTAGGAGTCGGCCACCACTTCGCAGGCCTCGACGTCCCACAGCTCGTCGAGGTTCTGCGTCCCCGCCCGCTCCAGCAGCAGGGCCCTGCGGTGCGGGTCGGCGCGTAGCAGGCGAACCGCCCCCGCGCCGTTCCAGCGCCGCATCGCGAGGTGTTCGTGCTCGGATCCGTCGAGCTTGAGGACGGCGGGCGCGCCGTCGGACGTGCGCACAGGGGTCACCGACGATGCCGAGCCGTGGGTCACCGGCCCGTCGGGGGCGAGGTCCCACTCGTCGAGCTGACGGCGGACGCCGGGCGGGAGGTCGGTCACCGTCGAATGGTGGCACGTGTCGGCGGGATGAATTCGCACCCGCCCGCCCGTTCCGACCGTGGTGCAGCGTCGTCGCAGGACCGGAAGGGGCCCGTCATGAGGATCGTCGTCGTCGGAGGAACCGGGCTGGTGGGCTCGAAGGTCGTCGACGCGCTCGTCGCCGCGGGGCACGACGCCGTGGTGGCCGCCCCCTCGACCGGCGTGAACGCGCTGACCGGAGAGGGCCTGCCGCAGGCGGTGGCGGGTGCCTCGGTGGTCGTCGACGCGTCGAACTCGCCGTCGGCCGACGACGAGCTGACCCGGGAATTCTTCTGCCGGTCGACGGCCAATCTGCTCGCCGCCGAGACCGCCGCGGGAGTGGGCCTGCACGTCGTGCTGTCGGTCGTGGGCGCCGAACGCATGGCCGGCGACAGCGGCTACCTGCGGGCAAAGGTCGGCCAGGAACGGCTGGTCGCCGCCGGTGGCATCCCGTACACGATCGTGCACGCGACGCAGTTCTTCGAGTACCTGCGGACCATCGTCGATGCCGCGACCGTCGGCGACACGGTACGTCTGCCGCCGGTGGCGATCCGCCCGATCGCCGCCGCGGACGTTGCGACGGCGCTCGTCGTGGCCGCGCTGGATGCACCACGTCGCGGCGTCGTAGAGGTCGGCGGACCTCGGGAGTTCATGTTGCCGGAGCTGGTTCGAACGGCGCTCGTCGCCCGAGGGGACACCCGGTCGGTGCTCGCCGATCCGGCCGCGACCTATCTGGGTGCGGTGGTCGACGAACGCACGCTCGTGCCCGGCCCCGATTGCGTCACCTACGAGGCGCGCATCGAGGATTGGATCATCGAGACGGCGGCCAAGGGTTAGTCACGACGACGACCGTCGCTACGATCAGCGGGCACGAGGAAACACTCCAACAAGACGCGGTGACGATGGCCAAGGTTCTGCACGGGCGCGCGAGTGAGTGCGCGACCTTGCGGGAATCGTTGACCCGCGTCGGATCGGCCGAGAGCCAGACGCTGGTGCTGCGGGGTGAGGCCGGCGTCGGCAAGTCGGCGTTGCTCGACTTCGTCGTCGACCAGGCCAAGGACTTTGCGGTAGTTCAGGTTTCCGGCGTCGAGTCCGACATGGAGCTGGCCTACGCAGGCCTGCAGCAGCTGTGCGCCCCGCTGATGGACCGAGTAGAGGACGTCCCGGAGCCACAACGCGAGGCACTGTCGGTGGCGTTCGGACGTGGCGTCGGCCCCGCACCCGATCGGTTCCTGGTCGGGCTGGCCGTGCTCAGCCTGATGGCCGCCGCTGCGGCCGACCGGCCGCTGCTGTGCGTCGTCGACGACGCCCAGTGGCTCGATCAAGTGTCGGTGCAGACGCTCGGCTTCGTGGCCCGCCGGTTGATGGCCGAACCGATCGCGATGATCTTCGCGGTACGCGACGGCGTCGCGCCCGTCTTGGAGGGGTTGCCGGAGCTACGGATCGGCGGGCTGTCCGACGCCGAGGCCCGGGAGCTGCTCGATTCGGTGGTCGTCGGCAAGATCGACGCGCGGGTGCGCGATCGCATCGTCGCCGAGACGCGGGGCATTCCGCTGGCGTTGCTCGAGGTGCCCAGGAACGTGACACCGGCCGAGTTGGCCGGCGGATTCGCGTCGACGGACCGGCGCAGCTCGGCAACCCAGATCGAGGACGGCTTCCTTCGTCGGATCCAGACGTTGCCCGAGCCGACGCGGCGGCTGCTGCTCGTCGCGGCGGCCGAGCCGGTGGGAGACGCGGCGCTCTTCCTTCGCGCGGCGGCGCGGCTGGGCATCCCGGTCGACGCCCTCGCCCCGGCCGAGGCGGCGGGTGTCATCGAATTCGGCAAGCGAATGAGATTTCACCACCCGCTGATGCGCTCGGCGGCCTACCGCGCGGCCGATCTGACCGAGCGTCGCGAGATTCACCGAGCGCTGGCCGACGCGACCGACCCGGAGGCCGCCCCCGACCGGCGGGCGTGGCACGCGGCGAACGCCGCCTCGGGTCCCGACGACGCCGTGGCCGCCGACCTGGAGGCCTCGGCGGGGCGGGCGCAGAGTCGCGGTGGCGTGTCGGCGGCGGCCACGTTCCTCGAACGCGCCGCGGTGCTGACGTCGGATCCGGTTCTACGGGGCGCCAGGGCGATCGCCGCCGCGCAGGCCAAACGCGAAGCAGCCGCGCCGGAGGCCGCCTACGAGTTGCTTGCGATCGCCGAACTGGGGCCACTGTCGGATCTGCAGCGAGCCCAGATCGCCAGGATGCGCGCGCAGATGCAATTCGTCCGCAGTCGCGCCGGCGAGCCGGGTGCGCCCACAGCGGCGGAGTCTGCTTCCGACTTGCTCACGGCGGCAAGGGGTCTGGACGGAATCGACGACGACGCGGCGCGGGACACCTACTTCGAGGCGCTCACCGCGGCCATGTACGCGGGCCGCCTCGGCGACCCCGGCCTGTTGCCGGCGGTCGCCTTCGCCGGCCACCTCGCCGTCGAACGCGCCGGGCGGCTGGAGCGCCCCATCGACCTTCTGCTCAGCGGGATGTCGAGCCGCATCCTGAACGGTCCCGGCGCCGGCGCGGACCACATGCGGTCGGCTCTGGACCTGTGGAAGGTGCACGGCGAGAACGGCGATGCCCAGGCCGTGCAACCGCCGTTCCCGATCGCGCAGGAGTCCGCCGCCCACGAGGTGTGGGACGACGCGGTCTTGCGGCAGATTGCGACGGACACCGTGCGGCGCGCCCGCGACACCGGTTCACTGGCCGTGCTGGCACCGGCGCTGGCGTACCGCGCGGGGGTGCACGTGTACTCCGGCGAGTTCGCCATGGCCCACACCCTCATCGAGGAGGCCAACGCCATCACCGCGGCCACGGGGTACGCGCCGGTGCGGTACCACTCGCTGAACCTCGCGGCCTGGCGGGGCGACCCCGACGCCGTGGCCATTCTCTCGGCCGCCGCGGCCGACGGTGTCCAGCGAGGAGAGGGGCGGTTGGTGGGAGTCGCCCGGTACGGCTCGGCGGTTCTCTTCAACGGCCTCGGTCGGTATGAGGACGCGCTCGCGGCCGCCCGTGAGTGCTGCGACTACGAGGACCTGGGTTTCTTCTCGTGGTGTCTGTTCGAATTGATCGAAGCGGCAGCACATCTCGGTGATCACGCGGCGGGTGCGTCGGCCCTGGAGTCGATGGAGCGTCGAGCCGCTGGCAGTGGAACGGACTGGGGGCTGGGGTTGACCGCCGCCGCCCGCGCCCTCCTGGTGTCCGGCGAGACAGCCGGGCCGGTGTTCGACGAGGCCGTCGAGCGGTTGGATCGGGCTGGCGCCGCCTTACACGGTGCGCGGGCGCGGTTGTCCTACGGCGAATGGCTGCGTCGGGTGAATCGTCGCGTCGACGCCCGCAGGCAGCTCAACGCAGCACACGACGCCTTCACCAGGATGGGGGCGGCGGCCTTTGCCGAACGTGCCCGACGCGAGCTGGTCGCCACCGGGGAGAAGGTGCGCAAACGCACTCCCGGTGCCGACGCCGGCGGCACCGGCGAGCTGACGGCGCAGGAGAGGCAAATCGCGCAGATGGCCGGCGACGGACTGACCAACCAGGAGATCGGCGCCCAGCTGTTCATCAGCACCCACACCGTGGAGTGGCATCTGCGCAAGGTCTTCGTGAAGCTTGGCATCACCTCACGGCGGCAGCTGCGCACCATCTCGTGGGCCAGCTAGGCCCTTGTAGTCCGCACGCGTAGTCCGTCGTCGACTACGAAGTTCCAAGGGCTCGCATTCGGTGTTCGGCCTCGATTCTGAAGGGGCACGTTCCGCGAGACCGAAGAGGGGCCCTCCGTGATGACCACAGCCATCGTCGAATCCGACGTCGACCTGGCCGCGCGCTTCGCCCGTGACGTGGCTCCGCTTCTCGACGTCCTGGGTCGGCGCGCACGTCGGTTGGCCCTTAGCGACGCCGACGCCGAGGACTTGCTGCAGGACACCCTTCTGCATGCTTACCGGGGTTTTCGCTCGTTCGAGCCGGGATCGAACTTCACGGCGTGGCTGTTCCGGATTCAATATCACCGCTGGATCAGCGCGCATCGCCAGCGGCAGCGTCGGCCGGCGGAGGTCGCCGCGGACGACGTTGGCGACCACGAGCTGGCCGGGGGCGTGGCCCGGCTGTCGTCGGGCCGGCCGACGGTCGAGGACGAGGTGCTGGATTCGTTGTCCGACAACGATGTTCGCATGGCGCTGGCCGACTTGCCGGAAGGCATGCGGATGGTGATGTACTACGCCGGCGTGGCGGGGTACACCTACGCGCAGACCGCCGAGCTGTTGAACGTCCCCATCGGCACCGTGATGTCGCGGGTGTCACGCGGCAGGCAGCGCCTGCGCGTGGCACTGGCCCACCTCGACCGTCCTGGATCGGCCGTCGCCGAACCCCTCGAATGCAGTGCCTGACGTCACATAGTTAGTGCCCTAACTATTGGCGTACGATCCAATCATGACCGCTTCGGCTTTCGCCGACACCGACCCCCTGGCTCTCGAACGTCAGGTGTGCTTTGCGTTGGCCGTGACCAACCGGGCCGTTCTCGCCGTATACCGGCCGCTGCTGGAACCGCTTGGCCTGACCCATCCGCAGTACCTCGTCATGCTGGCACTGTGGGACCACCAAAAGGCGGCCACTCCCGACTCCCGCGCGCTCTCGGTCAAGCAGATCGCCACTGCCCTGCAACTGGACTCGGCCACGTTGTCGCCGATGCTCAAGCGCCTCGAGGCGCTCGGTCTGTTGAGCCGCACCAAGAGTGCCACCGACGAGCGGGCCACCGACGTCGAACTCACACCCGCCGGCTCCGCGCTGAGGGCAAAGGCCTTGGACATCCCACCTGCCGTCGTCGCCCGCCTCGGGGTCGACCTCCCCGAACTCGAAGAACTCCACCGCGTCCTCACGCGAATCAACGTTGCCGCATTGGCGGCCGGCGCGCTCGACGCTCGAACCCAACGATGGGAGTCATCATGACCGCCGCACGACCCACGCCGTGGCAGTACGTCACCTACGCCTACGGGCGGCGACTGCCCGCGACGATGCGCAACTGGGTCGCCGAGGATCTCGCGGGCGAGGGAGCGGTTCGCCGGCACATGATCCGCATGGCGATCCCGCCGCTGCTGGTGCTCGCCCCACTGTGGCTGCTGCCCGCCTCGCTCTACGTCCACCTCGAGATGACGGCGCCGATCTACATCTGGGCCGTGCTGATGTCGTTGGCGCTGAACAAGGTCTGGCGCCGTCACCGTCTCGCCCAGCACGATCTGGATCCGACGCTGGTCGACGCGATCAGGCGCCGCAAGGACGCCCGTCTGCACGACGATTACGCCGCGCGTTTCGGCCCGCGGCCGGAGTCGGCGAAGTGGCAGTCCAACAGCAGCCCCTTCTAGCCGCGGTTGAACGCTCGCCGGCCGGGGCATCTGGCCCTCATGGGCGATGAACGCGAGCAGACCACCGACGACCACGTCGAGGCGGCCGAACCGCCGCCCGGCCCGGCCGATCATGGCCGCACCGGTGGCATGGCCACCCGCGAGGTGGCACCCGACGTGGTCAAGCGATCTGGCGACGCGACGGACTGATGGCCGAGGTGCCAAGCGGTCACGAAGTGTTACGCGAGCTCCTGCTCGCGTACGGCCCGTGCGGCCAGGAGAAGGCCGTCCGGGAGATCTGCCGACGTGAGCTGGAGCCCGTCGTCGACGAGGTGTGGGAAGACGAGGCGCACAATCTCATCGGCCTCGTCGAGGGCCGTGGAGGCCGGGGCGCCAGCGGAACGGCCGTGAGGGTGATGGCCCACCTCGACGAGTTGTCGATGCTCGTCAAGCGCGTCGAGCCGGACGGCACCCTGCACGTCACCGAGCTCGGGACGATGTACCCCGGCAACTTCGGCCTCGGTCCCGTCGCCGTACTCGGTGACGTCGACGTCGTGAAGGGAGTGCTGGCGGTCGGCTCGGAACACACCACCCAGGAGAGCCAGCGCATCTGGGAGACCAAGCCCGACGGGGGCGATCGGTCGTTGGATTGGCGGCACGTGTACGTCTTCACTGGCCGCACGCCCGCTGAGCTCGACGCCGCAGGCGTCCGACCCGGCACCCGGGTCTGCGTCGACCGGAGCAAGCGTGTGCTGACCGAGATCGGTGACTACATCGGCTGTTACTTCCTCGATGACCGCGCGCCGGTCACTGCGGTGCTGATGGCGGCGCGATCGATGCAGGAGAGTGGTCGGCGTCCCGTCGACGACGTGTACTTCGTGTTCACCACCAGTGAGGAGTTGGGCGGCGTGGGCGGCTCGTATGCGTCCCGCCAGCTTCCCGACGGGCTCACGGTGGCGCTCGAGGTAGGGCCGACCGAGGAGGAATACCGCACCACCGTCAGCGGCGGCCCGATCGTCGCCTACAGCGACGCACTGTGCGTCTACGACAAGGACGTCGCCGACCGGCTGATGCAGGTCGCGACCTCGCTCGGCTTCGAGCCGCAGGCCGCGGTGCTGGGGGCGTTCGAATCCGATGCCTCCCACGCCAAGGCGAACGGTCTCACGGCACGTGCGGCACTGCTCTGCGTTCCCACGTTGAGCAC
>Ga0209051_1003429_pt1 | contig 10405 bp, 12 predicted proteins | sample AraplaCvi_mMS_r2_2_FD_184286 | JGI IMG/M metagenome (GOLD analysis project Ga0209051, IMG submission 184286) | Arabidopsis root microbial communities from North Carolina, USA - plate scrape MF_Cvi_mMS_r2 (SPAdes) (version 2) | ecosystem: Host-associated > Plants > Roots > Endosphere | place... | reverse complement strand
GACCGGCGTTTATAATCGCAAAGCATTTAAGGACGAACTGAGACTGCGGGTGCCCAGCAAGATCGGACCGCGCCGACCGCTCCTCCTCGCCTACATTGATTTGGATGGTTCAAGGGCGTCAACGATCAGCATGGCCATGCTGCAGGCGATCAGGTGCTGACGGCATTTGCAGCGTCTGCAAACAGCTTCATGTGGGAGGGACAGATTGCTGGACGGCTCGGCGGCGACGAGTTTGCGATCGCCATAGCCGTCGCCGACCATGGCGGAGCGGTCAGAACGGCGCAAGACCTTCATTCGAGATTGACGGCGGCGCTTTCTTTGAACGGTTACCCGATATGTCGATAGCGGTCTTGAAGAGGTTCCCGTGAATTCGATACGAAAGGCGATCGGCTGCTCATCCGCCAAGGCGATGTCGTACCTGTCGACGGAACCGGTGCGTCCGCGAAGCTGTTCATCAATATGGCCGCCCTGACCCGCGAGTCCCTTCCCGTGAAGTTGGCAGAGAGTGACGAAGTGCTCAGCGGCTCAACCAATGCCGGAGATGCTTTTGATCTGGTCGCCAGGCATGAGGCGAAGGACAGCATCTATGCAGGGATCGTGCGCCTTGTGGAAGAAGCGCAACAAGCGCGGATGTCCAGGCTGGCTGATCGTTGGTCACTTGGATTCTTTTTCGTGACGGTGCTGATCGCCTCTGCCGCCTGGTGGTTCACAGGGGATTCGATCAGGGCTGTCGCCGTCCTTGTTGTGGCAACGCCCTGTCCACTCATCCTGGCCGTTCCCGTTGCGTTGGTGGCGGGTTTGTCACGCGCTGCTCACTTCGGCGTCTTGATCAAAGGCGCGCGGCCTCTTGAGAACATCGCACGAATTCACGCGCTAGTACTCGACAAGACCGGTACGCTTATCGAAGGTCGACCTCAAATAGCCCGGATACATGTGGAGCCCGGCTTTACCGAGACGGAAACACTGCGGCTGGCCGCCTCCGTCGCCCTGAATATCTTTTCGACGGGTAAATGGTTCGAGTCCAATCAGGGCCAATGCCCTCTATTGCTAGCGAAACGCTGCCCCAACTTGGTCTAGCGATCCAGCACTTCGAAATATCCGACACCCACATCCGTGAGGAGTGAACGCGCATCCTTAAGAGGCACCTGCAACAGATCTTCGGTACAGGCGAATATGACGTGCGGCAGGCCCTTCAAAGTGAAGACGAGGTTGTCCTTGGTAAAATAGACAGCGAGATTGCTGCGAATGAGGTCGTCGAAGCCACAGTCCTTCTCCGTCTCGTCGTCAGATTTGTCGCGGTTTTTGATAACGAACTGGATCAGGTCTTCGTTTGGTCCAAAGCTGAGCAGCGACGGATCAGCCACCGTAGAAGGATCGACCACGGCCCCATCTCCGTTGATTGCGACCCAGCCGCGAAGTAGGATTTCGGGCACGAGCGCCTTACCCGTGCGGGCATCGGCGAGACGATGGTCTCCGAAGTTACTAGGGTGCGCACCACCACACCAATAACTGCCATTTTCCGCGATGCCCATGAGGCGGGTCGTCAGATGTTCAACCGCCACGGAACCGCCACCGTCGTATCCCGTCGATCCTTCTGCATCCTGCCCGGACCAGCCGAAGCCGAGATAGGCCTTCGCCATGCACCAAAAAGCAGGGAGAGCGAACTGCAGGCGCTGTTGCGAAAGATAGCGGTTGAGTGGCGCCGGATTGACCTTCCCGATCGTCAGGACGACTGGATAGGAAAGCCCCGTGCGGCTGTCTTCGTCCATGCGGTAGCTATTACCGCCGAAATCTTCAACGACGCCCTTTTTTAATGGACGATCCATCTTCAAAAAATCATACGGCAGGCTGTCTTTGGTCAGTACAATCGGCTCGTCGGTACCGGCTTGTGCATAGCTTGGATCGAGGGCGGCTAGCAGATCGTGTTCCGTGGGAGAAATAGCCCTCTTACCCTTCTTAAGGAGCTTGACCGGTAAGGTCTTGCCAGTCTCTTTCTCCCGCCACGTCCCGGAAAGCCCTCCGTCACCATCGGTACTTAAATTCCATTCCGCGGCGATCGGCGCGACCTCGATGACGTCACCACCTGCGGTTTTGCAGAGCGTTTCCGTACAGGGTTTTTCCTCGGCGAGCCGCAGAGTACCCGCGCCGGCGCTCTTCATGCCGTGCAGCGGAATGTCACCACCCTTGGCGAGATAGGCATAACGCCCAGCCCGAAGGCCATCAGGACCCGGCGATGTCAATTCAAGAATGATCGACAGAGAGCCTATGGAGCCAGAATAGGTAACCGCGTCGGCCGCATGGGCGGCAAGAGCTCCGGCGAGATAGACAATTACAGTAGAATAGAAAACGCGCATGTATCGCCCAACAACCGGTAGAGATATTTCATCCTACCGGGCATGGTTTCATTTCGCCAGACACGCCGTAATTGCTTGATAAACACATTGGCACCCTTCGCTAGCTCCTGACGGCGGAGCCGGAAGCTGGAAAATGGTCAAGCCGGACGATATTGTTGGTCTGATCGACAGGCGAGCCAAAAACGGAATACCCATCGCGGCCACGCCGCTTCGTCTCGTATAAGGCCCGATCGGCGTTATCCAAGAGCGTCTCCGGGCTGATCTGGGTCCCGTCTGACGATACTATTCCGATGCTGACCGTAAGGCTCAGTTGAAGACCCTCCCAAAGCAGCGGCGTGTCTTTGACTGCGCTCACGATCCTATTGGCGATAAGCGTCGCCTCGGCTGCAGTCACAGCTTGCAATAGTAAGCAGAATTCATCTCCGCCGAGCCGCGCAAGGACGTCCACTTGCCGCAACTGTTTTGTTATCACGGCTGCCGCGTGCTTTAGTGCCGCGTCGCCCGCTGCGTGACCATGTCTGTCGTTGATGGCCTTGAAACGGTCGAGGTCGAACAACAGCAGGCTGAAATTGGCGCCGGCTTGTTTCCCGCAGATTTTGTTCAAGTGTTCCGTGAACATCCGGCGATTGGCGATCCCTGTCAGCTCGTCTTCATTCGCCAGCTGCTCGACCTTCGCTTGCAGCTGATCGAAAGCGCAGATGAGAAAGCCAAAGTTCCAGATGACCGCGGCAAACAAAAATATTAGAAGATCGATCGATGCGGCTTGATAAAGCTGCAGATCAGGTTTCAAGCCGGTGACGATGAGCATGTTGCCGCCGGCTATGACGCAATGAGACAGTACGCCCACGGCAATGCCTGTGCTGGCAACGATCGCGCCCAGGTCCCGGCGAGAGGGTCGGATCAGGTACGTTGCTGTCATCGCGAGCGGGAGTGATTGAGCCAATGTGTAGACCGGATTACGGCCATACCAAAGGTGAAACGTCACCGCCATCACAAGAACGCTGCCACCCAGCAGGTATGAGACTTGGGTCCGTTCAACGTTGTCGCCGTACAAGCAACGTGCGCCACACCAGTTTAGATAAAAGCCAAAGATAATGAAGCCATTGCCTGCGACGGTGTTCAGCATCAAGCCGTGTTCGCCTTGAAGCGAAAGGGCAACCCCGCCGGCGACGCTTGCGGCGCTGCCAGCAAGCCACAACCGAGCGGCACGCAGATCCCTGTATCGATAGGCGATCAAACCCCATATCAGGCAGTGCGAAAGATTGAGAAGCATAACAACGAGGTAAAGCGTAAAAAAATCCGGCACGCAGTCTCCTCTGCACTGACATCGTAACGGTTACCCATGCGGACTAAAAGCCGCATGAATATTTTAAGATGCATTTGAGCGAATGCGTCGTCCTCCGCGGCGAATGGCAACTTGTAAGGAGCTCCATGAAGAGCTGACGCCGGGCCGATCGGTTAGCCGTCACATGCTTGACACAACGTTCCGCAGGAAGCACCCACGATATTTGCGGACGCAGTCCGAGAATTGCGCCCGGTGTGACAGCGCCGGGGTCTGTGACACGACTATTGTAGTTTTGCCTCGATAGCGCGCCCGACGATGGTCAACTGAAGTGTCGGCTGAACGGCATCGATCAGGACATCAAGCTCAACAAGGCGCTTTGGCTGATCGGCGAGAAGATGGCGGCGCTGAAAGCCGCAAGGTGATTGTCCAAGCAGCGAGCGCCGTCGGCCCAGGGCGGCGCAGCTTCCGTGTTCATCAAAGACGACCGGATCGAGCGGATGAACCCGCTTTCCTGCCCCGAGCCGCCATCCAAGCGGCGTCGGGGCAGGTGCGAGGGGTGCCCCTGGCGCCCCACCCCTCGAAATTCCCCGCCCGCCCTTATGAAAAGGGAGCGCAAAGAGCGGGGGCAGTCGGTCCCGCTTCCCCTTCGGGCAACTTTGTTGAAGCTCCTGCGGCTGCCCTCATTCCGCTCCTTGCGCGGCGCGATCATTCGCGCGTTCAGCGCACCGATGGTTTGCCGTCAGGACAAGGGCAGCGAGTATTGGCCGATCAATACGGGCCGCCTATCCGCCGAAGACGACCCGCGACCGCCTGACGAAGAAGCGTATCATGCCGCTGTTTTCAAACCGCTCGTAGTTCGGGGATGAGGTGAGGAGGGTCGGAACTGGTCCTCCTTGCGGTTCTGGCACGTCTAATCGGGAGAGCGATTTTAGGCAATCGCCGGCTACTCGGCGGAGCCGGAATTTCCGGCACCTGGCGCCGGCGCTGGGGCATCAAACCCCGATGCCGTCCTTGCTGCGCAAAGCTGAATTCATGCTGTTGTTTTTGACAACAACGATGGGTGATGTTATCGAAAACAACATGGAAGCCGTGCTGATCGAGAAATCCAGATTCACCGTCAGCGACACGGCTTTCTTCGAGACGGTTCTGTGGCATGTGCCGACGCTCGTTCCCGGCAGCAGTCACAATTTCAAGTATCGTCTCGCACTGATCGTCAACGGCGAATGCGTGATGCGCTATGACAATGAGCGCGGCAAGGGCGATCGTCGCCATATGGGCGATATCGAGGAACCGATAGAGTTCACAACGCTGGAGGCATTGTTCGATGCGTTTCAGGCGGACATGGAAAGGATACTCGCATGAGGACGCTCGCCATCAGATTGAGCTCGGTTTCCGATGCCAGGGCACGCTTTGTGAATGCGGGCCAGAAGGCATTGGAAGGCGTCGTCGTGCCCGCCACGCCATCGGTGAACTTTTTAAGCTACGACGACATGCACAAGGTTCTTGCGCCGTCGCGGCTTGCAATCGTGAAGGCGATGGCGGGGAAGGGGCCGCTGGCGATACGGGAAGTCGCCCGCCGTGTTGGCCGGGATGTGCAGGCGGTCCATAAGGACGTGACGACGCTGGTCAACGCCGGCGTCCTGGATCGGACAGAGGTTGGCGTCGAATTCCCCTATGACCAGCTTCATTTCGAGTTCGACGTGAAGGCGGCGGCCTGATCCCCTTGGTCCCTCCAGACGGGCGCGGGACATCGATCCCCGGGCTACGAGGGTTGCGCACCAGGACCTTCCGTTGTCGGTCCGACAATCGCCGTTTGTGCCGAGTGGTATTTTGATCCGTATCCGCGCGAGCGCTTCTGCCTGAGAAGGGTGAGGAAGAGCGCGACCGCTTCCTCCTCGTGCTGGAAATGATGCACCAGCCGCCGGCCGCCGGCGCCGATGCGTCCCCATTGCCGGATGAGGCACGCTTGCCCGAACAGCGTCGGCTCGGGGCCAGAACAAAAGGAGTGCGAAATCGTACGCTAGCGGCGAACGGAATGAGAACTTATGCGACCCGCCGCAGTCCGGCTGGCAGACGAAGCGATCGAAATCCGCTCGGCATCTGATGTTCGGCATCCCAGGTGTAGATGCCGGTAAGGTTGATATGCTCCCAACTGAGCGGCGAGATGGGCTTCAACAGAGTATCAGGAATATCTCGACCCGCTCGCTTCAGCTGTGTGATTGCACGGTCGAGATAAACTGTATTCCAGTGCACGATCGCACTGACGACGAGGTTGAGACCAGAGGCGTGAAACGCTTGGCTCTCGAACGACCGGTCGCGGATCTCGCCTCGCTCGTGGAAGAACACAGCTCGTTTCAGCTTATGGGCGGCCTCGCCCTTGTTGAGACCGGCTAACACGTTCATAGAAGCCATTGCTGTAGGTGTCTCAAACCCGCATGGTTGAGGCACCATCGCAGCAAGTCCCTCAAGTCCGGCGTTGGCAGGATGAAGGGTGGCGCAGCCGCAAGAATGCGATCCCGCCGTTCCAAAGCGTAAGATGGGGCGCCTCTTAGTTGTCATTCGGTTCGACAGAAACCGTTGCGGTCCTCCCGGCAGTCAGCCGAACCGTGTTCGGGACATCATCAATCTCAATCTTCACCGGTATGCGCTGGGCGAGACGAACCCAGGAGAATGTCGGAGCGACGCTTGCAAGCGAGCCCATAGATTCGCTTCGCTCCCGGTCTTCGATGCCGGCTGCGATACCTGCGACACGGCCGCTGACTGATTGCGGCTCTCCCATGATGTCGACCTTCACTCGGTCGCCGATGTGGATCCTTGGTAGTTTTGTTTCCTCAAAGTATGCCGCCACGTAAACGGCCTCGCTTTCGATCAGCACTCCGACCGCATTTCCGGCGGACACATAGTTGCCGGCACGGAGAGCGAAGTTCGTGATTTTCCCCGAGGTCGGGGCTCTCACGATTGTCCGTTCAAGATTAAGCTTGGCCAGATCAAGAGCTACGAGCGCCGATTGATGGGCGGCTTCTGCCTGATGCATCTGGCTTTCTGCATGCTGCCGCTCTTTCAAGCTCGCCGCCTCTCTGGAGGCGAGCAGCTGATATCGTTCAAAGTCGATCCTCGCTAGCTCCGCCGCAGCCTTCGCACTTTGCACCTGAGCCTCTGCCTCGCGCACCGCAAGTTCAAAGCGGTCCGTTTCGATCCGAAACAATGGCATTCCCTTCTCCACCTGAGCATTGTCCGAGACCACAACCGCGGCTACTCGTCCGGATACGTCCGGTGCCAGTCGAACAATATCCGCACGAACATGAGCGTCCCTGGTCCATGGCGCCTCCATATAGAACGACCATAGGTGCCAGCTTAGAACCGCCGCGCAGCCCGCCATGGACAAGGTCAACAGGGCTCTGCCCGAGGTGATCGTGAGGTTCTTCATGTCTGCAACCAGTTGAGAATGGCGGAAAGCCCGCCAAGGAGGGTGATGTAGAGTGCGAGGTTGAACAGGGCGCGATGCCACACCGCCTGATAAAGTCCGAGCTTGGCGAAAACCGATGTGAGGATGCGGAACAAGCCGTAGGCGCACAGCGCGATTGCCGAGAAAGACGGCAGGAAGACCCCATAGAGGTCGAATTGTCCGGTCACGCGGCATTCCTCTCTGAGGGGGTTGTCAAATCCGGAGGATCCGCCTGCGGGGCGAGGCATAGACGAAGGCCGGCCGCGTGCACCACCAGTTCCGTATCGACGTCTGTTGCCTTAAGGTCCGCCGCCGAAAGGATGAGGGCGTCCAGCAGTCGGAGTACATGTGCCGAGGCGTCGCCACGCTCAAGCGGCGCAAGCCGATACAGGGCCTGAAACCCGCAGAAGATTGCGTCAACCTGGACGCCCACGGGTATTGGCGCTTCATCCCTGTGCTCCTGGACGGCTATTAGGTGAAGTCCTGCCCGCAAGTCCCTTATCAGGTCGGCATTGGAGGCGTCGGAGTGGGGAGGGAGTTTTGCCGCTCTGGCGCCAAACAGGCCTGCCACATCGATCACCCGGTGGCGGGTGATATGCGGTTCAGGGCGCCGGCCGTTCGCGATCCCGACGACATGCCGCTGAGCCACGGACAAAAATCGTCTGGCATTCGTTTCAGCCCTCACAGATCGGAAGATGCCACACACGATGGTCGACCAGATCATCGCAAGCACGGTCGCGGCACCTGAGTTTGCAAACGTCATGAAGTCGCTGCTCTGATGTGCCTGGAGGGGGAGAAGAAGCGGAAAGTTGATGCAGAGCCCTATGCCGACGATCGCGAGCGAAGGCACCGCAAGACATATCCCTGCAGGGATCAGGAACAACCCGATGGCAGCGACGAGCGGCACGAAACTGTCGATCGTCGGCAGGACCGCAAAACCGTAGACGAACGCTGCAATGATCGAACCGATCGTCACACTGACGAATTTGCGCATGGCTGGCACCGGATCGTCCATGGTTGCGAGAAGGCAGCACAGCACGCCCGAAATCTGTGCAAATGTCATCCCGTCGGTCCAACCGCTTGCAATCCAGAAGACCATGGAGGTTGCCAGGCAGATTGCGACAGTCAGCGCGGATAGCGATGCCATGCCGATGTCACGATGCGGAGCCGGCATTTTCTCCTGAGACGCAAAGCGACGAGCGGCCCTTGCCGCGCTTTCGTCCCTGAGGGCGTCCCGAAGCGACTGGCACTCGCGAGAAACCTGAACAACATTCCTGAGGTTTCTCTCCAGATTGGCAAGAAGCAGACTTTCCCATGACCGAGGCGACTCGAACGAGGCAAGCACATCACTTTTGCTCATCAAGATCCCGGACGCGCTTGTTGAAGACGATCCGAGTGCTTCCATCGCGGACATGGTCTGCTTCGCGTGCGAGGTGTCGAGCCTGGCAAGTGCGTGTCGCAGATCCTCCAGCTCGCTGAGCAAAGGAAGCAAGGACACCATCCGGTGCTGTAGCGACCTTACCAGCGCAACGGCATGTCGGTACCTCGATCCGTCATATTGAAGGTGGACCGTGAACGATCGCAGGTCGGCCGAGTCCCCCACCAAGGCATATCGTTCCGCCCTGCTTCCGGCTTCATCCTGCTCGGCAGTTGCGGTTGCCGCAAGGAGCGCTTGCGCCCTAGCCATCCAGGCATCGATTCGCCCTAGGAGGATTGTTCCGACATGAACCGGAAGAACGACGTGGCTGACGATCGAGGCGCACAGGATCGCAAGCCCGATCTCCTCGACGCGGGCGACAACTGTGTCGAAGGTGTTCTCTGGCGCCGTGACCAACGGCAGCCCGGCAAGCAGTACCGTGTATCCGGCAAGAAGCGGCGCATAGCTGCGAGGCGTGCGATCGAGAAGGCTGATGAACGTGCATACCGACACCCAGGCGATGATCGCTGCTGACAGCAGGATCGGCTCGTTCACGAGGTTCGGAACCAGAATGATTGTCGCGGCGCCACCGATCAGGGTCCCCATCAGCCGGTAAACCGATTTCGAAGAGATCGCTCCAGACAGCGGATGAGCAACGATGTAGACGGTTGCCACCGCCCAGAACGGTCGTGGCAGATCGAACCTTATGGCGACGTAATAAGCGAGCATGGCCGCCAGGAATGTCTTCAACGAAAAGAGCACGTTCCCGGTGGTGACAACCGGTCGGACGCTCATGAGTCATCTCCGGACGGCTGGTTCCTCCGCGAGCCGCCTTGCCCGTCCGTGGTGCCGGTAAGGCCGTAGAGTTCGGGCGAGACGTAGCAGAAGAACGTCGCCGCGATGCACGCATGCATATATGCTTCGACGGGGTCGGTGCACGAAACAGAGGGTTCGAGCGGATGCTGGTGGGCAAAAAATCCGTGAACCTTCGCAAGAATGGCTTTCGCCATCCTTCGCGCAGATACCAGACCGAACCCAATGCGCGGATGTTGTGGAGGCAAGATGCCACCGCCTCGATCGCGCTTCTGAGGCAGGCGAAATTCGGTCTGGAAGATATCAGACCACCAATGGGAGTGAGGTTCGTCTATTGCCATCGATATTCTCCGAATTCTTCCGGAAGACTCTATCGACAAAGCACCGAGGGGAATTTAGATATGTCCTCAAATGATGACTAAATCCCACCAGTTGCGGTTATCCCTTTCTGACGCTTTCGTTGAGGAGGATCCTGAACAATCGAGCGTACGAGCGCATGCGGTAAGGATTGACGTTTCGCAAAATGAACGCGAAGCGCCCGAGCACCGGCATAGAAAAGGGCAGCTCGTCATGGCGTCGCGGGGCGGGGTGACATGTCGTGTTCCGAGCGGCGTGTGGATGGTCCCACCGCAGTGCGGCGTATGGGTTCCCGGCGGCATGCTGCACAGCAACGTGGCGACCGCTAATGCGCGTTTGTTCTTTCTCTTTATCGAGCCGGGCGCCGCCGATCTGCCGGATCGATGCTGCACGCTTTCGCTTTCCCCGCTTGTCAGAGAGCTCATCATTGAGATGGCTGACCAATCTGCGGTCGCAGGTGCTTATACGGAGACGATGACGAAACTGCTTCTGTCGGCTTTGTCACAGATGCCGGTGGAGGATCTGCATTTACCGCTAACAGCCGAGGGGAGATTGAATCGTATCGCGTCGGCGATGGTGGAGGATCCATCCGACCGCAGTACTATGGCACAATGGGCACAGCGGGTGGCAATGAGCGAGAACTCCCTTGCGCGTCTCGTTCAGCAAGAAACCGGCTTGACCTTCGGCCGTTGGCGGCAGCAGTTGCAATTGATCATTGCAATCCGAAGCCTTAC
>Ga0209051_1003428_pt1 | contig 10408 bp, 7 predicted proteins | sample AraplaCvi_mMS_r2_2_FD_184286 | JGI IMG/M metagenome (GOLD analysis project Ga0209051, IMG submission 184286) | Arabidopsis root microbial communities from North Carolina, USA - plate scrape MF_Cvi_mMS_r2 (SPAdes) (version 2) | ecosystem: Host-associated > Plants > Roots > Endosphere | place: USA... | reverse complement strand
CGAATCATGTTTCGCCAGAATCGGTTTCAGCGCCCCCAACGACTCCACAGTGGTGTCCGCCCGCGGATGCTCGTCGGTGTCGACCACCTGCTCACCCCGCCTGCTGGTCACGGTGACCGGAATGATCTCCTCGGCCAGCAGGCCGGACTGCTGCGCGGCGACGGCTCGTCGATGCGACGTCACGGCCAACGAGTCCTGCTCCTCGCGGCCGATTCCGTATTGCCTGCGCAGATTCTCGGCGGTTTCGATCATGCCGCCGGGCACCGGATGGTCCCGGCCACCGGCGGTGGTCCGGCCCCGAGCCAGCGCGTCGTGCACCGTCACGCCACCGCGCGCTCCGCCCCACCGCATGTCGGTCGAATGGAACACCGCGTTGCTCATCGATTCGGCGCCACCGGCGACGACGAGGTCGTTCTGTCCAGTCGCCACCTGCATGCAGGCTTGAATCACCGCCTGCAGGCCCGATCCACAGCGCCGGTCGAGTTGCATGCCGGGCACCGTCACCGGCAGGCCGGCGTCGAGTGCGACGACGCGACCGATGGCCGGTGCTTCCATGCTCGGATAGCAGTGTCCGAGGATGACGTCCTCGACGGCGTCGGGCGCCACGCCCGTACGATCCAGCAGCCCACGCAGCGCGGCGACGCCGAGGTCGACTGCGGTCAGGGATGCGAACATTCCGCCGTAGCGTCCGATCGGGGTGCGGACGGGTTCGCAGATCACGGCCTGGCCGCCGACGGTGGCCATCAGATGTGCCTGCCTCCGGTGACTTCGAGCACGGTACCGGTCATGTACGACGACAGATCCGAGGCGAGGAAGAGCGCGACGTTGGCGACCTCGGCCGGCTCGCCGGCCCGCGCCATGGGGATCTCGGCGAGCTTCGAATCCCAAATGCGTTGCGGCATGGCCTCCGTCATCGCCGAGCGGATCAGGCCGGGCTGGATGGCGTTGATCCTGACGCCGAGATGGGCGACCTCCTTGGCCGCGGCCTTGGTCAGGCCGACGATGCCTGCCTTGGCTGCCGAGTAGTTGGTTTGGCCTACCAGTCCCACCTTGCCGGAGATCGACGAGATGTTGACGATGGCGCCGCTCTTGTTCTCCCGCATCAAGTCGGCGGCCTTCCGGGTCCCGTTCCACGTGCCCTTGAGGTGCACGGCGATCACCTGGTCGAACTGCTCCTCGGTCATCTTGCGCATCGTGGCGTCGCGGGTGATGCCTGCGTTGTTCACCATTACGTCCAGACCGCCGAACGCGTCGACTGCGGTGTTGATCAGCGCTTCTACCGAGGCGGCGTCGGTGACGTCGCACCGGACCGCGGCGGCCACGTCGCGACCACCGAGTATCTCGACGGCGGCCTCGGTTGCCGCGAGGTCGAGGTCGCCGAGCACCACCCGGGCTCCCTCGGCGACGTAGCGCTCGGCGATCGCGAAGCCGATTCCCTGTGCACCACCGGTGACCACCGCGGTTCGTCCGTCGAGCAATGGCATTCGATGCCCCGTCCTGTCGTGAAGCCGGTCCAGATGTCAAACATAAAATATGATATTTGTTGAAGCAACGCACCCACCTCGGCCAGGAGACGACGACGCATGGCAGATCCGGTGATCACTCCCGAGGTGGGCGACCACGACTTCCGGGACATCCTCGACGCCACCCGCGAATTCGTCCGTTCCGTCGTGATGCCCCGCGAGCTCGAGATCATGAACGCCAACAGGATCCCGGACGACATCCGCGACCAAACCAAGGCAATGGGGCTCTTCGGCTACGCGATCCCCCAGCAGTGGGGCGGACTCGGTTTGAACATCGCCCAGGACGTCGAGTTGGCGATGGAGCTCGGATACACCACGTTGGCGCTGCGGTCGATGTTCGGCACCAACAACGGCATCGCCGGGCAAGTCCTGGTCGGCTTCGGCACCGAGGAGCAAAAGGCACACTGGCTCGGCGACATCGCCTCCGGTGCGGTCGTCGCGTCCTTCGCGCTGACGGAGCCGGGCGCGGGCTCGAACCCGGCAGGGTTGCGCACCAAGGCCATTCGCGACGGCGACGCCTGGGCGATCAGCGGAAGCAAGCAATACATCACCAACGCTCCGACGGCCGACCTGTTCATCGTCTTCGCTCGCACTCGCCCCGCCGACGACGACGGCCCTGGCATCGCCGTGTTCCTGGTACCCGCCGACGCGGCGGGCGTCGAGGTCGGCGCCAAGGACGCCAAGATGGGGCAAGAGGGAGCCTGGACGGCCGACGTCACCCTCGACGGGGTGCGAGTCGGAGACGACGCGCTAATCGGCGGAGCAGTCGACGTGGGATACCGCGCCGCGATGACGTCCCTGGCGCGCGGTCGCATCCACATCGCGGCGCTGTCCGTCGGCGCCGCCCAACGAGCCCTGGACGAGTCGGTTTCCTACGCCGCCACGGCCACTCAGGGTGGTACGCCGATCGGCAGCTTCCAACTCGTCCAAGCGATGATCGCGGACATGCAGACCGGGGTCATGGCGGGCCGCGCGCTCGTCCGCGACGCCGCCAGGATGTGGCTAACCGACGAGGACCGCCGGATCGCACCGTCGACGGCGAAGCTGTTCTGCACCGAAATGGTCGGCCGCGTGGCGGATCTCGCCGTGCAGGTGCACGGTGGGGCCGGCTACATGCGTGACGTTCCGGTGGAGCGAATCTATCGGGACGTCCGACTGCTGCGCCTATACGAGGGCACCAGCGAGATTCAGCGCCTGATCATCGGCGGCGGCCTCGTCAAGGCTGCACGGCGAAAGATTTAGGCGCCCAGGTCAAGCCATGTAACGAACGATCGACTCGGCCACTGCAGCCGGTTTCGCCGAATCCTCGATCTCCACCGTGATCGTCGTGGTGGCTTGAATGGCTCCCTGGAGTCGATCGATCGCCGTGATCTCCCCGCGCGCCCGAATGTTGGCCCCCACCTTGACCGGAGTGATGAATCTCACTTTGTTGTAGCCGTAGTTCACGGCCAGCTTGACGTTGTCGACCCGGTAGAGCTGATGTGAGAAGTGCGGCAACAGCGACAGGGTCAGCAGACCATGGGCGATCGTCGTTCCGAAAGGGCCGTCCTTGGCCCTCTCGGGATCCACGTGAATCCACTGGTGATCGCCTGTGGCGTCAGCGAATAGGTCCACCCGGTCTTGGTCGATCCGCAACCAGTCCGTTGGTCCAAACTGGCTCCCCTGAGCCGCCGCAAACTCGTTGAGATCTCGAAAGACTTTCACGTTCTCTCCTGTCGCCGGGGCTTATCCGGCGAAAGCCGGCACCCATTGCCCAATACGTTCTACCTCAACAGCCAACAATGGCAAAGATGCGCAGTTCGTTGCCTAGATACGGCCAGCAATTCGTCGAAATCGCCGATACCCGCCAGTGTCCAGCGCAGACGTCAATATTCGATTCTGCCGTAATAAGGGCACGGTTAGCCGAGCGTTTTGCCAGCTAAGCACGGTCGCGGCGGGGTTCAGAAAACTTCGGAAACCTAGCTGAGATAGCGACATCGTGGGACCGATACTTAAATCGAGTTTCCCGAAATCCCCCACCGCAAGTATTGCGGCCAGCAACGGTATCCCCCTCGTAGGCCGCCTAACGAATGAGGTCAAAATGCACCCTCAACCGCTTGATTTCAGCACCGCGGCCGACTGCGGAATCACCGACAACATCAGTTGGTGGGACTCCGACGCAGAGGTTACGACCGTGCTGTCGCGACCGAGCACCGACCCCGAGCTCTGGAACGAGTACCTTCGCGGCGCCGTCGAGAGCTACCGACGCCACGGTGTCGAGTGCGCCATCGACCTCGACGCCGTGCGGACGGGTTCCGACACCGCCATGTTCTGGGCGACGCTGGACTCGACGGGGCGGGTCATCGGCGGACTGCGCGCAAAGGGGCCGCTCCTGTCTGCCGACGACTCGCATGCGACGGTCGAATGGGCCGGGCAACCGGGTCTCGCCGCCGTCCGCAAGATGATCGACGACCGCGTTCCGTTCGGCGTCCTCGAGATGAAGACGGCCTGGACCACCGACGACCGCGACAAGGCGCGGCGCATTTCCACGGCACTGGCGCGCACGCCGTTCCACGCCATGACATTGTTGGAGATCCAGTTCTGCATGGCGACGTCCGCCCCGCACATCCTGGAGAGGTGGCGTACGTCGGGCGCCGTGGTGGCCCCGATACCGGCGACACCGTACCCCGACGAGAGGTACCGTACGAAGATGATGTGGTACGACCGGCGAACGTTCGCCAATCATGCTGCCGCCGATCAGATTCCGAAGATCCTCCGGGAGATGAGCATCGTGTCGACGCAGGCCGGGGCGCAGCTGGTCGACCACGCGGCCGCCCTGTGACGGGCGCTGCCGACCCTTCCTCGAGTGCCGCCCAGATCCTGGATGCCACGCAGGATGGAGACGCCCACCTGCTGGCCGAGCTCCGCGCCGACCCGACCATCGATTTCGTCGACTCCTGGTCGAGTCAAAACGCGTCGCTGCACCGGCTTCGCCCGCCACTGGACGCCGGGATCCTCGCCGAGGCCCCCCGCTTCGTCCATTACCCGTGGCGTCGCGCGGTGGTCAAGACTCTCGGCCCTCGGTCGTTTCGTCGGCTTCGGCTGGACCGCAACCGGAACCTGATTACCTCAGAGGAACAAGATCGGTTGGGCCAGTTGGTGGTCGGCGTCGTCGGGCTCAGTGCCGGTCACGTCATCGCACACACTCTCGCGATGCAAGGCCTGTGCGGCGAGATGCGACTCGCCGACTTCGACGAGCTCGAGCTGTCCAATCTGAACCGCGTGCCGGCCAGCCTCTTCGACCTCGGTGTGAACAAGACCGTCGTGGCCGCCCGCCGGATCGCGGAACTGGATCCGTATCTGGTGGTGCGTACGGCACGGGAGGGCGTCACCGCCGACAACCTCGACGAATTTCTGGACGGATTGGACGTGGTCGTCGAGGAATGCGACTCACTCGATCTCAAGGTGAGCATTCGCCAAGCGGCGCGGGCTCGCCGGTTGCCGGTCCTGATGGCGACGAGCGACCGGGGTCTGGTCGACGTCGAACGCTTCGACCTCGAACCCGACCGGCCCGTCTTCCACGGTCTGCTCGGCGACGTCGACCCAGACATGCTGACGGGCTTGAGCTCTAACGACAAGGTTCCCTACGTGCTCAGGCTCATCGAGGTCAGCGGGCTGTCCGCGCGCGCCGCCGCGTCGCTGCTCGAGGTGGGCCATGCCGTCGCCACGTGGCCACAGGTCGCAGGCGACGTGACCCTTGGAGCGGGTCCGATCGCCGAAGCCGTGCGGAGAATCGGTCTCGGCGAGCCGCTTTCGTCGGGCCGGGTTCGCTTGGATGCCGCCGCCGCCCTGGACGGCCTGTCCAAGCCCCAACCGCCGCCGGCGAACGCCGTGCGCGAAACGAATACCGCCGCAGCATTTTCTGTGCACGACGGTGATCTGACGACGTCGATTCTCAGGGCTGCGTCTCGCGCACCGTCGGGTGGCAACGTGCAGCCGTGGACCATGCATGCGGCCGACGACACCGTCACCATCCGGCTGGATCCCAAGCGGACCTCGACCATCGACGTCGGAATGCGCGGCAGTGCAGTCGCCGTCGGCGCCGCCACGTACAACTCGCGTGTCGCCGCCGCGGCCCGCGGCGTCGCGAGTGAGGTCGCCTACACGACCGCACCGGACACCCCGCTGGTGGCGCGGATCCGGCTCACGGAGGGCTCCGCCGAGACACCGGCGGTGTCCTATGACGCGATGCTTCGTCGCGAGACGAACCGGGTCCGCGGCACGGGAGCGCCGCTGCCCGCGCACGTCGTCGACCAGCTGACGGAGAGTGCGCGTCGAGAGGGCGCCCAACTGCGGGTCGTCGTGTCGCGCGCCGAGATCGACGAGATCGGGGACATCTTCGCCGCGGCCGACCGGATCCGTTACCTGACCGCGAGACTGCACGAGGAAATGGTGTCCGAGCTGAGGTGGCCCGGTGACGCAGACCCCGACACGGGTATCGACGTGACGAGCCTCGAACTGGGCACCAGGGGCGACCTGGCCCTCGAAATCGTCCGCAGGCCAGACGTAATGGCGGAACTCTCGCAGTGGGACGCCGGGGCCATCCTCGGCGACGACACCGCCGCTGGCCTCAAGGCGAGTTCGGCGGTGGCGGTCGTCTCCGTGCATGGCCGGGAGCTAACCGACTACGCCCGAGGCGGTTCGGCGGTGGAAGCGACGTGGATCACCGCCCAGGAGCTCGGGCTCGCCGTGCAGCCGATCTCACCGCCATTCATCTATGCGACGAACGACGAGGAATTGCAGGAGGTCTCGCCTAAGCACGCCAAGGAATTGGCGGCGTTGCAGGCCCGGTTCCGCAAGGTGACCAATGGCGACGACGAGCCCGAGGGATCGCTGATCTTGGTCCTGCGGCTGTCCGTTGCCGGACCCGCGACGGTCCGGAGCCGCCGGCGCTCCTTCCATTCCGACGGGGCACCGCTACCCTGATCCAGTGTCCGCGGAAAGTACGCCCCTAAGCCTTGAACGGCTGGTGACGACTGTTGCCGTCCGGCTGATGGCGGCGAACGCGGCGACCTCGCCCCTGGTGTCCCAGGAAGTGCTCGCCGTCCTGGTCGAGTACTTCGACGTCGACTTCAGCTTCCTGCGGTACAACGACCACTCCATTCGTGCGTCGATCTTGATCGCAGAGTGGCCGCTTCGGCCCGACGTGCCCGATCCGGATCCGTTGCGGGTCGTCTACTACAAGGATGCCGATCCGGTGTTTGCGTTGGCAGAGCACGTCAAGACGCCGATGGTCTTCCGACCCGAGAACGACGACTACCAGAAACGGATCGAGGAGGGACGCAACATCCCTCAGACCTCCATGGCGGCCGCCCCCCTCTGGTCCGGTGACGTCACCACCGGGGTGCTCGGGTTCGTCAAGGTTGGCGATCGGGAGTGGAAGCCCGCCGAGCTCAACGCATTGGAGGCAATCGCGTCCCTCTTCGCCCAGGTGCAAGCCAGGGTGCAAGCCGAGGAGCGCCTCCGGTATCTGGCCGATCACGACGATCTCACGGGCCTACACAATCGCCGCGCGCTTCTCGACCATCTCGAAGATCGGCTCAAACCCGGCCGGCCCGGCCCGGTCTCGGCCCTGTACCTCGATCTCGATCGGCTCAAGACCGTCAACGACTACCTCGGTCACAACGTCGGCGACTGGTTCATCCGGGTGATCGCCGAACGGTTGCAGCGTGGCGTCGACGACGCCGGCGTGATCGCACGCCTCGGTGGCGACGAGTTCGTCGTCATCCCCTCGACGCCGATGTCGGCCGCCGAAGCCGAGCAGCTAGCCAACCGGCTGTTGACGATCGTCGGCGAACGCGTCCCCGTCGACGCCGAGATGTTGACCAGAACCGTTAGCATCGGCGTCGCGCTCGGCGAACCGGGCAGAGACTCCACGTCGGATCTCCTCCGCCGGGCCGACCAAGCGGTGCTCGAGGCGAAGGCGGCGGGCGGCAACCAGGTCGCGGTGTTCTCCGACGAGATGTCCCTGCGCACCGACTACCGCAACGACATCGAACTCCACCTGCAGGAGGTGATCGAGAACGGCGCGCTGTTCCTGCAGTACCTCCCCGAGGTCGACATGCGTACCGGGGAAATCCTTGCGACCGAGGCGTTGGTTCGGTGGAATCACCCCACCCGCGGGTTGTTGTCCCCCGCGGTCTTCATCGCCGTCGCCGAGTCGATCAACCTGGCCGGCGATCTGGGGCGCTGGGTGCTCCGAACGGCATGCGAGGAGTTCGCCAAGTGGCGTGCCCTCGGTATCGCCGACGGGATCGTCCTGAGGGTCAACGTCTCGCCGGTCCAGTTGGTGACCGACGGGTTCGTGGAGACCGTCGCGGCCGTGATGCGGGAGTTCGGTCTCGATCCCGGCTCGGTATGTCTCGAGATCACCGAGAGCGTGGTGGTTCAGGACATGGAGGCGACGAGCATCACCCTGGCGGGCCTTCGAGACGTGGGCGTGCAGTTGGCAATCGACGACTTCGGCACCGGGTTCAGCGTGCTGTCCCATTTGAAGTCGCTGCCGGTCGACGTGCTGAAGATCGATCGCAGCTTCGTCGCCGACCTCGGATCGAACAGGGACGACCTTGCGATCGTCCGCGCGGTCATCGCCCTTGCCGAGGCGTTCGAGCTGGAGTTGGTCGCCGAGGGCGTGGAGACGGTGATCGCCGCAGAGACCCTGCTACACCACGGCTGTCACCGGGCGCAGGGCTTTCTTCTCTCCCGACCGCTCAACGGCGATGAGATGGCCGCACTACTGACCAAGGGGCGGGTACCCGTGCACTTTTCCACAACGCCATCCCTCTAGGGCCTGTTGCCTCGCGTCGTGTAACCCCTCCCGCACCTGACGTCGTGACCCGGTGCACGTCGGACGTGCCGGCGCCGAGGGTTCGGTGTCCAAGAGCTCGACGCGCCCGAACCGACTCGCGGTCCGGCCGACCAGGCACACCTGCAACCGTTCCTCGGGGACGCCTGCGTGCTCGCCCACGCCGGTGTCGTAGTGGCTCGGAGCGAAGGTGATCCCCGCCCGGGTCCGCACCGCGAGCGGACCCTCTTCGGTCGACAGGACCACGCCGGCGATGACGCCCTCCTCGAACACGATCCTCTCGAACCGGGTCTCGGCCTCGACCTCGATGTCACGTTTCAACGCCTCCCCCGTCAGCCATCGACGTAGCGCACCCTCACCGAAGCCGTCGGCCCAGTCGATCGCGCCGATCGACAACGCCTCGATGGACTCGCCGTTGGCGGACTTCATGGTGGTGGAGCGCCAATCTCGCATGCTCGTGTAGAGCAGGCCGTATGGGGAGGCGACGCACTGCTCTGCCCACCCGGTCAGTCGCGCCCCGACGAAGGTCTCGACGGGTTGGCGGAAGGCCTCCTCGGTGGACAGATTGCGGGCGTTGCGACGAGGAACCGCTCCGTCGCCGCGGTCGACCGCGGAATCGGTGATGTCTTCGCCGACCGCAGCTAGGTACTCGCTGGTCTCGAGGTCGATCGTGCCGCGCTGCAGCCAGCCGCGCGGGGACGCGACGCGCTCACGCAGCGCGATCGGCGAGAGGCCAGGCATGGCTGCCGGCGTCTCTGGAACCGCTGATGCCACGGAAGGAGCTGGCGTCCCCGTTACGGCTGACGTTCCTGGCACCGCGTTGACCACGAGCACCTCGCCCCCGGCGTCCACTGCTGCGATGGCGTTGGCGAGACCGCCGATGCCCGCTCCGATGACTGCGATGTCGACTTCCAAATCCCACATAGGCGTTATGTACTCCGTGTTGGCTGGTCGGCTGGCTTTTGATGTGCCGCGCCTCGCCGGAGACGGTCTGCTTCAGCACACACGATTTGGGTTGGCACTTCCCGGCTAGAAGGTTGCGTATGCCCGGCGGGACCGGAACCAAGGATCGCAAGTTTCAGACCGAAAGTCGCCACGGCCGGAACTTTACATACTTTTGTAACGAAATGCAGTACGACGGCGATGTTTGCCCGCCAAGTGCGGACGACACGGCCCGGGAGCCCGAGAACCGTGCTAGAACCCACCACGCGGTGCCGAGATGTCCGTCGAACGGCGCCAGACGGGTAATCTCTAACGCGCCGAGCAGGTCATCGGAAATCTCCGGCCCCCTGGGGCCTGGCGGTCCCGGACCGACTCGCACACTCGATTGACTGGCGTTTTCCAGACGGCCGGTCGGCATCCCAGACGGGAAGGCCGCCCAGCTGGAGGCGAACGAACTATTGATCCCGTCCAAGGCCAACGGCCTGGACGGATCGACGAAGGAGTTCAAGAAACATGGTGCGCCAGGCTCGATCCGAGGCGACACGTAGGAAGATCATCGACTCGGCAGTCGACCTGATCAACGAAATCGGATACCCGGCCGCCGGCTTGGGCGACATCATCGAACGCGCCGAACTGACCAAGGGCGCGCTCTACTACCACTTCGACTCCAAGGAAGCCCTGGCCACCGCGATCATCGAAGAGGGTTCGGAAAGCCTCATCGGCGCGTTTCGCGAGGCGGGACGGACGGGGTCGCCCGGCATGGAGAACATCCTCCATGGGTCCTTCGTGATGACCGACGTGTTGAGCAACGACAGGGTCGCCAGGGCAGGGGCGCGCCTCCTGCGCACCTTTGGCAGCTTCAACCCCGCCGCGAAGAGCACCCTGAAGTTGTTCGTCGACGAGCTCACCGCACGACTGAGGGCAGCCACCGGGGAGGGCGACCTCCGAGAGGGCCTCGACCCGGAATCGACCGGCGCCAGCATCGTCGCAGGAATGTTGGGCGGCGAGTTGTTGTCGAGCGCCCTGTCCGACGGAACCGATCTGCGCACCCGTTTCGTCCGGAACTGGGAACTGCTGTTGCCCGCCATCATCACCGACG
>Ga0209051_1003426_pt1 | contig 10408 bp, 9 predicted proteins | sample AraplaCvi_mMS_r2_2_FD_184286 | JGI IMG/M metagenome (GOLD analysis project Ga0209051, IMG submission 184286) | Arabidopsis root microbial communities from North Carolina, USA - plate scrape MF_Cvi_mMS_r2 (SPAdes) (version 2) | ecosystem: Host-associated > Plants > Roots > Endosphere | place: USA... | reverse complement strand
GGTGCCCGGTGCGCGCGTCACCGTTGGATACGGACCGGGCCGGATGCTGGTCGACGCGGGCGCGGTGGTGGCGTCGACGCTGCCACCGCCGCAGTCACGCGTGCTGCTGATGGCGGCACTGGCCGCCGCGGAACCGGTCGGCGACGTGTTCGCCAGCTGGGGCGACGTGCGCTGACCCGGGATCACTCCGCCTCGGCCATGGCGGCCACGTAGTCAGGCCAGTCGAGGCTGTCCACCGGGTTGGCGCGTGCGACCTCGGGGCTGTCGTGGCGCAGGGTGTGGGCCACCCCCGGGCCGCTCGCGCGGGTCTCGAAGCGCACCGTCATCACACCGTGCCCGGCGCCCTGCACCCAGCCGTGCCCGAACTGGGGGTGGGTGACGTCGTCGCCGATGCGCCAGCCCCGGTCGGTGGGCGCGGGGGCCCCGGCCACGGGCCCGGCCTGGTGGCCGACGGAGGCCTCGAGGGTCTGGTCGAGATCGGGGAACAGGGATTCCTGCAGGACGTCGGACAGTCCGGAGAAGCCGACCCCGAGCAACCGGACCGGGCCGATCTCCACCGGGTCGAGCAACAGTCGGCGGGCGGTGCCGATCAACGTCGCCGAGTCGGCGGTGGCATACGGCAGGGTGGCCGACCTGGTGAGCGTGCTCATGTCGGACTTCTTGAACTTGACGGTGACGGTGCGCGCACCCCGGCCGTCGCGGACCAGGCGCGCGTGGGCGTGCTCCCCGATCGGACCCGTGGCGTCGCGCAGCTGATCCAACGTGTTCAGGTCTGCCGCGAAGGTCGACTCGGCGCTGATTTGCTTGGCGCTCAACCGTTCCGCGACCGGACGGTCGTCGACGCCCCTGGCCAGGAGATGCAGGGCAGGCCCGACGGTGCCGCCGAGGATGTCGGCGACCTCGGAGGCGCTGAGCGCCGCCAGTGCACCCACGGTGTCGACGCCGAGGCGGTGCAACCTCTCCTCCGCGACCGGCCCGATGCCCCACAGCCGGCGGACCGGCAGCCCGGCCAGCAGTTGGCGTTCCTCCTCGCGGCGGACGACGCGGATGCCGTCCGGCTTGGCCAGGCCCGATGCGATCTTGGCCAGCTGCTTGCCTGACCCGGCCCCGACGGAGGCGATCAGCCCGGTCTCGGCGCGCACCCGGGCGCGCAGGTCCTCGCAGAAGCGGTGCACCTCGGCGGCATCGGCCCCCGCGAGCTCGGTCGGTTCGCCGAACGCCTCGTCGAACGACAACTGCTCCAGCACCGGAACCATGGCCCGGACGGTGTCGAGGACCTTGCCACTCGCCACCCCGTAGACGACGCCGCGCGGCGGCAGCACCACCGCCCCGGGGCCGACCATGCGGCGCGCCTGATGCATCGGCATGGCCGATCGCGCGCCGAACACGCGTGACTCGTAGCTCGCCCCGGCGACGACGCCGCGGCCGCCGAGCCCGCCGACCAGAACGGGCCGGCCCCGCAGAGTCGGTCGCGTCAGCTGCTCGACCGAGGCGAAGAACGCATCCATGTCGAAGTGCAGGACCCAACGCCCCTCCATGGAGGCGATGCTAGGGCGCTCCCCCGACGGATTACGCATCGAGGTGACCCTGACCAGCCCACGAGCGATCGCACGAACATTCCATTTGCCCGAATTTCGTCAGCAGTGGGCAGCGACCGAACAATTGTCTACACTCAATTCGATTCGTTCATTTGCGTCTATTTCAGTCAAGGAATTACATGACCGTCCGATTGAAGCGAGCGCTGTTGACGCTCGCGTCCGGCTCGGCACTCGCCGTGGGCCCCCTGCTCTTCGGGACCGTCGTCGTTCCTGCGATCAGCCATGCCGACCCGGGAGCCGATACGGCTCCGGCCCAGAAGGGCCTGAACTGCCCCGACGGCACCGTCGTCGACGAAGAGAACCACCAGTGCGTCGACCTGGTGGCCGGCATCAGCAAGCAGCTGCAGGCCCTGCCGCCGCCCCCTTCCCTGGCCGGTGGCGCCGGTGGCGTAGGCGGATTGGGCGGTCTACCTGGCGGAATTCCGTCGCTGGGCACCGTGAACCTGCCCGACGTGGTGCTTCCCAGCGTCGGCCTCGGGCTGGTGCCCAATCTGAACTTCGCCGTGCAGCCGCAGATCGGCGGATTCGGTGCTCCCGCGGCCGCCGCGGCGGTGCCCAACCTGGCTGCCGCACTGCCCGCACCGCAGTTGCCGCCGCCGCCGTCGATCAACCCGCTCAACCCCCTCGGTCTTCCGCCACCACCGGACCTGACCCCCGGAATTCCGTTCATCTGAGCGTCCGTGTGGGGTTGCCCCAAAATCAGCCGTGAATTGGCTGAAAGTGGCGACGAAATCTAGGAATGTCGACTGACGGCATCCACATCTATTAGCGGGGGCGTCGGGTGCTGCGTTCGATGCCCCTGACGGCAACGTCGCCACATCCGGTGACGAGCATCGTCACCGCCTTCGGTGACGAGCGATACTGGCGCGCCCGCCTTGGTGCCTTCGAGGCGGGTGCTCCCACCCTGGATGCCCTGACCACGGATTCCGCCGGGAGGACCGCGGTCGAGATGACGATGCGCTTTGGCGGCGATCAACTCCCCGATCCCCTTCGCCGGCTTCGCCTGGCGTCCCTGGTGATCGTGCAGCGCGAGGAGTGGTTCCCCGTCGACGACGGCGCGGTCCGCGGCGAGATCACCGTCGACGCGCTCAAGACGCCACTGTCCGGACGCGGCGCGGTCGAGATGACGCCCGACGGGCCGGGCACGCAACTCACCGGCACCGCGACGGTCAAGGTCAACGTGCCACTCATCGGCGGGACCATCGCGACGTTCGTCGCGGGCCTGCTCGCCAACGGCATCGTCGACGTCGTGACCGTCACCGACACCTGGCTGTCCGAGCAGCACTGACCGCTTAGCATGTGGCAGTGGACAATACGCTCGCCTACATCGACCAGGGTTCCTTCCTCGCGTTGCGGGCGCTCGGCCGCGGCCCCCTGATTCAGTTCACCTGGATCTACGACCGCGCCGCCGACCTGGACGGGCTGCGCAGGTTCCACGCCAACCTCGGCCACGGGCTGCTCGGCCGCCACATCGAACGGTCCGCACTGCCCTTCGGCCGGGACCGGTGGGTCACCGCACCCGGTCCACTCACCATCGAGATCGCCGTCGAGGACCGTGCGCGGGCCGACGTGTGGGCGTGGGCCGACGATCGGCTGCACGTTCCGGTCGACCCGCAGCACGGCCCGGCCTGGCATCTCGCGGTGCAGCCCTTGATCGGTGGGGGCACCGCCCTCACGTTGATCGTGTCGCACTCGGTGGGTGACGCGAAGGCCATCATCGACTCCATCGTCGACGCCGTGGGTGGCGTTCGCCGCGACCTGGGCTATCCCCTGCCCGGATCCCGCACGCGCCGCCAGGCGATGCGCGAGGACGGGAAGCGGGCGCTGCGCGACGTGCCCGCGATGGCGAAGGCGGTGGTGGCGGCGGCACGCGTGGCCAGGAAGGAGAGCGAAGGGCTCTCCACGTCGGTGAAGTCGGCCGGTCCCGCGCATCCACGCGCTGTCGGCGGCGCCACGTCAGACGAGCTCGTGGTGCCCAACCTGGCGACGTTCGTCGACCTGGAGCAGTGGGATCGGCGTGCCAAAGAGCTTGGCGGCAGCAGCAATTCACTGTTCGTCGGGCTCAGTGCGCGGCTCGGGCACATCCTCGGGCGCGTCGACGACGACGGCATGGTCCGGGTGTCCCTGCCGGTCAGCGAGCGCACGCCGGGCGACACCCGCGCCAACGCGCTCACCGCCGCCGCGGTGACCGTCGACCCCGGGAAGGTCGTCACCGACCTCGGCGAGGTCCGTCGGGACCTCAAGACCGCGCTGACGGCGCTGGCCGACACCCCCAACGAACTGCTCGGGCCGCTGGCCCTGGTGCCGTTGACCCCGGCCTTCCTCGTCCGGCGCCTCGAGGGCCTGGTGCAGCAGGTCGGCAATCCCATCGGATGCTCCAACCTGGGCGTGCTGCCACCGGAGACCAGTCGTCCCGACGGTTCGGCGGCGGACTACCTCGCGGTGCGGATGCTGGAGCCGAACACCACTGCGGTGCTCGACCGGATGGGCGGCATGCTCTTCGTGGGGTCCGGCCGCACCGAACGGCACGTGTTCGTCACCGTCGGGAGCTGGGTCGTCGGCGGCACGAACACCCGGGCCGCGCTACGCGAGGCGTTCGCCCGGGCGCTGGCCGACATGGGCCTCGACGGCACCGTCGAATAGCCTGACGGTCATGGCGGCGCAGCGTGCACGGGACGTATCCATCTCGTCGGAGTCGATCCGCCTCGGTCAATTCCTCAAGTACGCAGGGATGATCGACAGCGGCGCCGACGCCAAGGGCGTCATCGTCGACGGGCTGGTGCGCGTCAACGACGCCGTCGAGACCCGTCGCGGCCGCCAGTTGCGACACGGCGACACCGTGACGTTCGGCGAGCAGACGGCCAGGGTGACCGACTCCCCCGACTAACTCACGCCTTGGTGATCGAGACCCGCACCCCGTCGCCGATCTCCGTCCCGTCGGCCGGCTCGCCGAAGGCGAAGCCGGTGGCCAGCACCTCTCCGGCGATCAGATCGGCGTGCGTCTCCGCCCACTCACGACGCTCCGCGGGCACCGACATCGTCAACGTGATCCGGTCTGACACCTCCAGCCCGGAGGACTTGCGCAGACCCTGCAGTTCACGCACGCGGTCCTTGGCCCAGCCCTCCGCCTCCAACTCGGGTGTCACGGTGCCGTCGAGCACGACCAGGCCCGCACCCTCGGGCAGCGCAGCGGTCCACTCCGGTTCCGCGGCAACCAGTTTGGTGGTGTACTCCGCCGGCTGCAGGGTGGCCGGTCCGGCGCTCAGCGTGCCGTCGGGGTTGACGACGCTCTCACCCGCCTTGACGGCCTTGATCGCCGCCTGGACGTCCCGGCCCAACCGTGGACCGGCGACCTTGGCGTTGACCGCCACCTCGAAGCGGCCGTAGGCGTCGATGTCGTCGGTCAGCTCGACGGCCTTGACGTTGAGCTCGTCGGCGATCAGTTCGGCAAACGGTCGCAACGCGTCCGGATCCTGCACGGCCACCGTCAGTTTCGGCAACGGCAACCGCACGCGCAGCTTCTTGGCCTTGCGCACCGAGGACGCGACCGAGCACACGTCGCGCACCTGGTCCATGGCGGCCACCAGAGCGGGATCACCGGGCACCTCGTCGGCCCGAGGCCAGTCCGTCAGATGCACCGACCGGTCGTCGGTCAGCCCACGCCAGATCACCTCGGTGATCAACGGCAACAGCGGGGCGGCCAGCCTGGCGGTGACCTCCAGCACCGTGTGCAAGGTGTCGATCGCGTCGGAATCCTCATCCCAGAAACGCGAACGCGACCGTCGCACATACCAATTCGTGAGCGCCTCGGTGAACTGACGCAGCTGTTCGCACGCCACCGAGATGTCGCAGGTGTCCAGCGACGCGGTCAGCTCGTCGCGTAGGACGGCGAGCTTGGCCAGGATGTAGCGATCCAGGACGTTCGTCGAGTCCGTCCGCCACGTGCCCTTCTGCGGTGCGTAGAGCGCGAGGAACGAGTAGGCGTTCCACAGCGGCAGGAGCACCTGCCGGACGCCCTCGCGGATGCCCTGCTCGGTGACCACCAGATTGCCGCCCCGCAGGATCGGCGAGGCCATCAGGAACCAGCGCATCGCGTCGGAACCGTCCCGGTCGAACACCTCGCTGACGTCCGGATAGTTGCGCAGCGACTTGCTCATCTTCTGCCCGTCGCTGCCCAGCACGATGCCGTGGGAGACGCACGTGCGGAAGGCCGGCCGGTCGAACAGGGCGGTCGACAGGACGTGCAGCAGGTAGAACCACCCCCTGGTCTGCCCGATGTACTCGACGATGAAGTCGGCCGGGTTGTGGCCGTCGAACCAGTCGTCGTTCTCGAACGGGTAGTGCACCTGGGCGTACGGCATCGACCCCGAGTCGAACCAGACGTCGAAGACGTCCTCGATGCGCCGCATGGTGGAGTTGCCGGTCGGGTCGTCGGGATTGGGCCGCGTCAGCTCGTCGACGTAGGGCCGGTGCAGATCCGTCGGACGGACCCCGAAGTCGCGCTCCAACTCGTCGAGGCTGCCGTAGACGTCGATCCTCGGGTAGGCCGGATCGTCGGACTTCCACACCGGAATGGGACTGCCCCAGTAGCGATTTCGTGACACCGACCAGTCGCGGGCGTTGGACAGCCACTTGCCGAACTGGCCGTCCTTGACGTGTTCGGGATACCAGGTGATCTGTTGGTTCAGCTCGACCATCCGGTCCCGGAACTCGGTCACCTTGACGAACCACGACGACACCGCCCGGTAGATCAACGGGTTGCGGCAGCGCCAGCAGTGCGGATAGGAGTGGTCGTAGGTCTCGTGCCGGACCAGGACGGCTCCGTTGGCCCCCGCCGAGCCGGTGCCGTTCTTCAGGTCACGGATGATCTGCGCGTTGGCGTCGAAGACGTGCTGGCCGGCGTAGTCGGGCACCGTGACGTCGAACCGCCCCTTGGAGTCCACCGGTGTGACGGCAACGATGTCGGCGGCATCCGCGGTGGCCTTGTCGTCCTCGCCGTAGGCCGGAGCCATGTGCACGATGCCGGTACCGTCGTCGGTGGTGACGAAGTCCCCCGCCAGGACGCGAAAGGCGTTGGGCGAGTCCATGAAGTAGGGAAACGGTGGCACGTACTCGACGCCGAGCAGCTCCCGACCGGAGTGCGAACTCGTGACCGTCGGCTCCTCGCCCAGCTCGCGCGCGTAGGACGCCACGCGTGCCTCGGCGAGGACGTAGCGCCTGCCGTCGCCGCCCTCCACCTGGACGTAGGTGACGTCCGGGTTGACCGCGACGGCCTGGTTGGAGGGCAACGTCCACGGTGTCGTCGTCCACACCAGCAGGTGCGCGCCGGCCAGGTCACCTGGGGTCGCGATCCGGAATCCCACGGTGACGGCGGGATCCTGTCGGTTCTGGTAGACGTCGTCGTCCATCCGCAGCTCGTGGCTGGACAGCGGGGTCTCGTCGTTCCAGCAGTACGGCAGGACCCGGTTGCCCTCGTAGGCCAGCCCCTTGTTCCAGAGCTGCTTGAAGGCCCAGAGGACGGACTCCATGTACCCGAGGTCGAGGGTCTTGTAGTCGTGGTCGAAGTCGACCCAGCGAGCCTGGCGGGTGACGTAGGCCCGCCACTCCGCGGTGTACTTCAGCACCGAGGCGCGGCAGGCCGCGTTGAAGGCGTCGATGCCGAGTTCCTCGATCTGCGCCTTCTCGGTGATGCCGAGCTGACGTTGCGCCTCCAGTTCGGCGGGCAGTCCGTGGGTGTCCCACCCGAACCGGCGCTCGACCTTGAAGCCGCGCATCGTCTGGTAGCGCGGGACGATGTCCTTGACGTAGCCGGTCAACAGGTGGCCGTAGTGCGGCAGCCCGTTGGCGAACGGCGGTCCGTCGTAGAAGACGTACTCCGGCGCGCCGTCGCGGCGGTCGATGCTGGCGCGAAAGGTCCCGTCGTCGTCCCAGTAGTCGAGCACCTCGAGTTCGAGGTTGGGAAAGCTCGGCGATCCGCTCGCCGGTCTCGGATAGGCCGTCACCGTGTTCGTCTCCTGTGCCCACGTCGTACAAGGCACGGGGACGACGTCGCGCTCGTGCGCCAACACCGCGGTACCACCCCGCTTGCGCACCCACCGGTGCGCCGCTCGAAAGGGCTGTGACGGACCCACCCGTTCGGTTCTACTGAGCGCCGATCGAAGCCGGGACGCCGTTCTTCCGAAGGCTCCCCGGTGATGGCCGGATCGACGCCTCTGCGCAGAGCTTAGTGATCGCTAGTGGGCCAGCGCCAGCTCGTGGTTCGCGTGCACCGGCGGCGTGGCCTCCGAAGTCAGCTCGATCATCGCCAGCGGGAACTGATCGGCGAGCTCGGCGACGGTGTACGCCTCGAAGCTGCGGGCGTCGAACCACCAGTCCAGGGCGATGACCTCACCCTGGCGGGAGGCGCGAAGCTCGAGGACGTGGCCCGTGTGCGGACGCGCCGCGGCCGCGTCGCCGGTGGCGAACAGCACCGCCGACGGCAGCTCGGCCCGGGACGGGTCCGGGACGCCGCGGACGACGCGAGTGACGGCGACCGCGCCGAGCTGGTGGTGCACGCCGGCCAGCATCTCGTCGGCGTCCAGCTGTGCGGGTGCCGCGCAGCACAGCTCCACCGGCCGTGCGCCGGCCCCGTGGCACGGCACGTCGACGCTGACGACGCCACTGCCGATGGTGCGTTCGATCGCGCGCCCGAGCGCGGCGAGGAGGATGTCGTCGGCGGTCAATTCCAGGACCGCGGCAGCGCCGTCGAGCTCCATGGTCAACAGCGCCGACAGCGGCGCCGAGATCAGCGTCAGGTCCTCGACTCGAGGCAGGCCCTCGGGGTCGTAATCGGTCAGCTGCAGGTTTGCGCGCGTCATGTGTGGCACGCTACACGGCTGTCCCAGAAATGGGACACATCTGCCAAAACTGTGACGGCCATGTCAATTAAGGGAGCGCCAAGAGATTTGCGGCGCGTATTGCCCACGCCACGGGATGAGCCGTTAAGCTAACGCCGTGCCACGGACTGATGAGAACGGCCGTCAGCTAAAGACCCTGCTCGATTACCTCCTCGACGGAGAGGTCGACGCGAGGGCCATTTACGACGCGCTCGGAACCTCGAGCAGCACCTACTACCGGCGCATCAAGGAAGCCGACTACCCCAACGCCGAAGAGATGCGGCTGGTGGCGGATCGGTTCAACCTCAGCTACCCCGACCTGCAGGTTCGCTTCGGGCTGATGACCCGCGAGGAAGTCTGGAACTACGTCGAGTCGGCGCCCATGTCGGTCGCCACCATCGCGGAGACGACGACCGAACGGCGAACGGTGCGGCGGCCCAGGCTCCGCGACCTCACGCCGCGTGCCGACGCGCCCCCGCTCTAACTCTTACTTTTTGCCGACAGCAAACTCAAAGTCCGAAAGCGAAGACCATGGGATTGGCAGTCCTCATCACCATCACGCTCCTGTGTGTGGCGTGGAGTTTGTGGATTCGCCGGGTGACGTGGTCGTGCCGCTGGGAGGTTGCCGCCACCCTCAACATCGCGCTCCAGGGCGCGACCGTGCTGCTGATGTCGCCGTTGGCGTCGGAGACCGTCGGGCACTGGCTGCACTCCCTGACCGGGCTGTGGAACCTCGAGGACTACATCGGTCACGACATGTACATCGTGGCGGCGTCGGCGATCGTGTACAACTCGCTCGGCAGGTTGCAGGACGACCACGCCATGCAGGTGACCTTCAAGCAGTACGTCGAGCGCCCCGCGACGCTGTGCATTCCGCTGCTGCTGGCCGCGTTCTCGCTCGGCAACGGTGCCAAGATCTACGCCCCGGACTTCTTCGAACTGCACACCGACTTCTGGCTGACCACCTACTGGCTCCTGCTCTGCGGCACGTTGGTCTACCTGCTGGGATACGGCTCGCGGGCGCTGTTGATCCTGCGCAAGGATCCACGCTCGCGCGTGGTGGCGAACGTCTACCTGGCCGCCTCGGTCAGCGGCATCATGGCCTGCCTGGTCCGGATCGTCACCGCCCTGGTGCCCTCGCTGCAGCCGATCGAAGACGGCAACCTCGTGTGGTTCTTCGCCTGCATGTGCGGTGCCGGTTTTGCTCTGACGTCGGCCCACTCCTGGCGCATCAAGACCAAGTGGTTCAGCAAGGCCAACCACTAAGCGCGAGAACCGCCGTCGCACAAGACGTTTCGCTGTGTGCGGCGCCCGCGTAGGACAGTTGCCGACCGCCTTTGGCTGTGCGCCACGGCGGGGCCCGGCTACCGCCCAGGGCGGCGTCGACCGGACCTCTCCGCACGACTGCTCGGCCGGAGGCACAGTTCAGCGCCGTGACGGCCGCCGTTTCAGGCAAAAGGTATTCAATTTTGGTGAACACCAATCAGTTTGCGACAATGCTCCGCGAAGCGGCATTGACTCCGGCGCGGTCGAGGCGCCTAACCGGCTGTGCCATAGTCATTCTCGCTACATTGCGCATTGCGTGGTCGCGTTCCCTAAGCTCGACCCACACGTATCGTTGCGCTGCAGAAAGGGCCGCCCATGCTGGACTCGTCGATTCCCGCGATTCTTCGCGAGCGGGCGAGCCTGCAGCCCAACGACCCCGCGTTCACCTACATCGACTACGACGTGGAGTGGGAAGGCGTCGAGGAGACGCTGACGTGGGCGCAGTTGCAGCAACGCGTGGTGACGCTGGCCGCGGAGATCCGGGAGCACGCCCAGATCGGTGACCGGGTGGTCATCCTGGCCCCGCAGAACATGTCGTACATCCTCAGCTTCCTGGCGTCGTTCGAGGCGAACGTGATCGCCGTGCCGTTGTCGACCCCGGCGGTGGGT
>Ga0209051_1003422_pt1 | contig 10417 bp, 7 predicted proteins | sample AraplaCvi_mMS_r2_2_FD_184286 | JGI IMG/M metagenome (GOLD analysis project Ga0209051, IMG submission 184286) | Arabidopsis root microbial communities from North Carolina, USA - plate scrape MF_Cvi_mMS_r2 (SPAdes) (version 2) | ecosystem: Host-associated > Plants > Roots > Endosphere | place: USA... | reverse complement strand
GCGACAGGATCTCCTAGGCCAGCTCGATCTCGCGCTCGGTCGGCGCGCCGAACGAAAAGCCCTCCAGCGCCGCGCGCTGCACCGCCTCGAGCACCGCCGGATGGCCATGACCCAGGATCATCGGGCCCCAGGAGCCGATGTAGTCGATATAGCGCTTGCCGTCGGCGTCGACGATGTGCGCGCCTTCCCCGCGCGCGATGAAGCGCGGCGTGCCACCCACCGCGCGGAACGCGCGCACCGGCGAGTTCACGCCGCCAGGAATGACGCGCTGGGCGCGGGCGAACAGGGTCTCGTTCTGGCTCATATCGGAAATTCGGTACTGCTTGAAAAGCTGATGCTCGAAAAGCCGAAGGCGCCGCGCGGGCGCCTTCGTCAGTCTCAATGGATCCGGCGCGGGCCGCGGCTGGGCGGCTCCTCGATCGCCAGGTCCTCGGGGGAGGGGGCCGCTTCGGCGCCTTCCTCACCCTCTTCGCCGGGCGGCAGCGCCCAGAAGAAGCGGTCGGGCACCACGTTGCCCATGCCGGGGCGGAAGCCCGCCTCCAGGGACTGGTCCAGGAAGGCCAGCGCCTCGCCGACGGCATCGTGGGGCTCGGAGCCGACCGACAACAGCGCCGCCAGCGCCGCCGACAGCGTGTCGCCGGAGCCGACGAAGCTGGCTTCGAAGCGCTCGAACTTCTCGCCGGTGATCGCGCCCTGGGCGTTGGCCAGGACGTTGTCGATGTATTGATTCGGCAGCTGGATGCCGGTCACCAGCACGTGCGCGGCGCCGTGCTGCTGTGCCGCGACCGCCAGCTCGCGCGGCGAGGCGGGGCGGTCGGCGTCCCAATCCGGGAGCAGGCAGTCGAGCAGCGTCTTCTGGTTGCCCACCAGCACCAGCGTCTGCGGCAGCACCAGCTCGCGGAACGCGTCCAGGTAGCTCTGCTGCTGCTCCTCGTCGAGCCAGGAGATGCTCGGCAGATAGGCCACCAGGGGCACGTCGGGATAGTCGGACAGCACTTCCGCGACCGAGGACACGCCCTCGGCGCTGCCCAGGAAGCCGACCTTCCAGGCGGCGACGGGGACGTCCTCGAGGATGGAGCGGGCCTGCTCGACGATGCAGTCGCCGTCCAGCGTCTGGTGGTCGAAGACCTCGGCGGTGTCGCGCATGACGATGGCGGTGACCACCGGCAACGCATGCGCGCCCATCGCGGCGATGGTCGCGACGTCGCCGGCGCTGCCGCCGGCCCCGCTGGGGTCGGACGCGTTGAAGCTCATCACGCAGGCCGGCGGCGGGGACTCCTGCTCGTCGATGGCGGCGGCGTCCTGGGGATCTTGCTGGTGCGGGTCTGGGCGGCTCATGGATGGTTGGCGCGAAGCCGTGAACTGATGCGCATAACGTGAAGAAGCACCGCTACCGACTGTTGTTTCATCGGTACTTCCGCCCACCGGCTCGGACCGGGTGCGTGGCTACAATCTTTCGATCATTGTAGTGATGCAAAGTCAACCCATCGTGAGCGAAGCAAGGACCTGGATGTGCCTGATCTGCGGCTGGATCTATGACGAGGCCGCGGGCGATCCCGAACACGGCATCGCCGCCGGCACGCGCTGGGAGGATGTCGACATGAACTGGACCTGCCCCGAATGCGGTGCCCGCAAGGAAGACTTCGAAATGGTCCAGATCTGATCCATCGATGGTCCGGCGCCTGGCGCCGCGCGAGTCTCAGGCGTCCTCGCCTGTCGCGAGCCTGAAATCTCTCTGACAACCGACACCTGAACAATACGGAGAACAGCTTGGATTCGAGCGCGAGCCCCCGCACGGCGACCAAGGTGCTGGTCATCGACGACAGCAACACGATCCGCCGCAGCGCCGAGATCTTCCTGAAGCAGGGCGGCCATGAGGTCGTGCTGGCCGAGGACGGTTTCGATGCGCTGGCCAAGCTGAGCGATTACCAGCCCGACCTGGTGTTCTGCGACATCCTGATGCCCCGCCTGGACGGCTACCAGACCTGCGCCATCATCAAGCGCAATCCGCAGTTCGCCTCGGTGCCGGTGATCATGCTGTCCTCCAAGGACGGACTCTTCGACAAGGCCCGCGGCCGCATGGTGGGCTCGCAGGACTACCTGACCAAGCCGTTCACCAAAGACCAGTTGCTGCAGGCCGTGCAGCAGCACCGCAGGGAGGGCTGACCGCCACGGCGGACGATCCTCCACCCCCGACCCCATACCCCCGTAATCCAACGACGCTCACGCCAGGCTCGACCGACGACCCCATCGACGCGATTCGACGAGCCATGCAAGAGGGAAATCCCATGCCCATCCACAAGATCCTGCTGGTCGACGACTCGAAGACCGAGCTGCACGCGCTGAGTGACCTGCTGACCAAGCGCGGCTTCACCGTCCGCACCGCCGAGAACGGCGAAGAGGCCATGAAGCGCCTGGCCGAGGACAAGCCCGACCTGATCCTGATGGACGTGGTCATGCCCGGCCAGAACGGCTTCCAGCTGACCCGCGCGATCACCCGCGACGAGCGCTACGCCGATGTGCCGGTGATCATGTGCACCAGCAAGAACCAGGAGACCGACAAGGTCTGGGGCATGCGCCAGGGCGCGCGCGACTACGTCGTCAAGCCGGTCAAGGCGGACGACCTCCTGGCCAAGATCAAGGCGCTGGGCTGACACCATGGCCAACAAGCAAGCACTGCGCGAACTTCAACAACGGCTGGCGCAGCGCATGCAGGCGGCGCGCGAGGCGCCCCAGGCCGCCAGCTGGCTGGCGGTGGAATGCGCGGGCCTGGGCCTGCTGCTTCCTCTGAAGCAGTCCGGCGAGATCTTCACGCCCGTGCCGCTGCAGGCCGTGCCCTACACCCAGCCGTGGATGCTGGGCGTGGCCAACCTGCGCGGCGGGTTGCACACGGTGGTGGACCTGTCGGCCTTCCTGGGCCTGCGCGGTCCGGCCCCGCTGACGTCAGCCCACCGGCTGGTGTCGATCAACCCGGACCTGGGCATCAACTGCGCGCTGCTGGTGGACCAGCTGCTGGGGCTGCGCGGCGACGAACAACTGCAGGCCGAGCCCGACGCGGGCGGCCATCCCGATTTCGCCCCTGCCCGCATGCGCGACGGGCAGGGCCGGCGCTGGCAAGTGCTGGACCTGGATGCCTTGACGCAGCATCCGCAATTCCTGCGCATTGTGTTGAACTGAAGAGCCAGACGACGGTCCGTTTCCGGCGCCGATTCGACGAACGAGATGAACGAGGGTGAGATGAGCTTCCTGGACAAGATCAAGAACAAGGGCAAAACCGAGGGCAACGACGAAGTCGACGCCAGTTCCCGCACGGAGCATCCCGCTTCGGTGCCGGCGGACACGCAAGACTTCCAGCCTTCGATCATCACGGCGGCCCAGCCCACGCCGGAATTCCAGGACACGTCCGCGGGCTATCAGCCCTCGGCCAGCGCCCCGGAGGCCCAGACCCCGATGCCGGCGGTCAAGCAGCCCGAACACCGCCGCACCGGCCTGTTCACGGCGCTGGTGGCGGTCGGTCTGATCGGCACGGCCACCTTCGTGTCGACGGCGCTGATCAGCTCCAACCGCTCGGCGGCGCAGGTGCGCGGCGCCGGTCAGGCCGCGACGCAGTCGCAGCGTCTGGCCAAGGCGGTCTCGACCGCGCTGCTGGGCAACAAGAACGCCTTCCCCGAGATGAAGGAGGCGTCGGAGATCCTGACCGGCGTGACCGGCTCGCTGCATGACGGCAGCGGCGAGTTGGCCAAGGCGCCGGGTTCGGTCGAGCCGCTGATCGAGAAGATCCTGCCGATGGTGGCGCGCGCCGACAAGAACACCAAAGTGATGCTGGCGCAGGAGAAGGTGCTGACGCAGGTCGGCGCCGCGCTGCGCGCGATCAACCGGCAGTCGTCCGACCTGCTGGAAAGCGCCGAGGCGGTGGCCTCGCTGTCGCTGCAGAGCTCGGCCCCGACCGGCGAAGTCGCCGCGGTCGGACAGCTGGTGATGCTGACGCAGCGCATCGGCAAGTCCGCCAACGAATTCCTGACGCAGGAAGGCGTGAGCCCCGAGGCCGTGTTCCTGCTCGGCAAGGACTTGAACGCCTTCCGCGAGATCGCCCAGGCGCTGCTGAACGGCAACCCCGAGCTGCGTCTGAACGGCGCCAAGGACCCGCAGGTGCGCGAGCGCCTGAAGGTGCTGCTGACCCAGTACGACCAGACCCGCACGCAGGCCACCGCGATCCTGTCGAACCTGCAGGGCCTGGTGTCCGCGCGTGAGGCGCAGACGGCGATCCTCAACGACTCCGAACTGCTGCGCAAGGACCTGGACGATCTGGGTCAGGGCCTGGAATCCGCCGGCGGCATGAACCCGCTGGTACTGATCGGCATGGTGGCCTCGCTGGCGCTGCTGGTGGTGGGCGCGCTGGGCTTCCTGCGGCTGTACGTCTCCGACCAGGCGCGCCGCGCCCAGATGGCGGAAGAGCAGCGCCGCGAGGCCGAGGCGCAGGAGCAGGAAGCCAAGCGCGTCAACGACGCGAACCAGGCCGCGATTCTGCGACTGATGAACGAACTGCAGACCGTCGCGGAAGGCGACCTGACGCACCAGGCGACGGTGACGGAGGACATCACGGGCGCGATCGCCGACTCGGTGAACTACACCGTGGAAGAACTGCGCTCGCTGGTGCATCAGGTGCAGACGACGGCGGTGCGGGTGACGGACACGACGGCTCAGGTCGACCAGACCTCGACCGAGCTGCTGGCCGCGTCGACCGAACAGCTGCACGAGATCCGCGCCACCGGCGAGGCGGTGCTGCAGATGGCGCACCGGATCAACGACGTGTCCGCGCAGGCGCAGCAGACCGCCGACGTGGCCCGCCAGTCCCGGCAGGCCGCCGAGCAGGGTCTGCAGGCGATGCAGAACAACATCGGCGGTATGAACCAGATCCGCGACCAGATCCAGGAAACCTCCAAGCGGATCAAGCGCCTGGGCGAGTCCTCGCAGGAGATCGGCGAGATCACCGAGCTGATTTCGGACATTACCGAGCAGACCAACGTGCTGGCGCTGAACGCGGCCATCCAGGCCGCGTCCGCGGGCGAAGCGGGCCGCGGCTTCTCGGTGGTGGCGGAAGAAGTGCAGCGGCTGGCGGAACGCTCGGCCGACGCGACGCGCCGGATCGCGGCGCTGGTCAAGACCATTCAGACCGACACGCACGACGCGGTGGCCGCCATGGAGCGTTCGACGCTGGGCGTGGTGGAGGGCACGAAGCTGTCCGACGCGGCCGGCCGCGCGCTGGAAGACATCGACTCGGTGTCGCGTCGCCTGGACGAGCTGATCGGCCAGATCTCGGCGGTGGCGCAGAACGAAGCGCGCGCCGCCAACGAGGTCGGTGCCAACATCCAGCACATCTTCGCGGTGACGGAGCAGACTTCCGACGGTACGCGTTCGACCGCCCAGATGGTGCATGAGCTGTCGCGGTCGGCCGAGGCGCTGAAGCAGTCGGTGGCCCGGTTCAAGGTGTCCTGACCGGCGGCGCCGGCAGATCAGGGAACGCCCCGCACCTCGACGACATAAAAGACAGAACATAGAGCGAGCATGGACCTTACGCGCGAATCCGAGTTCCCCGCCGACCTGAGCCCCTTGGCCTGGGTCCAGGAGGAGCTGCGCCGCACGCTGGAATCGGTGCACAAGGCCCTTCGCCGGGTGCTGCGTGACACCGATGCGCGGTCGACGACCCTGGGTGGCGATGGCCAGCCCAGCCCGGCGCTGCAAGGCGCGGCCCAGCAGATGCACCAGGCGGCCGGCGTGCTGTCGGTGGTCAGCCTGCCGGCGGCTGCGCACCTGCTGCGCGCGGCCGAGGCGACGCTGTTCCGCCTGGCCGAGCATCCGGCCGGCGTGACCATCGCCGAGGTCGAGGCCGTCGAACGGGCCGACTTCGCGGTGCTGGCGTTCATCGCCAAGACGCTGGCCGGCGGCCAGCCCAGTTCGCTGGCGCTGTTCCCCGCCTACCAGACGCTGCAGGAACTCAACGGCGCGGGCCGCATTCACCCGGCCGACCTGTGGACCGAGGAATTCCGCTGGCGCGAGCTGCCGCTGGACCGCAAGGTCCGCGCGCTGACGCCCGAGCAGATGCGCGCCCCGTTCGAGGCGCTGCTGCTCAAGCAGATGCGGGCGCCGGCGCCCGGCCAGGGCCAGTTGCTGAGCGATCTGTGCGCCGGCTTGGCGCTGACCCAGTCGCAGCCGAACGGGCGCACGCTGTGGATGCTGGCCGCGGGCCAGTTCGAGGCCCAGTCGCGCGGTCTGCTGCCGGTGGACACCCTGGTCAAGCGGCTGGGGTCGCGCCTGCTGGCGCAGCTGCGCGCCGGCTCCGACGCGGCGCCATCCGAGCGCCTGGCCAAGGACCTGCTGTTCTTCTGCGCGGCCGCCAAGCACGCCGAACCCGGCGCCGCGCCGCGTCTGGACGCGGTGCAGCAGGCCTACGGGCTGGTCGAGCCGGCCGCCGTCGACTACCGTGACGACACGCTGGGCCGCATCGATCCGAACTGGGTCGCCGCCGCCAAGAAGCGCGTCGCCGCCGCGAAGGAATCCTGGGCCTCCGCCGCCGAAGGCGAAACGCATCGCCTGGGCGGCCTGGACGAGCAGTTCGCGCAGGTCTCCGAATCGCTGCAGAAGCTGTTCCCGAGCGGGGAGGTGCTGGGCGACACGCTGCGCCGCGCCGTCGTGGCGACGCTGCGCTCGGGCCGCGCGCCCGAGCCCGCGCTGGCGATGGAAGTCGCCACGTCCATGCTGTATCTGGAAGCGGCCCTCGAGGACGAGGCCTTCGACCAGCCCGAGCAGGGCGAGCGCGTCAAGAGCCTGGCCCGCCGCATCGAATCGAGCGGCCACGGCGAAGCGCCGCTGCCGCTCGAGAGCTGGATGGAGGAGCTCTACCGCCGTGTCGCCGACCGGCAGACGCTGGGCTCCGTGGTGCATGAACTGCGCGCCAGCCTGTCCGAGGTCGAGCGCCAGTGCGACGAATATTTCCGCGACCCGAGCAAGCGCGACCTGCTGATCCCCGTGCCGGGACAGCTGCAGGCGATGCGCGGCGTCTTCAGCGTGCTGGGGCTGTCGCAGGCCGCGCAGGCGACGCTGCGGATGCGTGATCAGGTCGACGAACTGGCCAATACCGAGGTCGATCCGACGCTGCCCGGCCCGCGTGCGCAGTTCGACCGGCTCGCCCACAACCTGGGCGCGCTCGGCTTCCTGATCGACATGCTCAGCGTGCAGCCGCAACTGGCCAAGCGCATGTTCCGCTTCGAGGAAGACACCGGGCTGCTGCAGTCCCTGGTCGGCCGCGAGAGCGAGCAGCACGCCCATGCGCTGGAAATGGCCGCCGACGATGCCGCGGCGCAGCCGCAGCTGCTCGACCAGTTGCAGGCGACCGCGCAGGCCGTCGCGCAGGGCGAGCGTCCGGCTGAGGAGCTGGCTCGCGACCTGGAGCGGATCTCCAACGAAGCCCGCGCCGCCGACGACCTCGGCCTGGCGCAGGCGGCGCAGCAGGCGCAGCAACAGCTGCTGGCCTCCGGCGGCGACGCCGCTGGCAGCCACGCGGCCGAGTCGCTGCAGCAGTTCATCGAGGCGGCCGCGCCGGTCGCCCCGCCGGCGCCCGCGCCAAGCGCCCCGATCCCGCAGGCCGAGGCCGCCATCGACGAGGAGATGCTGGGCATCTTCCTGGAAGAGGCCGCCGAGGTCGTGACGACCGCCCGCGAGGCGCTCGCCGCGCTGGCCCGCAGCGGCAGCGACAAGGAACAGCTCACGACGGTGCGCCGCGCCTTCCACACGCTGAAGGGCAGCTCGCGCATGGTCGGGCTGAACGAGTTCGGCGAAGCCGGCTGGGCCTTCGAGCAGCTCTACAACCATCGCCTGTCGGAGCATCCGCAGGCCGATTCGGATCTGCTGCGCGCCAGCAACGAGGCGCTGGACGCCTTCCAGGCCTGGGCCGAGGCCATTGGCGGCGGCCGTCCGCACGGCTTCCACAGCGCGCCGTTCCGCGCCGCGGCCGATGCGCTGCGTCTGGAGAACCGCTACGCGCCGCTGGCGGTGTCGGCCGAGCCGGCCGCTCCGGCTGTGGAGATCCCTGAACTGGTCGAGGTGGCGGAAGTCGCCGAGCTTCCGGCGCTGGCCGATGTGGTCGACGTCGCCGAGGCCGCCGAGGTGCCGGAGGTCCAGGAGATCGCGGCGCTGGACACCGCGCACGAGGTCGATCTCTCGGGCCTGTCGGCGCTGCCGGAACTGTCGCTGGCCGACGAGGTCGCCGCGCCGGCGCTGGCGGCGTCCGACCTGCCCGCGCTGGACCTGCCGGGCCTGGACGTGGCCCCGCTGCCGGTGCCCGACCTGGACGTGGTCACCGCGATCGACGCCGCCGCGGCGAGCGACCTGTCGCTGGACTTCCCGAGCGAAGTGCCCGAACTGACACAGGCCGTGCCGGAGCTCGTCGCGACGGTCGACCTGGACGCGCTGTCCGCGGCCGATCTGCCCGCGTTGACGGTGGAGCCGCCGGTGCTCGACACGCCGATGGCGCTGCCAACGGTGGCGGACGAGGTCGAACCGGCGCTGCTGGAACCGGCTGCGGCCGAGATTCCGGCCGCCGACGCGACCGTCACGATGGACCTGCCCGAAGGCTGGCCGTCGGATGCCTCGCTGCTCGAGATCGAGGCCACGACGCCGATGCCGCTGGACGAGGTGGGCATCGAGCCGGCCGCCGGCGAGCCAGCGCTGGACCTGCTGGATCTGTCCGACCTGAACACCGAGCCGGTCGCCGCGATCGAGCCGCTGTCCGCGCCGGATCTGTCGCTGACGCTGGATCTGGGCAACGAACTGGTGTCCGCGCCGGCCGAGGAGGCCCAGGCCGCCGAAGCGCCGTCCGCACCGCAGACGCACGAGGCCTTCCCCGACGAGGCGACGCTCGACCTGAGCGGTCTTGATCAGGCGGATGACACGGCCGCCGCGACGCCGCCGGAAGCCCTGTCGCCGCGCAGCCTGTCCGACCTGGACCTGCCCGACCTCAGCCTGGACACGCCGGCAGAGCCGGCGGAGCCCGTGACTCACGCGGCGCCCGCGCTGAGCCTGGTGGGCGGCACCGCCGTCACGCCGCCCGCGGACGAGGCCGCCGCCGAGGCGCCCGCCGCCGAGGACAGCGACGAAGGCGTCAAGGTCATCGGCCCGCTGCGCATCAGCATCGCGCTGTTCAACATCTTCCTGAACGAAGCCGACGAGCGTTCGCGCCGCCTGCAGGTGGAGCTGAGCGAGTGGGCGCTACTGCCGCAATCGCCGCTGCCGCAGGACGCGGAAGCGCTGGCGCACGGCCTGGCCGGCAGCGCCGCGACGGTGGGCTTCGATGATCTGTCGACGCTCGCCCGCGCGCTGGAGCACACGCTGGAGCGTGCGCAAGGGCATGAGGTCGCCGATCCGGCGCTGTTCCAGCGCGCCGCGGACGAAATCCGCCGTCTGCTGCACCAGTTCGCCGCCGGTTTCCTGAAGGAGGCCGATGCCGGCCTGCTGGCAGAGCTGCAGGCCTTCGAGCCAGGCGCCGCGCTGCCCGATGGCCACGCCGACAGCGATGAAGGCCTGCTGGCCATGTCGCTGGAGGAGGTCTCGACGGCCTCGCTGCCGCCCAGCCTGCTGAGCGTGCCGGCCGAGCCGGTCGCCGTGACCGGTCCAGCCTCGTTCCACGAGGCCGCCGAAGCCACCGACGACGATTTCGACTTCAGCCAGCCCGACCAGATCGAGCCGGAACTGATGCCGTTCTTCGAGGAAGAGGCCGAGGACCTGGTGAGCCAGCTGCACGCCGCGCTGCGCGAGTGGGCGGCCCAACCGGCCGACACCGGCCGCGCCGCCGCCTGCATGCGGGTGCTGCACACCTTCAAGGGCGGCGCCCGTCTGGCCGGCGCGATGCGCCTGGGCGAGCAGGCGCACCGTCTGGAATCGCAGATCGAACATCTGGTGGCCAATGGCGAGCCGAGCTACGAGCAACTGCTCGCGCTGCAGGACGCTGGTGATGGCCTGGAGCACAGCTTCACGACGCTGCAGCGCACCTGGCGCAACCCGGCGCCGGTGACGCCCGCGCCGATGGCGCCGCCGGCACCGGCCGCTCCGGTGGTGGATCTGCCCGCGCCGATTCCGCCGACCGAAGCGGTGGAAACCGTGCAGGCGCCGGCTGAAGGCTCCGACGCGATTCCCGCACCGGTGGCCGAGCCCGAAATCGCTCAGCTGTCGGACGCCGCGGAGCTCGTCGAACCGGCACCGCAGGTCGCCGAAGCGATCGACGAGCCTGTTGTTGAGTCTGCCGCCGAACCGGTGGTCGAGGCCGTCGAGCCCGTGGCCCAGGCGGTCGTCGAAGCGCCGGCCCCCGCGCCCGCCGTGGCCGCGCCGCCCGCCGACATCGAGATCGACTGGGCTCACTTCAGCG